>JAAUXT010090666.1_pt1 | contig 14267 bp, 12 predicted proteins | sample 7278171 | NCBI WGS metagenome assembly JAAUXT01 (sample SAMN14350112, study PRJNA611818) | marine sediment metagenome | isolation source: surface marine sediment (1.8m) | place: French Polynesia: Moorea | collected 2018-08 | reverse complement strand
TGGATGCAGTGGGAACTGCATCACCCACTTTTTTGCCTGTTTTCTTGGGCATTGTGCTCACAAACAAACCTTTTGTTTCATCCAGTAGATCTAATCAATATGCAAAGATTTCCGCGGGCACTTGTTACGTCCAAAAATGGTAATTATGACGTCATACAATGCCGTCCCGCAACGTCCAGTGTGTCTATTGTCATTTCCTGGACGGGCTGTCCAAAAGCCGTCCCGTCCGACTGCCCCGCCCCATCCAGTGTGTCACGACCCTCACACTCACTGCACTCGGGACGGAGGCAGCTCGAATCGCACCAGCGCCACGTCATAATGATGTGAATTAGGCTCTTGGTGAAGTTTCATGCTATGTCCGCTGAATTATTCATTCTTTTTACTGCCTTAAATTTGGCATTCATGGCACAGAGAGACCCCGCACTTGCAAATCACACTCCATTTTCCTGCAAACAACGCCTTCCTTTTGAGGAACATATTTCTCAACTGCGCGTCGAAGATGACCGAACATTCAGTCCTCTCCAATCATCCAAGCTACATGTCTGCAGGTGCCTGCAATGATTACTTGTTACCTCATGAATTTCACTTTTGGAGCCGCCCCCCCCCCACCAATCGCTTCTGCCCCCATCCCCCATTCTCCAGAGCCATTTCGTGACGTTCAGCTTCATGAATGTTTGGCCGTTTCGGTGCTCATCCAGAGGCTGCATTCCAGCTGAATTGAAGAAAACGCACATGTCCGTGCACGTTCGCAAACCTACGAGTACACAGATGCCCTGCCGTGCTGTTCTTGGGACACTGACACTGACACTGTTTGCTGGTTTGATGCCATTGTGCTGTCACCATCAGGAAATGGAATGTTTGGGCTCTCCTTTGTTTCTCTTGAATGTTTCAGGTCACAGCGTGTACTGTTCCAGCAAGCCACAGAACCAATGCTGAACTCTTCGGAAATTCATCCCAAGTTCAGACTGGGTTGTTCCTGACGGATGAGACCCATCCACGCGATCAAAACGTCCCCAAAATGTTCGTCTGTCATCGCCTTCGCACAATTCTGAGACCTTTTGGTTGAACGTTGAATTGTTAAAAGAGCATGCAGGTTTGCAGGCTTGCAGACAACACACCAGCCAACGACAACAACAGTCATAAAGTTCGCAAAGTGACAAACATTTTTGTCTGTGCTCTTCTTCACCCATTAGTCGGCAAACAGCACGGGAGAAACAAACCGAGTGTGGCACTGCTTTTAGCAAGATCCGACTTCAGACACTTTTTCGACAGGTCTTCAGAGACGACAGAGGAAGCGAAGGAATTCCACTGGGACAAAGGCCCCCACACATTACTCTTTAAAAGGTGCCATGCATCTTCATAAAACGATTCAGATCGTGTTTGGGAACAAATCCGCCTCAACTCCTTCATCATCCCGGGGTGGGCGGGGGACGGGAGGCTTGGCTCTTCGGAAAGATCCCAGAACCAAGGAGCCTAAATTGTATTTTATGCCCGTCGAGCATTGAAGCCGCATGCATAAAACATCATTCCATCAACACGTTGAGCAAGTGAGGTGCCGAACGGCCTTTTAATTCCTCGAAAGATCGGCGACAACAAGTTTCTGATGTCTGTTACCGAAACAACACTCGTACAACAGAAAACAGGTGGGGTGTGGGCTTGTTGACAAGTTGACAGATCAGTGGTGGTTTTTTGTAGGTTTGGTGTGAAAGTCGTTGGACAGCCATTCAGTTGATCTACTTGGTGTAACATTGAGGTTGTCCGTGATTGACTGTGACGTGTAAAAGCGCGAGTGTGTCAAAGAAAAAATTGTTGCACAAATTTGTAACGAGTGAGTGAGCAAGGGGGTGTGTGAATGAGTGTGCAAGTGTGCGTGCGTGTGAGTGTACGAACGTGCACACCACTGGTGGACGGAAGACCTGAGTGGGGCTCGACCCGGTCCTTGCGGGAGTCCAACCTTGGTGGAGGCTTGCTCCAAGTTTGAAACATTTTGCAAGAAGATATGAAAAGTCAAAAATTTGCATGGCTTACAATATCAATCTTTTCGTGGGTTAGGGCCCCACTTCACCTGGATCCACCAGAGCCTGTCTGTCAGTCAGTTTCTTTCACTTGTTGACACATTTCCACAGGTGAGCAAACACAAGCAAGACAAACTGCATTGGTGCTAAGTTCGACCTGACTGCAGTGAGGGCACAGTGATATTTACCGCATTTGAGCACAATTTCGGATGTTGAAAGGCTCATTTCGTACAAAGCAAACCTTCAGTGCCATTCCGGCCGACACATTTCAAGGAGAATAATACGCCAATTCGACTTGCACGTCATGTACCATTCCTCTCACAAAGCTCCAGGCCTGGTTCGACAACAGACGTAAAGACCTTTACAACTCCTGTGCACTGGATTCCATTTAACTTCCCGGAACAATCCCGAGGTCTCAATGGACTCCGGAGGAGAGACGGCTTCGAGACACATCGAAGCATTTCACTGACGTGTTTCTGGTCAGTGAACAGTAGGACCACACTTTCGGTCTTTGTTCAACTAAAAGACGCTTCCAGTCAGAGATAATCTGCTGAGAGACAGCCTGTGTGTGGGGAAGGGGGGAGGGTGAAGCTACAGCTGAATTGATTTGAAGACATCAAAATCTGTTGAGCCCGTTTGAAGTCTTCCTCACTCGGAACGAAGGACACCTGCAGTGAACAAAGTTCCCGGACCTGGGAAGAGAGGAACAAGCACATGATGTATTTGAGCGAGTTTCTCAAAATCACTCCACATCAAGTGTGAGTTTGGCTCAGGCAGAAGGATGTGTAGATCTACGACGTTCCTGCAAAGTTTGTGTTCCTGGATTCGTTTGACTTACGCATCTTCCCACAACTCTTGTGCTGCCATGAGAGTTCCAGACAGTAAACTCCGAAACGCCTCAGGCTCAGGTCCACAGCACACGTGGCGTGAGTGGTCAGAAGAAATGAGTCTCTTGTTTCATCGCTGGAGAAAATCCCCGAGGAACATGCAGGCGACGTCAGGGAAAAGCGTAAAGCCCCGAGGCAGAATATCGAGCAGACCACCTGCACACCGAAACACGACTCGTCTCGATTTCGCAATCTTGAACGCGAAGAAGCATGTCTTGATGTTCACCTCCACCTACACCACACGGTTCAACCAAACAAGTTGCAAGTTCAGCATTATGCGAGACTGGGAGCAACAAAACTCCCTCACGAAAAAGACTCGCCAGCAAGCAACCAGTTGATTCAACATTGATTTTTGTTTTTCAATACCCTGCTTCTGAAAATGGGATGACACGGAACACATATCCATGATTTATCATCCTCTAGAGCTCCAATTGGCCACTTGCCCTGCTTTTGGCCATAGAACCTGTTATGCTTATCACCGCAAAGAGATTGTGGTTCCCCTCGCAGGGCAGTGAGGATGTACACTTCTATCTTCATCTGTTCCATTCAAGGGCTATTACCGCCCACTCTGCCGGGAAAAATCAATCAGCCCACATACGTACGCCGCAGATGAGGGACACCAAGCTACCTGTCGGAACACAGATGCTCGTTGATGTCCCTTTGGCCCTCAATTGTTCATGCAGATTGTCAGGCACTGGTTTGCAGCCGAATTTTGTACAAGCATTGTCACTGACCACAAAGGGAGGTGGAATCAAGGTCTTGGGTTTGCAACAAATTTTGCAGGTCTGGTTCAAATGGAACAGAAGGGAACGAGGTTAACACAACGCGATGGAGGGCAATCACGCTGTGGCGCAAGCAAAGTAAACACCCCCCTCGGAAAGTCGGATACCAATTAGGTGTAATGTGCCTGCTCAGGAATGTTGGCTTCGTGGCCAATTAGGCGCCGTAAGTCAAGAACTCGCGCAATGTCCGAACCCGCGGCCCGCCCAGCGCCACCAGCTTCGGCGCCGCCTCGTACCGGGCTGGAAGCGAAGCAGCTCCGCCTGTTTCCGCGCGCGAGTCGGGCCAACAGCGCGGCGCATCGAGATGCCTCCCGACTCTCGGATGAGCGAGAAGTGCGGGAAATAATTTCTCCGCAAACTTTTAAAAAACACTCACCTGATCATGCAGGAACCTAACAACTCTCGGCGGCGTTGACGAAAAGCACTCAACAGACGCAGGTATGAAGCGAAATGTTTTCTGGAGTCAATGAACAGGCAAAACAGCTGCTCTCGCAAAGAAGGAAACGCTTTCTGGAGAAGGCACTCAAAATTCGCAGGTGCTCATAGAACGAGAAAGGTGGCACGAAGACTGTTGTCTGTTTGCTCTGTACATTTTGTCGCCGAAGCCACAAACCTCAGGAAATGCTCGGTCCATTTTCGCAGGTTTGATGACTTCTGTCAGTGTGGTATTTCAACGCGATTGTGCAGTTTTCATGTTCCCTCGCAGCTTCAGGACAACACGATTTTCCCTTTGTGTTTGGGTATTTCAGCACAGACTTTCAAGAGATTTCATTCTTGTTTTGATATTTCGTCCAGTGGTGAGTTCCCCACTGACATGCTCAGCAAACAGACGAATATTTCACCCCAAAGCCTGAGGAAACAGAGCCCCACTGGATTTGCTGAAACGATTGCACAGAATCTGCCGCAGCATTTGCAATGCAAAGTGCGCAGAACAGCCCAAACCACTGCCAGTCGTATGAGTGGAGTTCGAAAGAGCAAGAAATTCTGGGATCTTGAAGCTTCATGCAGTGATTATCTCTGGAACCGGCCATTACGAGTTCACTCCGTTCCTGTGGTCTCCAGTGGGCAGAGGTAATCAGCTTCCACGGCCGCTTTATTGTTTGTGCATGGGTTATCACTGGATAACCTGCTGAAACTTTTGGACAAGATGGGCAGCAAAGATACATTGGTTCTCTTTCAATTACGCAGGATCAGCTAATTTCTCGAGTGGGCGAAGTCCACATCCGCAACTTCAGATCATTTGCTTCTCCGTTGGTCTCCTGAACACTGTTGGGAAAGGCCAAAATATGAACACAGACTTTGATGGAGACTCAAGCAGCCTCAATGACAGGATGTCTGTCAACTGTTCGCAAACACGCCTGGGGTTTCTCTTTGATTCGAGCGTACGTCGTGTGCTGGAACGTTTGAGTCTGCCTTCAGGGTCGCGGCATGATCTCCAAAATGGCTACCAAACATTGGTGTTCCTGTTCAACGCACGTATTTTTTGTGCTTTAACAGACCAAGGCAGAAAGACAATTTTCGACGGGCATTTTCAGACGGAATTCAGGCCGCTTGTTCGGCACTTGCTCACTGAAAAGTTGTCAAGCGAAAGAACTGACATTTGTTTCAAAGGTCACTTTTCTGTGGAAGCATTGGAATCGTTGATGCTCTTGAATGGTCTGCAAAGCAAACCACTCGTGCTGCTTGTGAAGGATAAATTGCGGTGTGAACCTGCTCGGTGCGCGTTGGAACTTCAGCGTCGCATGCACGCTGGCCTCAGTCCGGTTGCGAATTGCCATCTCCATTAGCAACTGTCCATGCTGCTTGTGCGGACCCTGATATTTGCCCATCACAATGCACTCGAGTGATGCATTACATTCTCCTGCATTCCACACACTGAAGGATACTAATGAATTTGTGCCTTATAAAGTGTCAATTAAAGCTCCAGAAGGACGTTCCAACAAGATGGAATGAACAATTGTGGAAGTTATGGAGACCCTTGTGCATTAAATCAGTCATCAAGCCACCAGTGGTACATTGGATGGGTTGAGATGTTCATGATGTTGTAAATCTGCAAACACGTGAAGCAAGAAAGACACATTTTCAACGCTGGAGCGCGCTTTGTACCATCCAGAACATCACGCATTTTCATCAAAGCTCCAACAACATTTAAAGTGAGAGAAAAATACATACCATGGCGAATGTTGTTCTGCCCAGGTTTTCCCATGAGATTTGTAAGTTCAGTGGCAAATTTTGTCTTCACCGGTTTCCAAAAGAACTTTCAGCAGCAATGATGTTCTCGTTCGTATTCGACTTGGTGTGTTGCTCTGGGAACACACAGAGCTGCACGCATTTTACGCACTCACTGTATGTGTGTGGGCCCTGCTCTGATTTTGACAAGACAAACAGCATGAGCATGCAACATACAGTGGTGTAACATCTAAATTTCTGGACAAAACAGGTATACAGGAATAGAAATGTTGCACGAGCCAATCTGTATTTTTGTTGACACAAAAATATCTTGTTCCATAATAGTGGGGAAGAAGTCAAAAGGGGAAACAAACAAATTTTTATTCAATTAAATGACTATTGCATCATCTGTACTTACATAATAGAACCACTGTGTGCAGTCAATTTGTCCAGGAAGTGAAACTTTTGCTCTGTATTGTTCTAATCAATAGAAGATCCACTGTACACAATCAATTTGTCCAGTGAGTATAATTTTTCCCCTGTACAACTCTATACTAAAAAGAAGATCAATTGTATAATACAACAAATACAAAGATAAATATGAGTATCCTGTATGGATCAATCTTCTATCTAAAAATATCAGGAAAACCCCAGGGGATTCCAGAATATTGTATCCCCATATAGTGCATACAGCAGCTCAACCTGTTTCGGTTCTGCAGGGTGTGCATAGCATCCCTGTGCAGCAGTGCACATGCTTGCAGTGTGTCTCACATGATTGAAAGTACAGTGAAGTGATCAGGTGCACTCAATGCCCTTGGCACGGGGGTGGTGCGTCCACTGCACGGGGTGGTGGCGTGCAGCTTCTGTGTGTCCGCTCTGTAACAGCAGGAACGTCAGTCTGCCTTCCCGATGCAAACAAACAAATGGCTTTGGTGTGACCAGCAACTGTACAAATGGGTGGTCCAAGCCTCTCTGTGCCATGTGCGGCATTTTGGTTTCCCTTTCGTCAGTAACATGGCAACAAAGACCAGATTTTTTCGGGAAAGCCATGTCCCCACGAATAACTGGAATCAACTTCATAGGGCAAGTGCTTGGTGGATTCTGATGGAGGACGCCTCGAAAGTGATCCACGCAGTTTGGGAATGTGGATGTTCTGTGGGCCACGTCACGCAACCCCTTCTTCTCAGGAAAAGTCAGAGTGCCTCCCCTCCTGAGGAAGGAAGGAAACGGGCAATCATTGGAGCACGCTCTGTCATGTGTTGGAAGGAGTGTGCACCTTGTCATTTTTGGGATGTATTTTCGTCACTGAAGTCTGAAAACTTTCCGGGGAGGGGAATCATCTCAGGATTTGTTTGGGGCACAACAACCTGGGGTGTCACTGAAGATTTTTGTTGTGCCTTGTTGGTGGAGTTTTGGAGATTGTGAAAAAAATAACTAACACTTTCTTGTCATTTTTGAGCTCGGAATAATTTTTGCCAGGGGAGGGGAGGGGGTTCCGGTCATCCTCAGACATCTTCGAACTGGAAATCAGGCTTGTGCCCAGATTGGGGACTCAATCTGATCGCCTTGCGGTCACAACAGCTGCAGCTGTTCCACGTGAACCTATGAACTCAGCTTGTGCACCAGTTTGTTGTCAGGGTTCTACAAGCATTTTGAGGTCCGTCCCGGGAAATGTTTCGACTTAGCAAAACGGCAAATGACGTGCGAGTTTCAGGTGTCCAGCTCTTTCTCGTCTTGGTGCAGCAAACACTGCGGTTGGTCAAAGAACTTCCAGACATGACAGCTGGCGTGTCCAACAGAAATTGCTGCTGAAGTCAGCAGCAACTCAACTCATCAAGACACCTGCTGTTAAACACAGACATTTGTTCGAATAAAGAGGGGGAATGTCAGGGCAGAAAATACAGGCCTTTTGAACTTTCTCCGATTTGTGTGCGCCCTCATCAATTGGCACGTTTTTTTGTTTCATTCCTGACCAACTTGAAGAGCTGCGCAAAGCTTTCGGCACGCCTTCCAGTCTGGACAGGCAGATTCTAAAAGTCTACCTCATTGTGGTCTCTTTCACCGGCTTAGTCACTGTTGTTGAAGCTGACAAACACACGAGCACAGCCTTGTTGCGGGCAATGAGACACGCAGATCCGTGTGTGAACCACGTCACTTGCCTGCAGCCACAATCAGTTGGCGCGCCTTCGAGATGGCCAACGACTTCCTCCAGACAGTTGTTCGAGGCAACGTGTGTCTCTAGTAACCTCAGAAATGCACATCCCAAGTGAGTCCGATTGGGTTACTCAACGGAGAAACAGGAAAAGCTGTAGTCCGTTCTCTAGGCATTGTGTCGAAACAGCAGACCTTTCTGTAAACACTCTCTCCTTCAGGAAGTAACTTGGGAGTCCAGATTGTACAGATTGCCAACATTTGAGCTTCTGCTTGCACGCAACGGAGGGAAGACAATTCATTTTCTCATTCATCGCAAACATGTTTCCTTGTGTTTGGGTGTTCGTGTGTGGCATTGTACTCTCCTCGTTTCTGCCTTACTGTTCTGTTCAGTGTTCATCTCTTTCCATTTCACAGCGCCACGAAGACATCTGCTCCTCACCAGATTGATAGAAATGAGTTCCTCGATCGTGTGACACGACAGACAAAATACTATGGTTTCCACTATCTGCTGCCCAAAGACGCAGCATCGCCTTGGTGCCAAGAGTTGTCTCTGTGTGATGGGTTGTTCCACAGTGGTCACATTTGTGGTCCTTTTGATGATCCATTCCGTGGCCACAAGGAAGACCGGGCCAGTGAGCTTGAGCCACATGAGGGCCATCAGCAATGACGAGGATCCGTCAACATGCAGAAACACAAAATGGTTGCCTGCTTTGAAAGAAAGTTGACTTTCAAAAGGCACCTGCAGTGCAGCTTCATGGCACCGGCACCCTGCACCCATACCCTGTGGGACTACCCTCAGGAACAGCCGAGCTTTGTGTTTTGGTTGAATGTGGTTGCCATGCTCCAACGTACTTGTTTGCGGCTGGACCTGTTGGTGTGTTGGGAAAAACACGTGTCGGAAAAATATTTTGTCCAGAATGCAATAAATCCTCCCGCAGTGGAGTCCCATTCAAGGAAACTTCGCGCCTCCGACGCTGTGCGTCGAGTTATTGCCTCTGCTTTGATTAACGATTGTTTCATTGGAGACGGCTCGGTGACAACAACACAACAAGCTGCAGGTTTTTTTGGCCAAGAATATACGTGGGCCGTGTTAGAACAGATGATTGCTCATGAGAAACCTTCACTTAATTCTCTTGCTTGATGTACCGTGTTCTTTTCGCCTCAGAGATGCTGTACGTTACCCACAGTGGTGACAGACTGCAGCTTTTGAAAGACTTGTCACAAACAGCAGAAAGGCAAACTTCACAGCATCTGATTTGTTTTTCTTGCACAACAAGTGGATGTTGCATGCCAAATGAGCATTGACTCCAGCGCCGTACTTGGCAAGGATCGCCCGGAAATGGAGAGTACACGTCCACAAAATACACGCACAAAAACAGAGGCAAAATGACATGTATACAGTAGACTCCATGACACATTTTATGCTGTGGTGACTTCAGGTGTAGTATTGTTGGATAAAGTTCGACAGGCGCCATTGATATAATTTTCAACATCTTGTTGTGAAGGAAAATGCAAAGAAAACCAAGGGGACAATAACAGTCTGTTGATCATAGCACTCATCTTGGAAACAAGCGTTTGGCACCGAAGTTTATTGGGATCAAATATTGAGTGAACAACGTTTTGTTGATCGTTGCTGTCTCAAAATCGGGATATTTCTTTTCGATTTCTGACGCTCAAAAATCAACATCAACAGGGAACAACATTTTCGTTTTGGACAAAACATTCAGCATCATAAACAAGAAAACATGCATCCCCACAACATGGAAAATTGTCAAAATATTTTTGTTTGTGAAAATCTTTGTTGCAAAAAAGGAAAGCTTTGCTAGTTTCAAAAGCAATGATGAAAAGTAATGGGTCTGCCTTTTGCAAGTGTACAAGCAAGTTTGGTTCGTTTCCACAGCCTCTGTACAGAGAGATGTGAACAAAACACTCAGCTCAAAAATACCGTCGGAGAAACTGTGCAGGTTTTTGAGCGTAGACCAGGAACCACAAAGGCCAGATACATCGCGCACGTCAAAAGAACACCCTTTTTGTCTGAACGCGCTGCAAAAAAAAGGACCAATTTGTTCGTCTCTCAAAGGTTTTCAACAACTTGGAGATGGGTATAAAATTGGTCTGTTCTCTGATTTCTTTCCTGAATTCTTTCCTGACATTTGACATTTGAATGCTACAATAGCACACCTTTTTGCGGAAATTATTCCAAAAATATTCAAACACGCATTCAGCTGTCTCCCATCCCAAAACTGGACTTCAAGAGCAACAGAGCTTCCATTTCTCTCGTAAAGATGGAAATAATGGAAAGGGGAGAAACACATCTTTTCCATTAGACTGAAGCAGAGTCAGTATCCGCTCAGCAAAATTGAAACCACAGGTAGATCCACCATACTGTAGACAGTCAAGAAGTTCATTCAGTTACTTTGCTGACCGCCATGGCTGGTGTTTGCCAATCCTGTTTAGAAAAAATGAAAGTGTATTCGTAAATGGTTGGTCCTTTCATTGTGCCAAAGGGCTGAGACTTTGGTGTTGTCTGTGTCTCCAGCTCCAACGGCCGACTTGAAATCGAGCCTTTTCTACAGGGTTCTGTTTTCGATTGAAACGATAAACACTTGTTCATTTGACACGCCAGGATGTCGCGGGTTCGTTTTTGCCGCAGGCTGAGCATGGTTTGCTTCTTTGTCACATTAGGTTTCTCATAACATCTTGGCTCGTACTGTGAACACCTGGAGCTTTCTGTTGCGCACATCTGAGGCCGCCGTGTTTTGCAGCAAGCAGAAGATTCTTCAGATAACACAACTCCTTTGACGACAGTGTGCTCCGTTTGGAATACACATTGTGAGGCATGTTTGTTGTGTGGCAAAGTCATTTGGGAAATCAAAAATCTATCACTTAAAAGGAAATGGCTTGCCTTTCTGGTGGTATTTGCCTTGTGAAGTCTGTTCTTACGTTGTTCAAGTTTGGGGCATTGTACTCGCTTTGGGGTTTGCTTTTGCTATTTATAAATTCCAGCCAGAAATGGCCACAACAAAAACCTCTGTATGGTGCGTTCTTGGGTTCTTCAGTGACAATGTCCCAACACACACGAACACTTTCGTGTGCCTCGTCCCGCCATTTCTCGTCTTCACGATGCTTCCCGTCATTTTCTATTTCGATTTTCTCAACAGAAAAATGTTCTCACAAGCGTGAACAAATTTGTGAAAAGTTGCACAACATTGTCGTTGGCTTGTCACTGCAGAATTTGCCAAGAAGGATAAATAATCAGCCCCGTTTGTGCTTTGTCAAGCCATTTTCTGCCCGAGCAGCTGAAAGACACAGTGCAGTAGGTTCTCTTCCCTGTGGTTTCGAAGTTCGTGTGCACTTCGGGTATTTTTTCTTCAGCAATCTCAAAAAAAGTTGTTTCATGCTGCACAATTTGTGAAGAGCGCGCTCTTCAATAAGTTTGATCCCAGCGGCTGTAATCCGGTTTGGGGCAACTTGATGGGTGACAGCCAGGTCCACTTACATTCTCCTTTGTCTCGCGCGTCTTCATTTCTTCCGTCCACCAAACCCATCATTTCACAATTTCCTCAGGTAATGATGGCAAGATTGTCTGGTTTTCTCGTCTGAGTCGTCCGTCCGCACAATGAACTCTGGCCTGTTGTGTTGGAAAGCGGAAACTTCAACGGAAGTGCTGCAAGAACCTGCGCCAACATGAAAAAACGACCACGTGCCTCTGTTTCTTGCAGCCTTTGTCAGTCGGAAAGTGCTGGAAACTGAAAGTGATCACATTCTGTGAAAAATGAAAGAAAAAGGGACAACTGTCCTGTTTCTCAGAGCTCGTGATCGGTGGAGAGTCCTGTTGCCATTTTTGATTCTGAGGATCGATCTGTGCATGTTTTCACCACGCAAGCGATTCTGGTGGCTGTTGGGTCATCTCCGTCTGGAAACAAACTCGTCTGTTGGAGGAAGCAACAGAAAACGTTCGAAGTGCCTCGGTCGATTGTTGCATGCACAAACAGGAGAGTCTTGTGATGCAGTGTCACTTGGGTGCGTCATGACAAAAAATGAACCAGATCCCCTGCACCTACAGCAAAGATTTGAAAGTTCTCCATCGATCAGGAGGTTGTTAAATCCGCATGTATGACTTTCGATCTCCTTCTGGGAGGATCTCGCGCAAGTGTGAAGTCAACCATACAGTGAGTCAGAAAATAGACGCGTTCAGCTGAAACCAAACTCGTGTGAATGCTTCAGCAAAAAGTGCCACACAACTTTCAGTTCCAGAACGGAAAGAATACACATCTTATGGGGTCTACTGACATGGGGCACTGACTCTCTGGTTCACTTGGGAAAACCTTGTTTCTCAAACGATAAATTATACATGAAATCAGAACGTATCATGTGAGACCATATCTGGAATGATAGCCCAGCTTGAGGTTTTTTGTCGAGCTCTGTCACCTCCAGCTTTGTACCCTCCACATGAAGCCAGAAAACAGCAAAAAGACGAGGCTGCACACTATGTCCTGTCTACAGACCTGAATAGCCTGTGTGCCAGTCCTGGGAGTTGTTGATCACAAAGCTTTGGGTAGGAAAAGGAAAACGAGTGAAACCCAGGAAAGGGCCCTTTTGTCCTCCACTGTTTCTCATGAGGTCAAACTGCTGAGGGTCAGTGAAGTGAAAACCAGCCTTTGTTTCTCCCAGATATGAGTAGGTGAAGCTTCTTGCTTGTGTATTTGAAAGAGATCTTATCAGAGTGAATTCCAGGCCAAAAGCCCACATGTGTGGCTTTTCAGAGGATACCAGTCGAGGTACCCGGAAAATTGGTTTTGGGTGCGAGTTGAAAGTTTAGAGTTAAAAGTTCGCAGAGAAATATTGAAGCTTTGCAAAATTTTGCTCAGGTTACAGGTGTCGAAATTTTGCCCACGTCTGGTTCCAGCGTGTTCACACTGGACACGTCACCGTCGCTTGTGTCCGTGAAGGCAGCTAGCAAACTTCCAAGCATGTTTACATTTCCAGTTACAAACCATTTGCCCAGCTGGAGAGAACCACTCATCAGGCTTGATGTCCTGAGAAATTAAATTTTCTTGACCGCCTTTTGTCCCTCAGGTTCCTTGGACTGGACTCCGCGGTTGAGAGTCCTCCTTCCTGATTCACATCACAGCCGCGGGACTCCGAATCCAGCCTCAGATGGAGAAGCGGAAAATTGATAGGAACTTCTCACTTTGTTTGGCGACGACATCAATGCACAATCAGCTGGTGCTTGTGGATTAATTGTCGGCCGGACACAAAACGTCGCGCAGAAAATTGTGTTTGATTTACATCTGTGTTGAAACAAATACGCAACAAGTCGTAATCAGCCCCAAATAAGACATTTATATGGCAGCAAGCAATGCATATAGATGACACCATTACTCGAAACTCTGCAGTGCTCTGTAATGGCAATAACTACTCAAGCAAAAGTCTAGTCCATTTATTTGCACACTCCATCGCATTTGATCAAAGCCATGATTAGTTTCCTATCTGGAGATCTATTTTGGAAGAGAATTGTACAAATAGCCTCTTCTGCGGCTGATGAACCTGGCTTCAAGCAAGAACGGTAATGAAAATAGCGCCTCGGATGGTGGATTGAATTCAGGGTCACGTGCAGACCAGATGGGTGATTGAAAGTGTCTCGGTGTCTTCAGACACAGTTGGCGAGACAAAGAAAATTCTCTCAAAGACTAAATGTGCAGGCCAGGAGACGAATTGCTTGTAGGTGTACATAAGTTTCCTTGTTTTGCACAAGAAGGGAAACAGCGATGTTGTCTGTGGAACTGCAGTTTTCTGCCATGGCGTTTGACAGATCGCGGGTCAGCATGATAGATGAGACAGCCACTTTTCAAACCATTCGAAACAATGCAAAGTCCCATTATTGATGGTCGCGGTAGCGTCCATCTAGGTCCCCTCTGTTGGCTTAACACTAGCGGCGCCCCGGCACTTACACGGCGATTGTAAGGGGACCGTCACTGGCTCCTATCGGAGCAATTTGAACTGGGTATGACTTGGTGGCACCGGCTCCGTACAGAGCATCAGAGCTTTCCGTGCTTTGGTATCACCAGCTCTGATGGGAGCTGAGCACATTTCGCGCGGTTTCCTCTGGGGTGGGGTTTATTTTTTGGTGGGAGAAGTTTTGCGCACGGCAGTTGCACTCCTTATTTACGTGTCCACAACTGCAATTGAGGTGAACATTTCCAAAAGCGCGTCGATGTTGTTTGAGTAATTTGGTCAGCCTAATTCCGTTATTTGCC
>JAAUXT010046065.1_pt1 | contig 14267 bp, 26 predicted proteins | sample 7278171 | NCBI WGS metagenome assembly JAAUXT01 (sample SAMN14350112, study PRJNA611818) | marine sediment metagenome | isolation source: surface marine sediment (1.8m) | place: French Polynesia: Moorea | collected 2018-08 | reverse complement strand
GAGTCGGTGCGGCGGTACGATAACCAACGCAGACTTTTTGTGCCGAGCTGTTGGTTCAACCAGAGGAGATCCTGCTCTGCGCCCTGAGCAGTTCCTTCACCCTCAGCAGCTTCCTCTCATCCGGGCACTCATATCTCATTCACCGCTTCATGCATACTCATCATTGAGCTATTCTTACTACAGTTGTAGTCTAATTCTGTCGAACATATACCCTTGCAATGCTAATCAACTGCATTCTGCTAATGCATCTTCCAAGTAGGGTTTGATCCTTGGAATTACAACACCTTGCGCTCTCGGCATTACCGTTACATCAGTCAACGTCTTCAGAGTATACTATCAACACCGACAGAACAGACTCTTATTTATACACCGCTCAACTGAGGCATTACGATTACCACCTCCACAGTCCTTGCAAAAGGCAGCAGGGCAGCAGGGAACTCGAACGAAATCAACAAGATAAGAGAAAACATCGCCAACCCGTTGAAGAGGACGATGTCTGGTTTCCAAATTTTGTCATGAGGGATGCGCATGTGAGCCACTCCGCTGTAGTCGTCTTTCGTCCATTTCAACCTCTCATCGACCCACGTCTTCAAAAAAATGGTGAAATACAAGCATTGAAATTGAAAGACATTGAAAGTTTGTCGCTTGCTTTGCAGAAATGGCAAAGCGGAGTTCCCAAAGAACGAGTCAGTGTTTGTGAGCGACAAGGTAGGCTGCACTGCCTTGCGCAAAGGCTTCTCTTTGCACATCTAAACATGAATTCCTGTGGTGGGAAAAAAATGCGTGCTTGATGAAAGGCAAACCAAGAGCGAAACAATAATTGCCACCAGTCTCACACTCAACAAACACAAATCTCGCACCGAAAACGACCGAAGTGTCATGTTCGCGGTGTTTGGCACCCGTGTTAACGTTTGGACCTGAAAGACTCATTGTTAGAAAATAAACACAGGGCCCAGAACGAGGATGGTTCTTCCATGTTGCGAAAAGGGCCATTTTTGTGTCCTGACCTTCTTCACCCAGGCGTGTATTTCCAGCGTCTGCCTCTCTTCATCCTGCAGAAAAAGAACAAACGTTGTACGGCAGAAAGCGACAAATTCGTTGAACCTCAAACAAGTTGTGGTTATGCAATGAACAGAACAGATTCATGCATGGTGTCAGCGTTCCAGATGACAAGCGATACGAAAGGGTCTGAGTCAAACCTTACTGAATTTTTAGCACAAGAATCTGTCGGGAATTTGCTTTTTCATCGGGAAACAGATGAACAAACTTGTACACAACAAATAAAGCGCTCAAGTTAACTGTTTGTGCGGCGGAAAAAGAGCGGTTCGCGCAATCCGCTTGTGAACTCTTGCAACGCTTAAGTTGAGAAAATGGATTCATGTTTGCAAGGCGTTATCAGTATTTATAAAATCGCGCCTGACGACGCAGAAAAGAGCTTGTTCAGCGGCCGGACCCGCCCTGGTGCGCTGTACCAGAGACGTTGGCTGTACTCACGATGCCGAGGAGCGACACGAGCATCAGACTGAACCCGACGTGCGTCGCGTTCAGCGTCGGCCGCACGACCGGCTCCTGTTTCTTTGGGTCCAACAGGTCTCGATACAGCCGTCCCTCGGCATTCAGTGTTTCCTCTGTGTCCAATTGCAAATTAAGTTTCTAAATCGTTGTCTTTTTATCATAGCTTCAGGGGTGTTCCTTCACAGAGAACAATTGTGTTCAACCAAAAATGCAACACAATTGCTTCGTAAGTTTCACAAGGAGAAAAACAAACAATACTCACGCAAATCTTGACCACGCACCGCACACACGAGTGCTAAAAAGAGCAAACTTGATCCCAGTTTCATTTTGAAGAAAGCAAAAATTGATTTGGGATACTATTCCAACGCTGCCTCTACACCAAGTGGTGCCTTGCTGAATATGTGTCCTCGATATGCACAACCCTCCACTCGAGTGTGCAAACTCTTTTGGCATTAAGAGCACACATAGAATGAAAATGGAAAGTTTGTCGCCAAACACATTTTCGCACCAAAACCATTTCCGGAGTTCTGCGAGTAATTGAGCTCATGCACCATGTCATGCAGAGCATGTGAACTCGGTGGAAGTCTAAACCATCTGTGTCAATGGGTGGTGCCCCCTTGCAGACTTTGCGCTTCTATTACAAATTCCTCTGGAAGTACCGGCAAGGAAATGTTAGATTTTGTGTTTTTGTCGTAGACCTGGGCATAGAGACTTTTATTGGGGTTGGGTCTTGGGTTGGTTCAACAACTTTTTGGCCACACGTGTTCATCTGTTTGCTTTTTGTTTTTTGGCTGCCTGGACTTTGCATGGCCTGTGGCTCGTTTTTGGTCAAGTGCCCCCAGTTCACTCCAAAATGGAATGTAGCCGACTTGCATTGAAATGTTCTTGTCAGGCAAACAAGCGCAGTTACAAAAAATGATGTGAGTTTTTAATTTTTGAAGGGCACTTCTACGATGCTAGAAATCCACAACCAAACAAATTCAATCTCTGCTTTGAAGGAGTGGCTGTGTACAAAAACTCCATTCATCACACCGGCAATTTCTCAAGCACGCGTCTTCATGTCAAGACTCCAAAGCATACAGATGCAGTCAAGCATACAGATCTCTTCTGTGCGAGGTCAACCATCAGGAAGTCTGTCCTCAGAGATGTTGCCGAATGCGGGCTCTGCAAACATCATGTGTCACACAGATTCTTCTCCAAACAAGGTTTTTCTCCCTGAAGGCAGAAGATTGATGTCGCAGGTGCTTAAAAATGCAACTGACTCGTGGATCCAGGGGTACACGCACAATCCCGAGTCCTCTCTCAACTACGGCTGAAAACATCTGCTCCTTTACGCGATGTTGCGGTGTTGGGTGCTGCTCTGTTCCACTGGATCTATATGCAATTTTTGCACAGTCAAGATGAGCCTCCACCCCAGCACCGGCCCCTGGTTGACTGCACCCTTTGTCCCAAATCATGGATCCCACTGGAGCTACTTGCATGCATGAAAAACAGACTCGTAATGGTGAACCTATGGAGATTTAGTGTGCTTTTGCATGTCTGTGACCTACAGGAATGGATCCAGGATATGGTCAAGCGACATGATCTCAAATGTAAAACAATTTTGAAAACATAACGAGTATTCCGAAGTATTGATGTTGCAGGTCCACCCTGAAATTACACGAAAAATGTTCCGCGCACCTGGGACAAATCACCTGCATATTTGGAGTAACACGAGACAACTTTTTGTCGAGCAAACACAAAGGACAACAACAAAAACGTCACAAAAAGCTCCAGAAACTAGAAAACAACCTAGAAAAACTTTGCTTTTGATCTGCGCAGGTTTGGAGCAGCAAGCGAGAACTATTTTTGGAGCACATGCAGCACAAAAGAACAAACAACCGAAATGGCAATGACGCTCCACAAAACCAGAAAATGTCCTGGATAAACTTGGCATTGTCATCGCCTTGAAGTCTTGTTGCGATTTGTGACCCGCAGCTGCCTGTTGGCGGTACGAGTCAACCAAACGGGTGCGGAGTCTCATTCAAGAAGACAATATCATCAATGCCTTTTGCACACACACACGTTTATTATTTGCTTGATGACAGAGCGTTGGAAATCGTCCTGTTGTTGACGTTGAAATGATGTCTTGTCAAACCAAGTCAGCTTTCAGTTGCGATTGACTTTACGACTGATATTGAGCCAGCCAAATCTGAAAAGCGTATTTACTGCAGCTTTTGTTCCGGTGCTTTCACCATCGTCAGGGCGTGTCAACTTCTTTTCGACCGATTGTTTTTGTGCCGTCTGCATGTTTGTCCGCAACATTTCAAATGTTCTGCAAGAGTCTTCAGCAGTGAAGTAACCTGACAGTTCTATACAAACAGAACATTCAGAACTCATAACCAACGCATTTGGTCATGTCGGGCTGGTCTTGGTTCCTTTGCTCCTGGTTCTCCTGACTCTGCTTTTCGCCGCCGCCCGTCAGATGCTTCTTGTCCCTCTTGGCGTTCCCGTTGATGCCGATGACGTTTTTGAACTGGTTAATCATGTAGTCGACCATCTCATAGTCGTCGCTTGTCAATTTGCCTTTTTTCTTCACCTGAAACAAACAACAGAAACATCATGTAGTTCAGAGAATACAAATTCTGGTGGTCTCAGCAGTTTGGCACCAATCCAGAATTTCCACCAAATTTGCGGAAAACCGCAAAATGTCAACTGCTTGTGTTTTGTGGTGCACATGAAGCATAAAACAACAGCGACTCTGCCTGTATCGACCGCAAATGGATTCTTGCGGTTGTTGTGGCAAACCCCGGAGACCTTTCGTTCTATTTATTCCTTGATCAGACGAACCCAATGTTCGGTTTCAAATTCCTGAAACGGGACGTCCAAATGTTGGGTCCTCACCTCATTGTAGCTTTCGTTCAGGATGGTGACGAACATATTGATGACGACGAAGGCGAGAACCAGGACGTAAGCGAAGAAAAACAGAGGTCCGAGCACTCTGGAGAAGGAAGCAATATTTCATTTGTTCAGTCAACACAACAATTCCTTGCATGCTTGTGAAATGACAATCTCAAAAACACTATATAATTCTTTTGCGTGATCTTATGGCGATGTTTGTGTTCCGACTTTTCCAAACCAGATGATGCGTGGGCTAAGGACGAGCGCGCTCGAGACCATACACACATCGAACTTTGTATTTACTCTCTGAACATTGTGAGTCTTGATGTGTGATTGACCTGTTGGTCTCGTAGAGGGAGTGAAAGTCGAACTTCATGAGGATCAGGGAGAAGAGCGTCTCCATGGTCGAGACGACGCTGTGGTAGTCGAAGTTGTTGGTGCCGAACACGGAGAAGCCGAAGAGCACGAAGGCGAAGAAGATGACGGAGAAGAAGAGCAGGAAGTTGACAAGCGGCCGCAGCGACAACCTGCGAACAATCAATCAATCATGAGCGTTTGCTGTGATTTCCGTCCAAACAAAGGGGATTTTTTTCCCAAAGGAAGTGCGCTGAGAATAGACTCTGTCAAATTCGCTGGGTTGAATGAACAAGCGAGTGCAATGTACAATGCACGGGGCAAGAGTGCCCTGGCCTCCTCAGCCACCACCCATGAAGGACGTCTGGTTGGATGGTTTTCCGTTCTATGCGCGCAAGAGTCATGAATCAGACTGACTCACTTGAGGGTTGAGCTCAGTTCCGTCACTTTTTTGTTGAAACGCAGAAGGCGCAAGAACTTGAGCATCACGACGAAGATGAGGAACGCCAGCGTGTACGTGAGAGCCGCGTCCCACGCCAGAGGGTACTGCAGGTTCAGGAACCGAGCTGCAGTTGAAGGACGCAGTGTCAAGAACCGATCTGCGTGCAGTCACGAATGAAGCACCGAGCTGCGTGCGAGACGTCTTCAGATGGGCTTTGTGGCCACTGTAAATGTCTGTCAGGCCAGTCAAGCAATTCAAGTTTGCTGTCGGAAAAAGGAAACAGAGACAACTTGTGGAATACAAACTGGGGTCATCGTGAAAATCCTTCATCGTCAACTTGACCGCGACGAACTTGGCGCCGTAGAACCCGCAGGCGATGACGGACGTGACGATGCCGATCAGCTCGATGACGGACCAGAAGCTGGAGAGGAACTGACGCCACCCGAGGCGGCGACAGGTGCGCAGCGCCGTCACGGCGTAGAAGATGGTGTAGGCGACGAAGGCGAGCTCGAGCAGCAGGCGGAAGAGCGCGCGGCCGCCCACGTAGCTGTACATGCGCAGCGTGGAGACGCGCGGCTGAGGCAGCGCGCTGCCGGTGCGCGGCAACTCCAACAACTGCGACCAGAGGTGGAAAACAGATGGATGGTTCGACCTTTGGGATTGTGTTCGCTGTGAAAAGCATCCTGCGTAACGCGACGTTCAGTGGCCAACAAAATCTGGATGAAACGCTCAACGTACGAATTCAACAGCGGTGAAGAGATTGGTGGCTGGGTTGTAGAGGTTGAACTCGGCAAAGACAGCGCGCGCAGTGCGGTCGATCCAAAGCAGGCGGCGCAGGTAGTCGACGCCGGCCGCCGCCTCGTCGCGCGTCACGCCCAGCTCCAACACGTATCCGCCGCCGGAATACGTCGCGACCCGCCCCAGCGTCGGCGTTCCGTCCAGCTCGAGCGTGCTGCGGTAACGCCACGCCCACGCCTCGCGCGACGTGCCCAGCGACTCTGGTATAAGCAGGACACTTGTGTCAACAACGTTGGGGAACCAAGTCTCGCATGAGCTTGAGGCCTGATTGTTCCAAACCTGCTCGTACCATTGCTGGGGACTGGCGTCCATTTCTCCAAGTAGTCATTGCTGTCGTAGGTAATTGCAGAGTATTCTCCGTAGCAAGCTTTGATCTGAGACTCAAATGTGTTGGACACGGTGCAGGAGCCGTCTGAAACAACGCACATCTGCAACTTGATTGATTGGTCAAATTTGTCATTCAGTGCACGTTCATAACCCTGGCAACCCACCTTTTTCGATCTTGGCGAGTCTGAACCTGGGGGAGCCGACCCTGTAGAGCACGTCGTCTGTGAGGAAGTTCTCCTGCCTCCAGTGCACGGCGGACCCGTTATATAGCTGCGCGTTGTACAACTCGGGAACCAGCGTCTCGTTCGCCCAGGTCCAGAACTTCTCGTACGAACTGATCTGTGGTGAACAGATTACAGATTTCATTATCTCAACATCCAAGTTCAAAGATCAAGTAATTCTGAAGCAGGTTACAAGTTCTGAAGTCTGAATTTTGTGGAGCACAGTTGTACGAAGCTGCGCACGCATCCATGAACAGCTCCTGAGAAAAGGGCTGCGAAAAATATTCGCGTGTGCAAAACATGACCCGTTGGCACAAACAACTGCGTGACTGACCTTGTCGAACTTCTTGTAGACGAACGTGTTCCTGATGTGATCGTTGGTGGGAAAAGCGTTGAGGTCAACGTTGTCGTAGACGAGCACGGTGACGAGCAGCAGGTAGACGAGGTAGACGCCAATCTCCTTGAGGATGGAAAACATCTTCACCTCCTTCTCGCGCGCCGCGCGCATCAGCGCGATCTGGTGCTCGTCAAACTGCGCGACGTACGGCTTCCGGTGAGCTGCGCCAGAAGGAACGTACATCAAAACTTCCCGAATCATTCAATTCAACTAAACAGCATGAATGCACAGCATGTATCACTTCTGATTGAGGACGCTGTTCTCAGACGTCTCATCCGGTTTTATCTCCTCACACAACTTGGCATCCCCACCAGACCGAAAAAACAACACCTGAACCTCACCAGGCGAGATGTACTTGTCGGCAGAGTTTTTGCGGGAGTTTGGAGTCTCGGTTGTTGCCGTCTCGTCGGTGCGCATCGAGCTGTCCCCCACCTCCCCCTGCTCCTCCTGCTCATCGTCATCCTTCGGCTTCCGGAAAATCAGCGCGAACAGCATCGCGATCGCGATCACCTGCAGAGATGCGGACAACGTCGTCGTGTTGAAACATCTTAGAAAATTTTGGTCTCTCAATCAATCGACCGTTAGATCTACTCAAATGAACGCTCTGACGTTTGGTGAACAAGCTGCACCTTGATGGGTTGAATGATGAGGATAGACTGGAAGAAGGAGAGGACGAAGGCGGTGAGCCAGGCAGAGCTCTTCTCGCGGCCCCACTCGAAGCTGTAGAGCAGCGTGAAGAAGCCTCCGAGCGACACGGTGAGCAAGACGAGCGCCCACGCCACGAACACCACCCACCTGACGCGGTGCACAGAAATGGCGATTACTTGTGAACTGAACCACATACAGGCTGCCAACCAAAAGCCGCAACAGTTTTGCAGAATGAAAAACACACCGACCAAGTCATCTCCAACTCATTGCATCTTGCGTGGTGTGAACAGTTGTCTGATCTCAGGGGCCCACCATCATCACCACAAACTCACCAAGGCCACAGTCGCGCTCGCTTCTTCTTCTTTCCCGTTTTGTCAGTCTTTCGCTTCTGCATCCACGACTCCATGATGACGGACTTTTGGATGTGGTCCTTCCAGTTCTCGGGGTCCTCAGTCGAGTTCGCGATCTTTTCTCCCGTAGCATTATTTGAGTTCCTGCATTGAAAAAAAAAGTTCACGGAATTGTTCTTGTTGATGCGTTTTGCAAACAAAAGTTTGGCGCACGCGCCTTTTGGTTCCTGAAAAACATCCGCCATCATAGCCGGACTGACCTGTCCGCAGCTGCATCCTGGTCCTGTTTGCTGCGAGGTTTGGGTCGCTTGGCGGGTCTGGGCGCCGCCTTCCGGAAGAGGAAGACGATGAGGAGGGAGACGGGCAGCGAGATGAGGCTGCTCGCCACGCTGATGAACACCTGCTGCGGCGTGAACGTCAGCGGTCCCAGCGTCAGCGCCTGCTGGTTCTTCGCCTGAAGGTAGACAGGCAGCATGCGCGGGCAGAAAACACAGATGAGAGGTCATGTTCGTGTGAATTGAAGTGTTCAGTCACTGTCTGTCACACTTGATTTCACGAATGTGTGACAGCAGGAGATCTCGTGACGCACTCACGTTCTCGTCGGCTCTGTAGAACATGGCGTTGGCGATCATGGTCATGAAGAGCAGCGCGAGGCAGCACGACAGACGCTGGACGCGCGTGAAGCGGCTGCGCGTCGGGCGCGAGATGAGTGAGAACCAGAGATGCGAGTCCGACATGTCCTGCAGAGTAGCAGCCAGGGTGTCAACGAGGCAGCAAGTAAAGCGCAACAAGAAGACCCTTGGCGGTGGCGGCAGGCAAACTTTACTTCATATTCTCAACCACAATTTACCGTGACAGTCATTCAGGCAACGGAAATCGATTTTTCCCCTCAGACTCCGATTGTGTCCGGAAACATTTTCATACGTATGAGGCGCATCAGGGAGACTGTCACCTTTCTGGTGGTGGTGGTGAAGAGGTACTCGAAGTTGGCGACGTCCTTCTCGGTGGCGGATGGCAGGAGGCGCTCAATGCAGCCGTCGTCTCGATCCACGGACAACCACCGGTTGCACATGAACATGAATCTGGAATGGTAGAACAGGTATCGAGTGGTGTGGACCAAATGTGGTTCCCACTGAAAAACCTGCAAGCTGTTCCAGATATTTCGTCTGTAGCACGTGTAGTTTTGAGATTCTTCGGTTGTTTAGGGAGGCACTATGAGTTGAATTTACGTGTTGTTGGCCTGCAGGTCTGTGAGGACGATCCTGTCGAGGAACCAGTCGGCGTCGCCGCCCGACCCCGAGTTGTCGTGCCACACGCGCATGTAGAGCAGCGGTCCGAGGCTGCGAGGCACGCTCAACACGTAGTTGTTCACACTCCCTTTGTCCAGCTGCCAAGAGAGGCAAAGTCTGTGTGTGTGCGTGTGTGTGAGAGAGAGAGAGAGAGAGAGAGAGAGAGAGAGAGAGAGAGAGACTGAGGAGGGAGAGAAAGTGAATCCAGGCCTCTGGCCACGCAAACTAAATATGCGCTTCCGAAAGCCTTCTTGATGTCTGTGTTCGTTATTCGCTGCTGGAGGACACGCTCAACGCGTGCGCACCTTCTTGTTGGCGGCGTCCTGCAGCCGGCGGACCTCCGTCTCGCTGTCCTCGCCGGCCACCATGAAGAAGACGCGGGACGCCGTGCCGGCGCCGCGCCGCCCGCCCGTGTACACGACGAGGCGGTAGTGGTAGACATCCGTCGGCGTGTTGTCCGCCAGTGGTGTCGTGCTCCACTGCACAGAAAGGCAAACATGTGAAGCATGTGGTTTCAAGGGGTGACTTCAACTGCGATGTTCTGCTGAAAGGACTGGGTCCACTGGCCAGAGAAAAACACAGCGCCTCACCTTCTGCACATCTTTCTTGTCATATCTGCGGAGGACGACGACCAGAATGAAGTAGAGGACGAGGATTCCGATGATGGTGGCGAACACGTGCACGTTCTCGACGAGCTTCGCGCCGAAGTTGTCGAACACGGTGGAGAAGTTGATGGTGTTGGGCGCGACGACCCAGTCGGATGAGAACAGCGTCAGATGGGAGGTGAGCAGCGTGATCTCCGTCGCCGATGTGAGCTGGGATGTCTGCAGAGAAGAACCCGGTAGTTTTCACGTGATCTTTGTTGAACGGTTTCATTGAATGTGCGATTGAAGTTTTTGAGTGTGTGAGGCCGTTCCCACCTCGACTCCTGTCTCTATCCACACTGCTGTGTCGTCATCGTAGTACACGCCGGATACGAGAGTCATTGTGAAATTGAGATCTACCACACGAGTTCCGTTGTCTGAAACCAAAAGAACACAAAAGTCTGCAGTGATCAATCGCAAACCTGTTTCATTTATAGGACTGCTCACATTTTGGGAACAAGAATTGTTTTGTACCAGTGGGATAAAAACAAATGTGGAATGTGACGTTGTTGTCAGTTTTATTCAGGTGCAGGTCAGGACTGAAGAAAATCGCGTTGGTGTTGTACTCGGGGTGGTCGTGATTCGGCAAAGATCCTTCCTCTGTGGTGTCCGTCAGACTGACAGGAACGTGGTTCTTTCCGATGACATAATTGTACTCGGCAGGTTCCATTTCTGAAACAAAAGCAAAAAAAAACTTCCATTTTGCCGATTGAAAAGTTTTTTCTCTCGAGCGACATCGTTCTCCCCAAAAGTAAGCTGCAGTTCTAAACGATCTGCATTTGCACAGAAGAAAGTGCACTTGTCCTGCCGCGGTGATGCGGGTGCATCGTTCTGCAGACGTCGCGCACCTGTGACGTTGAGCACCAGAACCAAGTCCTTCTGCGTCACGTTGAACGAGGCGCACGGCCAGTCGTTCCAGCCTCGCATGTTGTGCTGCAGGCTGTATGTGTCGTTGCTTCTGTCTTTGTTCACGGGGATCGTGATCACGATGGGACTGGCCAGGTTTTGAACCGGAACCTTCTGCGAGCCTTGAGTCAGCGACAACCCAACGATGGGCATCTGGGCTCGAGAAGACTGTGAAGGACTTTCGTTTGGAATCTGGAGTTCCTGTCAGAGAAAAAAGTCACGAGTACATTGTCTCTGTTCGTGTTCCGTTCAATTATTGTCAAGACCAAATTGTGAAGAGACATAGTTCTTTACCTGTATGCCCGTGGGTTGGCTCGGATGTAAGTTGAGGGAGGCGACGAGACCGGGAGGCAGGGCGGCGCTGCGCAGCTCCAGCCCCGCGTCCGCCGCCTGCGTGTTGACGAGCTGCAGCTTCACCCGGAAGTCTCCGCTCTCATACCTGCGTCAGAGGTGAAGCATCCGCGCTCCAACGTTTCAGACAACAACTTTCCTGTGACACATGGCCTCTTCCGTGGACGAAGCCAAGCAAATCAGCCTTTCTTGGCCAAGCCCTGGGTTCTCCACTCGCGTACAACATTTTGGCATCTGACTCTCGTTTCGATAAAGCCAGATGTTGTTTGGGACTCACGTGAGTGAATCGCCCTCGTCGGCGCCGCTCTGCCACAGCGTCATGACGGTGTCGGTCGCGGTCGTGCTCGTGACCTCGATCGTAGAGGCCTCCGCGTGCTTCGCGTTGCACTTCCTCTCTTCCTGTGAGTGCAGGTTTGGTTTGAACAAATGTCACTATTTGCAACTCATGTCTCATGTTTGCGTGTGTGAAAAAGACAATGAAAGCAGAGCAAGACGACCTGCTGCTTCATGGTGGCCTTGGCGCGAGGAGACACGTCCAGAGCCTCTATCTCTGCATCGTCCACGCAAGTCACGATCCTGTGGTTCAGCATCGTTCCCACCGACGTCAGCAAGTCTGAAAAGGAGATTTGTTTTCCGAGGACTGGCGGAGGATCACATGGGCGCTACCTCCTGTGTGGAACTCGACTTACCGCTTGAGATGACGTTCTTCTGCGCAGTTGTGAGAGAAGTCAGAGTCACAGCCTGTTCAGCCAGTTTCAATGTTGCCTCTGAGATCGCGATCTGGGGAAAATACATCAAGCGGACCAAACCTCAGTGTTGATTGGGAGAGCTGAACACAGCGAACTCAAGAACAGAAAGAAACGATTCTTCCAAGCCACCTTGGTGGAGCCTGACTGTTCACTCGCTGTTCGACCCATGCTGTTGACGACATCAGTCATCGCGCTGAGATCGCCAAAGTTGTCGATCTTGTGGGCGATGTTAGAAATCGTGTTTGCCGCAGTCGTGAGAACCTAAAATTTTGAAGGACGAAAAAATGTGAAGTGCCAAAACATCTGCCACAACGCGTTCCATCAATATCCGACCCGGTTCAAACTCACAACATCCTGGCTGGGAGTCAGGGGTTCGCTGCTCTGAAAAAGCCAATGCAAAACGAGTCACTGCAGCACAAGCTCTCCACAAAGAAGTGAAGAAGTTCAGGTTTGTCTTGCTTGTCTTGTGGAAAAATCTGACACCAACCTGGACAGAAGACACGGCTGATCCCAAAAGCTGCGCTGCTTCGTCGACTGGCGTGTTGTCATGCACAGAGTCAACGAGCGACTGCGCCTGCTTCGTTTTACTCTCGGGCTCAGACACGATCTGAAACAATGTCAAAGGCATCAAGGTGGAGCGGATCCAAGTCTGGTTGAGGCGGTCCGGCCCCAATGCTGTGATGCCGACGTTGTTAAAATCCGATCTGGAGGACACGAACAATGGAACTCTTGACCAGGAAAAAAAACCATGTGCCTTGTCATTTCGGTCCAAAAGGCCCCACAGGCCCTTTAGAATCCACGCATGAGCTCGAAAACACCGGCGTTTATGGAACAGTGTGCGCTGACAAACCTGGAACTACAACGCGTGACAACAGAAAACAACATGCCGAGATGAGCTGGGTGAGCTCGGCGGTGCGTCCGCTGCTGGAGACGGTCAGCGTGAAGCTGAGCGTGGCTCCGACCCGCTGCCTCGCTCCGCTCACGGTGACGCGGGGACCCGAAACCGCCACGTCCCCCACACAGTCCGAACTCGAGTCCCCAACTGTCGCGCAGCTCCAGGTGAAGGTCATTTCTGCACGATGATACGCATGAAAACGATCACGAATTGTTGTGTTTATTTGACTGCTTTGTGGCACATTTTTTGCACATTCACAAGAAAATCGGACACGCAGCTTTACCAGATGATTCTCCAGGAGTCAGATTCGGATCTGAAGAACTCGAACCGTCCAGTGTGACTGTCTCGCTTTGGCTGATGATGTCTGTGACTGGAAGTTCATGGCAGTGTCAGGAATTTTGTGTTGAAAATAAGTTTTGCGCTGAAGTGCATTCATGTTCCGGCAAAAATTTCTTGTTTCTGTTCTCTCGACAACTCACCCGGAGAGACCGCAATTGCAGGCTTCAATTTGAGATCCCCTGCAACAGACACAAACATCACGGTTGTCCTTTCGAACTGCAAACCACTCTTCATGCTGGGTACAATCGGACCAATCCAAACCAACAGTGCTTGCATGATGCTGATTTCAACAAGTTGAAAGTTTGCACCACAAACCAAGGCTGCAATGCGAGCGCACATCGTTGCAAACGCTCACAGAAACAATTGTGGAATAGTGTGTGTGTGTGTGTGTGTGTGTGTCTGTGTGTGTCTGCGTGTGTCTGTGTGACTGTGTGCGTGCGTGTTTGTGTGTGTGTGAATGGAGACTCACCGATACAGTTTTCCTTGTGAGCAGTGTACCCAGCCGCGCATTTGCACGTCGTGTCGCAACGCGCGTACTGAAATGCACATTCGTCCGTCGTCGCGCACGCATCCCCCAGCGTCGGTGCCTCGACTGTTGTGGAGGCTTTTGTTGCTGTTGTCGTAGGAGCGACTGCTGTGGTCAAGTCCTCCTTTTTGGGGGCTTCTGTTGCAGGAGCCTCTGTTGGGGCCTTTGTCTGCAGAGCTTCAGTTGTAGGAGCCTCACTTGTGGGAGCCTCAGTTGTTGGAGCCTCAGTTGTTGGAGCCTCGGTTGTTAAAGCTTCAGTTGTTGGAGCTGTTGTTGTAGGAGCCTCAGTTGTTGGAGCTTTAGTTGTTGGAGCCTCAGTTGTAGGAGCCTCAGTTGTGGGAGCTTCAGTTGTTGGAGCCTCAGTTGTGGGAGCTTCAGTTGTTGAAGCCTCGGTTGTTGGAGCTTCAGTTGTTGGAGCTGTTGTTGTAGGAGCCTCAGTTGTAGGAGCTTCAGTTGATGGAGCCTCAGTTGTTGGAGCCTCAGTTGTAGGAGCCTCAGTTGTAGGAGCTTCAGTTGTGGGAGCTTCAGTTATGGGAGCTTCAGTTGTTGGAGCCTCAGTTGTAGGAGCCTCAGTTTTTGGAGCCTCAGTTGTTGGAGCCTCAGTTGTTGGAGCCTCAGTTGTTGGAGCCTCAGTTG
>JAAUXT010139520.1_pt1 | contig 14268 bp, 14 predicted proteins | sample 7278171 | NCBI WGS metagenome assembly JAAUXT01 (sample SAMN14350112, study PRJNA611818) | marine sediment metagenome | isolation source: surface marine sediment (1.8m) | place: French Polynesia: Moorea | collected 2018-08 | reverse complement strand
CAGCAGACGCAGCGTCCGCTCAGTTCTCCAGGGGCGCAGCGCACGACGCGCGCAGCAGACGCAGCGTCCGCTCAGTTCTCCAGGGGCGCAGCGCACGACGCGCGCGGCGGGACGCGGTGTCGCCCCGATCCGATTGACGCGCAGTGTAATTGAACAATCAGGCGCGGATCAGGCTTTGACAGATTCATATCTCGGATGCAGTTCTGTTGTGAAGCCTTCCGGAGGAATCGGGTTCTCTCAGCCGCGATGGGAGGCGAAGGGTGCAGCGCCGTCCTCGCAGTGGAAGGCTGCAGTGCCGTTCTCACTCAGGTTGCAGCGCCGTCCTCGCAGCGATGAGAACATCTCACAGCAGGGCATGTGACGTAACTGTGTTGGACCGGGTGCAACACCGTCCTCGCAGTACGAGGCTGCGCCGTCCTTACTGCACAAGGTGGGGTGGGTTGCAGCACTGCTCCAACCACAGATTGCAAGCTACAACGCCATCCTCAGTGCAGGGCCCGGCTGAGGTGCCGTCCTCGCAGCGTGTTTCCCGCCGCCGTGTCGCGGACGGCGCTGCGCTCTCGTTCTCCACGACCTGAATCCCGGAGATACGGAGATGAATGATAGAGTGAAATTTCTGCGAGGGTGACGATCTGTGGTGCGTCCCGAATGATGAAATGTGGAATCTGGGCTCGAACAAACACCACTGAAGCATCACAAAACACCAGAGAACTGAAGGAAGGCGGGTCCCAGAGAGCACTGCGCGTGATGTGGTCGGAGTTTTGGGAAGCACGAACATGCGTCTTGGTCTCAACCACGCGCGATCATCGTGTGTGACGATATAATTTCCATTGGGAGTTGCAAAAATGCAGCTGACGGCTTGATCACGTGACACGTGAGGAGCGTGAAGAACGCAACGTGAGGCGGATCTGACCGCAGACGTGTGTTGTTCCGTGTCACTCTGGGTCCTCAGGACCACTGCACCAGAGCAGGCCCGCTCGCCGGCGTTGACCAATGCCCTGTGGACAGTGTGAAGCGAACCACTGGTTCAAACCCAAAACCGCCGCCTTGGTGTTCGCTGCGTACGCAGTTTTTCCTTGGCGTTCGACCCCGGGGAACTTCCAGCGTCGCACACAGCAAAAGTTAACGGGTGTGGACTGACTGCCTCGGACTCGAGCCTGGTTCGCGAGTCCCCTACTTGCGATGGAACCAGGCCGCCTGCCGAGTGACTTCGCCCCTGGCTTGGAGATGGGGTGAAGTGGGCACACGTAAATCGAACGCGCCCAGTGTTCGGACGTGCCTGATTCTGTGGGCCTGGGAAAACACTGTTTGCTTATTTGATGTGCGTTTGGACGCAAAAAGAGCAAATTTGTTCTTTGCACGCAAGAAAGTCGTCGTGGTGATCAAGTAATGGAGCGATTGCGTATGTTCGTCCAGAAACGCGTCTTCGTTTGGACCCAGACGTTCCTTGATTGTGCATAGTCCCTTTAGGGCAGACACCACGTGGTAGTGCAGTGTATGGCAAGGTGGATAAAATGTCCCCTACCCCCTACCCTCCCCCCAGCCTGGAACCCCCTGCCTAGCCCCCCCCTAGACTTGTGTTTGCATGACTTCTAGAAGACAAGGAGGACAAGGAAGAATGGACAACATTACCGGCAAGGGACTTCGCACCGCAGTTGCCTTGAGCACTGCTTCTTGTTGCTTCTGCTGGACTGGTGCACGGGGAACACTGCGACCTGTGTATCCAGCACGGCAATGACGCAGCTCCTGAAATGCTTCAATGTGCTGACGAACGAGGCGAAACACCTGCACAGCTGAATGATTGAGCGACTTTCAATTCAGTTCAGATGGAGCTGATGGTATTGGTGTGAAAATCTCATGAATCAGCTTCAGATCTGGGTCACCAAATCAGCGGCGCCGCGGAGGGAGCGTTGCGTCAAGCGCTCGGAACCACCGCCTCGGTGGAAGGTGTTTTTTTTTTCGCGCTCCATTGTGATTTCTCGTATTCTCAACACGCGGATATGATGAAGAGGTCCATGCCACGCTGGAAGGTGTGGTTCCCACTGGATGCGCAGGACATCCCTGCACACACGCCAACGAGCGCGGTGTCGCCCAGTCTGCAAGTCGAGGGCTTCTGCGTCGCAAACAGGACGCGTCCCTGTTGTCTCCATGGAGACCGCGTCGTCGCCCATTGACATCTCCAGGGACACGACGCCCGCAGTGTGAAGCGCGCGTTGTGAGATTGCGCCGCACGCGGAATCCCAAAGAGCCGTTTCCTTTGTGTATCAGTGCCACAAATCCGCGTCACTTCCCTTTGACAACCGGAGCCTGGGACAGACAGGCGCGGCCCGTAAAGGCGCGAGGCGAGATTGGTGCCTTTGAAGGGGCGGGCCCTGTTGTGTCGGGTGATGACACCAAGACGTGACCGAGGGCGGCGGGGCACAGTGGGGGTTTGGGGGGGGGCGTTGTCTTTGGGATGCCGGTGTTATGGAATGGCTGGACCCCCGAAACCAGAAGACACGGGTGTCTGGCCATTTCAGGTCTTAGCTGAAATGGGCAAATGCTCAACAAGTTTCTGAGTCGCATTATCAGTGGGTGTCAGACCGTTTTGGACCTTTAATTAGGAGACACCGAAGCGCGGGTCATTTCAAGCCCCAACCGAATTGGCCAGACACCCGTGCAGGCCTGGAGCACATGCGTCTTGTCACTTCATTCCACCTGGTTTGCGGCGAGTGTGTCGTGCTGAGGATGTTTTCCTGTGGGTGTTGCTCTGACGATCCATTGTCTGAAAAATTGCTACAAATGCTGGGTTGGAAGTTGCCGCAGTTTTCTCACGTGGGGCGGAAAGGAAGCCACGCATCGAAAACTTGCGACTGGGTCTGACGTGTGTGGCATGCTGGGAATCCAAAACCGCCAAACTGTCGCTGGGCTGTGTTCACACTGGTGGGGGCAGGAGTGGTCCCGTTGACTTGCACATCACATGGACGCAGTGTGTGTGTGTGTGTGTGTGTGTGTGTGTGTGTGTGTGTGTGTGTGTGTGTGCGTGCGTGCGTGTGTGACGTACTTGTACTGGAAAGCAGTGTGTGCGCGTGTGTGTGCGTGTGTGTGTCGCGTTTGCACAGGGACGCTGTATGTGTGTGCGTGTGTGTGTGCGTGTGTGTGTGTGTGCAGGACGCGTCCAGTGTGATTCTGGCGAGTGGCAGCATCATATTTGAATGCACGTGAGGCTGCAGCGAATGAAGAAAGACGAACCTGGAATGTTTCCCAAGTGTGGCTGTTTTGCGATTCGACACCGCAGTGAAGGATTGTGTGTCACATTTTCCATTCGACACACCAGGCGAGAATCCACAAGAGGAATGCGGGCTTGTTGCAGAGTGAATGACACAAACGGAGAAGAGCACAACTTCAGGCTATTCAAGCGCAGCGCACCGTCTCATGTGATGGCATTTGCACCAGCAGGATCAGGTCTTTCAGAATCCACTGCACGCGAGAGTGAATCGAAGACATTTGTCTATTGCGAGGCAACGTTTGCACCGGTGATACGTATCTTTGTGACAACTGTCTCCATGACCTTGACCACAGGTCACGTGATTATTAGCTTCCGGTAGTGGGACCGGACGCGCACCCAGGTGCCACGCATGCCACAACAACAACCTTCCGAACATAGAAAAGGACGATGAAAAAGCAGCGAAAAGCCTCGACTTCGTTCATAGAGCCAGCAAAACGGAAATTAGAAAATGCAATTTGGATGGAAAAAATTTTACGCGAAGTAATTACATTTGGAAAGTCGGAACAGCAGTTGTCCCCCACGGGACTGAAAAAGGGAGAAAAAAAGGCGCATTTGGAACGTTTCCTCCAGGTTCTCTCCCGTGATATTTTGGGAGCCGCAGTTCTTATTAATATCCGTGAGAGCACTTCAGATTCGGCTGCTGTGCGACAGTCCCCGGACCAGCCCTGCGCGAATGGACGTCGCCGTTCCGCGGTGTTGGCGTCAGGAGCATGAGAAATGTCCCGGGATGCGGGGGAAGAGCGAGACGCCTTATCGGAACGTGCATACTAATGTTGTCGAGCGAGGCTGAAGTTCCGGCTCTGTCCGCTCACAGTCCCGGACAATTCTTCATTGTTTTTCCTGCATGAAATACCGCTGCGCTGTGTCCAAGAAAGATTCGGGTGTTGGTTTGGTGCCTCTGACCTCCAGTCCACACCAAGAGCATCCTCGCACACACACACGCACACACACACACACACACACACACACACACACACACACACACACACACCAAGGTCACAGTGCACCAAAAATAGGTATGACGTGTGCAATGTGAGTCTGATGAGTGACACCAGTGAGTAGGTGTGTTCATACTGACAGTTCTACATGTCACTGTGATTGCCTTTGGGTTTTCAACCCCATTTATGTTTAGAATGTGGTGAAAGCAGGTGCGTCATGTGCTGGCGCACGCGTGGATTGAGGGTAACACACACATTTCCTTTGCGGGAACTGTTCGCGGTCCCCTGACATGGACGCGTCGTCCTTTCTTTTGCAGGGACTGACTCAACCAATGTTTGTGCAAAACGTTGTGCAAAACTCAATTCAGAATTCATGAGGCACCGCCGAACTGCTTTGTTCGTGACAAGGCACAAATGCACTTGATTTGTTTACCGTGTGCCTGTGCAACAAGCGCAATTATTTTGCAGAGAATGGTCCAGTCCATCGACTGCGACGTTCACGGGAGCAAAGGCTCCAGTGTTGTGCGATGATTCCTGGTCCTTGACCCTCACTCACGCTGAGCTTCGACGCCTCACGTGCAGATGTGCTTGGGACAATCCTTCAAGACTGGATACACAAACAAGCTGAGACTGTCGTGATTCAAACTAAGAGCTCAACTTCTGAACCGTTCTACTTGTGCTTGTACAATTGAGACCTGGAGTGGAAAGATGCTGGCAGTTTCAGTGAGAGCGACAAAGACAAACGTTGCATGTGACCAAATGCGCACGTCACAGCAGGGACTGCCTGATAGTCAGAACAAGAAGCAGTGCTCAAGGCAAGTGCAATGCGAAGTCCCTTGCAGCGTTGGTAATGTCATCAATTCTTCCTTGTTCATCAATTCTTCCTTGTCCTCCTTGTCCTCCACTAGTCATGTTGTCTTCCTGTCTTCCACAGGGGGGGGGTCTGGCTGCAGGGGGGGGTCTGCCTGTGGGGGGGGGCAGGGGACATTTTGGTCCAGCTGCCATATACTGCACTGCCACATGGTGCTTCGCCCTAAAGGGACTTCGTACAACAAAGCCTGGACACGAGCCCCAGAACCCGTGTTACAGCAGCGGTGCCTCGGCCGGTGCGATCCGATTTGTTTCTGCCGCTGACAGGTTGATCCTGGACGTCCGCGACCCGTCGCCGTGTTCGGCAGCGCGCGGTCGTGACCCAACCTCGTCTGTCGAGGCAGGTCCGGGCTGACCCGGGCAACCCGCGCAAGTTTGAATACCGGTACCTCGGGGAAGGAAGGGGCGGATCCTACGCGAAGGACCTGACCCTGAAAAGAAAAGTCCAATTTTTTTGTACCACAGGTGCAAAATTATCATTGAAACACGTTGTCAAAACTCCCAAGGGGGCACGCCCCCCCCACCTGAACCTGACACTGAACATGCCCTTGAAGGTTCTGCAGCGCTGACTTTACCAACGCGCGTGCGTTCAGCTAACACAGGGTCGACTGGTTGCAAACAAATAAAACACAATCAGATTGGAAAGGTTGTTCTGCAACTATTCATCGATTACGATTTGACAAGTATCCGCGGTGAATATCAATCACGTCGTCGCGGACCGACCTGCCACGGTTCTGCAGCGGCTCGGGAGAGAGACGCCGTCTGCGGAGGAACGCTCGCGTGATTGGAGCGATCAATCACGTGAGGCCCGCGCCACGCCACGTGCGTCACGTGATGCGTTACCTGCCCAAGGCGCTGCGTCAGGTGCCTGGACAGGACACTGCGTCAGTTGCGTCACGCGCTGCGTTACCTGTACAAGACTTTGCGTCAGTTGCGTCACGCGTTGTGATCGTGTGCACGTCACAGGGTGCGGTGCAACGTCGCTGTCATGTGCGCCAAACGCGACGCATCTGTGCCACAGAGTGCTGCGTCGCTGCGTCAGACACGTGACGCGACGCAAACCTGGGCACGTTATTGGGCATTGCGTCAGTTGCATGACATGCTGCAGAGTGTGCTGCATCAGAAATCGTCACATTCTACGTCCCTGCGCACGTCTTGGACCCCTGTGTTCCCGCAGCACGTACCCGCTCAGTGTGAAGCGGGCCTCAAACCCGAGCAGCGTTCACGAAGGAGGCCTACAGCACGGTGCGATTTTCTCGAACGCGAATTTGACTGGTCACAACGACATGACGAGTGCTGATATCTGCACCGAACAAACTTTATTTGAGAGTCAACAAGTCCAAGTGTCCAGACACCGATTTGTGAGTCAGAAGATCATGACACAGATTCAGAGATTGAAATGCCAATCAGGTCATCTACTCAGATCAGTCAGTCATCAAATTCAAGGCTGACTTTTAGCTTCTTGACCTTCTTCATCGTGCTTTTTGTGTCAATTTTCTTCAACACGGAACAAATGTCCGTGCAATTTCCGTCTTTGTCCACAAAAGGACAATCTCTTTTGTGACTCTTGACACATTCAGACTCATCAAATTGAGCTCTGTAAGTCACTTTGTCTTCAGGTTTTATCTCATAGGAATCAATGTCGAATTCTGGTGGTGGAACATAACTGCCAACTTTGTTGTATTTGACGACTCTGTCAGCAGATTTAACACTCTTGACTCTGCCACTTTCTTCCTTCTCAACAACAGTTTTGCATGCACTTTGCAAAAGTTTGTCTGATGGTCTCTTGTACAGTCTTACAGCGTCAGATTTGTGTCCTGTCACACATTTAATTAGTTGTTCGTCAACCCCTTTCTCGAACATCCATGTAGCCATCGTGGCTCTCAAAGAATGGTTTGTGAACCTTCCTGAAATACCACCTTGTTTCATGAGCGAATTTACCACTTTTTTGAGAAAATTTACGCCAACAGGTTTGTCTGAAAACCAACATCTTGGGGTCATTGACGACATGCACAAACCATACTTGTACAAGGCATTACATTTCAGACTGTCAGGGAGCAGAGCAACATACTTCTCATAGAGTCTGACAATGTCCCAGTCAGAATTACCTGCATTTCCATACACTTTGAGATGTCTTGGACAAAAATTTCGTCCTGACAAACCACCTTGGTTAGTCTTGGACTTCAGGTCTTCAGAAAATGACAGGAATTTCACACCCTTTTCATCTTTAAGCACATTTATCTGTGGGTCAAATCCAGGACATCTGAGTCGGCAGTGTTCATCGCCACCGCGAAGAGCGAACGAAATGCCCAACAAAAAGAGCACTGTATTTCTCAGTTGTTCAGGTGATTGCTCTCCCAAAACGCCCTTCTCCCAAAGTATTTCCTCTTGTTCAAATGAAATTGGATCAGAAGACATGGTGCCACCCAACCTTTCTGCACATCTCTTTTTCATAAGATTGTCAAGTGTGAATTTGAGGCGGACGAATTCTTGGTCATCTATCAGTTTCCAAAAGACACCTCTCTGTTCAAGAGCAAACTGGATGCACAAAACCAAATCATACAATGTTTTGCCAGGATATTCCTGTCCGTCCTTCCTCCGGACTTCGTTAATGAACGAACAGAAAGTACGACAGAGATGTGCCTTGTTCAAATCGGAATCATTCAGGTTACACCAAAGGATTTCAGTAGGACATTCAGGATCTTGCATGCGCTCGTCCTTCCAATTTTTGAACAAGTCTGTTGCCCATGAGATTTTTCTGGTGGTGTTCAATGAGAAATGTTTGCCACTTAGCTGGTCCAATTCTTCTGTGGTGGAAGGTTTCTTGAATCTGTAGGCAGGCTTCGGCTCCATTGCACAATCTTCAACTGTCGGCATGTCCTCAACACTGATGACAGGGCACTCGGTTGCGCACGTTCCATTCCTAAAAACAACCATTTTTTTAGTCTTATTGGCTGATGTCATTGACAATTGAAGTAACATGCCCATAAACAATTGTCGTCTACATCTCACAAAAATTTCAACTCACATCTTCGTCTCCTCAGGTGGTTTCGACACAGTCGCAGAGGGTCGTCGTTTCAGTCACGGCACAGGCAGAAACCCAGGTCTTGTCACATGCCTCTCCTTTGCAGGAACTTGAGTTGATGTGTCGACTCCGCTGAATGACAATAAAACATAAATTTTGAGAACATGCCCAATTCTAAATTTCATTTGACAAACTCGTCACTGAAAGACAACAATGAATTCATGAAAATGGAAATGCAAACTAACCTGAATTCAACTCCAAAGTCTTCAGGTTGAAGCATCTTATCCAAACTCGTCACATTCAATTCACCATCAGAGTCCGTCTTAGAATCCACCAGATTCACAAGTTGAGGAAGGTCAGGCAACTCAAATTCAAAATTTGCTTCCATCTCAACAGTCCAAGCATACAGACCAAGCAAAAGTAAACAGATTCGCATCAACAATTCGTTGGCACAACAAGAAAATGCATGTCCTTCCTCTCGAAAATCTCACTGCGCAGTAGATATGGTTATGAAACCGATCTCATGTTCTTTGCACTCAATGAATTGTCCTTGGCTTCGAGGACACTTGCAAATTGCCATCGACATGCAAATTTCTCGCCTCATGTCTCGAAATTTCCAGACATTCGACGGCAATTCGCTCGTGACCTCGAAACCGCGGGCAGTTCAGATTTCGTGCAAGAACACTCGCTAACAGTTCCATAACCCTGTCGGAAATCAGTCTCACGGTGGTATCGCCGCCCGTAGCTCAACGATCGCGCAGGCCTGTCAGATCGCCCTGCTCCGCCTCGTGCTTGAACACCATTAACATGCATGAGAAAGGAACTGAATATTTCACGCATGCGCCCTTTTCCTACCGCGCAGGGGAAATTCAGGCGCTCTCCGCCATGTCTCGGGAAAACGAACATGATTGGTTCCCAAGAAACGCTTCAGGGGAGAAAGGATTTCCTCACCCGATTTTCTGCAGTGTGGATTGTGCTTGCAGGGCAAAGATTAAATTTGGCGGTTATTGACCTCAGCTGAGAGGGACTTCGATTTTGATCACGGTTAAAGTGCTTGTTGTCTCATTCTGTCGAGTGCTCCTTTGGCCCCCGCGCCTCGGCCTTTCCTTGTGGAGGATTTTTTCCAGTCCCGGGAGCGGTGCCACCAACATCTGTTGGTGGGTCTGCCCTTGTACCGGACGTTCTGTGAATAGCATCGACTTTCCCTGTCCCCTGCACCGCAGAAACTCCGGCGAAAGAAACAAATGGGGGATTTACAGCTGCGTGTGTTTCGGGTCAGTCACGGTCAACGCCATCGGCGCGAGTCTGAACGGCGTGTTCTCGTTTCGCTCAAGTCTGCGACGGAAGTCTATCAGAAGAGCGAGCTCCAGTTTTGAGTGTGCTTGGCACCCAGCCTGGCGAACTCCAGTAAGCGCTTTCAGCAACTCTGTCTTGGGCCGTGGCTCCTTGTTGTGACAATGGGTTTTGGTGGCAATGACAGTTGACGTTGTATGTAAACGCGCTGATGCAGTCCCGCTGCCAGGCACCACAAACGCCCCCTGTCTGAGCCCCTGGGCGTCGCCCTTCGGTGCCTCGATGTGGCGTTGGATCTGTCAGTGGGGGAAAAGGAAAGATGGAATCCTGCCCCAGGGACCCAGTTGTTCCAGAATGCAGGAGGGGGGCTTCTTCGTTTCTGAAAAGCAATCACTGGAAACCTGTTCTCCATTCATTTGCTCCTTTCATTTCGTGCGTGCAGCTCGACTTGAGTTGGTGTGTGGGGAGCGACTGGAGGGCAGATGTTTGGACAGGTTCAGATCGGAAGACAAGCGCAAGACGGAGACGAGGCCGCTGCGTGACGAGCTGATACCATCGGATCCCGTCGCTCTCTGTCAGGATTCCCTTGATGAATCAGCTACGTGTGAGCGCTCAATTAAAAACGTGAAGAAAACTCCCTACAACTGCCGTTTGTTCCCAGGGGAACGAGCCGCGTTGGGTGCGTCACATGGGGTGCGTCACGCGGTGTGTGCTACGTGGGATACGTCATGTCGTATGCGTCACGTGAGATGCGTTGAGATGCGTTTCTATGGGTGCGTCACGTAGCGTGTGGCACGTGGGGCGCGTCAAGCGTTACTTCATTGGAAGCCAAATGCAGCCCGCAGAGATGGAACGAAACGCTTGGGGCAGCAAGAGTAAAACCTTGAGACCAGCAATTTTGGCCTTGTTCTCAGTTCAGTTTGTCCCCTGCTGCGGAACGAATCAAAGCGAGGTGGGGTGCGTCATGGAAACGCAGACGCTGCGCCCTTTGACTTTGCATGACGCATCCAATGTGAAGAAAACCTTGAGATGTTGACCTGATTCTCAGTTCAAGCGGGCGCGGTTTCTAAGCACTTACTGCGGACCTGCCCTGGATGCGCTCATGAGGGCGTCGGACAGAAGCCGTTGATGACACCGGTGCGGTTCGGATTAACGTCACGAGGCTGTCCGCTCACCGCAGGGGACGATGACACGCTCAGCTTTCACCACCCGACACCGACCGCGGTGCACCGCGCGATGAAGCGAGGTCGCCCGACGGATCGCGTGCTCCGAGGGCAGGTCCACGTCGGGTGCGACGCGACGCGCGTCGAGCGCTGCGTCCGTCAGTGACGTCATGCTGAGCATCAGACGATGTTCTTGGCGCACCCAGCGTGAAGGAATTTTGGGAGTTTTGCAGGGTGCTTTTCCTGGGTTCGCGTGACATATCGCGTTCTTATCAGTAGCGATGTGTGACAGGTTGAATGATGCTCCCGTTTCCACGTGAAGCGTGACGTCATCAAGCATGACGTCATCGATCGCGTCTCTGCCTGTTCGGAACGTGGCGGGTTGGCGGGGGAATCTTTCCACACCAGCTCTGTGAGTGGTTGTTGTTTGTTTGAACTCCCCGTTCACAACGTTGCGTGTCACGCGTAATTTCATTCCACTCAGCTTCGTTTAGTTTCAAGTGGTGCGGTTTGTGTTTCGTCACGCTACTCAGACCGGGCTTCAAAACCCCCAGCTGTGTCCGTGCTCTCCGTGAGCGACTCGACTGCATGTGCGACACTACGGTACTGGCGGTGCGACGAGATTTGACTTCGCAGCCCCCTTGACAAAACGCGTGTCGCCCTCTGTGTGAAACAAGTATTGCCACCTCTTTCGCCTCTTGCCGTTTAAGCCTTGGAGATAGATCTCTGTGTGGAATGACGCGTGGAAACCGTGATACGTACACAAACAGTGGTTGATACGCACTGTCGAGTTGTCATGGCGGGTGGAAAGTTGCCTGGCGACGGGGCTGGGTATAGCGCGGCAGAACGAACGGTGAAACGTACACGAAACTTTGAGGTCAGTTTCACGCTGAACACACGCTCACTGTCGCACCCGCTGAGCGACGCAGTGGCGTGTACGGAACGCGCAGTGGTGTGAATCCACCTCAAAAATTGGTCTCTGTGTCAGTTACAGCCGCGATGGTTTCTTTGACACGTGGTTTCATAAAAACTACCTGGCAGATCTATGGCGACGAAAAGCTCGGCTTTCTTTTGTGCGTCTTCATGAGAGGCACTGTCGTCAATAGTGCTGATGTTAAAAAATGCTACACAATGAAGAGACGTGTAAAAATCACAGGCTGTGGTGGATCTGTCGTAAAATTGAACGGCGTTGACTCTGATGCGCTCCTTGTCACGTGATCCACGTGATGGTTGGTGCAGTGAGCGCGCACTTGAGCCCTTCCGGTTCCACTTCCGGTGTTGAACATTAATTTCCATTGGAGACGTGTTGCGTGGGCGACCGTCGTGTTCTGAAACGGACCAGTTTCAGTGAGGTTCATGCTGGCGCCTGTACACAGATCACAGATACGGGTTTCTGTAGAAAAGTACCCGCAGCGATTTGAGGGTTATTTTGGACCAAACCAACAGCTGCCCAGGGTTCGCAGATGCGGGAAAGAAACAAAGTGAAACTCGACGCAGATTGGAGCCCACCAGTTGCGTCTTCGTGAAAACCTCTGAAAGGAACTGAATCCCCGACGGATTTTGAGAGTCCAAAGCCGTATCCAGACGCGGGGCATCATGGGTCCCGTCCCTCCCTCATCCATGGGGAGTTCCTGTTCACACTGGTCGCGTCGTGGGTTGCGTCCCTGGTCAGACCGTCTCAGCGACGCACGTCATGTTGACTGACGCAGGGGCGTGACACGTGACGCAGGGGCGTGGCACGTGACGCAGGGGCATGGCACGTGACGCAGGGCGTGGCACGTGACGCAGGGGCGTGGCACGTGATGCAGGGGCGTGGCACGTGACGCAGGGGCGTGGCACGTGGTGTAGGGGCGTGGCACGTGACGCAGGGGCGTGGCACGTGACGCAGGGGCGTGACACGTGACGCCTGCAGCGGGAACCCGGCCCGCGCCGCTGCAGCCTTGATGAGTATGATGCGATGCAGACGAGCTCGGACCCGCTCATTCCGTACATGGGGAACGTTGATGCAGATGTTCCAGTACGAGTGTGTGTGTCTGAACCCTGGCGTGCTCCCGCCGTGGTGTTTACCGCAGGAGAGCGGGGATGGAAATCAGTGAGAGTGACGTATGTGTGTGTGTGTGTGTGTGTGTGTGTGCGTGTGTGTGTCTGTCTGTCTGTTAGGGCATGATCCTGGAGTTGTGTGTATGTGTTTGTGTGTGTGTGTGTGTGTGTGTGTGTGTGTGTCTGTCTGTCTGTCTGTCTGTCTGTCTGCCTGTGAGGGCATGATCCTGGAGGGGTGTGTGTGTGTGTGTGTGTGTGTGTGTGTGGAGTGACCCAAGAGCCGTACTTGGGGTGGAAACACGGAAACCTTTGCGGTTGAGTCATATTCCCAAATTCAATGAAACAGGGAAGCGCATCAGTCCGTTAGGAGGCAAGGGGTGCTGCAACCCTGCGCAACCCAATGGGTGCTGCGTCCCTGTTGTCGTCAACGAGCGCTCCAGCACTCAGTCGAGGCAGGAACGCAGCACCCTTTGACCTGTACATGTACGCACAGGAACACAAGTCACGTCGCATCCAGCGTGAACGTCGCCTAGAAGACACGTCAGCAGATCAATAGGGATTCTGCCATCAAAGGCGCGGGTGGGAACCAGAGTAAGTTTCTCCAAGGCCGCTGATTGACTGGCGACAAAGGCCCATTTGTTCTGCAAGGTCAGGCGACCTCGGCGCCTTTCTTCTGCTTCCCGCACAAAGGAAAGTCTCCGAATCGTGGATCTGAATCGCTTCAGAGGTCCATTCAGACAAGCGGCGGGGGCTCGATGGGGTCGGGACCCTGCCACCACGGAGAAAGCCATCTTGTGAGGACGCAAAATACGAGTTTTGATTGGAAGATTGTGTGGGAGCTGAAGACGTGGTTTTCTCCCGCAATGGTTTCAGAACTTGGATTCAGCTTCCTCCCAAGACCGAGCATGGCTGGGTTGGATTCGCGTGGTCTTTTCTCACTGGTGTTGTTTGGTTCATTACATCCAAGATATCTTTGTCCCGACGACATTCTCGTTTGGTTCTCTGCTCCAAGGTGCTTTGTGGTGAACTCCACACCTCTAGTTCCGTGCTCGGGGCCGCTGTGTGTTCTTCGCTCCTGTGTTCGCACCCAGTCTTCTGATCAGACGTCGTAATTGGCCACGACTCGACCCTTCCTGCTGCAGACGTCGCCTTCACAGGGAACACGTGGTGGTGGTGATGTCCCGAGACCCTCCCCCCCCCCACCAATCTCCACCGATCACAGGATCTCTTCTGCTGGAGGGTCAAGCCGAAGCTTCAGTCCTGAGAACCTCACCAGTCTGCAGAATGACTTTCACGGTTGCATACCAATCGTGAAGAAGGGGTCAAATGTCCAAACCCAATGGCCGTGCGATTCCGTCCTCGTGCTGGCTGGCCCATTCTGTGAGCTGCCCACAGCTGGATTTGCACAGTTGAACCTGCCTGGCTTTGGGACGATGACCCCACGTTGCTCCTGCTCTTTGAACATGTATGTGGATGTGTGTGTGTGCGAGTGCGTGTGTGAGGGTGTCTGTGGCTATGGCGGGTATGTGGAGACTTCTCTGTGGAAGTTGAAAAAAAAAAAGCTCCATGGAGCTCGCGGTGATTTGAGGAAATTTCAGTTGCACTGATTTGGCTTGCTCTGATTTGGCTTGCTCTGATTTGGCTTGCTCTGATTTGGCTTGCTCTGATTTG
>JAAUXT010055225.1_pt1 | contig 14270 bp, 11 predicted proteins | sample 7278171 | NCBI WGS metagenome assembly JAAUXT01 (sample SAMN14350112, study PRJNA611818) | marine sediment metagenome | isolation source: surface marine sediment (1.8m) | place: French Polynesia: Moorea | collected 2018-08 | reverse complement strand
CGCCAGAGAGCTGTACTCACCCCCCCCCCCCCCCCGGGAAACGTGCGCCAATGTGAGATCGAAAACAGAGAGAACTGTGCCCAGGAACGACGTCAGTCAGTTGGGCCACGTGACTGGGAAGACGTCACACGTGGCTGACGTTGTATGTCTCTCACGTCGGACCCACAAATTCGTCATTTTGCGCGTCAGTCAACTGGTCAAAATCGTAGAGTCTACATCAAAGCCATGCCCCTCATTCTGTCTGTTGTCGTAGAATTTGTCGTGCGAAAGTTCCCTTTGTCTCTGTCTGGCCAAGTATGCATGACATACTCACCTGTAGGGTATTGAGCTGCTCCGTCACGTTCCAGGCGCTAGTCTTGTTCGTGCTTCGTATCACTGAACAGACGTGTCCTTCAGCCTGGCTCACACTGCAGATGTCATGTGTTCCCTCCACGTCCAATTGTTGAACACCATCACACCAGTGAAATTCCAACATGTTCATGCTTTCAAAGGCAACAGAACAATGAAAGCACTCTCAGTGTTGTGCGTTGCTCCTCATGGGTTCACACTTGATGCGTTCTGGCACAATTAAGCACGATGTTGACAGCTGCAAAACGTCGCGCCAACGTCACGTCGCCGACGCGACGCATGAATGTCGAAATAGCAATTTTGACGCGACGTTGACGCGACGGGGCTCCGACGGGTGATTTCAAACGTCGCACTTAATGTGCCCAATTAATATGGTGCAACATCGCAGGCATTGGTAGCAGTTCAGGGCCCCTGCAGGGACACAGCGGAGCACGCGTCGTGCCCAGTTTGAGCCTGGCTCCCTTCCGCGGACTCTGTGCGTCTGAAGTGAAGATGGTTCTCGGGTAGATCAAGCGAAGCGGTGCCGACACTTTGCTGTCATTTTGTACTGCGAAGCTGTTTGATGTTGTTGAAGCTGTACTCACAGCGTGGAGATGGAGCACCGTCCTCGCAGCCGTGTGACGCTTGAAGCATGAGGACTGAGGCTGCAGCTCTGTACTCACAGTATGTAGCTTGAAGCTGCAACACCCGTCCAGGCAGCGTGGATACCTGTCCTGCAGAGCCATCCAGGGGAATGTCGCAGCGCCATTCTTGCAGCGTGAGAAAATGGACGTCGAGTGACAGAACGTCAGCTGATATTGGATGTGGCTTCTTGTTGCGAGGCGTGACCTGGGTAATTCCGCTGACAACACCGCGCGCTTAGCTCCATCACAGCGCGCGTCTCCCGCGCCACGGGTCAGCCGTGTGGGAAACCTGTTGCTGAGCAGTGATTGATGGTCGCGTAGCCGGCCATCTAGGTGCCGCTGACGGCTTAAAAACCCTTAGCATTCATGTGTGCGTCTATCCACACTTTGGAATGTAACCTCCCACCAGAAGTGACGCGACCATCATCCGGGTCCGTTTACCGGACTTACTTGTTATTCAGAGTGAACTGGACGTCAACACATGCAGCGGATCTGGGGGTTGCCCAGAGAGTCTTCGCCCCCTGGCACCCCCTGATAACTTCATTTTTTTCCTTTTTTGTATGTGTCTTTGTTTTGAACCCAGAGATTGCCCCCCGTGGGTTGCGTGCGCCCCCCCCCCGCGGAAGCTGGATACAGGATCCTCGAACGAAACTCATCCCTGTGGATCGAATACGTATCGTGCAATGTCGGGTTCTTTCTCAGTTACCGTACGAGTGCTTTCAGCTCATCTCATCTCTCAAAGGTGATCCTTCTGCAGAACGTTGTCTCTGTGTCGTCTTTGACATGGGAAATCACAGGGAAACGAAATGGGAAACAAAAGAACAAAGCCTCTCAGCAATTCCCTTTCTGTCTGAACCCGTGCGAACTTTTCTGTTGTGCTGCGCAGCTGGTTTCTTCTCGTGACGTTTGCTCCCGCAATTCGCACTCCAACAATGATGATTACTCGTATTTCTTGTCCAGTGCAACAGCAATGGGGTACGTTCCTGTGTTGTTTACCACGTATCTCTGACTTCAGGCCTGTGCACAGTGACCCCTGACCACTGCATTCAACGGACACTGGCCACAGGAAGGATGTTCGGGATGGCTCTGTTGGAGTCAATCACCGGAGACACACCCGGGTTTAGACAAATTTCTGTGCAGCTTTAAGTTTCTCTTGGCTTCCCGTGGGTCAACTGTCTGATTGAGTTGTCCATAAAACGGCCAAGTAGAGTCAGGAAGAACATTCCCTGCAGGTAGGCCACCCGTCCGCAGTCGCGAGCGAAGATTCCACACACGTCTTTTTGCCTAATTGAGGGAGCATTCAGTTCCTGTGATCTCGAGAGAAAACGACTCAGACTGTGCATTTGATTCGGGCCCAGTGGGCCACGGTGTGCTCCAAGTAGCTGCATTCTCAAATTGAAGACGACAATTTCTTTACCTTGAGGCCGCTGCTCACGAGCGGCTCCGGAATTCTCTTCTCTAGACTAGACCAGGTTCGCTCCACTGCTGCACTTCTGTTTCCATTTGGCGTCCAGTTCAGTGTTCTGAGATGAGTAAAAGCGGCCAACTTCGCTTTGGGTCTGTTGTGTGCGTGTGCGTGTGTGTGCGTGTGTGTGTGTTTGTGGCTGTGTTTGTGTTTGTGTGTGTGTGTGTGTGTGTGCAAAGCGTCGTACGTTGCGTTCGTGTCGGTGTCGTGTTTGTGCGTGTTGAAGGTGCCACGTGGACGGTTCCGGTCTCTTCGACTTCATCAACTAAAGGAGTGGTCAACCACTGCTTCAAGACAGATCCATGCCTGTAACTAGACCAGGTTCCACATGACAGCAGAGTGAAATTGTTACAGCTCCAGCATTTTAAACCGAGCCTTTCAAATCACAGTACTGTTTACATTTCACTGATCACTGCACCATTGCCACTTTGGATTACTGTACGTATAGTCTGTCAGGTTTTGTGATACACGTGGGATACATGGGATGCTGATTCGGCAGTTTCATTTCACAGCTCTGTGACAATGTTTTATATCATTAGGGCCCGTTTCACCGGTTGCTCAAAAGCTGCCCGAGTTCATCTCACAGTTCTGTCGCTGTGGAGACTTGAGATGAAGTTCTTCTCGGTCACGAATGTTGACCAGCGAAACCCCTGCGACGAGTAGTTGTGTGCCAGTGGGTGTCTTTTTTCCCTTTTTTTTTGGCGCTGTGCGTTGTCTTGTCCAAGTTTGGAAAACTCCAGAGAGAATCTGAAGATGGGGTCAGGACCTGACCGCGGTCATATTCTTTGCATCAACAAGAAAGGCGTTCAGGCTTGTCTTTGTTGGTGTTAGCGAATCCACGGGGATTGTAAACTTCGCACTTACCCGTCCATGCGACACGCCAGAATCAGACAGAAAAGTGATGATGTTTTGGCAAATGAATGCAGCGCACACACGAGAATATACAATCAGCATGTGGATCCACAGTTCTGCAGGTGATCATCGGAGACGGTGATCACAGGGAAGGAGAGCAATAGAACCCGGGGACCCAGCTGCACCTGCGCTCCAACCGCCGCGACGTGTTTTTCCTTCAGAGATGGTGACAACAAGGCCGTGGTAGGTGACAGGGGCGGATCAGAGATTTCAGCGAGGGCAGCCCGTCGGGAGGTGGGTGGGAAGATCCCCACTTGGGATCAAAAAGCCAAAGTCAGGTTTCAAAGGAGGGGGGGTGAGGAAGAGAGTCCTCGGAGTCAGCTCTTGGTTTGCCGCAATCCCCCTGTGCAAGCCTGGAAACCAAGGAATGGAAGCTCAAACCCATGTATGTTTGCAGTTCACTGCAATTTTGGACGAGACCCAGAGCTGCTGTCTAATTTGGCCAATTGATGTCAATTCGCGTCAGGTTTTCAGGAATCTACTCGGGGGCGTCGACGATTGACACCAGTTGACTGATTGCCCATTGTTGTTTGCCGGAGGCCAATTGACCAATTGACAAAGTTCTCATTGCGAACCAAGACCAGCCCGACTGGTTTCCATGCCGACCGAGGACCTGGCTGCCGGGCACCTGCGACCTGTAGAAAGAACCGTGTTGCTGCAATGTTCAATGAATTGCAACCAGTTTGCAAGCGAAGTTCGACAAAGCTTGCCCTGCTGTTTTGGCTGCAAGTTTTGAGGTTTGCATACAAAGCCAGAGAAATTGAACTTTGTGGGTTTGCACAAATTAGCCAATCACCGACACTTCTTGTCTTCACCACCTCAGCCCTTTTGACTTGAGCACATAAACTGCTTTGAAAGGGACGCTGCGCACACCGTGCAGAAATCACCCTGTCTGTTCAGAACAGCGATGAGCAGTCGGAGTAACAGAAGGGATTTTACACAATGCAGAGCCAAAAATCTTGTTTCAGGCCACGTATCCACCGATGACCAACTCACGCCAGGTTGGCCTCATCAGGGTGTTCCTGAGTCCTTCCTCTCTGTTCCTGTTCTTGTGTTCTGAGTCCCTTTGGCAGACTCTACATCGTGTTGCCTGGGTCAAGGAAACAGGAGCTTGTTTCCAAGTTGGAGGTGGGCATGGCTGAAACCAGGTGTAGATTTTTGTGTATCTTGTGTGTGCGTGTTTGTGTGAGAGAGAAAGAGAGACAGAGTATTTTGCTTGACTTTTTTCGGACATATCGTAAAAAATGTCATTCTTGGTTCAGAACCATCACACTGCACAATGTGATAATTTCTCTTGTTGTCAACTTGGTTGTTTCGGGAAATATTTGTGCAGTTATGGCAACCTCACGACACAGGCAGTGTCTAATGTACCTGTTGTGTATCAGCACTGAAGATTTCCTTGGTTTGACAGGTTTGTTGACAGGACCATGCGCATCCAATTTGCTTGTGACTTCTCCATCAAACGATTCATTTTGAGTCAGCTGAGGCCCGTGGGCACAGATGAAACGACGAGTTGCAAAGGTGACAGATTTGGTAACAAAGTGCAAGACCAAGATGGAAGACTACAATATATTTGTGATTCCTTTGATTTGCATCCTGAAGATCTTTGGGACATGGCCTGCTCCAACAAGACTGGAGAAGAACAATCTCATTTGCAGGATTTTTGTGACACTTTACACCATATTTGTCTCCCTGCTTTGTGTTCTTAATTTTTACAGATTTGTTCACTTCGGTCTGTTGGCAACACATTTGAGTGCCACCAAGGTGGTCAGTATTTTCAGAATGGCTTGCAATGTCATTGTCAGGTTTTCAATTTTACACTTGTCAATTTTTGCACACAGAAGAGTTTCTTGTGGTTACAAGTGTTTCAAAAACAAGCATTCTGCAACAAATGCTCAGAAGGTGTGCATATTGACTGTCTTTCTTTTGTTGCTCTCATGTTTCGTCTATATCACCTGGTATGCACTGGAATTCACACTGAGCATCAGGGTGCGAAAATATAAATATTACAAAGAAATGGCTTTAACAAAGTCCGATTATGAAGCCTTTATCCTCTTCGCAAGTGAAATTGCAGACCTTGTGTTGTATGTAACTCTCACTCCCACGGTTCTGATTCTAGCCCACAGCGTGATTGCTTACAACCAGTATCTGGCCTTGGAAAAAGAGATCAAGAAGTACAAAGGAACGAAACTGATCAGAGACACAGGATGTTCCATAATGAGTTCGCTGAAAGAAAAGACCTTTGCTGTTTGCGACTTTGTACAAGTTTTGGATGAAGCGTTCAGATATTATATTCTCAGTGCTGTCGTGGATGTGGGAATGAATATATTGAACATTGTATACTTTTGGCAGTTTCCAAACTGTCGTGATGACAGGACATTCGCTGCTATGTGTCTGTATGACGCACTGGGGCTCCTGATCCTCTGTGTCAGTGGTGTTTTGGTCAGCAATGGGGTATGTGTATCTCATCGTTGTGTCCACAACCATGCTTTGTTGTTCCAGTGAAAGTCATGAATAATACGATGAGTTGTATTTTTGTCAGGGTGAGAGGGTGGAATTTCAATTGATTCGCCTGGATGTGAAGGACTTGGATCACAGAGCTTCTGCAGAGGTGAATATTTTGATTCATTCATCCTCCATGCAAAATTTGTCAAAGGAGGTGAACCACCATTTCAGGCCGACATCAACTTTGGAGAAACAGCAATGGAATTTTGTACACTTGTGGTCCACTATTAGGAATTTTTGTTTGGAGGGTACAAGGCAGCCCTGGGCCCTCTGGACTGCTGGGTCTGCTTCTGGAGAACCCTTTGGTTCTTGTCCAGTGAAAGCAACTTACCACTTGGTTTTGCTGGTGCCACATGATATTCTGTAGCTCAGAAGCTGGAGACATTTCTCTTGGTACGTGAGTCCAAGGCAAGAACAGGAGAATGTTCTGTACCCAACATTCCACACTTCTGAAGATTTCGAGACTGTCCCGTCGAGCCATGGCAAAATACCTATCTCGTCCAAAAACAGGTCTCCATTTGAGACAGCTGAGTGTGGAAAATGAGATTCAGAGAATGAGCCAGATTCGGCCAAGACAGCACACAACACAAACACAACTCAGGACACTGTCATTCTGTTTCCCAGTTGCAGATGTTGCTGACGCACCTCCGGTCGTTTCCACCTCGACTCACGTTCGGAGGAATTTTCCCCTTGAACCTCAACACCATGATCACTGTGAGTACTGCTGTTCAAATAATTTGTTGGCTTTGAGGCACAAAGAACTTTTGAAACTTTTGCCAGCTCTGCATCATTGGTCGTTTCACTCCATGTCTTTCAGTTCTTGGCCACAGTGGCAGCTTACTACGTGATGATACAGGACATTGGTGATGGGGAATTGGGCTGCGATTTAAACAACAATTCCTCCAGTTTCCTTGCTAACAGGACAATGGTGTAATTGCCTCCAAACGGAAGTTCTTGTTTTGTGAATGTGGCAGATTTGCTCTGTTTGGAAATAAATGGACAAATTGAAAAATAATTTCTATGTGCTATTCTTTTTTTGTGGATTTTTTGTTCTATTCATCCTTGTTTCCGACGACAGACTGTTTCAGAATGTGTTCAGAAAAATTCTTTGTTCTTCGGCTGTTTCTTTCTTCCCCACATCATCTCTCTCGCACTTATCTCTCCTTCTCTCCCAGTCTGTCTCCTGTTCCCCAGCTTGGGCTCTTCCCTGTGTGTATCGCTGGTGTGTATCCCGTGTTGAGGCTGCCTGAAGACTGAAGAGTCAAACAAGAAGAAATGAGAAAAGAGTGATGTTTGTTTTGAAAATGTCATCTTGATTGCGCACCTTACAGATAAATACGACACCCATTGTTCACTTTTTTACGGCTGCAAGTTTGTGTTTGCAACCGTTGTGTTTCTTTCAGAAAAGTAGCGCCGTCAATCTACATCCTTTGTGGTTTCTTGTAGCTGTGATATTTGATACAAGACGTTTGCTTCCAGCCGTTTCCTGTGTGTGTATGTTGCCAAGGAAACAAAATACAAAAGCTGAAACACCATTTGTCACTCAGGAAGAAAAGAAGCAGGTTGTTGGTGCTCACAAGCCACACAGCACTCTGGTTAAAGTATCAACCTTCCATATGGCTGGATACAACACTTTTATCCATCCTTTGATAATAATTCTGAGGATTTTGGGATTGTGGCTTGTTCCAGTGAAACCAAAAGAGAAACATTCAATATTCAGAATCCTTTCAAACATTTTTTGTGTGCTCATCACCATATTTAACGTCTGTGACCTGATGAGGCATATTCGTTACAGTTTTTCGTACAGCGAGTTGAGCACAACTGTCACAGTCAGTATTGTAAGAGAGATATGGTTCTTGTTCACCAGATTGTCACTTGTACATTTCTCCTTTTCTGCACACCCCACACTCACACTTCGTTACCAGAACCTGAAAACCAAATGTGCCAAATGTGTTGGCGGGTACAAACGCAACTCGTGGATCCTGTATTGGATCACATGTTCCTCACTGTTTTCACTGTTGTTTTATCTCACCTATGAAAGGATAAGTGAGAAACTTTGCTGCACAGAAACAGTAATTGACCACTACAAGACATTAGCAATCACAGGGTCTGACTTTGAAGCCATCCTCTTTTTTACCAGTGCAGTTGCTGTGGATTTGTCAGGAGCAGTTCTGTTACCCACCCTTTTAATTCTGACTTTCAGCATTGTTGTTTGTAATCAGTTTGAAGTCATAGAAAATGAGCTGATCAGAACAAGAAGTTCCAAACAATTGTACATTTCAGAATGTTCTGTGATTGGATCTTTGAAAGACAAAATATTCACAATTTGTGATTTTGTGAAAACTGTTGATGAAGCATTCAGATATTATGTGATATTTGCTCTTGTAGATGTGGGAATAACCGTTTTTAATGTTGTTTATTTTTGGCAGCTTCCAAACTGTTATGATAAAATCTTGTTTGTCGCTATTCTCTTATACGAGGGACTAGCAATTTTTGTTTTGTGTGTTTCTGGCAAAAACTTCGTGTATGGGGTGAGTAATTCAAAAAGTTTTGTTCATGTTGTTTTGGACCCCCCTGAACAATAACACAAGTTGTCTTTGAGACCTGCGGAACCAATGAGAATTGAGCTGTTTATGAAACACCAATCTGGACTGTTTAATCGCTCCTGTTTCCTGTCTTCAGGCTGAGAGCGTCGAATTTCAGCTGACTCGTGTAGATGTCAGAAAAATGAGTGACAAAGGCGCTGCAGAGGTGAGACTCTGATGTTTGAAACAGAAGAAGTGGCAGGAGAACAAAGATGTTCTCTACATCCCTTCTCCTGAGTTACAGAGTGATTCAAGCCGGAGGGTGAGGAGGGTATGAAAGGAAGACACGCCCTTGTTTTTCTACAGGCGCAGCCACGCACTTCTGTGTTGAAAGTTCAAAAAGTTCACTTGGGCCGTGGTTCTTGAAGCAGCGTCCGGATTCTGGTAAAGGTTGAGCTCAGGCCTGAAGAACCGGTCCACCAAGCAGAAAAGAATAAACGTGTTTGACGTGTTTGATCTGTTTCCCAGTTGCAGATGTTGCTGACGCACCTCCGGTCGTTTCCACCTCGACTCACGTTCGGAGGAATTTTCCCCTTGAACCTCAACACAATGATCACGGTAAGTACTGTGTTGTTGCTAGTGCTAAAAATAAGCAGCTTTCACCAAGAATCTGGCAAAGATTGTTCAACATTTGCAGTGATGAAAAATTGGACCAAAAATGAAGTTTGATTGGTTGTCATCCATGGTCCCTGACCTTTTGCCTCCAGAAGTTCATTAAGCACTTCATGGCAAAGATGAAAAGAATTCTTCCCAGAACACTGTGTCAGTGGGTTCATTCACTCAGTGAACTCACACTTTGTCTTTCCAGTTCTTGGCTACAGTAGCAGCTTACTATGTGATGATACAAGACATTGGAGATGGAGAATTGGGCTGCCATGAGGCCAACGATTCCTCCAGATTCTCAGCCAACATCACATTTCATGACAACAAAAGTCTGTGATCTTCATGTTCTCAAACCATATCCACAGGTAATTTCGTGATGACGAACCACAGCAAACAAAAATGCATTTAAAAGCCAATCGATTCTGGCACAACATTACAAGCTGTCATTTACTTTGAACAGGACTTCTGAAACTGGAGACTGGTTTTGGTTTGCCAGCCTGTGTCAACAGCAAACGACGCTGTTCAGATACACGTTGGACTCACCTGCGCACGTTGTGTTGCAGGTCCACCAGAATGATGTTTCCACACAACTGTGTCACCCTTCAGCTGACTCTTCTCATGATTTCTGGTGTTTGGCCTGTCTGGAGATTACCATTCAGAAAATGCAAAAGTTTGAACACTGTTCTCATGCTTTATTCAACATTGATAACTGTTTTGTGGGGTGTAAGGATGTATCAAAATACTTACTGGCTCTTTGATAAAATGGACTCAGGTCAATCAATAGCAATTCGTTGTGTAAGAAATATAGGTGAAGTTTGTGTGAGGATTTCAATATTATGCTTGTCTCTGTTTGGTCACAACAAAGTTTTGTATTGTCAGAGTCTTTGGAATCAACAAAGCAAGAGATACAAAACAAGTAACTGCGTGATGTTTGCAGTGCTTGTTGCTTTTGAGGCGACAATTATCGTCTCTTCTTGGGAGTGGACAAGAAGAATTCATGTTGAAGTGCCTGATTCTGGAGGAGTTTTGCCTTACATGGAAGCAATAGCGAAACCATTTCAATCTGTGATTGCTAACGTGTTACAAGTTACTTTGTTTCCTACAACACTTGTACTGAGTCACAGTTGTGCAGTATACAATGAATTCAAGTCTTTGGAGGATGATATTAAAACAGATATTGCTTCACAAACCATTTATCTTAACAATAATTATATTTCTGGTGCAAAAAGGAAATTTTTGGACATCTGTAAAGCAGCAAATTCTGTGAACAATTTGTTCAGATATTGCATAGTGTTCAGCACCTTCACCATAAGCATGAATATCTTCAGCTACACATTCTTTTGGTCTTTGAATGCCTGTGATTACATGAAACAAGCATTCAGTTATTTCGTGTTGCTGATGTGCAATTTTGTTGCACTCCTGTTTCTGTGCATCAGTGGAACTTTGATCACCAGTGCAGTGAGTACACTTTTCATCCCACTGAAATATCCTTTGTTGAGACATGATGTTGGTGCAAACATTATTTGTTGTCCTTCTTCAGGCGGAAGACATCGGGTGTCTCCTTGGTCAGCTGGAGACCAGGAGACTGGACCGGGAATCTTCAGATGAGGTACTCGGGTAGAATCCAAACATGGCGACCCCACCTCGGGATTTGATCATTGAATCAGAATTCTGCATGCTGATTGATTGTTGCCTCTGGTATTTTGTCTCCAGCTGCAGGTTTTCCTGCTGCACCTGCAGAGCCACACGCCGAGGCTGACTGTAGGTGGGATCTTCTCTCTCAACCTGGGAACCATGCTCACGGTGAGGGCGCACAGCTCACAGTCACATGCGTGTGGCAAGACAGTCACACCAAGCATATTCATGTACATCAGGAGCACAGATTCATCGTCAGAGGTTCTTCAACTCCTTTGTTGTGAATATTCTGACCACAAGCTCCCTGTCAAACAGTGTTCTGTGATCCTTGCTGGGTGGAACAAAGCAACGTGCAAAAAGCCAACGAACTTTGACATCATTCTCCTTGCAGTTCATGGGGACAGTTGCAGCTTACTACGTCATGATTCAGGATCTGGGCGAAAATGATGCAGGGTGCGACAGAGCTACAAACACAACAGACTGACTTTTGAAAACGTTTTCAAAACGTTGGAATCTTTTTTTTTTTTTTTTTTTGTGCGCAACTTGCAATTATGTTTTGATGTTCTTTGATTCAGCTTCAGTGTGTGAAATATAAGATCTCTGAGCACGATAAACCTCTTTGTGTTTACAAATTTTTGAAGAGGGCATTTTCTGTTCTCTTCAGACAGTGTCTACCTTGTTTATTTTTGCTGTGCGAACTCACAAAGTGAGTCAGGTACACAGGCGTCCAGAACAGGTGACCAGATGTGCTCCTCATGCACTGAAATTTACCTTGGCTTGTCAGACTCTTCTCAGAAAAAAGTGTGTGTGTGGTTCCTTGGCCTGGACCTTTTTTTCCTGAACAAAACTGCTTTGCCGTGATGTGCAGATTGTCAGAAGAACCATGAGAAGATTGCATTTGGTGTCTTTCAAATCTGTACTCGCACAGAAGAAACTGAACTGTTGGCATTTGTGGATTCCATGTTATCTTGCAGTGTCTTGTTTTTCTTTTAAATGCCTCATTGCCATTGCCTGACACTTGGTCTGGCGCAGATGAGGAAAAGGACTTTGGTTTTATTTTGCTTTGTTCTCAAAGGACATTTTTTAGGAGGGCAGAAGGTCGGAAAAAATTTCTCCAAGAAAGATTTTTGCAGGGACAAAGTTGCAGCTATGTTCAGTCTCTGCACCGAGGTTTCGTGTTCTCACACGAAAGCAAACAGAAATGCATTTGGGAGCAGTTTTGTGTGCTTGTTAAGAGTGAATTAGCACTTGCTGGGAGCTCCCACCAGTTGCTGCATTCACCACATCATCACCACATCACCACAGCAACAACGGCAAATCAAAAGAGCCACGCTGTTCCTGTTGGTTTCTCACTGGTGCAATGGTGATCTTGTCTCACAAGTTCTGTGTGACTCTTCAAATTTGTATTTTGATCATTTGTGGTGTGTGGCCCATCTGGAGACGACCATTCACAAACAGGATTGTGGTGAACACATCACTTGTGTTATATTCAGTGTTCATCAATGTGTTGTGGATCACACGTGTATGGAAAACAGCTCACTATGTCATCACATCCAAAATGACCACTGAGGCTCAAGGAATATTTTTGTTAAGAAATACCTGTGAAATCCTAGTGAGGTTTTCCATTTTGCACATTGCCTGCACTGGGCACAACCGTATTCAACATTGTAAGGTCCTTTGGAATCAAATGAAGAATAGAAACGAAATAAGTTTTTGTTTGATCATTGTTGCACTTGTTGTTTTGGAGGGAGCAGTTATTTCTTCCTCACATGGGTTATTCAGTGAAAGACTAAGCCTCAAGTTGCCCACCAGTGGAGGAGCTCTGTCTTACATGGAAGCTGTGGCTGCTCCATTCCAATTTGTGGTGGCTTATTTATTGCAAGTGACTTTGCTTCCCACTGTCCTTGTGCTGACTCATACTTATGCAATTTACAATGCCTTCAAGGTTTTGGAAAATAATGTGGAAAGAAACATGGCAACACAAAAAATATATTCTCACAATGAACTTTTATCAAACACCAAACAAGCATTTTTGGAAATTTGCAAAGCAGCTGATGTGGTGAATGAGGTGTTCAGATATTACATAATTGCTGTTATTTTCAATATATTTATGAACATCTTTGGCTTCACCTTCTATTGGTCCTTGAACTCCTGTAACTATGAAATGACTATGTACTGGTTGTTGATGTTTTCTTCCTCCTTTGGATTGTTGCTTCTTTGCATCAGTGGATCTTTGATCACCAGTGGGGTAAGTTTTGTTTCCCTTTTTGTGAGTACGTCTTGATCTTGACTGGCTTGAACGGGCGGCCGATTGAATTGTATCTTTTTCAGGCAGAAGACGTGGGGTGTCACCTGGGGCAGCTGGAAACGCGACGACTGGGCCGCGAAGCTTCAGATGAGGTACACGCTCGTGTGTTTCAGGGCGCAACTCCAGAAGGCCACGCTGGCCCGAAATACGTGGAGCCTGGTCCCCCTAAACCTGCCAAAATTTGCGCTGCAGGTGCAAAAAGAGAAGCCAGAAGGGTAGATCATAGGGCCAAAGGATAAGGTCCCAGAGAACAGTGTGGTTCTCGTCATCGAATGACCCAAGCAAGCGAACCACTGAGTCAAAAGTAAATGTGGACAACTCTACAATCAGATCTGCTTGGACCAAATACACTTCTTCAAAGCACAGACTAGTGAAACCTGCCTCAAGAAATGGGTCCCCACTTTGCCTCATTGTCCTTTACTTCAAACCGAATATCTGATGCGATGTTTTGAGAGAATTTGTCACCTGTTATCATGTTTTGGTGTCCCTTTCCAGCTGCACGTGTTCCTGCATCACCTGCAGAACTACTCACCCAAGCTGACGGTGGGCGGGGTCTTCTCCCTCAACACAGCCACCATGCTCACGGTGAGCAGCACGCTGTGTTTCTTCTCTATTTTTCTGACGCTCAGGGGTTCATCCAGGGTGTGGTCAGGGTGATCAGTGAGAGGGAAAAGCGGCCTTAACTTGTGGTGCATTGAAATATTCAGGAGTCCAAGTGGGCCCCTGGGCCGGTGGAATACACCTTGTAGGTAGACTAGTGGTACCTGCACCCGTGGCACCTGCAAGTCGACAAGGATGAGGGTCAAGGGGAACTAAAATTCACAACCTGAATGCGCATTGCTTCATCTTTCAGACGTCGATGGCACACAATGACACTGTGAGTCTTGGAAATGTTAGGGCAGAAAACACATTTTTAGGTGATTTGAGGTGGGTTGCGCGATTTGGGCTGATGAGACAAATCGGTGCAAGCCAAATCGAAGCACCTATAGGCAGCCTCTTCCAAAAGTATGTCAGCAGCACTTTCATAGTCAAAATGAGGATTGATTTAGGACCTTTTGGGCTCTTTTGCTTCATTTTGGGTTGGGGATAATGTGTGAGGAAGGAATTTGTCAAATTTGAATTTTTAGGTTTCTGAGGTCAAAAAGGTCAAATTTGGAAGTGTAGGAAACATGGGGTGTGGATGTAGAAATGTGTCTATATCTCAGAAGGCATAAATATTTGGTGAAAGGAGTATATTGACAAAATGTAGTATATTGTATGGGAGTTTGAGAGGTGGCATTCAATTT
>JAAUXT010024579.1_pt1 | contig 14270 bp, 13 predicted proteins | sample 7278171 | NCBI WGS metagenome assembly JAAUXT01 (sample SAMN14350112, study PRJNA611818) | marine sediment metagenome | isolation source: surface marine sediment (1.8m) | place: French Polynesia: Moorea | collected 2018-08 | reverse complement strand
TAACAGTGTTTTTTTACACTCACACTCAAACTCACAAACACAGGGGCTCTCACACTCACACAAACACACACACACACACACACACACACACACACACACACACACACACACACACACACACGTAAAACATGTCACCCATTGCGTCCCTGTATCGGCAGGTCTACAAACTCGACGCAGATCTTGTGTGTTCTGGGAGCCCAGTATGACTCACAGTTTGTACTCTTGTCTGCATCCGTCCGCAGTACAGATGTGAATGACGTCCATTCGCTCAGTGGATTGATTCCAGTCCGAATGGATGGATGGTGGACGTGGAGAGAGAGACGCACTTTGTTTGCGCACGCCACAATGATAGATGAACCCGACGCAGACTGGGTGGAATCAGGCGCGCGGCAAGTGGATTGCATAAAAATTACATTTGCCAGGCGACGCCGTCTCCATGTGGCCCTCGCGTGAGCATTACCATAACAACCAGGCTTTATGCTCTTTTTAACGGTCGTTTTGCTGATCTCACGCGCTTGTGAACAAATCTGGGCTGATCTCTGCCTGTGGTTTGGAGCATTGAAACCTTCTGGAGCCGCACGTGTCTCGTGCGAATTGGAATCCGGCGTTGGAGCTGCAGGCGCCGCAGAAATGTTTCACCCTGGAGACTGCAGAGACTCCGGTTCGTCGTGATCGGAGATGATGCTGAGGCCCGTTTCATATTGGGTGCGTTCAGCGTTGTGTTCAAGAACAGCAAGTCAGTCGTTGTCACGTCGAGTGTTGGGTGCAGCGAGTTTTGGCATGATGTGCGTGAACGTCAATGCAGACGACGCAACACCCTGTTTCACCACGTGGACAAGCGTTTGCGTTTGCACAGGGAACACCTCATTGCGCTTTGCCGACGTAGCGACGTGGATTGCCTCTTGAGTGACGCTGAAGCCTTCTCCACTTGAGACGCTTTTGCTCCGTAACAGGCTTGATGAAAAGTGGGTCAAGAATCGTGATTCTGGGCCTCTCGGATCAATACACCCAGTCAACATGCAGCCGTGCACAGTCCCGTCAAACCGTGCCTCCGAGGCGAATCCGCGATTTCGTTCTCCAGATGTTTTCATCACCGATCACAATGTGAATGTGTTCACGCGACGACAGCACTTTGACCGTTGCTGTGGGATCGGCGCCAAATCTGCGCGGTTGCAGGGTGATGACATGGTTCTCACAATCCACAGTGGTTCGATTCTCACACAAGGTTTTGAGACCTTCGCATGAGAAAAGAGTTGTGTGATTCAGCAGGAACCTTCAGTGAGAACCCATTTGTGTTCGTAAGGGTACGACAGGGTTTCTGATCGCAGATCGCAGAGTTGAACTCAATGCTTCGTTCACGTGAACCACAACGTCCTGAGGCAAAATGCCCAACCGCAGGCATGGACGCCGGGTGTCACAGCCGAGTGTCCTCCAGCTGATGATTCACAACGACAGCTCCACGTGTCACGAGCGTCTATTCAGCACGGGTCCCCGGCCCCTTCAGCGCGGGTCCCCGGCCCCCAGGACCCCGCCCGCTTTATGTGCGATAAAGTGGGTCCTTATCACTGCACGACGTCGTCAGGCCCGTTTCACAGGGGATGCGTCCATGGATGCCATTCAGTGGGCGTTGGTTTGCTCAGGGACTTGTATCTACACACATACACTGCGAAGCTCCTTCGCATTGCAGGGACCCAAGGCCAATAAGGGTTTTTACGTTGGTGACGCGCGCGTCAAGATTTTGTCGCCGCGTCACCAACGTGAAAACCCCTAATGCATTGCAGATGAAGCAAGTGCACGCTCAGTGCACGGCTGAGTTCTCGTACAGGGATACAATTCAATTGATTGGCACAGGGATGCCATCAAAACAGTTCATGCGGGGCCCATTGGTCAATGCAAGTGTGCAGCGCACATGGACACACCACACAACGCATACAGTGTTGGCCTGGCTCCGCCCCTCTAGGTTCAGGACCCATGATCCCGGCCCGGCTCGGCTCAGTGTGCGGCGTGTAACGGCGCCGCGCTCCTGCGGGAGTCCCATCAGTCGTAAATTCGGGGCCAACGACTCCGCATGAAGTCAAATGATGTCAGCCCCGAGGCATTTGGGTGGGGAAAGGCCTTGCCCAGAATAAGCCTGTGCTGTCCCTTGTGGCCAAAGCTTGGTCAGTTCTACGGCCAGATTTGCACTGGTCATGCTTTGCGTCAAGCTGCACGTAGATCTGGGCCGGCGCGCAAGGTTGAGACAGCAAAACACAGCGTCTCGAACGCACAGGAATTTGGTCACAAGGACCCGAACTCCTGACCTTGGAAAATAATTTTTCTTGTGAAAAGGGATTTATTTGGTGCGCCGCAAATTTTCGGCGCGATGGGGGAGGGGGAGCGGAGTGGTCCCAGGCCACACAGCTCCTTGGATGCGCTGGAGGGAGCAGCACCTTATCTGCCAAATCTGCGGTTGTAAAACTGACCCGGGGCATTGATAGGACGCGCAGGCCGCGCGCGCGCGCAGATAACCGTCTTCAGGGCAACGTGTACCCGACCAAACGTCCCGTCTCTTGGGGGCAACACGTGCCCGACCGAACACGCGTCGTGGGGCTCTCTACGTCAGAACGAGGCGCGCGGGCACGGAGAACAGATCAGCGTCGTCACGCTCCATTGGTTCTCAACGGGCGCGTTCAATCTGCATTCCCCACGCATTGGGCGGGTTCGATTTACGCGTGCGGCTGACCCAGTTTGCGGAAATGGCTGACTTTGCCCTGTCTCCAACCCAGGGGCGAAGTCGCTCGACTTTACCGGCGGCTGGCCGCACGCGTCATTCGAACACGGCCATTTGTTGCACCCAGCACACTCAACCAGATCTATTTCTGTGAGTGTGCCCTCCACACCCCGTCTCAGGGCACCAGGAGCTTGGTCCCAAGGCACGGAGAAAACAACCGCTGCGGGACACGTTGACGGCACCCAGAGGGCTCGTGGTAAATAAGCAAATGAGCTTGAGAAGAACAGTGCCTCCAAAACGAAAAACGATGTTGGTTCGATTCCGTCTTCTGAGTTGACAGTCTGGCCTCTGGTGGAACATCGCTGCAGCGTCCGCTCCAGGATGTTGGCAAAGTGACATCAGGGGAAGCAAGAGATTTGAGCGACCGAGGTCTGGTCCCTTGTCGGATTGTGCGTGATTCTGTGTGAACGCAGTCACATCACTCCCCGTTGCACTTTGGAAGGCGTTGCACGTGCGATACGCAACTGCGTCAAATTGCACAGCGGCAGTGGTGCCGTTTGGCAGTTGCCACACAAAGACAGTGATTCAGGCGAAACGAATTGACCTCTGTCAGCCAGTACTGCGATGCAAATGCTCTGTGCCAATCACATTTCATCTCCAGGCGCGGATTGAGTCGCTTCATGCCACTGAAAACCTTGACACCGGCTCCAGTGTGCAGGTGGACGCGGCGTTCACCGGGACAGCTGATCCGCCGGCTGCACGACGCTGATCCGAGGCCCCGATCTCACGTGACCGCTCCAGGCCTCGCTTCCTGTCGGGATCGGACGGGGCTGAGCCGACGCTGATACTGTTGAGGCGGCTCAGCTTCCGAGGGACAGGCAGGCTGCTTCAGTCGCGGTCGAGTGTTGTTGTTGATGCAAGGGGCGGATCCAGACAATAGGGCAAGGGACTCGGCCCTCTTGACCTCCGAAAATTTGTTTTGCCCCCAACTTTTGTGTCACAGGTTGGTCAAAGTTGAAGTTGCCTCTGCAGGGGAGGGGGGTCCTCCCTTGACCAGATCTTGGATTCCGCCTTTGCGATGAACACGAGAATCAAACTTCAAGCGACTGTGACTTTCTGAGTCCAGATTGGTGTCTTCTGAGCTGGTTGAGGACTGGACAAGAATAGACTATGAAAAACAAAAAATATGGGGCAAGACGATTTGTTCAACACCACAAAGACCTTCTTTCTGCTGACAACCCATTCACTCTGCGGATCCCAAACCACAAGAAAACTCCGGATCCGGAGACCCCGTGCTGTGGATAACCAGTGGACAATAGCCTCCCCTGGGTCAGTCACGCGAAGTTGTGAGACACACACACGTGACACTTTCGGGAGAAGCGTTTCACGTGTGATGTTTTGGTACCTGGAATGTTTCAATGATAAGCGCGAGACTGGAGTAGTGTTCCACTGCCGAGTTTTCCCTGGACTGTCGGCGCCCCAATGAACCTGTCTTTTGTCGGTTCTCTTGGTTGTGTCACAGCCGATGAAGAGACGATGCATCCTGCACAAGTACTCCCGCACGCAGCAGTTTCAGATTGGAGACTTTCAGCACGGTCACGCAGGAGCTCAAAATCACGTGAAAATTTCAGCGGCTATCACGACGTGCAAACACACCTGGCTACATACATACCACAGCTTTTGTCTTGGTACCGATGGAAAGCTGGGACACTCAGCTTTCTGTTGGTACCAACACCAGCTGGACCAGAGCTGTGGTTCTGGAGATATTGCAAATTTTATGTCTGTTACAACCCTCCAAAATTGTAATCTCCCACCTTGTGGAACAATTTTGTGGTGCAAGAGTGTCTTAGTTCTGTTATGTATTCTTGACCACCATATATGGAACTGTGTACTGACAGAAAGACAGGTTTGTTAGATTATTGGTGGACACACACAGTCAGGATTTTGTCACAACTTTCCGAACTCACCTCACTCGTAAACCGGATGTAACCATGTTGTGAACCGGAAGTGACCTTGTTTTCGCGTGTTGCAGGAAGAAGCAGGAGATCGAGCAGGAGATGCAGCAGGTCAACCAGGTGGACGAGTTGGTGCAGGAGCTCGAGCGCCAAGCCGCCGCCAGAGCCGCAGGTACCAGTGCGTGTGTGCGTGTGTGGTATGCGTGCGTGTGTGTACGCGTGTGGAATGCGTGTACATGTATCGTTTGCGCATGTGGTGTGTGTGTGCGTGTGTGCGTGTGTGTTATGTGTGCGTGTTCATAGTACGAGGACCATACCAAAACTAACCGATCGAGTACTCGTGAGTACCCACCAGTACTTTAGATGGCTAAATCTTGTCTGTGGTCGCAATCTACATGGTGTCCTTTGTCCTCATTGATCATGCCTGTCTCCAGTAGTCAGCTGTGCGGCACACAGTTTGCAAAGTGCGATTTGACCTTTCTGCAGACACTCGATCGCAATGCTTTTTTCCTATTGACTGTGTGATTCTTAGAGATGTTGAAGATTGTGTCTTGCTGCTTGTTTCCTGTGTTAATACTGACCGGACTAACACTGTTAGACTTGACAATGGAGAAATCTGCACGGGAGGAGCAGAGGATCATCATCAAATTTCTTGTTGCTGAAGGTGCCACGCCCATCCAGATTTGGGGTCACCTCCAAAATGTGTTCGGAGAACAATCCTTGGGCAAAACCCAAGTGCGCATGTGGTGCCGACATTTCAAAGAAGGTGATGGACATGAGCCTGTGACAGACCTTCCAAGGAGTGGCAGACCACGCACAGCCATTGTCAAGAGAACAATTGACAGGGTCCAACAGGAACTTGATGATGATAGGTGTGTCTCTGTGAGAAGAATTGTTGAAAACACAGGATTCTCCCAGGGCACAGTCCACCGGATCCTTACTCATCACCTCAAGGTGTGGAGGCTGTCCTGCAAGTTTGTGCCTAAGATTCTAACCATGGAACAATGTCAACAAAGGGTAGCAATGTGTCAACAGAATTTGGCAAACTTTGCTGCTGATCCTCTGTTTCTGGACAAGTTCCTGACTGGAGATGAATCATGGCTCCATCGGTATGATCCGGACTCAAAAACCACATCATCACATTGGTTGCCCAAGAACACAAAGGTCTGTCCACAGAAGGCTTTGAGAGCCAGGACAGTGAGGAAATCAATGATGATTGCCTTCTTCGATTGCAGGGGATTAGTGCACATTGAGTTTGCAGAAAGAACCATCAATGCTGAGAGGTATGGGCATGTTTTGGACAGGCTGAAGGATTCCATCCGCCACAAACGCCCTGGACTTTGGCAAGTTGATGTGGTGACCCCTTACCTCAGGAACGTGTGGTTTTATCATGACAATGCCAGGCCCCATACTGCCAACGCCACAGCTGTCAAACTGGCTGATTTCCACTGGGTTCCTCATCCTCCTTACTCCCCTGACCTTGCCCCGTGTGACTTCTTCCTCTTCCCATTCCTCAAGAAACATCTGCGCGGCATTGAGTTTGAGTCAGTGGAGCATGCCCAAAGAGAAGCCAAGCGGATACTCAGAAACACTCCTGAGGCAACATACCGCAAGGCCATCATTGAGGACTTGCCATCACGCTGGCAGCACTGCATCAATGCTGAAGGACACTATTTTGAGGGTGGAGTGGCGCGAGGACCAGAATCTGACTCCTCAGAGTCTGAATCAGACTCGGACAGTGACAGCTCTGAAGGCGATTGACTTTTCTTGCAAGTTAATGGGAGAAACCCATTGCGATAGATTTTTGTCACAGACACATGTTTTTTGATGCCTGATATTAACACATTAAAACTACTTCTGTTAGTGCAAACATTGGTCATTGTCTTCCTAACAACATCCTTCCCATCCTCCAAAAATGCCACCGAAATCGGTCAAGTATGAGTACTCAAAAAGTACCCCGATCGGTTAGTTTTGGTACGGTCCTCGTACGTGTGTGATGTCTGTGAAGCAAGAGTTTGTGGAGTTAGTGTGTGGTTTGCGAGTGTGACATTCGTGTGCGCGATTTGGTGGGTTGGGGTGGACAGAAAACAGTGGATGGAGAGGTGCTGTGGGGGCCTTAGGTCTTTCATTTTTCAAACCGTGTTGGTGTTGTGGGCCTTGTTGTGATTGACCCATTCCCAGGTTTGTGTCTTTTATTGTGGAAAAGGTGGTTGTGTTATCTTCAAGCCTTGACGAAGTCCTCCAAGATTTAATGCGTCAAAGTCTGTTGTTGACATAAAAATTAAAAATCTCTGAAGCGAGTGTGAAACGACGTCTACGCCCTGCGCGTATGTGTCAGCAGAAGCAAACTTCCTGCGCTGATTTCTTATCTCGTGTGCTTTGCGAGAAATTTCTAATTTCCCAGATCAGTGCTCAAATTGAGTGGGTGTGACAATCTTCAATTCGAGTCAACCACTGTGACGAGACTTTCATAGACTCTACCCGTCTCCATGGAAACGACTAATTTCCAAGTTGCTTGTCTCCCCTGGGTCCCGAGTCTGAGACCAGGCTTCCCAGGGGATCGGTGTTGTGAAAACAACGTTGATGCAATGAGTTTAATCTGCATAATTGGTGGGAATGTTTTCGGAAAATACTGAAGCTGTCACGGAGAATTGCCGCTGCGGTGAGGTGGTGTTTGTTGTGTCTGGGGCTGGAATTCCACCCAAAGCTGGGTTCGCATTGAAGTTCAGACGTCGCGAGGCTTTGGTTCCTTAACTGTTCGACAGAGAGACCCAGTTTGGCTTCAGGATAACAGGCAAATGGATGTGGACGAGACGGTGTTGTTGGTAGAATCAGGCTGTTTCGGGGACCAGGGTACGTGGCGCGAAACAGACTTTCACTTGGAAGCGCATCCCTTGTCAAAAGACGTGACGTTCTGACACCGGACGCGCCAGTTAAGTTGATAGGCAATGATATGACTGAGGCTGGAAAAATACTTGGAAAGTGCCACGAACGTTCAGCGCAGAAAAAATATCCTGCCAAAAATGTGCACTTCAACACGTGGAAGTCACACAGTGCGTGACTTGCAGTTCCATCAGAAAAAACATGGCGCTGTGTAAAAGGTTGTCATGTTGAAATTAATTTTGTGACTGTGTGGCATTGCTTTGGAAAAATCCGGCATTTCCGACACAGCCCGTCAGACATCCAGTCTGAAAACGGGCCTCGAGTCTTTGTGGGGGAAGGAAGCGTTTGATGACGGCTCGACTCATAGCAGTTGACGTGTACAGGTCCACGACGTCGAATTGTCGAGTGACACGCAGGTCACTTCCCAAATTGGGTCCTGCTGGAAGGAAGGCTCAGTCATGCAGCGTTCTGCAAATCACATCAGACGTATCATGAAATTTTCTCTTTGGGAGCAGAGCTGGTTTTATGAATGTGACTTGAGGCCACTTACAGTGAAGCGAAGTTGTTTCTGAAATTAATGTCAGCAATCTGTGGTTGGAAGACTCTGCTTGGATATCAGGACGATCGAGTCGTTGATCCAAATACTCACAATTCGTTTGCAAAAGGGTGGGTTTTGTGTCGTTTTTTCTTTTGGGGACACGATTCAGAAGCAAAATTGGTGAACTTGCAGACTCCTGACGATGATTGTGGTTTGAAAATGGAAGTTGCTTGGAAGTGGACTGCAACTCATCACGCTGATTACAAAACCAAGTTTTGATTGACCTGCAGCAGCGGCCGGGTTCGTCTCAAATCGAGTTTACGCTCAGAAGTTCACCGCTGTGTCAAATGAAGTGCAGCACTGAATTGTCTCAGGTTGTTTCTGTTTGCGAATCAGACAAGGTGAATGAAGGGGAGGCAGACGAACAAGTACGGTAGACCCCACAAGAAGTGTCCGCGTCAATAGGCTGGGGAAGGGGATGTGAATGCAATGGTCCGTAGGTGCGGACCTTGGCAGCTGTGCAGTGTGTGTGTGTGTGTGTGTGTGTCTGTGTGTGTGAATGTGAATGTTTGTGTGTTTACGTATGTGTGTTGTGTGTGGATATTCGTGTATGTGGATGTACGTGTGTGTCTGTGAGTGTGAGTGAGAGAGTGATGGTGTGTTTCGGTGTCTTTATTGTGCTCACCCTGCAAGCATAAACTTGTGCTCCAAACTTTTTCGTCTCTGCTGCACGTCCCATTTTCCTTTCGCAGCGGCGGAGGCGGAGCGGATGCAGACTTCCGGTTCCGGCTCGTCGCGCGCGTCGACGCTGAGCCGCGGCGGCGGCGTCGGGGAGGACTCGGCGGCGCGACGCGACCGCGTCGACACGGCGATGCGCGACATCCGGTCCGCGATCGAGCGCAGCAAACACACGACGCTCAAGAGTCCGCGCGAGGAGCGCGACCGCGCCGACGAGCCCGTCTGGGTCATGAGGTGAGTGCGGCTCACACACACACACACACGAGTGCACACACAGACGCATATACGCGCACACATCATACTCTCTTTGGCATTCTCTTTCGCACACATTCTCTCCGACTCACCCGCTGTCTGACAAGGTTAAGAGACAATTTGCGAGGTTGTCATCAGAACTTTTGAGACAATAATTGAGAAAGTTCTTGTCAACCAAGCAAATTGTCAAGTTAGTTAATGAGGCTCCAACACAAGTAACAGTTTGTCAGTCTATTCTACAGCACAGTGTGATTTTTTAAGCGTGTGGTCCCGAAGGGTCTCGACCACATGCTTAGTGTAATCAACATCAGTCTGTATGTGTGTGTGCACAAAAGTGGTCCCAGCCAGGGGGTTGGGGGTTGGGACCACTTTGGGTTCAGAATGGTCAGTGATCATTCCTGACCATTTTTGGAAAAGTGGTCCCTCCCAAAAGTGGTCCTAGAAAGTGGTCCTAGAAATTTTTTTTCAGAAAATCGTTGGAAAGTGATCAGTGTTCATTTCTGACCATTTTTGCAACAGTGGTCCTGACCCCCCCCATCCACAAGTGGTCCTAGAAAGTGGTCCCAGAAAATTTTTCTGGAAAATGGTTGGAAAGTGATCAGTGATCATTTCTGACCATTTTTGCAAAAGTGGTCCCACCCACCCACCCCCTGAAAGTGGTCCTAGAAAGTAGTCCAAGAAAATTTTTTTGGAAAATGGGTGCAAAATGATCAGTGAAGGTATTTAGGTATTTATGAACTGCGAACATTTTTATGGACCACACACTATTTATGTGTAGCATTCTTGTTTCATTTTCAAGAGACTATTCTGAGAAGTTATCAGAACTGTCTGTGCTTCATTGTGATGTTTGCGAAATGTTCGAAAAAATCGCACCGTGCTGTAGCACACGCAGACAGAGCACGTCGTGTGCAACGTGCACACGCACTGTCACTTTCAGTACACATACAGCTCTTCCGCACACACAGACGAAACGAGAGTGAGAACCGAGTTGATCCTGTTTGCGGTGCTTTGTGACTCACATCCCTCGTGTGCCGTGCCGTGTGTCCATATCTTCCGATACTATTTGAAGGACACTTTCCTCGTTGATAAATGAAGGAACTTGACGACTCTTTGACGTGCACTGGCGCGTTGACTGAGGCGTGACCGTTTTCTTTTTCCGTTGATTTCTCTGTAGATGTTGGCTTGAAGTTTTATGCTCAACAGTGACACAAGACGTACGAGGTTCGTCCACAAATTTGGGTTTCAGACAAGCGGAGAATTCTTCCACTGGACAGACCTCTTGCGCACTGAGCGACAATTGTTGAGGTTCTTGGATTTTCTCTTGTGCGTCCAACTGCGGAGTAGCTCAGCTGTGTCTGCAAACGACGTGATTCTGATTCTGGACGCGTTGGAAGCGTCCGTTGTGCATCAAGGCTCAGTTGTCCAGTAGTTTTGCGCAGTCGGGTATGTGGCCCCTTCAGGACGGAGTGTTCTCCGGAAGCTCGGGGCAGGGAGAAGTTGGTGTCGTAAATGAAATGAATCAGTTCTTTGGTCTTTTAACCACTCACCAGAAGCGCAAAGGCAATCTACTACAATTGCCGCGAAATGCTGCAAATGTTTCACGAACCGAGTCCTTCTTCTCTCAGCTCGGAGCTGCTGTGAAAAATTGATGACATAAAAGCGGTGTGTCTGTGTGCTTGTGTGTGCACGCAAAAGTTGTGTGTGTGTTCGTGGGATTGTGCGAGGAACTGGACACGGGCGCCATGTCTGAAGTAGCTTGTCTCGCTCAACATCCTCTTGAATTTGAAGTGGACCGGAAACACGGTTGTACCAGCACTGTCACCGGTTGGTACAGAAAAGGCATTTGTGTTTGGTGTAGCTTCTGGTTCTCGTAGTGAAGTTGCGCGTGTCTGTGTCCGTGGGTTTTTGCAGAAGACACGAAACGGTGTGAATCGAGACCAAGACCAGACCGGAAGTGCTGGCTGACGCAGCGTCCATTGTCAACGGATGCAAGTGATGATGCATCATCCGGTGTGAATCTGACCCAGTTTCTTCGGATAAGACCCTTGGTCCCCATTTGGCCCGTTTCACATGCACCAAGCCGTGAACACAGACACGTTGTGCTGACCCGTTGTTCACACCAGGTTGGTCAGATATTCCGTATTCGTGACCAATGTCTTTTATCACTTTGCAGCACCCAAAGTTCCATGAAGGAGTCAGTGTGAACAGAGCCACTGAAATATGTGTGCGTCATTTTCATGCAAACGCCTTGCACATTTGGTGACTGGATTTCCGTCACGACACGGATCTGATATGAACAGCGGGTTGACGGGAGGAGTCGGAGCTGCTGGTTGGGCCGGACGGCCGGGAGCCCTGACCAGGTGTTGGGTGTCGGAGTCGCGAGAGGAGCAGATAATGGGCGGATGCATTATGGATGGGACGCTGGTGCGAAGCGAATCGACTCGTCCGCGATTCTGCGGCCCCGGCCTCAGCGCTGTCTGAGGTTCAGGCATCGTTCACACAGGGTCCGCCGTGTGTTTCTGCAGCCTCAGGTGATTCTGCAGCCTCAGGTTTGGGTTCAGGCACCGTTCTCAGTCTCAGCGATCGCTCTCGAGACTCCCACCCGGCGCTTGATTTGGCCAATCAATCCGCGAGTCCAAGTCCCGACCCCCAGAGTCGGTTCAATGAGCGAACAGACTGGACTCAATGTTCACCACTGTGTTCACCTCAACTTGGGCGGTGATGTTGAAGGCCCTTCAGCTGGCAAACAACATCCAGCGAGTACGAGCATGGGCAACATGGACTGTGATTTACTGAAGCATGATGCTCCATCAACGTTCAGCCCCAAATCATAAAACATTTAGAGTTGTTCACATTGATAACAGCAGCAATCTGTGTGTGGCCTTGGACCGTGACAAATGTGGCCGCCGTGTCGAGTGAGCAGTGCTCTCGCTCGGACGGTAGGACACGCAGTGGTTGTCAGATCTGCGCGAAATTGCCTTCGCTGCTGAGGCTCGGGACGCGAACTGCGTGTGATCACCTGACACCAGCCTGTCACCCGGGAGACAGGTCTGCCAGACGTCGTCAACCTGGGCTGTTTGCAGGGTGGGTCAACATTGGATGTGTCTGTCAGGCACGACGTCCCAGACCAGATTCACACTCGATGAGTCAAGCTTTGCGCCCCAAGTCAGGTTCAGAGTTTGTGGACGTGTCAGGCCATGGCATCCTTGACTGGGGGAATCAAGGTGGACACGCGGGCTGAACACATCAGACATCGCATCCCAAATTGTCTTCCCACTGGACAGTGTCCTTGACAAGATTGGTGTTGCCTTGATCTGTTCAGTTTGATGTTACGCATCGCAAAGCTGCACCCAGACGCTTGTGCAGAGGCGAAATGCGCCGCGCATCTGGTGTGAACGAGCGAGAGCTTCCACATCAACATCCATGGCATGGAGCAAGACCTTCCAACGGGGCATTCATGTCTCAATCCAGCGCGTTGGTCTCGAGTTTCCTCGCTCCTCTGAAGTGCCTGTGATGTGGGGAGGTGGAGGAGCAACTTATCGGCCCGTTCAAGCAGAGCAGGATTGTATTTGCTTTGAAGCCTCAGAGGGGCCTTGAAACATTCCCTACCTTCCGAACGGTGGTTGGGAAAACCTTGTGTGTGCTGCATACCAAGCTACATGTCATTCTGGAGACGGAGAAAATGTGTGAGGAGCCGATCCAGCATTGGGTGGGTGCGAAGAACCGAGGTCGGGGGGAGGGCAAAATACAGCTCAGGGGTTCCGCCATTTGTCCTTCTCCATTCCGGAGCGTGAAGGTTCTTGAGCCCTGGATCTCCTGCAGAGGAAGTTTTTTCCTCTGCTCGGAGGTGAGTGATGGCCGGGGGCCGGGTCGTGTCGGCCGCGGCGGGCGGTTATCTCGACGCGGCCACGCTGACCCGCCCGACCGCGGCGCGGCCGCTCCCTCAGCGATACGACGCGCCAATTGGCCGGATTTGCAGCCGGATATGGCTCTTTTTGCATGATACGCAGGAGACTCTAGTGGCCGAACCCAGCCAGCCGTACGAGACAGACAGAAGAGCTCATCACGATGTGAGTCAGACTCTGAGTTCTGATTCAGCTTGTTGCACAAAACAAGTCAATGGGTGTTGTGTTGTGTTGTGTTGAGGCAGGGTTCACACTGGATGCGGTTTGCTTCACGTGTCTGTGTCAGCCAATAGAAGCTTGTGACACCGTCATTCACCATTCGTGACGTGCGTGAATCTGGCTCTTGGCTTGTGGAAGCGACTGTCTTGACGTGCACTGCACCTGTTTGGTTGTTTGTTACGACGTTCAGTCCCGTGTCTAATGGACGGTGGGTGACTCACAGCTTCCGAACTGTCCTCGTCAAACTGGGGCCTACGTGCCTGAAACCAGACTCCAGGTTCACGGGAAAACAACACAGCCTTAAATTGTTGATTTTCACACGGAGAACGTGGCATTTACGGAAATTTGAACTGCAGTTTTACGATGCCACGTTATTGAAATCATCGCACTGTGGTTTCCCGTTGAACACCCATCACACAGGTTGATATCAGTGGTGATGGTTGTTTCATGCGGGAAGGCCCTTATCGTTTCTTTTGACCGGGTTCCCATCGATAGCGTGTCGTGTTTTGATGCTTCCGGCAGAATTCCACGGGCCCTGCGTCCCTTGGCGACACTGTGTGACGAGACACCCTGGTTGGTCGCACCCACCCACTGTGAACTCGGCCTCACAGCAGCGTTAAACAGGCAACAGATGCTTGATTACAGTTGTTTTGTGTCGCGGGGATTGAAGCACTGTGATCATTGCATTCATTGAGCAACATGATATGGATTTGGCATCAATACACGCCAGATCCTAGCAATGAAATTTCAGGAGGCGAAGCGGTAGGGAGGGAGGGGGTGTTACCCTGGAAACCAAAAAGGCGAGAACTGTAAATAGGGATTGGGAGAGCGAAGCCATTTGAAGCGAGCTGCCATGTACGGTGGTGATGTACAGGGCTCTGTGGGTGGCCACCAAACACCGCTACGTCTCCATAAATCAGACACAGGTCTGGACAAGGACTCTTGGTGTAATCCCACTCACAATGATTGACTATCGATGGTGCCATGTTTGTTCACACTGTGTGAGTGTCTGTGCGTGTCCCTCTCGCCTTTCTGCCCCGGTCACTCTCTCCCTCTCTCTCTCTCTCTCT
>JAAUXT010022857.1_pt1 | contig 14274 bp, 11 predicted proteins | sample 7278171 | NCBI WGS metagenome assembly JAAUXT01 (sample SAMN14350112, study PRJNA611818) | marine sediment metagenome | isolation source: surface marine sediment (1.8m) | place: French Polynesia: Moorea | collected 2018-08 | reverse complement strand
CTTGTAAGCTGATGGGTGATTGGTCTTGTGCCTGTGCAGTTTTGGTGATCATGTGAGCAATCCTGTTGTTTTACCGGATGAAAAACGGTTTCATAATTGACGGGCCTCGTAGTTATGATGGTAATTCCAATATCGTTAGACCTGCGCTGCAAATTTGCATTGACGTTGTGAAGTGTTTTTGGTGGAGATATTGTCAGCTCAGAATTGAGTGGTTGACCAGATAATGAGGCAGCCGTGGTAACGGGATTTGAGGAGCGGATGGTACTTGGTGCGGTCAGAGTGGTGGAATCGCATTATTTGTGCTCAACAGACGCATCTCGTTACTCGACGCTGACAGCAGCATGTTCACAGTAACACAGCACCGTTTGAGCCGGGTTTTCGTGCACGTCTTAATGTTTGGAAAAGTAGCTGGAAGGGTTCCAGAGATCTCCAACTTTCAATTTTGTGAGGAATTTAACCCGTAATGGTGCAAGAGCAAAACTCGTGGATTTGAGGAGTTGTGGGGTGGGTCCTAAGACGCTTTGCATTCTTGAACGAGGGTGAAAAGTCATATCTGTTCCCAGAGGCTGAAGCGAGCTTTACTTTGGGCTTTGTTTCCTGCATGAGCAGGAAATGTCTTGAAAGTTTGACACACTGTCCAAAAGCACAATGGACTTCCTGCAGAATGCAAATACCTTGTGCCACTTTGTATCCAGATTCTGGGAAACATTTTTCGCGCACTGCTCGTCTGTTTGAACCTCTGAACTCGAAGTAGTAGATGGAGTGTTCGCTGGTTGAGGCGATGGGGGGTGTGTGGAGAGGGACGTTGGAGAAAAAAGTCTCGTATGGACGCCGCCGTGATTTGAGGGCTTTCCAATTGCAAGGTAGGTTCTGGCAAAGAGGAATGGGGCTTCGTTCCTCTTTGGTTCTCCGACAGTGGAACAGGTTCTTGTTTCCGTTTTTGGCCAATTTGTCAACGTCTGGAATCAAAAATTCCATCAAATTCGCCCAAGTGCAAGTTCACGAGCTTTGCACATGAAAGGAAGTTTCTTGCGCCGACAGAGGCAGAACCCCAAACCGCGTGATTCGATCGTGGCCGAACAGGACACGAAGTTTGGGCAGAAGATAAGGAGTAACAACGGGCTTTGGCATGCTCTAAACCTTTTGGAATCGTCTCAAAAGTGCGTTTTCCCAAGATGTTTTGAAGGCGCCACTTTCTGTTTTGGACGTTGCAAAACTTAATCACGGAAGCCTGTCTACTCGTAAGCAAGATTGCACCAGGGAAGAGGTTCATTTCACGAGCCAAGTGTCTGTCCACAGTGAGAAGGCTCAACTGTACGAGCACAAGTGGCACTGAGCTGTCTGTCCATTACGAGTACGAGGTTCCATCCTGTGGTGTTTGCTGTGGTCAGGAGTCAAATGAGCGTGCGTAAGTAGTGAGTCTTTGAATGTCTATGTACGAGTACGAGGCGTAAAATTTTATTGCCGATTCATGGCCATATCGTTTGAATGGGTGCACTTTTTGGATCGGAAACTTCAACAACACCATACTGATCAACCCCATTGAGCAATCCCAAAGGTCAGGGAACATGTGTGACATTTTGTCTGACCTCTTTTTGTGTCGGGGTGTCTGTCTGGTCGGCGATTCCACGTTAGTGGGCGTTTGTGTTGATCACTCCTGATGCATTTCGTGATTTCCTGTTCAATTTTAACCATGTTTGTGCTCATCATTCAATTGTTCTTGTTCTTCGCTAACAGGTCTGAAATTGAGTGTCAAAGGTCATAGGGTCACACTGAAATTTGTTGTGAAGTCTGGCAAGACTCCGATCCAGGCATGGCATGATTTGAAGGGCATGTTCAGTGACTTAACCATGTGCAGAACACAGGTCAGATTTTGGCACAAACAGTTCAGGAAGGGTGAAAATGAGACTGTGGACAAGCCACGAAGTGGGAGGCCACGGAGCAAGAGGACAGCTGAGAACATTGAGACTGTTTGTGGACTTGTGCAGACTGATGTCAGGATGTCTCTGAGGGAAATGGCTGATTCTACTGGGCTCTCCACCCACCTCATCTGGACAGTGCTGAAGAATGATTTGCAGTTGAAATGGCGGTGTGCAAAGCTCATTCCCAGGACTCTGACAGAACCTCAGCAGTGGACCAGAATGACTGTGAGGACAACATTCAGAGGCTTTGCTCATCTGAAGCATTCTCCATTGCATCATCACAGGGGATGAAACTTGGCTGTCCACCTTTGAACAGAGTCAAAAGAAAAAAGCACTGCATGGGTGGACCCAAATGATTTGTAACCAAAGAAACCTCTGCAAGATCTGGTGAAAAAAAATACAATGATGACCCTGTTCTTTGATTGTCAGGGCATGGTCATGATTGAGTTCCTTGGTCCCAGGGGGAAAATTGGTGGTCAGGCAAAAAGTTCATCTTGCACCATGACAACACCTCTCCACACATGGCCTTTGACACCAAACCAAATTAAGGGAGTGGGGAATGAACATATTGGAGCATCCTCCCCACTCCCCAGATTTAGCTCCCTGTCACTTTTCACTGTTTCCAAAATTAACAATAGAACTGAGAGGCTGCTAGTTCCAAACAGTCTATGCTGTACAAGATAAAGCCCAGAAAATTCTTATGTCAATGCCTTCTGATATCTTCCTTGACACCATGCATGACATGGTTCTCCGCTAGCAGAAATAATCTCATGTGAACAGAGATTACTTTGAGGGTAATCATGTTGTTGTTAAACCATTTTTGGCAAACAGACACTGAAAATAGCTCCAGATGATGAATCTGCCTGAATTGCTCTGTGATGTTCAGCTTCGCCGACCCTTCCTGTGTGACCAATTTTCAAAGTATTTTTACACTGTTGTAGGTTTACTCATCTCTTGTTCATTTGTACCTGGATGATGGTCACATTGTTGTGTTTAATTGTTGAAAGTTCGGTCTTCAAATAAATAAACTGTTTCCATGCAGCGAACATGAATCGGGGGGAAAAAATTTACGCCTCGTACCATTTCCTGTGCACCAAACCGAAAGCATCATTCACCAAGCCCGTTCTTGTGCGGCACTACTGTGGCTGAAAGCACACTGCTTCCAGTCCAGGTGACTGACTGCATCAAACTTCAGATTCGATTTGGGTTTGGATGGATGCCCATTGTGTTCCTTGAGCGCATTGTGCTCAAATCGACGGCGTCCATAACCGATCGAAGCAGAACACGCGCAGTTCGGTTCCAAACAAAACATTTGCAAGGACAAAATTTTGTTCCAAGCCAGGTCCATTGTGAACTTGAACATGATTGCACTTCGTTCTAAATCTCCAGTGGAACCACAATTTTGAGTTGTGTGGGATAAGAAATAAATATGGTTCATTTCCTGTGCAGGAAGTCGCTCGTGTGGAATGTTAAATTGGTGACGATAAAAGGAGAGTTGGAGGCGAGGGGTGTAACAGTCGTACCAGGGCATCGATCATTCGCCAAATGTGGAAGGAACGGCCTCGGAATTGGACAGAAACATGGTGCGGACTCGTCGTACATGCATGGAATTTTTGGCAAAGCTGGAGGCCAACATAAATTCAAGGAATCTCTGATTCTGCCAACTTGACCTTTGGGGTTAGACTTGTTAACCACTCTCCTGAGAACCCCTTCCCGCACAGAGAGAGACAGAGACATCGAAACCGAGACCCCGAGAGACTGAGACTGAGACCGAGACCCTGAGAGACTGAGACTGAGACCAAGACTGAGACCAAGAGACTGAGACTGAGACCAAGACCCTGAGAGACCAAGACCAAGACCCTGAGAGACTGAGACTGAGACTAAGACTGAGACCCGAGAGACTGAGACCAAGACCCTGAGAGACTGAGACTGGAACCAAGACTGAGACTGAGACCCTGAGAGACTGAGACCAAGACTGAGACAGAGATCCTCGGAGACCAAGACACCAAGAGACCTCTCCATTGGTGATTTCTCCTCCTTCTGACCAAAGTTAGCTACGTATTTGTCTGTCCAAGGAATCACTGTTATTTCCTTCACTTTACACCCACAAGCCATTGCGACTATAAACAGAACATTCACAACAAATGACTTTGTTGTGATTTGAAAAAAAAGTTGATACCACAGCTTCCAACCAGAAACTCGTGCGATTCCTGTTCTTTGCGCGTGCTCGCTGGAGAGGCTGACGTCCAATACTCGTATTTGCAGGGAACAGAGCCGCAGTCTTTCCTGACCGCGCAAAATTTTCTGTTGTGGTAAATTTTGCCTCTTCGGCTGGCAAAAGCTCGTCCCTCCAATCATTGACGGTTTTCGCTGGTCTGAACAAGCCTTCAGTTCCTTTGAAGTCCCGTCGTGCATTCGTCATTGCCGGCTCCTGAATGGATTGTGCATCAGTATGCAGCCACTGTGCACCCGATAAGGCAATTTATCACTTCACTGATGTCCTTGGCTCCGCCAAAGTGAGAAACCTGAGGTGAATGCCACCACAGCCTTCTCTTTAGGTGGCGGCCCTTCAACAAACCCGCCTCTGTGCTCGTTGAAGAGTTTTCTGGAGTTCCTTTCAAGGTCCAGTCAGCTGTTTTGTTTCCAGTTGACGTGCAGTGTGTGGTGCACTGTTCATCTGTCGCAGTGTGTATTCAAAATCCGCCAAGAAGGAAGTCGCCAGGCATGCTAACAAAGTCGAGATTCCAGGTGGGATTCTCGCTGTTAAGAAGCGAGTTGGAGACCAGCCCAAAAAAAACTCAGACCCAACACAGAAGATGGGTCCAGCAAACGCGTCACATCTGGATCAAACGATGAGGTCAGTGCTTCCACCAAATTCAAAATTGCAACACAGAAGGCAATGCTACTCTTTTCTGGAAAGGAAACCGGACTTTTTCACATTCACTTTCCAACGTATATTGGATCCAGTGCGCGCTGGGGAAGACCGAAGCATTTTGCACCGGAAGGCTCTGGGCTTCTCACGGGAGCGAATGAGAAGCAAATTGATTTCCTACAGATTACAGCAATATTGCGCTGCCAAATCACTTGAGAGCAGTGAGGGACCCGCATTTCATCAAGTCTCTTTGGGCTTAACTTGGTAAAAATTCTGCATCAAACAGCAGGCGAGAGTGTGTTTTTGCCAGCATGCGAATCTTTCTGTGGGAGTCTTTCGAAGTCGATACACGCAATTTCAAGAGCAAATTTATGTCATTCAACGTAATTGCCCCTTTTGGAAATTGTTCGAAAGTGGTTCGACATGCTTTGGTGCCTCTTTCATGAAGCTGTATTGGCACTGATGAACCCGTAGCTTTTTGCTTTCTTCATCACAGCACGCAAGTTGGCAACTAAGAACAACACAGGGCAGCAGTGATTCTCGGTTGGAAAGGGGAGCAGGCTGCGTGTGCCTTGAAAGTGCTGAGTCTTTCTTCACTGTTGCCTTTGCATTGGGATTGTTGTCCTGCTCCGGATAAATTTCATTGCTGAGCGTCGTGAAACGTGCTGGGCTAATTTGTTCTCGTTTCTCCCAGATATGATTTTTGTCGACGTGGACGTGGCTGCTACTCGTATGTCGTGCTTGATCCACTTCACACATTGTCTTCACGTGTGATGAAGGCGAACAAGCCAAAGTAAGCGCTTCAGATCTTCAACATTCAGCATTCCCACCACAGACAAACCATCATTGAGCCGAAGGGGAAAAATAGAATAAAGTGTGTTGACATGTCGATTCCACTCCACCCGAGAAGCCTTGTTCAGCAGCAGCGTGCTCAAGTTCCACGCAGGTTGCGCGACACTGCACTGAAAAGGGTCCTTGGTTTGTGTTACACCATCAGCGCATGAAACTGTGCAGCCTGTTTCCTGACCACACAGCGATGACATGGGCCGACTCGGACATGAATTCCCAGGGCTGGGTGTCGGTTGACAGCGAGTGATGGAGCCTCGAGCGAGATTGGACTGTAATGTGGCAGTGGACAAAGGACGGCCTTTTGTTAAGTGGCCCATCGGGACATAACTTTTCCGGATCCACTTCGGAACATTGCCGAAGGTTTTATGCTGCAAGATCTGTATTTTCCTTTGCAGTTTGAGCTGCGTTGGAGGAACCTGACTGCAGCCACTTTCCCTGTGGTCTGTGCTTTGTGCATCAGGCAGGAAACAACTGAAGGGTCATGTGCGGCTCGATTCAGAATCTCAATGCTGCAGCTTGGTGCTGTGGTTTGGGGTTTGGCTCTGGAACCAACAGGTTTCAAGACACGGGGTGCCCTTTGTGACCCCTACAGGTGCAAACAAACTCAAAAGGTAGAAAACCACGACTCTTGGAATATCTGGTGATGTTGCAAAGAAACTTGGGTTGAGGTTCTGAGCCTCAGTTCTTGATGATAACAATCATCACCAGGTGGTGCTGGTAAAGCTCACTTTAGACAAACTGACAGTGAAGCATGCAGACAGAAAGGAGAGGCAAGTTCAGACAGAGAACCAGGCCTGGTCCGGGCTGTGTCGTTTGGAGCTGAGTGAACCAACAAAAATGCTTCACCAAGCTGTGTCGCAGTCAGGGAGTTAGAGACGAAAGTGGAGAAGGATTGGAAATCCAGACAGAGTGTGACCGTTGAGAGGAAAGTGTTTTTCAAAGGTGTCTAAAACTCGTTCCAGTGTCCGCAGAATTGTTGGAAGTATGGCAAAGCAAACCTGCTGGAGAAGTACTGTGTGTTGGGTAACTTGCATACACAACTGAGATGGTGATGAAACGAAAAAGGGGCAAAAAGATATGTGTCTGGTTTGGTACACGATTGGTCAAGGGGTATCCCAAAGACACTCGTCCGTAACTCTCCAAGTGTTGACACTGTGAATGATTGACACAGCAGATCGGGATCTTCTTGGCAATATCCTGACGGGAAATTGCTGGGAAATGCCCCTGACTGCTTGTATTTGCGAGGTGAACGAACCTCCAACAAAAGTGCGAAAACTAAAGGAAACAGACACAACTTTGTCAGGTTGTGGACTGCTCTTCCTTATGGACAGACATTGTCTGTTCTGCTGGTGTGCAGGAAGAAGACTGAGGCTGTAAAGCGAGACGTCATCATCGCGTTTGGCTCAACATCCATCAAAACTTATTGTTCCTTGAAGCGTTTTGCTGGAGCAAACGTTGCTTGTGAGAGAAAAGTGACACGTGATTCATCAGGCTGGACGTCAGTTGAGGCTATTTTCCAACACGCGTGCTGCCTTCCCCAATCAGACACAAACACGCGCGCTTGTCGAGTTCTGCTCGAGGACTGCGCGGTTTCTGTGACAATTTCATCCTCTCAGAGCCGTGTTTCAGTCACATTCAGCCCGTAGGAATCTCCAGTTTGTGTGGATTGTGGTGAAAGGTGCCAGTCACTTGTCGAACCCAGTAACAGGTCAGGTGGTCCATTGTTTGACCACTCGTCAGGGCAGCTCTTTAGACGCACACCGCCTGCATGTCGTGTCTGTTGCGCCCCCTAAACAGTGTTTGGAGAAGCGACAAACTGTGACAACCAGACCTCCGATTGGACTGTTCTCGCACTGTTGGGCTGTGGCGTAAACAGTCCCAACTCCATCCACCAGTCATCTCCGGCACTGGACCCGGTGTGTAGTCCTGGGAGAGTTGACTTGATGGATGTAAAATTGCGCATGTCAGGTTTTCATCCGGCTGCTCTTTTGGCACAGTTGACCCCATTCTCCGCCATCCTGCAGCAAAACTTAACTCCCGACTTTTTTGATCGGGATTGCCAATTGACTCTTGGTCAGCACCGGCGCTGGAGGATGATCGATCTGTTGGCAGCTGTGTGTGACAGCTCAAGTCAAAAGTTGCAGGTTTTTGCTGCAGGATGCTTATGAACATGGAATATCTACAGATTTAGTTGAAACCTGATCCCAAAGGGAACGTCTGCTCTTTTTGCGTTTGTTGCCACGATAGCGGTCGGTTTGTCAGGTGGCACTCACTGGTCCTGATTTGGGGTGTCATGCCTTGACGCAGCTGCCCCCGCCGCAGTGCACTTGACTTCAGCTGCGACTTGGCCCTGTGGTTGGCACTCCGAACTCCCTCAGGGCCCCTGGACTTCGGGGACACTGTTGAGGAGGGTCCTTCTCTTTTGGTGGTTCGAGCACAGTGCATTGTTTCAAACTCCAACGATTTTGTTTTGCCTGTTCCGTTGAAAGTGGCTGTTTGTCATTGAAAAACAATTGAGCAGCAAATTTAGACAGAGCTCCTATTAACTTTGACATTCAAGCTTTTAACAGGCTGTCACATTTTCAGCAGACATCCCTTGTAACAAACAAGAAGCTAAATAATAACAGACAATGGTTGAGTGCTTCATGCTTTCCTTCGCAAAATTAGTTCAATTTTCTCCGGCAGAAAACTTCCTGAGACAACACACCTGCATTTGCCTTGCGCACTGCTTCTTGCTGTTTTGTCGACAATTTCAGTTCTACGTTGTTCTCGTCTCCACTTCGCTTCAGGAAAGATTTGCCAGTGAAAACTAACCAAGACGTCCACACGTGCGCGCGATTCAGGCATTCTTTTGGCCAACAGAGACGAACGAACCGTGGTCGGAGCCCAGGCGCCTAAGACGGACATTTGGTTGCACATAGTTTTGACCTTCAGGCTTGTGCATTGTACGCAGTCTTCCCCCATCACTGTCTGCGCTAATCTGCGTCCTGAACTGCGGTCCTCACCAAGATTGCCCACAAATAGGTGTCCCAAGGGCCGCTTCGGGCGACGCTGGGCCGGTCATCTGTGGCAGAGGCAGACAGTTTATGTCGCTTTCTATTTGTGTGCTTAGCCTCCACAAACCATGATATTTGTGGGTATTTGTCAAGCACCTGCAAGTAGAATCTTGACCACCGCAGGTTGGTCTTCATCACACTCATGTGATCCTGAGAAGCTGTCTGCGTGAATTTGTGAAATTGGACTCTCTTTTTTCTGTCGTCTGCTTGTGAGCTATGAGCTATTTCTCTTCTGAACAATGTCATTTTCGTTGTTTTGTAAGCAAAATGATTTCGAACAAAGAAAACTTGCAATCCCTTTGTGACAACGCGTTCAACATGGGAAGAGACATTCTGGTTGAACAGTGGCGTACAACACGAGAAAACTGGTGTGCAGAGTATCTAAGGGCCGTGTTCAGCGTGAGGCGCGCTTTCTCGTGGCTCTGATCCCAGTCCGGGCGAGGCAGTTTCTTCGTGCAAGTCATTGACTGGTTTGTGTTCTCTTCAATGCCGATCATCAGTGAAAGGTTCGCAAGTGAAAACCCCAGGATTGGCATTCAGCAAGGCTGTCTTTGAGTCAGCAGTATTGGAGAGAGGATCTTGTTTGAATGCTTTGTTGTGGCTTCTGCAGTGTTGTCCATTGTGCTTCTTCCCAGACTTCTGTGGCAGTGGTGTTGGTCACACCACATGTTCAGCTGAGCTCTTTGTGTCCTCGCTGACAAGAAGTGTTGCGAGAAAAGGTGTAGTGGGTGGATCTAGAGAGAAGTGAGTCCGACCTCGTCTGGATGGCATCCTGCTTTGTTCTGCGTCTGCACGTTTTGTCTTTTCCGGTGCGATGTGTTGAACAGAAGCTTCGTTCGCGACGAGTCGGAAGCGGAAGAAAAACCGAGGCACGAAACAAACCAGGCGTCTTCATCTCGTCAAAGAGACCCGCAGACGTTGATAGATGTTGTCATGCGATGCGGCGGTTGGACGGAGCATTCCCCTGCACTTTGAAGTGAAGACACCCGAATCGATTTAACGATTTCGTGGCGCTAATGAAAAGTCCCTTCATCCAATTACCAAATCAACTTTCTTCGTCGGCACAGCGCTCGCCGTGCCTGGACATTTTCAGAACCTGGCGCTCTTGCCGAGTCAGAGTCAGGTTTGTGGGCAATGAGAACGCCAACTGCAACAAGGTGGAAGGGAGTTATTAATTGCGAGTGTCTGACGACCTTCCGTGGCAGGATTTAATCTGCCGTCGCTGTACCCTTCATCTGTTTCCTGTGTTTTGTAGCCTTTCCCATCAATTTGCAGCTTCACAAAGTACAGCGACGAATACTGAGTGGATGAAGTGTGTTGAGTGATATTTCCCGCGTGTTTCATCCAATTTGAGCGGTGGTTTTGCAGTTTGTCAGATTCGCACAAACCGGCATCTTGTGCAATTCGATGAGTCACTTCCACCAGTTCACCCTGTTTTTACCAAAGCCGACTTGCTGTTTCGTCAGCCATTGTGTAATCACCCATTTCTAGAAGGTGCATTCAGACAGAATTACTGAGCAAGGATTTTCTTCTTCATTTGGACAGACTGAATTACCTTGGAACCAAGCTGTCAGCACGGCAATGGTGCTTCGAAGAGAAGACCACCCCACCCATGCTCCAACCCTTGGGCAAAATTGCTGAGAGAGAAAAAGATTCCAAAAGGCTGTGTACACTTGTGTACACGCCTTTTGCTGCTTGGCCTCTGTGAAGAGTTTCTTGGTAGACAGCGTGTTGGTAGGTCCCATCCGAATGGAAAGTCAGCAGAATCGCCCTCATGGAAATGAAAGTTGACGGGACGGGACACCCCTCCCTTTCTCCTTAGAAGTAAAACTTGGTGTCGTCTCAGTTTATTAGGGCCGGTTAGACTCGTGTCTGCACTGCTTGTTCTTCTCTGTATCGCGGTCGGAACGGTGCATGGGTTTCTTGCAATTCTACTGATGTTTCGACTGCAGGAGTCGAAAGGAGACTGAACCTGAAAAGGAGTTGCGGTCGATAAGCTGTGTCGAGCTGGCCCAATTGTTGGGCTGTCTGTCTCTGTCTAATTTCCTTGGTCTGAAGGATCTCTTGTTGGGCTGTAAATCCTTTAACTCCGACGTCCGTTGTCATTGTAAAAGTTCTCCGTGGAATATCTTTGGTACTGCTGACCAAAAGCCGCACTTGTTCCATCATTTGTGGCGAGCCAGGCGATTCAGAGCGACAATAGAATAGTGGACGTTTCTTTTTGCAGGAGGATGACATCGACACATCACACGGACTGCTGCGGGTGGGCGTCCAGGGGGAGCGCGGCAAACCCGCCATCATCTCCTACCACGACATCGGACTGAACAGTGAGTACAACACTGCACAGATCTCTCTCTCTCTCTCTCTCTCTCTCTCTCTCTCTCACACACACACACACACACACACTCACTCATTCAACTGGCATCCAGATGGTTTGACGCAAAAGGCCACTCCCGTCATTGCCTTGTTTTGCTGGAGGTGTTTCTCCTCCGCTCCAAACCAAATAAGGACGAGAGACCCCTCCATCCGCACCAACCGTGACAAAATTGCTTCACTGAAAATTTGTTCAACTGAAATGAGAAGACCCCTAGTCAACCCCAGGTGTGATTCGTCCCCAACAGTTTCTTGGGACGAGACTGCGTCTCTCCTGTCCTCGAGAAGCCGCGGAAGTCACACGCTGGCGATGCTGAGGAAAAGCCGCGGGTCTTCAACACGAAATGTTCTTGCATACATGTATTCTGACTGATGATTCTTTTTGGCCAAGCTATGATTTTTTCAGTCAATCTCTTGATCTTTTGAGCAATGAAGAATGATTGGAGCAAATCAAATACCAATGCTGAGGTGTTGCTACAAGGCTGAGTTTGCAAGAGTCAACGCTACAGATTCCCGACTGCTCTTCACTGCGGACCCTTCCTTACATCCGAATTTGGTAGAAGCCAGCAAAACAGTTGAACGTTTTCTTCGTTGGGTTCATTTTTAACTTCAATATTTCTGTGTTTGTGGGTGTCTGAACAAGTTTCCGCAGGTCTCCACAAGTGTTCGTTTGTCAAATTTGAGCTTGATGCTTCAACAGCTCGCACACAAGAATGAACAGGCCCCGGTGAACGAGATGGCAAACCTGAAATGTTCAGAAGAGTCGCTCAGAAGAGCGTGCGGTAATAACCTCAAAATGCCATTCCAAGGCTCAATATCACAGAAGTGACAGACAAAGGAACTCTCAGGCATTCACGCTGATCCCTTTTGCAAAGAGGGACGCGTGCAAAATGTTGTAACAAAAATGAACAAGGAAAACTTTTGACACATCGTTGAGGAAATTACCCTCCCTGAGGGTGCGAGCAGAAAATCGAAGATCTTGGAATGGAGGTAGAAAATGTGGCGCTGCTTCGAGCAAGACGCCTCAGTGAATGACATGCGCTCGTACGACGTGTCCAAAAGAAGCCTGATTCGGTGTGATCTGGCGGCTGTCGTGTTGTACTGTTACTGTCAGCTGGCCAGGGCTGTCTGCACCAACATCAGGAGAGAGGAACTGTTCCCTCCTGTCTCCATTGACTCACGCTACAAAGTTACCTTTGCAGTTGTGTTCATTTCTCCATCTCATCACACAGGTAGTACTCTGGGGTAGAAGACCTCGAACAGGGGTGTACATACACATCAATACATATGAAGCTGTGTGCATGTGCACCTTCAAGGTGAGCGGGATCAAACATGTGATCAGATCGAATGTCGATTGTCGATTACGTAACAGTCGAGTGCAGAGAGGTCTCTGGATCAGTTTAGTGATCGCAGAGTTGTAGAAAAGTGGTCCGTCCTTTCCTGGTCACCTTCAGGCAACTTACAACAAGAACGAGTTGTGGAAATGCGGGTTGCGCAAGGCATCTCAGTGGTACGTTTCAAAGGAGAGTCGCGCAAAAATATCAACACAGACTTCGCTGAAAGGAAAGCGCGTGCTCCACCACCTGGTGCCTCCTGATGGCTTTTCGTTTGCTCTTGTGGTCTCAGTGTGCGACGTGGCCCTCACATGACGTTGGTGCCGCGATCTTAAGAAGCACGTCCACGTTGCTACCAGAAAAGGACAACTTCCCTCTGAACGAAAGGCTGTCTCGTGTGTGAGCGTGTGAGCGAAGCTCCTTCATTCACATTGACGTCCTTGTTCCAGCCACAGATGCACGAACTTGCTGCATCTCGTAATGGAACCTCCAGTCCCGCTGGGGGTTCAGCATCAATTCACGCTCAGTCAGTTGCCAAACATTTCCCCACAAACAACACCATCTCAGGACGCCTCAGCGGAGAGAGGAAGGAATTTGATTTGTGATTGCAGACATAATGTGGCCGTCAGCGCCGTCTTTTCAAACGGATGATGAACGAGTTGCGGCTGGATACTTGTTGAGTTCGCCTCCGGTGTTTCGCGTCCCACGCGCAGTAATTACATCCCGGTATTGAGCGGGGACGATGGATACGCCCGTCAGGGCTGCGACCAGAGGAAGGAAGCACGGGCTGTCGTGAGCCACGCTTGGTGGACGAGGAGGAGACTGTCTGCAACTGGGGCAGCCCGTGAATGTTGAGGGTGAGATTGGGGCACTGGATGTATGAATTATGGTGGTGTCCACCAGCTGAGCTTGTCAGAAGAGGCGGCGTTCAAATGTGCCGTTCCAATACTCACAGACTGCCAAAGCCAGTCTGTGTTTGTTGGAGGCTGGTCTGAGTTGTCGTTCGTCTCAGAGGACACACACGGGAGGCTGAATCTACCGCGGAGGCTTTTCAAATTGAGGTTGTTGATCTGGACTTGTAGTTTTGCGTGTGGCGAACGAACCCTCGGGGGATTTTCAAGACTCAGATGAGCTCCAAGCCGTGATTGTGACGTTCCAGGCGACGACCAGAAGCGGCCACGTTCTGATCGATTTCGACTCCCTTTGGAGACGGGATTCAGTGTTGTCCCAGAACAGAATTGATGCCAACGAACAGTGCAACAGCATTTCTCCTCGGCAAAAGCAAAGCACAGAAGGGGCAGAATGCGTCCATGAGAGAGACGTGTGACGAGGCGAGACAGAATCCCGCATTTGGTGCCTAGATACTGAGATTTAGAAGCAACTTAAATGTCAAACAGTCACTGGTATTGATTGGGCAACACCGCAACCGTGTTCCCCCGTCTCTGCAGGCAGCTTGTTGCATACAGACAGCTTTGTCCTGCTCCTCGCATGGTCCTCTTCCAAAGAATGCTCGGTTGGTAGGAGGAGCGCTTTGTGGGCAGCTTGAGTGTTTTCCGTGTCAACAGCCCGTTTGAATCACACGCCAAGAGGTTGGTTTTTCACAGGCAGATGTTCACAAATACAGTTCCAATTGAAGGTGTGTGTGGTAACAGGTTGGCCATTGCTGGGCGACTCAACATTGTGGACAAAGCTTGTGCACAGGCTTTGGACTTGTCCAGGAATGAAGCAAAGTATTGCCGTCCCTTTTCTCCAACGCACCGATGTGCATTTCCAAAACAATGGTGCAAGACGAACGAGGTGAAGGTGATGGTTGTGTGTGTGTGTGTGTGTGTGTGTGTGTGTGTGTGTGTGTGTGTGTGTGAGTGTGT
>JAAUXT010134856.1_pt1 | contig 14278 bp, 21 predicted proteins | sample 7278171 | NCBI WGS metagenome assembly JAAUXT01 (sample SAMN14350112, study PRJNA611818) | marine sediment metagenome | isolation source: surface marine sediment (1.8m) | place: French Polynesia: Moorea | collected 2018-08 | reverse complement strand
TGGGGCAAATGGCCTTTTGACCAATCAGAAGGCTGTATTTTGAATTCTAGACCAATCAGAAGCCTTCCCGCCCTCATTAGCGCTGCCCCATAGTGGGGGGCTCTTCTCTGTTGTCCATGAAAGGATCTCTGTTTGACGCATGTTGAACTCCAGACTGATCGGAAGGATGCGACGGATCAACCGATTGAATGGACCTGACTTCAAAGTTTTCGTGAACGCGACTTTGTGGCGGACCTTGCTTGTGTGTGGAGAGATAAGTTTCGAGGGGAGGGCTGCTGCGCAGTGTTTGATGGAGTGTGTTTTGACATCTTGACTCAGGCTGTGTGTAGCCCTGCACCTGTATGCACGCACAGGTCCCCACACCTGCCCGTCTCCCACACGCGATCTCCTTCAGTCGCGGATCTACGCTCTGGGCGGCAGCACAGGGACTTCTACTTTTGAAGCAAAGGAATCGTACTTTCGCAGTTTGGTCCAAACGTTTCTGTGTTGTCCGTTTGCCAGACTCAGTTTGCAAAAGCCAAACATGCCGACTTCTGATTTCAAAACTGGCCTCACTGCACACGTGTATCAGGTCAGGTGTGAAAGCAGGTTTTGAAGTCATGTTTGTCAAAAAGGACACACTGAGACACTTTTGTCACACAAAAAATGCTCAACGTCTCCTCAGGATCCGCCAGAGATGCCCAATTCTCGTCTCATTCCGTTATCTGCGCGTCTGCAACCATTTCAACATTCCTTTTGTCCACTTGTGACTGAGTCCCATTCCCTCCGTGCCGTGTCCGTCCAACAATGCGAGAAGAACATATCAATTTCACACCGCTATTCACAGCCTTCAACGTGCTTCTCCAAGCGCTCGTGCATCAGATAAGAGGGTACTCACTTAACCCTCCCCAAATTGTAGGATTTGACCATATTTAGATGTCTTGTCTCTCTCTGCCCATTGTCACCCTTCGTCGTAGCGAGCTGGCCCCTTTGTTTGCGCACGCATGCATCAGGCTTCCTCCCTCTACTTTGCATGTTGCAAAAGAATTCAAAAGTCGGATTTGAAATGTTAATTTTGCCCTTTGTGGATTTGTCCACAGTTTAACTGCGATTCCACCCCCTCACTCAGGTGTACTTGTTGTGCGTATCTGTTGGGACAAAAAGGGGTGACAGGGCCCGATGTCATCTGCACAAGGGGTTCACATACGAATCGGGTTCTACGGATGTCGCAAAACTGCAATTCACTGACACATGTTCACGCAAAATGGAAAATAACCACTCGTCTCTTTCTCACCCAATTGTGAAAGCAGCCATGTATGGATATTCACGCACCCCGATGATTTGCGGAACTCTGTTCCCACCAGACCCCACATGGCCTGAGAAATTGTCATGATGGCTGCTGAAAGCAATCCGTGCTGAGCCAGCAGATTCACAGCGGCGCAATGGACACTCAACCTGAGGAAGCGGCTCAATTGTTGGTGGCGACTTCAATGTCTTGTGAGCTGCACGCGCTCTGGACATTGACGACGCCGAGCGCACAAAAGCTTCAGCGAAAACGGTTGAAAATATGAAACAACAAAGGGCCTGGGAAAATTATCAAGTAGAAAGATTGTGAAAAAAAAATCCACCTTAAAATGGGGGACGTTTTCTCCAAATTGAACGCATTCATTGTTTCTGCTGAAGGTGCGCCCAGCTGTAGCACAGAAAACCCTTCCGTTGGTGCTTTGAACCGAACTGGTTCAATTTTTATTGCGCGCATCGGTACACAAGGTCATTCGAAAACCAACACTTGGGAAACCACACAAAAGAGTTTCTTTCGGCTGGACAGCGCTGCGAATTAAGGGAAACGTTCCTCACCCAGCTGTGACCACGAGAGGCTGGATTCCTGAGACGTTCTTGTCTGTGATACGAAGAACCACTGAAATCTTACCCAACCTGAAGTTTCACACAGATCGTCCCAGCAAGCAGGAAATGTTGCATTCGAAAAGGAAGGAACCAGAGGCAAAGTACGCTTTCCCTTTGCAATGTCACAGAATCACAAGAGCTGGCGAGTGAAGGCCAACTGTCTAGGGATCAGGTGGAAGACCAGATGGTGAAATCGACGGCTTCAGTGTTGTTTTGAAGGACAACAGTTGAAAACGCTATTTGTCTCACGACGTTTCCGAAACCTTGACACTTTCGATCTTTACGACGAAGAAAAAACTCGAGGTGGACCAACCACCAGTCTGGAAACTGGATCTTCGAGTATGTGAAATGAACTCAGGCGACCGTGCAACCGCACGGCATCAAAACAAGTGTGCCTGCACAGAGCGGCACGCATTGCGGCGCAACTCGTGACGTGACCTGCGCCCATTACCAAGATTTATCTTGCGTATTTGGACAGGTCGTATTGATGCCCGACAATGCCTCTAAACACCCCTCCCCGCAGCTGCCCCCCTAAATGACCCACAATTAGACCGAGGGCAATACGCTCCTCCACCTGTTGCCGTGCCAACAGAGAATTGCAACTTGTGATAGGCATTCTCGGTGATGTTGGAATCTGCAGTGACGGATGCGTTGTTGATTCTTCCAGGAATGGAACATTACGAGATGCAAAAACACGCGTGATTTTGTCCCGTGTTGCAGCAGTTACTCAGTTCAAATGACAACTCACCAACTGAAGTCCACGCCAGGAGGACAAAGTTCATCATACAATTAGCTCAGTCTGATCTGGCAGGCATACGTAAATGCGTGGACAGTGACGACAGTCTGAGGGGAGTGTGCCAACAATGACCATATCACGGAGATGTTCGAGTCCACTCGAACGTCCTCGACAGTTTTCGGTAATTTTTGCCAATTAGGAGCTAATCAATTCTCTCAAGCACGCGCAAATAGACTCCTCGTTTTGCAGGGTTTCGTGCGCCATTATGGTGCGAACAGCTAACACGTTTGTTGGTCGGCGGGGGCTCGACCCCGGGGCCCGTGACACGCAGCTCGCGCCCCGTGATGGACGCTCGGCGCCCCGCGCGCAGCTCAGATGTCTCCGCTTCCCACGGAGCTTCGTCCTCGTCTTCAACACGCTGCGGGACCATTCTGCTGGTCTCCTTTGTTATCGGGTCGTCAAGAGTCAACGTCACTTTCTTCAGTTTGTCCGTAAACTCGATTTCCCTGAATGAAGCAGTTTGTGACACTGTCTTCCGCACAAAAATGTGGTCAAGCGTGCAGGAAGATTGTGCTTTCGTGGTTTCCATTCAAATGGAAAGTGAAACGAAAAGATGGTGGTTGGTCAAGGCAACCAAATTTTGTTTGACAACAAAATGACTCGGAAATCCGTTGTGCGGGTTGCGTTTGACCAGCAAATAACGCAGGCGATCTGGTTCGATGAACGCGTTTGCGTGTTTGCAGCTGTTCAAGGGACCGACTCACATTTGTGTCCCGGACATGGTGACACAATGTGACAAGGATCTTGAACTCAGTGGGGAGCGAGCACCGCTTCTCCTTCATTCATGACCAATGACAAACGACCGAACTGTAGCGCAGTTGCAGAATCTGACCAGGCGGCCTGCACACCTGCACCCAGTCTGCAATGCAAGCCTATCTCTGTCGTGCAGAGACAAGATTTAGTTCTTCAATACCAAACTCAATTAAGTTGCAGGACCTCTGACCTGAAAATTTCTCTTCAATACTAATGTGAATAAGCGTTGCATTTCCTTCTTGGAACCACCAATTGAAAGCGTTTCACGTTTTGAATGCCAACATGCATGCACAGAAATGAGGCAAGCCGTCACTACCAACGCCATGGGCATAATAACATGCACGCAAGATGTAATCTTTTTCATCTTTCAAAAGTGTCGCAGGAAAATTTTGCCTCAAAGGGAAACCAATATTTATATCCTGACAACAAAAAGAGTACATTTTTTCGAGCACAAAAGTTTCTGTCTGAGAAATATATTTATGGATCTGAGAGTTGGGTGCAAGTTTGATTTACACCACGGATGTCCGCACGAAACTCACAAATGGGCTCTTTGCTGCACTGTGCCGCAATGGCAGAAACAAAAGAAACATTTGAACCTTCAAACTCAAATAGCCCGAAGCCTTTTACAAACGTTCGGGTTGACTTCGGACAATCCAACACCCTTTCCCAGACAATCAAGTTTGAGACACATCCAACTCGATTTTGTAGCAGAGATCAAATTGACGAACGCTCTGCAAAATGTATCCGCAAAACAGTTTTGCGACCTTCAAAATGTGGAAGGTTGTAGGACCAAAATGATTCAAACCAGACATCACATGAACAGATTTAATTTGAGCAAAAGGGCGCAATGTGAAGGCGTGGGTCTGAAATATCAGATGTTTGTCATCAGATATCGTCTTTCATTGTCGTGTAAAGTCGTCCCTTATCTAAATCGTTCACGGAATCTCAGTGCATGCGGGTGATGCGTTTTTGATGCATCAAGATATCTTGGAAATTCAAGAGATTCTTCCCTATTCTGCGCAACAGAGTGCTGCGAGGGGAGCTTCCGTGCAGAAAGGCAAGGCGCGCTCACCCCACATGCCCCGCAGAGGAATGTGCCCCTTGTCTCGGGTAATAACGGCGTTGGGAACCTGCGCTCTGAGAACACCTGAGTGAATGTGGCGCCAAAATACGGCTTCAGTTGAACGGATGAAGCCTTCTCTTTGTTGGACGCCATTTCGGACAGTGCAGATGTGGACCAGGAGTGAGTGCCGTGCAACTGGGCGAGATCTTATCAGCGCAAACACCCCAGCGGACTATCTCTCCAATAAATCACCCGTTCGCACCACAACGGTTACTTTCTCCCTCTCATTACCGTTCAAACGTAACATTTCACGACTGCAAAATTGAAGGCTCGCAAAAGTTTGTCCAAATGTCCCCAAGGTTGTGTCCTGGCCGGGACATCGTTGCTTTCAAACAATTGTCTTGCGAATTGATGACGTCTGAGTCGTTGTGGTCACCACTGAAGATAAAATGCTTTAGGCATTCGAGTACTTGCAAGAATTGCAAAGGACCAACTGTCAATCGATCTTTATTGCAATTCCAATCTTGTGTTCCAATTCCAGGGTGCACTGGAACACTCAACATCTCTGCCTTTGCGAAGGAATCTGACCGAAACGTCTGAAGTCACAGTCATTCGATGAGCTGAAACAGCATTGCAAATCCAAATCTGTTTCGGCTCCGACAGTTCACCGCCGCCTCGGGTCATCGTTACGTAACTTTGTTGACGTGCAGCAGGAGGCGGTTCCGGATAACGCACTTGCGTCTCCCACCGCAAACTAGGCTCATTTGCAAACGAACCTTTGCTTTCCTTGACTGAGCCCTGTATGCTCATGCACACTTGATTAGTGAGGGGGATGGGGAGGCGTGATTTGCAACACAAGAAACGCCGACAATCATGGCACCGTACTCATCCCCAGCAAAAGGCACCGAACAATTAAATCTGAGAGGGGACATAATGCAGACGCCTCCGCATCAAAACAATAGGTTTGAGGAGGATCAACAGGGGTGCGGTGTTCTCCGCTGAAGAACCACAAAATATTTGGTGTCACTTAGTGGTGCGTGAAAAGGCACACGAATTGCGTCATTTGTCATTCAGGTTCTTGATTGTTTCTTTGTTGCTTCAACTGGGTGACACCTGTTGCATTGATCAGCGACTGGAAGGTTGGGAAATCAAACAACCGAGCTTTGTTCAAATGCCACACGACCTTCCACAAGAAATTAAACGGAGATTCATATCACGCGAGATGCTTCCTTCTGCATCCATTGTGAGTTTCATTGAGAACATTCCTCGGCTCCAGGTGACGCCGACATATGGTCTCTTCGTAGCGCGACCGTTAGATCCAAACATTTGCTGTGTTCAAGTTTTTGTTGTGAGGAGTCGCACGATTCTGCGACTTTTACGTGTCCAGAAAACCGAGTTCCAACAGATGCGCCGAGTCAATGGAAGATCAGTTCAACTGAATTCATGTCGAGCAGCATTGTCTTTCTTCAGTTTGTAAATGCAGTCGCTGGGGTTGGCAACCAGAATCAACCACACGAAGAGTTGGACGTTGGCTCCGCGGGACAACAAACAGGGCAGGGTGTCGCGATGACAGTGTGGGAAAAACACTTGTAAACAGATATATGTACCGAAAACAGCGTTTGCTAAATAGCCCACTTCATAACGACCTATTACCGGCGCTAATACGGGGGCATTTACAACAACAACAGTCCTCATACCAAGTGCATCATTGGCACTTGTGCGCCGATCAGTTGAGCGATAGCCCGAGGTCAGTCCGGAGATGGTCACTTTTATCTGCGCTTCGATTTCCTCTGGACGTAACCTCCACGCAACCCGAAGCCCATAAAGAGAAGTGCTCAAGACAGAGGAGCTACAGTTTCAGATTGATGCTTGACCACAACGCTGGGAAAAGCCGTGGACAGGCAAACTCGAGGCATATCAGTTGCATTTCTGTGTGCGCAGGTCTTTCGGGTCTGTGTACCTTCGTGTTCACAGAAGGTGGTTTGTGATGCTGTGCATACTTCGCATTCTTCTTTTTGACATTGAGTGTCCGTTGCTTTTCAATGACTTCCATTCTAATTTCTTCGATACCCAACAAATTTCAGCACACACGAGAAAGGCGATTTTAGGCAAAACTTGGGGATGTTACGGACAAGCATCAAGTACCAGTCTGCAAATTGTCAAAGCGCAGTGTACTCAGAAACCACGGACGTTTCAAAGACAAAATTGGCTGAAACCTCCATTTGAGCATATGTGTCTTTCATGAGAGCAGCCGACCAAATTGCTGCCGACTCACTCTGGTTGCAGTCAGGTCCACATGTTGGCAGTCACTTTCTCGCAGACAGACTTCCAGTGCGAGGCATATCGTCTCCGAACTCAATGATGTTTTACTGGCACAAATTTTTGCATCCTGAATTCACTCGACTCGTCAGAGTCGAACGTGTCGCAACGCGACAGAAAAGTGTGATTTCACCCTGACCATTTTTGTCCAGTATGAGAACCCTGTCTTGCGAATTTAATTGAAGCGTTGGGATGCTTGTCGTCAACGAATGCAACTGAGACACAAATCTTGCTTCGCCGTTCTTCCATTGTGTTCTGAAGCGACCGCAGTCTGTTTTCTAAATTCAAGCGACATGGTCCTTCAGAAAAATGAATTGCAGGTTTGAAAACGTCGTGCAGATTTGTTTGACGACTCGCCGTCAGAATTGAACGCCGTGTTTTGCTCCGCAAAATCAAACATTTCACTCAATCGTCGCAACCTTTATCTGGCTATCCTTTTCACCCAAGATTCCGCTCTTGTGATTAACAGAGACGAACCTGTCATTTTCCCGTCAGTCTGCGGGGGCAGAAATAAGTACGTGCCCTCTCTGCATTGCAGAACACCCCGGGATGCGGGACGAGGCCAACAAACTAATTTTTCACCTTTCATGCACAGATTGCATTTCTCGTGTCACAGGGTGTCACTGGAAAAATTTTGCACAAGACGGGGAACTTTTGATTCGCATCTGTTGACCACATTGAGCTCAAGGATCCAAATCGCAGTCCCCGGAGATGCAGTGCAGTGCAGACACGTCGGGTGTGGGATTCAAATTTGAAAATCAGCTGTAGATGATGTACGCACTGTGAAACCTGAATCCGCTCTCTGTATGACAAATCATCTTTTTGTGCGCGCCATTCAAATTTCCTCTGATGTACAGTTTTCAAAACACACAGATCTCAAGACCTCGAATACAAGGGGTGGGACTTTTGTAAACTGTCAACAGTTTTCATTTTTTCAGGCGTGTTAAATCTCACAGTGCTGCACAGGTGCAAAAAGAGCAAGTCGTCAGGGTAAAGGAATGTGACAGTTCGTTGTCTAATCAAACGTTCAGCAGAGGTTTGCTGCTGCCGTGTGCACACACTGTGACACATGACTGTCATGAAGTCATCAAAACCGAGACGGACAGCACTGGACAGAGAGGAATTCACGTCAACACAGCTGTACACACCTGCACAAAAACGCATTTCACATTTTTTGAGAAACGTCAACATGCCAGGCATATTCTCCTCAAACTGCCACGATTTTGGCCAAGCGCATCTGAGGCGCATTTTCACATACGAAACGATTGCATCCATCAACCGATGGGTGTTCGACACAATGTATTGGTTCGACTGGTTTGGACCTGTCGTGCCTTGCTTGCAGAGCTTGTGCGTCACGTAGGAGAGGACGCTGCAATGAATGTCTGGTGGCATTTCAAATTTGGCGTGATGGAGCACTGAGTGACAAACGAGTGCCGCTGGAGCAGGTGGAATCGGTTGAGATCCCACGCCGCCACACTTGCATCACGAACGAAGGGAATGCGGTCCAACACGGATTCACAAGGCGACCCTCATCACCACGTTCGTAACTGCACAGATAAATTTCGCTGTTTGTTGTCTTTACACTGAAAACTGTTCACAAAGAAATCGGATCCCGCGACATGCTTGGTGCCTGGATCCGCACACAGCGCCTCGCTCAGTTTGCTCCCGTCTGTTATGAAGTGCGAACTCTTGAATAAAACAAACAGGGAAGTGTGCGTTTTTTGCACCTCTTTTTTCCCCTCTTCAAATTTTCTTTTTCGCGACGGACTCTGAGAAAAAGTCTCTTTTGTATGTGTCACAAGTTGGAAAAGTCCTCCAATGTGTATCCACCGAAAGCTTCAAATCATTAGGCACCAAATTGTCAGTTAAACTTTTTCACAAACAAGAGTTGCTTCTTGCGTAAGAATCGGGTGTTGGCATCCAAAAATTCAACATGGGTTCCATTCATCTCAAAATTACGTGCACAAACCATGAAAAAGCACAAATGATATACCGGAGAAAGGAGTTACGTAAGTTTTTGGAAAACAGAAAGCAGTGCTCAGGTCAAGTTCAAAATCGTAAGTTTTGCACCAAAGTGGCGGTTGGGAAGAAAATTGTTGCACATGTCAATTTTTACTTTTTGCAAGTACTTTGCACTCGAGCCAAGGTGAGTCACGACTACAAATGGATACACTCAACTGATGTCCAATTGCCTCCAAACAAAGCGTTTTCAAACTTTATTGGGTCTCAACAACCCCCGCCTCATCAAGTCTTCAGATTCAGCATTTATCTGCTGCGATAATTTCGCAGCAACGAGAAAACATAATCAAACGGTTTCGACTGTGCACTTTGCGGCCGATGGCTGGAAGTAGAGGTTGTGGAGCTTGTGTCAAATTTGCCTGCATGGAATCACTAAGATGTTTCACAAGATCTAAAATCTCTCCGTGGTCCAAATGGATTCAAAAACTGCGAAACACGCCCGCTCGACAAGCCACTCATTGCGTTGTTTGAACTTTGATTGCCATGTACGAGTATTTGACACGTTTGACTCTAAATCCTAATGCGGAAACGTCTGATCTTGTACTCACCGAGCACGAGCTTGCGGGTGAAGGCGTGGTCCTGCAGGAAGTGCGTCATGCCGGGCGTCGTGTTGAGAACGGCGCGCACGCAGGCGAGGCAGTCGAGCTGCAGGATGGCGGCGCTGAAGGAGCCGTCGCCGCCGCCGGCCTCGGCGCGACTCAGCTGCTCCAGCGTGTCCACGAGGATGCGGAGCCCACCCAGCTCGATGAACTGCTGCATCCAGGCGGCGCCACTCGCCTCCATACGAGCACGCAGCGCCGTGTACATGTGCACGGACGGGTTGTGCGTCAGTGTGACGAAGTGCTCTGCGTCGCCCACCTCAAGAACAGACGCGTTCAGCGCCACAGAGCTGTCGGACGGCGGCGGCGCCGGCGGGGGCGGAGCATAAGCAGTGGCGCCGCTGCGCGGACGGCGTTGCTCCAGCAGTGCATGCGCCATCAAGCCCGATCTGCAAGACACAGGCCAATGTTTTTAAAACGATGACGAAGCGCCTGTGAAACGAGAATCAATGCATTCCACCGTTGGCCATTCTGAAGTCAGAATTGACCACGGTTCCTTCATTTGATGCTGCACACACACACACACACACACACACACACACACACACACACACACACACAAACGCAGCAAGACGTTTGACAGAGTTGAGTCTTCAGACTCAAATTGTTATTTGTGTTCCATGATCCACCGCACGACGCACACGTATTTCTATCGAGCTTTCAGGGACACGGTGTTCGACTGACACGATCACAACTGAGGCGACTGTGTCTTCTCCACATGTGGAAATGCGAGTTGAGAACACCGTCCAGAAAAGCACTGAAGTTGTTTGAGTGAGGCGCCTCCATCACGCAACAGGAGAAAACGGCACCTGCAGATCAGCACTTTTTCTTTTGTCAGATTTGATTGTGGCCAAAAATGCCAAGAAAGTTGCCGAGTGGAAGAGAGTCACCCAAGTGGCACGCGACCCCAATTTGAAACAAATGTTTCAGATCCCGACATTGCAACGTCGTAACGACTGAACATGAAAAAAAAGTTGCAACTTCCCAGACAGGCTGACATGGTTATTTTTGTAACAAACTTTTGAAACTGCAAAACACCTCACCTGGACAGCCAAACTATTCCACACAATGTCTTCGAACTCTTCCCTAATGTCAACGATTTTCTAAAATCCTTGGCATCAGTCCATTTCTGCGGCTCACGTCAGCGGAGGATGCAAGAGTGCTTGTTGTGAGTCTTGGAGCTCAGCTGACTGTGTTTTGCTGCTACATCAGTTGAAAAGCGCGCCTCTCTGCGCGCGACCAATGAGCGACTCGCCGCGAGATGGAGCCGGCGCCGCGCAGGGGTCGCATCGACTCCGAGCTCAAACCGATTCTCAATACCAAGAACGAAGACAAAAAATATTTCTTTGGAACCACACAAGCTTCCACAGCTGCAAAATGGAAAAAGAGTGGGGAATCAATTGCCCACGAGGTCACCCCAGCCTGATCCCGAATCCACCCCCTACCTGGATGGACATCTTTTCGCCCCTGCCCCTTGCCCTGCGTTCATGTGAACGAATGGTTCTACGACTTGAGAGACCACGGGTAGACTCTAGATATCTGGTGAACAGAACAGCGCTCTGGATGCTGGATGTGTCTTCAACTGAGCTTCTGTTCCGACAACAATTCATTGTGTGATGTCTTGGCAGATCTCCTGTGAAGAAGAGCGGTCGGATTGTCATCACAAACGGCCAGCTGCATGCCCCACAAATAGGACGTGGAGTGCTTCAACTTCAAGGCTCCAGCAGCAGCAGCCGCTGCTGAGTAGACAGGCTATCGACATTTTCATTTTGGGTCTAATTGTATGGACGCGGCGACAGGTTTGCTGCTGCAGCGCCCAGACCGCGACATCCCAAACGGCATGTCTCGAGATTCAGTCATCGGTGAAATACCTGCAAAATACGTGGAAACCAAGCGCTTTGGATAGTTTGAGTGGAGATTTTTGTGTGAAAGCTGCCGGGTGACATTTCTGGTGAGTATTGCAGTTTTGTGTTTGTATGCTTTCAGCATTTGTCTGCAGGGAACAATTTATGCAGAGATGTGGACGTTTCTGACGGCGAGTGAATGGTTATCCGCTGCAATCGTGTGCATGAGCACCGTGTTTGTCGGTAAACAAGAACACCGGCTGTTGTTCATGGCAGACACATTTGCAATTTAGGAGACACTTCATTTGCCAAGACAGTGCAGCATCTTTGTTGAAAGTTGGCGCCAAATTGTTGGCACAGTGACCAAAAACACTTTTTGGTACCAGTTGATTTTGGAGGCACTCCTGCAGGCCAAGTTGGTTGAGCCCATGTGAGACGGTCAACACCTTTCAAGCCAGGTGCTGCTGAGTACACTGCGCGTGGTACAGTACATCTTCGCACACAAACCAAACGGCAAGGTCGATGTTTCCACCCTTTAGGCAGATTGTTCGTGCTTTGCACATGACAGTCCAGAACGCTGCAAATGGCCGAACGTTGAGAGGCAAATTCGGTGTGACCACCGCGAATGGAGCTTTGCAGCTTGTGTCGGTTGTGCATGAGCACGAGCTGTAAGGCTGTGTGGTGGAACCATAAAAGCGGAGAAGCCGAGCAGAGCAGAGCTCTCGTACTTGTGTCCGATACTCGTATGACACCATAGTGTGTTGCATGTTGCTGGTATCGGTATTCTGAAAGCCGTGCGCGAAGATTTCGCTTTTTGCACTGAGACAACAAATCGTGAAGCGAAGGTCCGAATGACCTGGTTGTGCGTCCAGTCTCAGGCTGCTGGTTCAGCTTTTCGACTCTTTGACTCCAAGGTGCCGAAAAGTACGAATGAGAAAGAGGAGTCAGTGTGTCTGCCCCACCCCACCTGCAAAATGCTGGTTTCTCATCACGCCGTATACTCGTGAATCAGGCAACACATGTGTACGAAGGGATGAGTCATCAGTGCGAATGAACCATCGGTTTGATTGATCGTGCAACATGTAACAGTGCGCGAGGTTCGCCCCGTGGAGCCCGGAGACGAAGCCAAGACGAGGGCACATGTTGCCCCGCCGGATGGGCTGTCACGTCAAGTTCAAAGCAAACGCAAACGACGCGCGATTTCGACAGGTACCAGCATATTTGCTTGCCTCAAGCAGAACGGACCTGCATTGCAGCGAAAATCACGCGGATCGACCGACCAGCTGTGCACGCAATACCAAACGGAGAATATGGTTTATGCAAATCATCTCTTTGTAGAATTGAGGTCACTTTCAAAGGAGCTTGGCAAGAGTGTTGCAACAGACATGGGTGTTTGAAGCTTGTTGTGCACATGACATGCAAGTTAAAGACGTGTTTTTGTGCGTGTAGTTGCCACATAGTGAGACCTGGCAGCGAAGAGATGACATCTTTTACCTCACAAGGTAAGAAGAACTTGTGATTTTGCACTCGGGACTTTCGGACGCGCAGTAGAACTTGTACTCGTATGGGCGTAGATACGCGTCGGTTCCAATCAGCAGAACGCCGTCTGACAATCTTGCCCCAAAGACGAGAGTCCCAGGGACAGACCCAGGCCATGGCTGAGGGTGTCTCAAACTCCCAGTGGGATACTCATCCAAACTTCCAAAACGTGTCAAAGCAAACTCTGAAATACGGGCAACTTGGAGTGTTGTTGTTTTGTTGTTTTTTTTTTGGGGGGGGGGGGAGACTCCAGGATCTGCCCCTCAGTTCCACTGGCTGCAAGTGAAGAATTTCAGCGACTGACTGAAATTGCTGCAGACTCTGGGGCATCATTGTTCGCTCAAGCAGCATTGCAAGCAATTCAGCGCATGTTACTCGGACTCAACAGCTGAAGTCTTCGGGGTGGAGGTCCGTCTAATGACCAACCTGGGGGAGGAGCCTGGTGACAAACTGTCCTGGGACCTCTGCTGGGTTGGGACTTGATCATCCCAACACTTCAAGCGTCTTCTTGTGTAAAAAAGTGTTGCAGTGAAACCAATGTAATGCAAGCCTCAACAAGAGTTCTGAGCTTGCGCTCGCCCACGACATTGTGGAGCTCGATATCAATGATTGCAATGATCTCATCATATTGATCCCAGTCTATGAGCACACACGCCGCGGTGGATCGAGGGTTCATTCAGTGAAAGAAACAATCGCAGATCTGAGACTTCTTTCCTGTAGTTCTCGAGTGTCATGCAGATGCGACGAGTTTTGTGCAAGGGAATTCAGCAAAACGGCACCTCTGGTCAAACCAAGGGTCATACTGACCCCAGGAGACCTGACACACAAACGACCCAAGGGGACAACTATGGCTGGAATCATTTCTGGTTGGTTCTCCACTGGATCCGTGGGAGAGACCGGAAGTCTGAGCTCTGTTGTTGGCAAAGTGGTGCTGCACTTTTTTTCTCGCAGATGCTCGAGTTGTGTACCGTGAGGCTTTTTGTTCTGCAGCTTGAGCGAACTGCTCCAATGAGGACGATGTTTCTACAGAACAAACAAGAGGAGACGGAGACGGAGAAAGAATCAGCACAGAAGAGGCAAGGTTATCAATGCGGTTACCAGGTGCACACCGTATTGCGGTTCTGTGACTCAGTTGTACGAGAATTGCACAAACATTCTTCAGGTTCACCTGTCGGATTCAGCTGGAGCTAATTGAAAGATCCGCTTTGCAGCTTTTTGTGATGAGTTGATCTCTTGAGCAGGGCTGATCACAATTGCAAGGAACGAAGAAACTGGGCACTTGTGTTGTTTGTGTGTGCGTGCAGGTTTCGCAACGCGTTGCTTTTTGCGTTGAGAGCGCGCGGTTTTCGGATTCTGCGCGCTTGTCTGTCTGTCTGTCTGTCTGTCTGTCTGTCTGTCTGTCTGTCTGTCTGTCTGTCTGTCTGTCTGTCTGTCTGTCTGTCTGTCTGTCTGTCTGTCTGTC
>JAAUXT010011966.1_pt1 | contig 14278 bp, 16 predicted proteins | sample 7278171 | NCBI WGS metagenome assembly JAAUXT01 (sample SAMN14350112, study PRJNA611818) | marine sediment metagenome | isolation source: surface marine sediment (1.8m) | place: French Polynesia: Moorea | collected 2018-08 | reverse complement strand
GCTTTGACGCTCAGCATCAGAACTTGGACAGAAGTACGCCACTCAAAATTATCCTAGTCAAGGCACCCCAATTTGCAGGTTAAACACGGCCCCAGCACAAAACCTTCGCAACTATTTGATCAGCCTTTCAGAGTGCCGGAAGCATCGCAAGGTACATGTGTTCTCTGAAGTGCCATCGTTCACGGTTTCATTGAAGCATAAGGCCTCGGAAATACTTGATAAATGCTGGAAAGCTATTGATTCACTCGTAAACAGCAGGCATTGGGGAGAGGAATTGGCCTGTTTTATATTCTATCCAATTTCAATGGGAAGAATAAGGTTAATTGAAATATTGCGGTGGGAGGGGAGGGCAAGGGACTAGTCTTCCCCTCGAGGACAGACTCAGAATGCAGAGCGTCATCTGTGCCATCCGACTCCAGCGACGGTAACAAGAGGGTCATTATCCACAACAAACACCTTCGTTTGCTTGCACCTCTGTGCATCGCTGGTCTGTCAAATATATTCAGTCAAAAAAGGTGTTTGAAGGTGTTTGTCCAGAGTTCAATTCCAGACCATCTTTGTCTGTCCAGAGGCAATCGAAATTTGACAGATCTGGATTTCATCACTGATCCATCGTTTGAACAGGCTGATGCCAAATCCACTCAGCTGCATGTTGTTGTCTTCCAAAGAAAGAAAGAAAGAAAGAAAGAAAGAATGAATGAATGAAAGAAAAGAAAGAAAGAAAGAAAGAAAGAAAGGTAGATCCGAACTGTTGACGGATGAGAGAAGAATGGAATTGTTTTCATGATTTTTGTTCCCCTGATGTTGGTACATGGGTGCAGAAGCTTCAAGAAAAGTTCGGATTGTGTCCTTTTCAGTGAAAACAAAGATGTCTCAGTGTGGCGGCAGTGGGGTGGGGCGGGGTTGGGTTGTCTAAAGGTTTGAAAGAACAGAAATTTAAGTTCAAATGAAAAGCCTGCAGCACTGCAGATGTGGCTGTCTGGGACGTGTAGTCACTTTGAGCAGCAATGTTGGAGATGACTTGGGGAACAAAATATGACCTTCGAGACGAGTGGAAAAAGAAGTAAGTGGGAGAATAGAGGCAGGCAAGAAACTGAGAGTAAAGAAAAGGAAAAGGGGCAAAGGAAATTTCCAAGAGGCTGCGCATGTCGACAGATGCACCGAATTGTTCACCATTGCTCTGAAAGTTGAACAGAACAGGGTTCTGAACAATCCTTTCGGACAATCTTGTTTGAAAGAGGCTCAGGGTGACAAGACACCCTGCGCCCCCGCCTTATTTGGTCGGACGTTTGAGGTCACTTACCCAGTCCTTTTTCCGAATTTATTCTGGAAACCTTCATCTTTCATGCGCAACAAAAAATGTCGGAAAAGCGACTTGGCTCGACGAAACATTTCTTGCTCTGCATGGAGAGTTCTGCAGCAGACACAGATCCAGAACAGATACTTGACACATCAGACAAAAAACAGCATGGAACTCAAGCCACATTTGTATTGCATTTTTCGTGAGGCCGATGCATGTATCAAGAACTGACTCCTGTTTTCTGGCCTGCTGCGGTTACTGACACGTGAACTCCACACGGACTCTGCTTGAAATGAATGTCAAGAAAGTCAAATGGCAACCTCAAGTGACATATTTGCCCGTCTTGAGTCATCGATTGCTGCCAAGATTTATTTTACCGATGAGAATTCCCAGGGTTCACAGGAATTTTATTTCCATCAATATTGACCGTATTTCCTCGCCTTCTAACATGCATCCGCAATGGAGGCGTTTGCACTGCTGGCAAGCCTTACCACAATACGTTCCCAGGCATTCACTCATCCTTTCTTCCAACTTGATTGAGTTTCTCTGATTCAGTCTACACAGGGACACTTTATGCGTTCACTGAGATATATGGAAATTTGTTGTCTCTTAATGGGGTTTTATTCCATTACATAAAGTGACATTTCAATGCGACTGCGGCTTTGGGGAAATGGATTACACCGTGGTGGGCATTGTTAAAACCGGAGGCAACTTTCACGAGCACTCTTGATCAGATAGGCAACCCACTTCTCCGCTGAGGTTTCAACGCACAATTTCTTCACTGTCATTGTTTGCGGACCCACACAGAAATAGCCTTTTCCAAACTGAGGAGCTTGCGGGAGGAAAGACGCAATTTTTATGCCCAGCAAAGCAATAGGAAGCGGAAAGCAACAAGAGACAAGACATGAAATACCACGGGATTGGGTTTCACACATATGTTGCAGAAATGATAAACTTATTAAAGTTTCAGCGAGGGTGTAGGACGAGGATGGCTTTCCTCCCTCAAGCACCCAACACTTGTTCGCAGGAGACACAGAACAGTTGTTTGTTGTTTGCAGTTCCTCACGCACGCGCGGTTACAGATTGATTGATTTGAGGAAATGACAACGAATCATCGAGAAAAGTCTTGCTTTGAGACACCGGTAATGAAGATGCACCGCCGCATCAGTGTGGTTCCCCATCATTTATGATTTCCATAAAGGGAATGAACCCGTTTCTACGCTCCGCATATCACGCAGATAGACAACGGAGGATGGTAATTATGTGAAATAAGCCTTTCATTAGGACTGATGGGATTCTGTCGGTGTCTCTGCATTGTGCAGGCGACAGACTGGGCGCGTGTGTGGTTGCGGAAGTACAATCGAGGCACTGGGACCGTGCCATGCATGGTCCTGCTGGAAGTTGTGAAAACGCAATATTGTTTTGTGAGCTTCTGTGTCCTTGCAATTTTTTCCGTCCGTGCAGATGTGTGTCAGGCTGTTTCCACGCAGGAGTAATTACAGCTCTCGCTGCGCGTCGGCGCAATCAGGCTGCCGCAGTCGACTCGTCGCGACAAGAGGATTAAACACCGCTGACAGCTCCGTGATAAAACGATCCTCCGAGACATGTGTTGGCTTCATTTTCTTGTCTCTCTTGGACAAGTAAAGCGATTCAGCCATATCAACCTTGACAGCGAATCTTCTAAAGACAGCCCTTTTGCTTGGCAAATTTCTTGCTCTCCACGTCATCATCACCTGGCTCAAGTGTTGCATTTTGTTGTTCACGCACCTGTTTTGCTTTGCGCTGGCTATTATGAATCTGGACAAGAGAAGCCAGGGACATCATGTGCAGTGAATAGCGCAACAGAACTTGGCCAGTGGTCAGTGAAAAGAAACATCTCCAAATCTTGCAAGTTTCCTTCTTCGGAATGAGTCGTTCAAGAAGCATCATGTGGGCAGAACAAACACTTGGAAGTCCCGCCTGACTCGGTGAGCTCTTAATGGCTCTGTCGGATTTTATGCCCCATCACAGCGGAAAGCCAGTGAGGAACCACGCTGAATCTGCGTAATCTCTCCGGAGACCTTCACTCAAAAGTGCGTCGCCAGCATACCGTGTTCACCCGAAAAGAATTAAGACGAACCTTTTCGCACCAGAACAAAGCAACAGAAGAATGGGTCGTCAAATTCATGGACAAGAGATCAGCTTTTATCAATGGAACTTTTGCACCAGAAAAGGGAAAGTCAGGGTGTGTCTTGTCACGGTGCTTCAGTTTGGTTCACTCGATTTGTTTGGCTTAAATTTTGTTCGTGTCGGCAAGGTTATTTCAAGGTGACTGCAAGACCAACGTCATTCTCTGCTTTCTGACGAAAGATTTGTGAAAGGGAAGTCTATCAACAGCAAGTTGTTGATGTCAGGAAAAGGGAGTTTGAGACGATCTTGCAGCAGGCTCTTTCAAAGCCAAGGAAAACAGCACTGAAAACATATCAACCCGTGAGTCCAGCCTCTGGGATGTTTTGCCACACGGGGAAAAAGTTTATCAATGATGTCCTGTTCGGTGTGGAAAAACACTCCACAATCATCAAAGACTTTGCCACACATCATGTCAGACTGGAAACGAAGTGTCCCCGACACTACAAGGAAACGTTTCTGTGTCTTTCAGACATTGAAAACAACTTGGTGATTGACCCATGAAATTCGGAAAGATAAATCAAGTTGCTTTGACAGTCTAATCAAAGAACGAGACAAGTCTAATTACAAGTCTGCCTTGGCGTGGGACAAAAAATTACTGAGAGATTTTGTGCCGTTTGATTGCCTTTTGGGTGGAGGGAAGGAAGTGACACACTCGCACAATCGCAATGGCATCTTGTGAAGTAAATGGAGACATGTGTATGTGCAGTCGGGATCACAGAATGTGACAGAAATCCAGTGAGACAGGCATGCACGGTCTGATGGTCAAGTCAGCATGAAAACAGATCTGTCTGTCCTTTCGGGGAAGCGCCATGGAGCCGATTGTCTCGATATCGAGGAATTCCTGGAGGAATTAAACTGTTCGAACAAAATAGGTGTGTCGAGCTGAAGAATTAAAATTCACTTTCCCAAAAAATTTCTATGAAATCAGCTTGAGCCATCTGGATTCTTTCGTTTCTTGTTTGCCGACGTCCGAGTGGTAGATCTGCACAGTCTCATCTGAGTTTGGCAGAGAGATGGATTCAGTAATTCAGTTGCTGCATGAATGCATAGATATGTCCAGAACAGTAATACTTCCAGACAGCCAGTCTCGTACCAGATCCCAAATGGAAATGACAGATACCAGGGCAAAACACCGCATCGACTTTTCTCTTCGGGCCCTGTGGGATTTTCCTCCGTTGCTCATATCAAGGCAGCTGTGTCCGTCCAAACTTTCTTGTGAAAGCCTTTCTTTTCTCCATAGAGTAGTCTTGGGGATAGGAAAGCCAAGTTCAGCAGACCTGGTGTGTTGGTGAATCTCAGCCAGTGTAAATGTAAGCAAAGGCTTTGGAGTCGTATTTGCTGGGAGCTGCTGAGTTTTTGCACTTGAACAAACATGGGTGCCAGTCCGTACACAGGATTTCAGCTGGAGGTTGCGAGATTCTCTTGCTTTCACACAAAGCTGTTGTCATATTTTGAGTGACTGATTTGTGGAGATACAACATTGGACCAGCAGCCCGATTTGAGGTGTGCTGCATTCGTATGTCTGACGGTGATCAACCTGAAGTCCATTATGTTCCAGCTTCTCCATCGTTGAGACCAGCACGAAACAGGCTTTCGAACGATGCAACACTTTTGAGAACACTTGATGAATGTCAACAACCTTCAAAGTGCACTCCAGGAGGTTTCAAGGAGAAAGCAGGAAATCCCCCAGCGAGAGGAGTCAGTGGGACCCTTCAGGTCTGGGGGAAGCAGAATGACGGACGGCAGACATTTTCTCATGAAAATGCATCAGTTAAAAGTCAGCGTGGTGTGGGTTGAGTGTTTGATGTGAGTTTGGTCTGTGGAGAGCGCCTGTTCCTGCCTTCCATTGCTTCCTTCCCGTCCTACTTGTCTGTTCAGTGATGTCTCTGATTTTATGAACCCGGGAGGCCGTTTCGAAAGAGGACCTGTTCAATTTATCCCCTTGAGTGACCATAGACCCCTGACGGGAAAGGGGTCCTTCGGATGCTTGGAGATCTGTGGCCTCTGGTTTGTCCTGTCGAACAAACAGCAGGATGCGTATTCGTATCCGAACAGGAAAAAGTGTAATACTCGTATAACTTTGCTCGCTGGTTTGGTCTGGGCGACACGCATGCACTCAAACCACTCTCCTAGCTCAAACTCATCTCCCATGTTGGAATCGGTCGCTGAGACCCTTTCAGTTGGATTTTTATCTAAATGGCAATCAGGCAAGAGATACTGATGGTCGGAAAGGACGGTGACTGCACCAAATTGAGGAGATTGAATTCAGGCTGCCAGTCGCGTTCAGATTAAATGACTTCCCTGGTACACGCAAAAGGCCGCGTCTCTGATACAAGAACTTTTTCCAGTTTCATCTCGAAGTGATGTGAAGAACTTGAGACGCCGCATTTGATGTTTCTGCTGTGTCCCTTCTTTTTGCAGCTGGAAATTTTTAGTACCCAATGTTTGAATATGTTTGAGATTTCTTTCCAGTTGGTGCTTGCACTGGACGTCCGAAGGCCCGGAGGTTGTGGCACACAAACTCTTGACTTGTTCCTGTGCAACAAGGGTGGTTCAGATTGCCGTGTGTGAGCCGTTTCTCTGCATCAGTCTGCATCTTCAAGTTGTCGTGAAATGTTGAAAATTTGTGACGTGTTTTCATTTCTTTCTCACGTGTCTCCTCAGACCACGTGTAATTAGTCCAGAGAAATTGCAGGCCTTGTGCGCTTGGCTTGCTCCCCTGGGCAATTGTTGCTGAAAGCAATACTAATTGGAACGACTCAGTTCCCACCTAGACGCACCCGGACGATCCCATCTTGACACCACGTTGGACAAAAACAGCTGTCCAGATGGGAGATATTCCCCGCTGTTCGCGTCTCTGTCAGCCATCTGCATCAAAGCTCACGATGCATTCTTTGTCTCTCAAGAATTCAATGAACTGGATTCAGATGAACCTCTCTCTTCCACGCACAATCCCAACCGGGCAGCAACAAACGTTTGACCAATGTTTGTGTTCATGTCTTGAATGGAATAATCTTGTTTGTTTGCTCGTTCACCGAGAAAACCAGGAAACACACACAAGTATCCTCTGTCCGACAGTGGATCTAACTGAATTTGCCTGACAAATTGAATTGCAGACCAAGGTGATTACAGCGGATGCAAATGTTTCACAGACTGTGTTTGAATGTTTTTCAGTGAAACATCTCCAAAATACGCAAATGACAATTTGATCTGTTTGGTGAACGCAGCTTTCAGCATGGTCTTCCTGAAAGCCTGTTGCTGTTTTACTTGGCAATGGAATTTCTAAACATATTTCACACGAAAAGCTGTTGCTGCAGACCGGCTCTCTGTGCAAATGGCACACGACAGAGCACATACAGACCTCCAGGACCACAGAGGAAGGAAGAGCTGATGGTTTGCCTTACAAATTATCAGATACATGGGAATGTTTCGTGTGGGTAATTAGGATCACTGGGCCTTGTGTGTGCAACATTCATCAACTAATCAACTGACCAAAAGGGGACCGAAGGCTTCAGTGCACCGGCGACGAGATAAATAGGGAGGAGTCATACTGCCGGACAGCCGGTTAGTGATAGGCGTTGCCTGTGGCTCCTTGATGAAGTGAGATATTCCAGAGCTCCAGCTGCGACCTGGCTGCATCTAACAATGTTAAACCTGACTTAGGATTTTCGTCCGCGCATGCAAAGCAGTGGTCAGCTGTGGCTCTTTCTCCTGACAAAAAAGATTTCCCTTTGTGGATAATAGTCTGCTGCACACACGCCCACATGCGGGCAAACAAGAAAAAAAACTGAATCACTTCTCCAGACCTCACATGTCTTTTACCCACGAAGGTTTTTGAAAACCTTGGACTGTGAATGTGAGATCAATTTGTGACAGAAACTTTTGGCACCAACATGTGGATAAAAATGACTGATGTGTACAGGATCCCAATGGATCTGGAGTTGGAGGCTCAAATTGCACCCGGGTATTTCCTTCATGGGCTCTGATACGAGGAAAGCCAACCTTCAGTTTTAGTGTGATTGCCCACTGTGTCACATAACAATGATAAATAGCGGCTGTGCGCCCAGGTCGTGTCCGAAAGATATAACAGCTCAATCAGCAGATTACCTCCAGGATCAATACCCAGGCTCCAAATGCAAAAGGAACTCTGCCGCAGCAAAATTCCCGCCTTCGTTTCATCCGACAAATATCTGCGGTTGTGGGGGAGGCGATGAACACCAACTTTTTACAACCATCTCTGCCTGGGTCCAGCCTGGTGCTGTGCAAATATAGAGAGAACCTCATTGAGGCAAATAGCCCACTCAACGAAGTTGGCTCTGGGAAGACTTACTTTCCACCAGGGCTCTATCTTCGCCCAGCCTAATGACCTAATAAAAATGTCAATGGCGAGTTTATGTCCGAGTTCGAAGGACACAGATCCATGAGCTGCATGCATGGCACTGTGAATGAAATATCCACAAAAACCAAACATTTCACAAAACGTTTGCTCGTACCTCATCATTTCTGTGACTGGCCACCTGTCCTCAGCACAGCTGTCTTTTCATTTCAGTAAGAATTCTTTCTTTTGAAAAGAGCGAGGAACGAACTTCTGCTCTTTTTTGAATTGAAGTGCGGACGTCTTCTACGAGCGGGTTGATGAGCTGTGTACCGAGCAGGATAATTGAGACGATGACTCAGGAGATTGGACACGTAACACAGATGTATTGAGAAGAGAAAGACGATAATCTATTGTGATGTAAACACCTGCACTAATCCCCAGGCACCAGGCGCTCATTTTTCAGCGTCTGGAAAGTTGGACACCAGTGAGGTTGAAAAGCAGTCTCACGGTGAGGAGAAGTACTGTACTCCCATTCAATAGTCTGTATTGTAGTTGTTTTTGCGGCAGCAATAGCTTTGTGTTCCTGCTGAAACTAGATGTCTGCACGCTCAAAGCTTGGAACAAAAGCTATTTGTTCCGAGAATGGGCCTGACTTGACCGACCAGCTCAGTTAGATCCGTATGCCTGGCAATGCCAAGGAACATTGGGAGTTTGTTTGAAAATAGGTCAAGAACCAGGCTCCCAACAGATGTTGTCCGCCGGGGGTGCCACAGCTGGTGTAAAACAGCTCAATCGTGCTGACATCGACGAATTGATACTCAAGTGATCCCAACCAAACAGAAAGACAGCTTTGTCGGGGTGTTTGTTGTTGACTCCTGTTTGCTTCCACTCAACAAGGCACAACGTAAAATCCACTTTTGGGGGTCGGAAAACCACTCCAGGACAAATTCGGAAGCGTCCCTCACAGCAAGCACAAGCTGCAAAAAAGCGAAAGACACCACGGGATGTTTTGTTGCATGAAACCTTAACACAAACACGCAGTGCTGAAACTAAGTTGTCCTGTTCCAACGGAACACTTTCTCCGCTGTCTGTCCTCTTCAAGCATCAACGCTATGAGTTAGAAAAGGGAAGCTGTCCGTGCTGGACATTCTTCGTTTCCTTGCCCGCAGTTTTGCGCGGCATCCGAAGCTGGAAATGAGCGCTGCCTTGAGCGAGTCAGGTTTCTCTGAGCCCATGGCAGCTGGCATTTTCTGAACTCAAGATACACGTACCCATGTTGACGGATTTTTCCTGACATTAGTGTCTGGTACCCATGTCGAGAACCAGATACCCATGTCGAGAATGATGTCTTCCTCAGATATATACCCATGTTGAGAGTCACACCTCAGTCTGGGAGTTTCCTTTTCAGGTTGGTATCTTATGAAAAACTCACTGCAGCATTGAGCAACATCCTGGCCCTGAAAATGTATTGTGACAATCTTTGGTTGGCACATGTCACTTCGGTTTCAGCAGTGCACTTGGTCTTTTGCATTTGAAAGAGTTTTGCAGCAAGATACACAAGGCTTTAAGAGGTACTTTATTTCTGTTGAAATGTGGCCAAACAATTTTTGGCTTTGGTTTGCAAGAGAACACTTGTTGTGCTTCCCCAAGAGCACTCTAGTTTCTTTTTTGTTTCTTGGATGTTAGACATCCTTTTGGCAAACGACTCTCCGTGTGTACCAAAATTCAGAAAAAGAATTTAAGGGTTACTCGATTCCTGCAGTCTACGCCAAGTCAGATCGTCTTTCATCGTCTGGGACGTCTGGAACAACACGGGGATCCTTGATTGCAGATCGCTTGGTCTGTGGTCATTCTGGATAGCTTGGGGCGCAAAACGATTCAGATAGCGATGCCTTGGTCCCAATGAACCAGAGTGCGAGTCCTGCATGGTGTCCTCACACTGAGTCTTATGCAGTGTTTGTCTTTGCACGTCCGTTTGGTCAATCTTGGGCCTCCGGCTGAGTGAACACACAACACAGGCCCACCTCAGTTTCATCACAGGACAACACAATTCTTCATCCACATCCATGTATCTCGAGGATGACGAGAGACTGGCGCGTAAAGATGCAGCAATTCGAGGGGGTCAGAGACTCAAAGCGGCGACTCCCAGAATGACAACGAAACAGCAACAACAACGACGTCACCGCCATGACCTCTTCTGTTGAGTGTACTGAGCAAAGCTGTGCGTTGCTCAATACTTTTCTTTGAAATGCGGTTGGGTCCTTCAACGGTCGAGTATGAATCAACACAGCACGCATGTCATGCGCGCACATGATGCATGCAACAGACGTCAAGAAGTGATGGGTGACCTCGAGAAACAATTCCGTGCAGAGCTTTTTGTTTTGCAATTTGGTCTTTTTGGATAGCTTCATCACAATAAGCATTGTCCGGAATATGTATGGAGCCTAAAATTCGTGGCAGGACAGAATCCCAGAGGACCAACCACATGTGGCGAAAACCAAGTCAAGGTCAAAAGCACACTGGATTTGCAGCACGAATGAAGAGGGAACAATCGTGTGGAACAATGCAGATTCCTGAGCTGCAGCCCCTCGAATCCCCGGTTGCTACGGGGCTGTGATAACATACGTGCATAAAGCAGTTGAATTTTCTTGTTGAACGGTTGCACCGTCAAAGCACCGCCTCCTGCGTCTCTCCGCATCTCACTCCGAGCTCCGTCTTCAGCGCGAACATCTTCTCGCTTTGGCGTCACTCCGGATATACCAGTTTCTTCGAGCAAGGCGAAAGTCGCAGCGGGTGCTTGATTCACTGAGGTGAGTTCAGTTGCTTCTTGGGTATAACGGGTGTCAGACTGTGGGAACAAGGAGCAGATACTTTTGCTCCTGACTCAGATCTTCAGTTTGGAGGACTTCCAGGTTTTTGTTCCATCGGAGGAAACTTGGTTTTCTTGGATGGAACCCTGAAACTTCCCCGTTTGAGAGACGGTTCCCAAGCTGGAGTGAAATCTCCACCTTTACCAGCTCCTGTTTGATCCCTGTTTTCCCAACAATTTTGGAACGTTGAAGTTGTCCTCTCAACGGGTGGGGTCCAAATGCAGTGTCTTTGGGTGCATGCAATGAGAATTCAACATTCTGCATCACAGTTTGTTTGCGCCAACTGGACGGTTGTAGTGGTTGCATGTCTGAAGGACAATAGCCCATGATTCTGCAGACACCACAATGGAGACAGAACGAAAGGTGCTTTTTGTGAGGGAGATAGAAGAGGAAAATTTTCATGTCAACATTTCTATGTTCATCACGGCCTGCCCGCCAGGAGTGCCTGACGTGCACCATGGGGACAGGGCAGAGCGATCTGGGGTGCTGCTCAAGCAGAAAACCGGTTGCAGAGGAATTTTCTAATTGAAGTAATTCTACCCATAGCAAGCACAGACAATTGCATTAATGCGTTCAAAATCCACGTGTACTGGTTGGCAAATATGTTTAGTCCCCAAATGTTTTGTTTGGAATGAAATCCAATATCGTCCCCTGTGAATTCTCCGCAGCTGCCAACACACGAAGGCGCCTGCTAAAATCCTGTTTGATGAAAAAGTGATCAAGTGCTGTTGGGACTATTCGCACTCACAATGTTTGCACACACAAGTGAAGATGGGTTTTCAAATTTCGACTCACAAACCGTCTGAGAACAAACCTATAAACACTTGTATTTTTCATCAAATGAACTGCACGAAGGCGTTTGTCCGTTGGTGGACGCTGAAGAGTGTCGCGCCTGACGCCTGACGCCTGAATGATATTGCATCACACGACGCTCTCAACGTTTTGGTTGCTTTTGGAAATGTTCTTTGGACAACGCAAATTTAGGTACAGCCCACAACCATCATGTTGGGAGGTCTTTTGGGTTTGGGCACAACAGTGTGTCTTTGGTTGGTCCTTTCTTTCAACAAAGAACACAAATTGAGAGAAACAGATGTACTGATTCTCTTTGAAGGCAAAAGACAAAGCAAAATCCATCTTTGACAAGGAAATTTAATCAGAGATTCACCGACGACCCTGTGATTTGTCACACAGGTCAGGCTCGAACGAAGCCTGTGGTAAAATCTTCGTCTCCTTTGCACATTTGGAGATGCACATTGGTCCAGCAAATTCCCTGTGAAAATAAAACACGGATGAACCAGGGGAGGAAGAACACAAAAATCGTGGAATCTTGTTTTCGCGGACAGAATCTGCTCGGTTTACGGACAAACAGAGGTGTCAGCTGTTCGCTCTTATTCTCTGATACGCAGCAGAGAGTCCTGTGTGGATCTGCTCACATTCACTGACCACAGAACCCAAATGTCCCAGTGTTCATCAGATTTATAAATGCATTTATATGAATGTCTGCGGGCGCATGACAGCTTCCGTATCTCATACATCTTGGTCAGAGGGGGCTTCCTGGAAAGAGGTTGAATTTCGAGTGAGAACAACATTCTCCCGTGGTGTGCTGGTCCCGATCAACCACAGGGCATCAAGAAAATTCTACCAACGCCTTTCGTACGAGTACGTGACCTCATTGTTGTAGAAGTGAGTTCACAAATTAGAGAATGGACCCTGCTCAATCGCACAACTCTTTTCTCGACCAAAGGTTTCTAAAAGTCGTGCTATTTGGCAAAAATGATTTGCAAATCAACACCTTTCTTTTAGGGAAGAATCAATGGACGTTGAGTGCACGATCAGAACAAACGACAATTGTTGTGCAGGTCAAAATGCTCCAAAATTGTGTCAGTGTGATGAAACTCGTACGGTTTTGGCAGGGTTGTTCAATTTTTGTCCATTTTTGACATCTGCCTGCATTTGACAAAAAAATATGAAACAAAAACACGACCTGAAAATTGTTGTGCTTGAGTCTTCTTGCACAATCACAAACACTTCGCTACAATTTCTACAATTTCTCTTTGGATGAAGAACACTGGTATATTGCTGAGTTGTCCTCCGTTTTCACATTTCTCTGGTGACAAAGTGGTTTTTCACATTCCAGATCAACCATGTTGCCGCCCCCCAACCCACCCCCAAAAAAGTTGTTCAAGGCAATTGAAGGCGCATGTCCAAGGCGCACTCTCTAGAAACTCTGATATTTGAGATTAAACCCACCTCAACTTTGGTTGGGGGAAATGGCTTGAATGGGTTTGTTTTGGACATCACAGCTCGATAAGTCCTCAACTGAGGGAATACCGGCACGAGATTTCCGCGGTGTATTCCATAAATCAGGCACTTCTGGCTGACGGAGCCGATGTTGCGATGACTCTCGACGGACTGACCGCTGATCGGAAGTGTGTGTCTCCCTTTGGAAAATGCTTTTTGCTACTTGTTGGCTTGTGTTTTTGACAGATGGCCAGGACGTGGTACAGCGCGATTCTTCTGCTGATGGCGAGTGCACTGTTGCTGGTGCTCACCGTACACAGCGTGCACTCAGCCTCGCTCGGTCCTCCAGGCCCGGACCTCGCCAACCAAGTAGGGGGACAGGTACGGGCAGCGTGAACGCCACTGCAGTCTCACCATGACAAAACACTCCAAGGTTGAAGCACATGGGGCTTTTCATGAAAGTCCTTCGGTTTGCTGGCCGGTCTTTGGAACTTGACTTAGTACGTCAAGATATCCAGATTCCCTGTCTGAAAGCAACCAAATACTATGGACTTCAAAGTGCTCTCAAATACCTTTCCTATGAACCCAATATCAAAGCTCTATCTCAATTAGAAGCTGAGATACAGTTTGTTGCTAGGGTGGTTGCTAGGGAGTGAACTTTGGAAGATTTGACTCAAATATCATTTGTTCCATAATTCTGAAGTTCAAAAAGCAATTCTGACTTCAATATCTTGCTTCAAACAACATTTTCTGTATTTTTGACCTTTTTGCACTTATGGTTGCTGGGGAAAACTTAGCATAGCAACCAAGTACTATGGACTTCAAAGTACTCTCAAATACCTTTGATATGAACCCAATATCAAAGCTCTATCTCAATTAGAAGCTGAGATACAGTCTATTGCTAGGGTGGTTGCTAGGGAGTGAAATTTGGAAGATTTTACTCAGATATCATTTGTTCCATAATTCTGAAGCTCAAAAAAGCAATTCTGACTTCAAAATCTTGCTTCAAACAACACTTTTTGTATTTTAGACATTTTTACACTTATGGTTGCTAGGGAAACTTGGCATAGCAACCAAATACTATGGACTTCAAAGTGCTCTCAAATACCTTTCATATGAACCCAACATCAAAGCTCTATCTCAATTGGAAGCTGAGATACAGTTTGTTGCTGGAGTAGTTGCTGGGGAGTAAAATTTGGAAGATTTGACTGAAATATCATTTGTTCCATTATTCTGAAGCTTAAAAAGCAATTCTGGCTTCAATATCTTGCTTCAAACACCATTTTCTGCATTTTTTGACCTTTTTGCACTAATGGTTGCTGGGGAAAACTTAGCATAGCAACCAAATACTATGGACTTCAAAGTGCTCTCAAATACCTT
>JAAUXT010150372.1_pt1 | contig 14279 bp, 12 predicted proteins | sample 7278171 | NCBI WGS metagenome assembly JAAUXT01 (sample SAMN14350112, study PRJNA611818) | marine sediment metagenome | isolation source: surface marine sediment (1.8m) | place: French Polynesia: Moorea | collected 2018-08 | reverse complement strand
TTTTTTTTAACACACCAACCCCCTATCCCCCCCCCCCCCCCCCCCACGATGGTGATGTGTCTGGTTTCAGGATATTTGATATTTGGAGGACACAGTATATATCTTTGCACATACCGCCCATACTGTCCCTCCGTGTCTGGTGTTTTTGTCATCATTGTACCTGAAGGACACGGTGTGTCATTGCACACACTGCTCGCACCTTCCTTCCATTTTTGCGTGGGTTTGGTTTCAGGGTACCTGAAGGACATGGGGTGCGAGGGCGCGTACCGCGCGTTCCTGGGGGAGAGCGCGCACCTGCGTGAGTACGCGTCCATGCTCAAGAGAGGGCGCCACTTCCCGACCTCCATCCACGGACAGAGTCTCCAGGACATGCTGCACGCGTTCGGGCGCCTCCAATCGGAAGGTGAGGAGTGTGTGTGTGTGCATCGTGTGTGTGTGTGTGTGTGTGCGTACAGGGGTGGGGATGATCCTTGCTGGGCAGGGAGAACTCTCAGTTGCTGCTCGTTCGTGTGCCAACCCTTGCTGAGATTGGCTGACCAAGGACTTGTCAGGAAGTTTCAATCACTTGGTTGAGGTGGGCGGCGACTCTCAACTTCCAACACAGGAAGATTTCCAGTTTGTGGTCAGACGAGCCTTTCAATGCCCTTGGTTACATTGTACGAGTTGGCTTCACGTTTCTGTGGATGCAGGGTCCATTTTCAACACTACATTAGTTTTGTTGGGCATCGCAATGAGCTTTTGTCTCCAGTCGCGACACAGTGCTGACTGAGTTGTGCAAGTTACAGGTCTGAGGCAGTGACACCTGCAGAAAGACACAGCAACAAAGCCACTTTGGTCACAACAGCAGGTCGCACATTTTCAGTGATTAGGAATGAAAAGATTAGATATCAAAAGACACGTGCTTTACATTTGCTGTCTTCTCACAGGCCTGGTGGACAAACTCAAGCAGCAGCAGCAGCAGCAGGAGTTGCTGGGGACGACGGAAGACTTCGACGCCGACTCCGCGTCCGCGGCGACAAGCGTCTCGGCGGGGGACGACGGTGACGACAGCAGCGTCCCCGTGTTCGAGGTGTCGTCCGAGAGCGAGGCTGGCGGGGACGACCCGGCCACGCCCACCGACACAGAGGGCGACTCCGGCGTGGCGAGCACCGGCGCACCGCCCCCGCGACGCAGCGGCGCCGCCGCCAGGGGGAGCAAGGGGTGCGTGTGTTCAGGCTCGTCGTTTGTGCTTGAGACATTCAATCACAAAAGTGTCTCTCTCTCTCTCTCTCTCTCTCTCTCTCTCACTCTGTCTGTGTGTCTCTGTTCTGTGTGTGTTTGTGTGTGCCAGTCTCTTTCTCTCTGGTCTGTGTGTGTGTTTCTGTCTTCCTCTGTCTCTCACTCACTCTATTGTTTTTGGAAAATAGTGACTTCGCCTATTGCAATGATCGAGCTTTTCTGTTGCGTTGTAACGTGTCTTGGCTCTTTGCAGGGACCGATGGGAGTGGGGCGTCAGTGGCGGGAAAGCGCATCACAGTCTCGTCTCCAGGGACAACAGCATCAACAAAACGCATTTGCACACGTCCAGACGCCGCAACAACGCGACGTCAAAACGACCGCACAGCAGCTCCCCGCGGAAACGAGGCTCGCGACGAGCCACGGCGTCTCTAGTCAAACCCAGCGACTCCTGTTCGTCCTTGACCCCTCTCAACACACACCGCAAGGTGCCGCACAGAACTGACAGCCGCAGCCCGGCGCGTAGCCGTGGAAACACATCCAGGTTCAATTTCGCAGGACGTTCCTCCAGTACGCCGTCGGACGCGGCGCGTCCCGCCGACCTTGACGCCAGCGTGTCCGTGTCGTTGAGGTCACTTTTGACGAGTCCGAGCGTCATGGCAACGAGTACGCCATTGGCTGGCGTCAACTCTCCTGCACGGCGCAGTGCCCTGCTGCCCAGCCGCGTCAGTTCCCCGTTGCAACGCAGCACTCCTGTCCCCGGGAGTTCGAGCTCCCCTGCCCGGCGCGGTCCCTCGCTGTCCGGCGGCGTCGGTTCCCCCGCGCGGGTCACCGTCGTCGTGTCCAGCAGCAGCGCCGACTCTCCAGCCCGACTCGGCGTCCCTCTCCCCGGCGGCACCGCCAGCTCTCCCGCCGGGCGTGGTGCCCCTCTCCCCGGGAGCGTCAGCTCTCCCGCCCGGCGTGAGACGCGGCTGCAGGTGGAGCTGACGAGTCCGCTCGTATCTCGCTCTTCCCATGCCTCCCAGAGGGCGCCGCCACCGCCGTCTCACCCGGATGAGCTGGACGACACGGCGGAAGAGACGGTCACAGTGCACTCCGGTTCGTTTGTGTTTTCTGAAAAATTTTAGGTTTCGCTACGGCTTGAACAGTGGGAATGTTTTGGCTTGTTTCTTCTCCTTTTTGGCGCGCGGAGTTCAAGCCTGTGGCACACAGCAGATCGCTCAAATGAAGCACACCGTATCTCCCGCACGTGCACCACCCGAGATTTGATAAGTGGGTGAAAGTCCTGTCTGAAACCGTTCCTGATTGGGCAGACAGTTGTGGCGAATTGGGGAATCTGTTGATGCCGCAACGTTGTGCAACACTCCTTTTGCCAACAGTGGTATAGTCGCTGTGATTGGCCAAATTTACCTTGTGACGTGGTGGTACCATCCTTGTGATTGGCCAACATTTTGTCACGTGTTTCCCCCAACAGAAGCGGAAACGGAAGCACCGGAGACGCCGATGTCGCTACAGACGACGCCGCTGCAGACGCCACAGAAACGGGACGCCGCTGTCGCGAAGGCGCTCACGATCGGGAAGTCCCCGCGGAGGAAGTGGTGAGGCGTCCGCACTACTTTTCCTTTCAGATTTTTACACGCGCCGGCTTTTCAAGGCGTCAGCACATGTGTTGCAGTGGTACTTTTCCAGAAGATGACCTCTCAACCCCCAGCTGAAAGTAATTGTTGGGGGGAGAGGGACACAATTTTAGTCGCACGAGCGATATCCGTCTGTCTGTCTGTGTACACACCTCAGTTTCCATGATGTAGTGAGGTGGGGTCACTATGTCACCCCCCCCCCTGTCACTACATCATGGAAAACTTGAGCCGCCCTGAGAAAGAAACCTGTGTGACCCCCCCCTCCTCACTACGTCATGGAAAAGTGGGCGCAACTCAACGCGCGACACAATGCCAGGGGCATTCTCGTTTGCAACTGGATACTTGTAAATTTGTTCCACTCGAATGAATAGCATTCTTAATGTGTGTTCTTTCCTGTTTGGATCCGTGAGTTTTCTGCTTGTTTCGTCATTTAGCATCAACAACTTGCATTTTGATGGGAGAATTATCATGTCACTGGCTCGGTGCGTGTCTACACTGCTGAGCGTTCTTGTTTGAAGTAGATGTGCCTCCCACCCTCCCACCCACGTCCTCAATGGTGTGTTGTTGCGTCGCCGTTCCCCGTCACACGAATTCGCGAGGCATCATGCCTGCGGCGTGTTCAGTTTGAAACAGATCGGTGTGTGTGTGTGTGTGTGTGCGCAAGTGTGTGTGTGTGTGAAGGACAGTGGCACTGTTGACAAAAGCCCCGTTGAACTGTACAGCGTCCGTGTGAAGCCTGCGCTCTGTTATCTGTCTCCCCGTCACCAGAACAGGAGTCTGAATTCCACGTGTGACATTTGTTTATGCAATGGCAATGAAGGGCAGTGTCAGTTTCACGGATTTTTACGGATTCCTACGTTTTTCAGTGCCGCTCCACGGAGACGAAGCGAGGGTCCGGAGTTCGTGTTCGTCCCGCCGGCGGCGCCACCGAAACTCCCGCTCAGAATTCCCGCCAAAACCGCCGCCGCAGCTGCTGCTGCCGTCACGCGCTCACCGGCGTCCACAGCAACAACGGCAACAACGAGCGGTGCGGGGGCTGCTGCTGCTGTTGCTGCGACGTCTGGGACGCAAGTCGTGCTTCCAGACCCTGGAACTCCTGAGAATCCGGTGAGTGCCGATGGGAGCCGATGAGTGCCGAGGGTTTCTTAAAAAGAAATTACCTGGTGTGCAAGACTTCCTCAAGAAATGGAGAAGCAGGTAGAAGTGAGAGGTCGCTTGAAAAGTGTGACACGGGCAACTGTGTGAGGCCAGCTTCAGGTGTTTCAGGGGTCTTGGGAAATGTCCACATTTCCACAAATTTTCTTCAGATGTTTGCCATTTATGAAAATACACATTGTTTTCCAAACTTGAGACGGTTTCCATGACAACCCCACAGATCGTGGAGCAGATCCTTGAGAACCGGGACCTCGTCAACAAGATGGCGGAAACCATCAACGAGAACCGCAGCAAACACGTGCGGTCCGACGCCGACAAGATGGCGCCACCATCGGACGCCACCGCTGACGACGCCCAACAGGTGAGATCCGCGGGAGACGTTGCTAAAGACGCACGAACGGCGTTACCATGTGACATACAGATGGCGTTGCTATGAACGCGCGGGTGGTGTTGCTCTGGGACGCGTGGACGGCGTTGCTATGAGACGTATGCAGCGTTGAGTTGTGCACGCGACGTTGCTGTGGGGTGCGTGGTGGTGTTGCTACGAACTGAGACCAAATTCACATTGGCTGTGCCAGTGTCGCTTTGTATTCCTGCGCGCACGGAGCCTGTGGATCGGAGCAGAAAAATAATTTCGTGAGGATTGATTGCCTTTTGCCAGTGTCCTGAACTTGGTTCCTGAACGCAGGTCCAGACACGTGCCACACACGCACGTTTTGCGCGAACCTTGATGCCTGCGTGAACCAATTGGAAAAGGGGGCGCCTCCTGTATGATGACGTCACATTTTTCGTTTCGTTGCCCAGGAGACGGACGCGGCTCGTGAGAGGAGCAGCTCCACCCGGGAGAGGCCCGATCCGCCCGTCACCGTCACGCTCGACAGCAACCTCGACGACATCCTCGCCGACGTACGGGTAGCGTCGCGTCTCCTTGACAACGGGGTTTGCGTGTCACCATGGCAACCAGTTTGGGTGTGATTGGTTTGTGGGTTGGTGGCCTGTTACACTGGGTGCGGACTGAGAGCGTTTGAGCTATTTCACGCGCACTTTGTGCACGGTGTTTCATCACTGAGACGGAACCAGTGTGAGTGAAGGCAAGAAACACTTTGGTTGTTTCGCTCACACGGGTTCTGTCACAAAACTGACTGATGGCAAGACACTCCAATCTCGTGGTGGAACGCCGGCTTGTTCTACTCCGCCTGGGCTGGTTTGTTTTCGGTGCGGCGGTTCTCTAAAATTGACACAACGAACGCAGCCTTCGATGCTGTCTGGTTTGATGCACCAATAACACAGCGATTTACCCCATGCGTTGACAAGAATTGTGCGTGTTTGCTGTGTTTGCGCTTCAAATCGAACGCGATCATTGTTGACCTTGTTCGTTGACGTGCAGCGACGCGTGACGTGAATCACAAGGGACGTGACGTGAATTACGTGGGGCATGACGTGATGTTAATCACATGGGGATGTGACGTGACATGAATCACCTTGGGGGCATGACATGACGTGAATCACGTGAAATGTGACGTGAATCAGGTAGGAGCGTGACGTGACGTGAATCACGTGAGATGTGACGTGAATCACGTGGGGCGTGACGTGTTGCAGGTGAAAACGGACGAGATCGTGGACCAGATGCAGAACGACCCGGTCTTCGACTCACTCTTCAAACTCTTCAACGTCGGTGAGTCAGTCGCTTTGTCGTGATTTTGGGAAAAGATGCTCCCGCTGAGCGACCATTCCGCAGCAGAGGAACGAGGCTTGTGGAATTAGCTGCTGATGATATTGCAGGACTCTCAACACACGACAACTCGTGTTCAAAATTCAAATTTTGGCACGGATGTGTGTGGTGTGTGTGTGTGTGTGTGCACCTGTATGTGTCTGTGTGCGTGTGTGTACGCTGTATGTGTGTGTGTGCCTGAGTTTACAGAGGAACAGAACTTCAAGGGACTGATGGCTTCACAGTCCCTCACTTGGTAATTTTGTTCAACGCACGCACTGCGCTTTCAGGAAGGAGTGCAAACCGGCGTTCTGCCTTGAGGACAGAGTGAACAGAGTGACGCAGTGCTCGGATTGTCTTGCGAGTTTCTGATCAGGTCGTGTTCATTGCAGATAAGCACGACTTCGTGGAGCGCGAGTACGGCGTCGCGCCACCAGGGGGCGAGAGCAGCGCCTCGGGGCTCGTCACGCCGCCGCCGCCCGTCGTCACCGGCGCCGACACCGCCGGTACACACACACACACACACACACACACACACACTCACTCACTCATGCTCTCCCGCGTGCGCGTCCTTCAATCGTGTGGGCCTGACCCACAAACACGCATGCGCGCACACACATGAGTAAGTACGCACTTCAGATCAACGCACATTTCAGCGAACAACCCGCCTTCTTTCTTTCTGGAGAATGTTTTCTGTCACATCGTCTTTTGCGCCACATTCTGCACCAAAATCAGCTGCACTTTGCTGTGTGAGAGTCTGCACTTCCGATCGTGGTGGCACAACACTGAGGTCTGGTTTGCACGGGTACAAATTGCGAACCCTGTTTGCAGGCACTCCCACCAAAACCAGCGGGACGTCGGTGTCGGCCGCGCCCTCTGCGTCAACTCCACTCGTGTCAACCAGCTCTTCAGCGCCGGCTGCTGCAACTTCTGCTCCCGTTTCAACCGGCGTTCAGACACAACCAGCTGCAGTGCAGGGTACAGCCGGCGTTCTTCAGCCGGCAAGTCCAACCATCGTTCAGCAACTGGCAGGACCTACAATGATCCAGGGTACACCGGCCGTCCAACAACCTGCAGGGATGCAAGGTACAACCGGCATTCAACAACCGGCAGGACCTACGAGCGTGTTTCCGAGTCTGCCGGCGGGCCTGACGCCAGTGAGTCACGTGACCGCTGCGCAGGCGCAGTCGCTGCTGTCGGTGGTGCTCGGCTCGTCCTATCAGGAGCTGACGCAGTACACGGACCCGAGCGGGCAGGTGCGGATTCTGGTGCCCGTGGGCGTGGGTGGGGCAGGTGTGGGCGGAACCGGCCTGACCCTGCCGCCCGGAGCTGGTGAGATACAGAATGCAGCCAGTGGAACACGAGGGACTGGTGAGGTACAACTCGTGACAGAACCAGCAGGGAGTGGTGCAGTGCAATCGGCGGGAAGTGCAGTGCAACGGGCGTCCGCATCGCCACTGCAAAACTCGGTGCAACTGGTGACTGACCGCCAACACACTCCACTGCCAACAGACTTTGAGACTACCAAACTGTGCACGGGAAAAAAGACGAACGATCCGTCCAAATTGAAAAGGTCGCGTCCAAGAGTCACGAAAACAGATCTGGAAACAAGTGGAGAAATCAGTCCAGGGAATCAGTCCAAGATGTCCAACAGTATTACAGAGAGGTCACAGACCAGTGAACAGTCAAGTCACAATGTCGCTGGTATCTCGGCCGAACACGCCCCAGTGAGCGATATTCGAGGAAATCTCCAGATCCTACGCGAGATGCCGCGAGACGCTCGCCCGCTGACGGTGCTGTCCGTGGACCAGTGCGACCCGCGCAGCGAGGCCGTGTTGTCCGGACAAGTGCAGACCGTGTCCATGCTCCACCCCAGTACATCGGGCAAGTCGCCTGACCACCGACAGACCATCCGTATCACCAATTTCTTCGGCGTGCCTGACGATTGGCAGTCGCTCTTGAACCAGGAGTACGAAGGGCCGGAGGGGTCGGGGGACGCGTCAGCGAAATCCGTGCAATCTGCATCAGCAACGCAGGGTGGTCAAACTACGGTCGGTTTGGAACAAAGTACCAGTGTGGTGTCAAATTCCTTGCACACTCCGGCAGGGGGCACCACTGTCATCTCCAGCCTGGGTCCCGCTGTCATTCGGAACAGCATCGCCCCAGATCCAGGGGCCGATGTTGAGGGAACCAGGTTCGCCCTGTGCCAGGGCGAGAGGTTCACTTCCGGTGCAGTCGGACCCTCGCCACTAGGGGGCAGGGTGGCGGCGCCGCGCCCGGCGTCGGCTGTGAGCGACGCGGCGCCACCGTCCCCGACCGACAGCAGCGTGACGCTGAGTTCGCTCGGCAGCTGGTGCCCCAGTGAGGAATCCCCGTTCAAGTGTCGCCCCCTCGTGACGGGCGATGATCTCAACGAATACATGGAGGAGGCGCGAAAACCGAGGCAACTGAAGAACCCGAGACGAAGAGCGACAGCGAAGGTCAAGAGAACGATCCAAACCCGTAGCGTCAGTCGGAGTGGGAGTGAGACGGCAGAGCAGGAGCACAACACGGACGGGTATGAGACGGTGCGAAAACTCTTGAAGCGAAAAAGGACGGACAGTGATGTGGACAGTGAAATTACGCCAAAGGGAAGGAAGCTACAGAAAGACGCGAGAGGGTCAAAGAACGCAGGCGACAGTGACAGCGATGATGATGTGGTTCTGGCGGATCTACGAAAGCAAAACAAAGTGATGGACAAAGAAAATGAAGCAGGAAGTTCCACACAGGAGAAGAGACGAAGCGGTGGAATGAAGCAACTGAGACTCGATGAGCTGTTCTCACCCCGCGACAAGTCCACGCGACAGCCACTTGACGTGAGCGATAATGAAGAGCGTGGTCCCGATGGCGCGGAGCCTGGTCCCGCAGACTGGCTCCCTGATCTTTCTAGTCCGACCAAAGAACGACGTGCAGGGAAGGGTGACGTCACTGAGGAACGTGACGCCGTTGCTAGGAAACTTGACGCCGTTGTCGGGGGACAGGACGCCGTTGCTGGGGAGGACGCCACGGAGGACGCGCCGCCCGCGAGACGCACACGTCTGCAGGCACGACGTGAAGCAGGTACGAGGCGCGTCTGTGACGAGTGACGTCATTGGTCAGTTCAGGGGTTCACCGCGGGCATGACCCTGCAATTTCAACACTCATCTTGCTTTCCTGCAAAACACTTCACGGCAAAATTGCAAGCGCACCTCTGCACATTCTCTCACGCGCACGCGCGCGCAGGTGTGTGTGTGTGGTCTCAAATTGGAAATCGAGCAATTTAAGAGTCTGGGGCCATTGTGGATGGCAAACAGCACGGTGACAAAGGTTCCGGTCCCGTTTGCTCACACCACCAGTGAGAGGTTTTCAGGTGAATCTCTAAAACGAACAACTGTTTGCAGAGTCGAGATCGAGGTCGTCGTCCAAAGACTCCGGTGTCAGTGGCGCCTCCGACTCACAGCGGCCAAATGATGCGACGCATGCGCAGGGTGAGTTGCGCGCACTTCCTGTTGTTCAGACCCGTATTTCATCACATACACACACACACAACACGCACGCACACACGGGCCATTACCATTCCAAATCTCGAGGCAAAATACCAGGTGCGTGCGTGCACAGTGTCTATTGACCTGCAAAAGTACCCTGTGTGGGTGTGCGTGTGTGCGTGCGTGCACAAAACCATGACATCGTTGTCTTTTTGCAGATTTGGTGAATGAAGCGAAGAGCAAAACATCCAAAACGAAGAAACCCAAGGCGAAACCAGGGAGAAAATCCACGGGAGAGAAAGCGGGCAAGAGTAGAACTAGTGAAGGGGTCGGGGTAGTGGACAAAGAAGGGACGGACTCAACCAGTGAAATGAGGACAGTCGTAGCGGAAGTTCACAGAGCTGCAGATACGCCACCTGGCCATAGTGATGAAACGACAGTCGCAAACACGCCATCTGGTGGTGGTGCTGGAACCAGCACGAACGCACCCAACAAACCGCAGGCAAATAGAACGGCCCCTGTGCAGGTCACACCAGAGGAATTCTCCATGGACGACGTGTTTCAAACTCCGAACGAGTACAACGCTTCCATGGGGCTCGACCTGTGTAGTCCGGACTCCAAGACCAGACCAAGAACTCACAGCACGGAGGAGTCAGCGAGTCGCTCTGTTCAAGGGAAATGTGACAAAACTGCTGACTCAGCATCAGACGAAACTGCCACTGCTGCCCCAGCAAAGGGGAAAGGGAAAGGTAAACTGACCAAAGGTTCTGCGAACCGAGGGAAGAAATCCCAGCCGGTGAAGGCAGCAGTGGCGGCGTCGGCGGGAGGGAACGACGGCGGCGCAGCGGTGACGGCGTCGGTGGCGAACACCACACTGAAGAAGAAAATCACGAGGTCCAAGTTGCGCAAGCGAGTCGGTCCACTCACCATCGCCCCGAAGAACAAGAACTTGCTGAGTCAGCAGCCGGCACCAGGGGGTGATCTGCTGGAGGAGGCCATACGACAAGGTGAGAGGACCAACGCTGCAGGTGTGTGTGTGTGTGTGTGTGTGTGTGTGTGTGTGTGTGTGAAAAACACAGTCGTGTTTCACGTCAGCGTTTGACACAATCATTGCTGTCGCGTTGCAGTTGAGCTGGACCTGGAACTTGACCAAATTCTGCATGGTACGACTCCGTGTTGCGTTCATAGGTTTTCTTGTTCATTGAGAAGTTCTGTTGCAAGATGCCTGGGACGATGCTTGTGCCTAGTTATGGTTGGATGGAGGAGCAAGGGACCTTGGGCCCACTCCCACCTGGACCTGCCTTTGTTCATCAACTCATCCACTCACTGTGCGCCAGGTTGAAGTTCTCTCATTCCCTTTTCAGGCGGAGCGAGGAAGATCCTGCCGTACGCTGCACCGACTCCGAGTCCGGCGAGTTCCTTCAGCTCCACCGCCGCCATGACACCCAAACACGTGCGCATGCTCGACTTCAACAACCCACTGACGCCCTCTCCCGGTCGCGGCGGCGGCGGCCAGAGCCCTCTGGTGGCCCACAGCGGATTCAGGAGCCCAGGGTACCCCCAGGTGGGTACCCCTGGGAGTGTTCATGGGTACAGGAGCCCTGGGTATGGCTCTGTGGGGACGCCGGGTAGTGTGGGTAGCGTCGGGAGCGCGACGGAGACGGAGTTTTCCTCTCCGCCCTACCAGCCACACACACCCCAACAGCAGCCGCAGTTCCCACCGACTCTCAACAGGCAGAGTTCTCACCCAGGACTTCAGATGGCGGCAAGTCCGGCTTCGTTTCCAGGGTCGTCGCCTGGATACCAACCAAACACCCCGTCCCAACCTGGATTCCACCACCCAAACACACCCACCCAACCTGGGTACCACTCCAACACCCATACCCAACCCGTTGCTCTCGGGTACGCCAACGCCCCATCGGACGCCCACCAGAGCGGCGTCTTCACCCAGACGTTTCCCGGGAGTCAGAGCCACGCCCACCTACCCACCACCCCTGGACCCTCCGCCCCCGTGTTCCCCGCCCCATCGTCTCAACACGGGGTTCAGCCACAAACCTCGATGTCCACAAATCCTGTGTTCTGTGACTCGAACGCTCAGTCAGGATTCGAGAATTCCTCCACCAATCAAACAAGCTTCGCTGCGGTGCAGGGCGGTTCGTTCGGATTCACTTCCAGTGTGGTGGGCCACGTGGAGAGTGGTGACGTCACGCTGCCTCCGGACGGACCAATCACAGCGGAGGAGTCTCGGGAAGCGTCGCGATTGGCTGCGACGCTGGACATATCATCGCCCAGCGTACTACGCTCCCTAGCGAGCGCTGTGGGGATTCCAACCGACACCAACTCTTCCTCGAGCTCCAGTCAAAGCTCAACTTTTCCCACTCAGTTCCACGCTTCAAGTGGCGCGTTTTCTGAACAGGAGATGAGTGCGTTTGGGTCACAGGGTGAACGAGGCGCGTGGAGCCAGGGTGGACGCGCGACGAGCTCACTTGGTGTCGCCGGGGAGCACGAAGCCGCCGAGGCCTTGATGCAAATGGCAAAAACTCCTGTGAAATCACAAAGTGCACCAACGCTATTGGTTATGAATGAAGGGCAGGGATTTCCCTTCTCCAATCACGATCAGAGCTGGAGATCCTCGTCAGCCAATCAGAGCGCTTCAAACTCACCACATCCGGGTCACGTGACTCTCACTTCCGGTTCCTCCGCACTTCCATCGGAGGGCGCCACGAACGAGGACAGCTCTTCGTCAAGCGTCGCCAGCGCCGTCCTCATGCCGCCGCCGCCCCTGACGCCGCGCAGAGCCGCCGCCATGTACAAGACGCCCAAGAAACAGACGCTGGCGTCGTCAGGTCACGGAGTCTCCCCCGCCCGGTCCCCGGGCCTCTCCAGCCTCACGTTCCCCGGACTTTTCGACGACGTAACGCAGTCGCCTCGGTCCAGCCAGAAACACCTGGCGCTGATGGATCAGCTGGTGGACATGGCGGACGCCAGTCCCAGCAAAAGCGTCTCTGGAACTCCGAGGAAGGATCACGAGGACTTCGGTGGGCTCGAGGATATGTTGAAAACCCCGCAGAAAAGTGACGTGGACGCGCATCTGACGGGAATACCGCCGCCGAATGCCATCGCAAACTGTGATACGTTTGCTGCGGCGGTGACGAACAGTGTGACGCAAGGTGTCGCCACCTCCACTTCACAATCAGATGATCCACAGGGAACGCCACAATCCAGTCATTCTCTCAAAGACACAGGGAACGCAGTGACGCTGCCAGGTGTGGAAAGCGCTTCTACGCATGCGTCTGGATCCACCAATGGTGACGCGTCTGCGCAGAGTCATGCGTACTGTGGCGCCAAGTCTGTAGCGCCGCCGCGAAACGCGTCTGATTCTAGTCAAGGAGAAGGAGCGACTCAAAACGAGGCTGGGGCGCCGGGAGAGCCTGTGATTGGTCGAGAGGGTGAACATGTGGTCACCTCCCCGGAGAACACATCTGTGGGGAGTGAAGCATCGGGAAAGTGCAAGAAAGGCAAGAAGAAGCGACGGTCCAAAGAGAGGAAGAATTCTGAGGGGAGTGTTGAGAACGGTGAGAAGACCAAGAAGAAGAAGAAAAAAAGCAAGAAAGACCGAAAGGGTGAAAAACAAGAGGGAGATGAGGGAGAGAGTTCGTCCAAGAAAAAAAAGAAGCGACGGTCCAAAGAGAAGGGTCAGGCCGACGAAACAGCGTCGACAGACACGAAGAAAACGCCAAAGAAAAAGAAGCGACGCTCCAAATCAAAGCGGCGAACCTCAGATTCGAACGATTCCGCTGAGTCAGCAAAACAGCCCAAGAAATCCTCGTCCCGGAGACGCAGCAGCACCAGCCGGCGAGAGGAAGGCGGCAGCAACCGGCGGGAGGGCCGCAGCCGGCTGAGCGCGGCGGAACGCAGCCGGCAGGACGCGGTGGACGCCGCCATGGCGACGGCGCAGACGCTGATGACGCAGAAGCCGCTGGGCGCGCGCAGCCCTCTTGTGTGCGGGATGAGTCCGTTCGGCGCCGGGCACCAGTCGAATAGTCCTTTCAAGATGGCGCCCGACCTGCTGTCCCTGATGCGACAGGTGCAGGAGAGGGAGGAGGAGTTGCAGCAGCAGCAGCAACAACAACTGGAGCAAAGCGAACGTGCCCTGGACAGGCCGCAACAGAAACAACAGCAGCAGTGTGAAAAAGACCTGGGGATCCAGCAGCCGCCACCGCATCAGCAGCAACATACAGAGAAGGGTATCCCGGGAACGAAACTCCCTCTGTCGTCTGAAAATGACGCGTCAAAGGGAGCAAACGCTCCAGACACCACAGTGACTGTTGGAAAGGATGCAGCTGAGCATACGGGCGAACCCAGCACAGAAACTGATCCACGCACTGAAAAGTCAGCGTCCAAAGTCCTGCAGAACCCGGACAGTACTGCGGGCAAGTCGCGCAGCACCAAACCCGACGCCGCGGAAGAGTCAACGGAACGGCGTCCCCTGGCGGAGAAAAGTGGCGACGAGGTGGCGCGACGCGGCAAGAAGCGGAGGCGCCACCGCGCGGAGAAAGAGAAGGAGGACATCACCCCGGAGAAGAAGAAACAGGTACGTGTGTGTGTGCGCGCGTGTGTGTGCGCACGTGCAGAATGTGTGTGCGCACGTGACTGAACTTATGTTTGTTCGTTTGTTGTCTGTTCTGAAGACAGCAGGGTTCCCACCGCACCTGGAAAACCTGGAAAAACAGGTCCAAACCTGGAAATCCTGGAAAACCTGGAAAAACAGGGGGTTTTGGGGCAAAAACCTAGAAAAATATTGCAAAACCTGGAAAAATATTTGACCTTACCCTGAAAAAGCCTAAAAACTATTACAGAGAAAGCATCTGATAATCCAAAAAGGAGAGAATAATTCTGCCTTGAGCAAGAGACCCTAGATTTTTTTTGGATTTTTTTTGGAAAATTGTTTGGGAATTATTGGTGCTTGTTGAATCTTCAAACATGTAGTTCTCACAAGAAGAACTCATTTCAAGCTTGTGTATTGAGGACAAACAACAAATATCAAATATTTTTATC
>JAAUXT010097152.1_pt1 | contig 14281 bp, 20 predicted proteins | sample 7278171 | NCBI WGS metagenome assembly JAAUXT01 (sample SAMN14350112, study PRJNA611818) | marine sediment metagenome | isolation source: surface marine sediment (1.8m) | place: French Polynesia: Moorea | collected 2018-08 | reverse complement strand
TCTTTCCTTCATTTTGTTCATGCCTCATTAACTTTTGGATTTCTCTTTTTTATGCCTCATTAACTTTGTCAGTCTTCAACAAGCATTCATTACAAAATGGTAATGGGTCTTGAGAACAATGGTTGTGGCGTTCAAGAACAAATCATTGTGTTATATTACCACGTAAACTCTTACGTCAATGCGGACGCATCAAATGTCAATAATTTTGTTCACAATGGCTTGTTCTGTTCTGGTTCGTTTTGCTGTACTTGCAAAGAAGCAATGGAAAAGGGTGTTATTCTTCTTGACTTCAGCCCGTCTTTCTGTCGAGCAGAACGAAGGGTTTTGAAATTTAGCTTTCGTGAATGAATGGCGTTAAACAGTGCTCATCCTCCTGGCAATGTCCTCGCAATACCACAGAGGTTTGGAACCTTTGAAACAGACCGGGGGGAGCAGAAAAGAAAAGAACAATTTTTTTGTACACAAGAGAACTTTTAATGTGGAATGGTTGGCCTTCAATCCTCTCGTACTCTCTTGTCGAACTCGACGTTCTGAAAACATGTGTTCAGAACAGCAATTTTTCGATCAAGCCATCAGAGTGTTGAGAAACCATTGTTGCGAATGTCGAGAAAGCTGCCGTTGAGCAAACATCCATGTTGTGCGAGACTGTCTGGTTGCAAACACCTGAAACTCAATTGGCACACGAACCTGTCATTGGGCAGGGTTCGGAACAAAGCAAGTTCCTGTTCAACGGAGACGTGTTCGAGAGGTCTGTGACAATAACCCACCTGAAGTGGGTACCGGTACAACCGGTACAAGCGTGCGTGTGCACGGAAGTCTTCGTGATCTGTTTTTGTTCCGAGACAAAAAAAAACTGTTTTCAACAAAAGGGGGTTCGGTAAACAAGTAGCCTGAGAATCCTGGTTCTTCATCAAATTTCAGCTGCTCTGGGACTTGCTGAGAAGCATGGTGCTTGTAGAGAACCTTCAGGGAACCCTAAAGTGCAGCCAAAAGGAATGAAACTGAGTGCTGAAGTGTGTTTGTGTGACTTTCGTATGGCCAGGAAATTACTGGAGAGTATTTATCTTTGAGTCCGTGGAAAGAGGAAACGCGGTTGGTGCCGTGACTGTGAAGCGCCAGAACGACCCGTTTCCCGCGTGTGAAGCATGAGACGCTTTGTCACGAGTGATCAAGTGCTTCGTCTTGTGAAAATTTAATGTTGTTTTTTTCGCCACACAGCTCGACACACGCTGAAGGTGAGAGGTAGATTTACAAACACCTTTCAACGAAATTTATCACGGAGTCACAGACGTGAAAGCAATTTTCCTCAAAGTGCATCTTTGACGGGACACATGGTTGAGATGTCAGGCGGCCGTGCATTATCGAGCCCGATCCCTTGTGTCCAATGTGTCATCCTCTCCTGTGGGATTTGCCTCCCGGAGCCTGTACCGTGGGAGGAAAAAGCGTTGTATGACATCGTCAACGAGCACTTGCACTTCGCACCCCGAGTGGTTCAAAGAAAACGAACACCTACACATTGTCACCAGTCCCGCCCACTCACTGCTGTGCGAGGCGGAACAAACGACCGGTGTGGTCTGCAATCTGGACTCCACGATTGATAAAATTGAGTCATCAAGTTGCGGACAGAAGGACGAACGTTGTCCTTGTCCAGGCCATCTGCAGATTTCGAGGTGACAGAACCTTTGGATCTTGGGGTGTTCCCAACAAGGCAGAAACTATTCATTTTCTTTCTCAACAACATCTATTCGCATGAATCGATCTCGAGAGGTTTCTTCACGGTGGACAGGTCAACACAGTTTCACGTGACCTGAATTTGTTTTTTCAATGTAGTTGTCAATGTCAGATGATATGTCTGAAAACACATTTCGGCACGGCACGACCTGACAATTTGGCAAATTCTCAGGCAGCCATGTATCCACAGCTGGGAGGCAAGTGTCGTCTGGAATGAAGCACTTGAATGGATATTCTCTACTGGATCCACTGATTTCCAAAAGCTGCAAGGCCACCGAGTGTGGAGATAAAGGCCAAGCAGTCTCTCAATATGCACCATTCTATCCTCCCTCATGGACACTCAGTGTGTGCCACAGAATCCAAATCGCTGTCTTACGCTTAAGTGTTTTTCTGTCGCGTTGCTTTATGCTCAATTTTGTTGCAATTTTCTTGGAAAGTGACTGTCATGCCGTGGAGGTCTGAATGTGGTGTTATGTTCTTTGTGTGATTGTGTTTGATCAAGACGAATGCGAAGTGGACGAAGGCCAGACGCCGTCGTGTCTCATTTCCTTGTTCACAGATATGAATTTTGAAACGAGTGTCAGTACTAAAGGCGAGTGATGAATAGGTTTCGCGAACTTTTGTCGCAATTCTGTCCGATCAGAACTTTGTCAAGTCACAGCAGTGTGAGAATTGCATCTGTTCACTCGATTTCCTGTAAATGGTGCCTCGCAAGGCCGCAGATGCCACGGAATCGTGATCGAGAACTTCGCAGCTCACAATTGTTCGTGGGTAATCTTGAGCACAAGAAAACGAATGTCTCCATCATTCGAGTGCTATTTGCTCACTGGGTATGCAAACAACAGGGAGTGAATACTTTTTCCATCAATGACGTTCAATAAATTCTGCGCACTTTTGACTAATATTTCATGAATACGCTGTTTGCTCCCGCTAAGGGGCATTTATTCTCATTGATGTTTTGCCTCGGAGAGACGAAGTTTCAAAATTTAGCGTGCATGGTTACCATTAAGCAAATTTGATGAGAATCATTGAAGAGGTAATTGCATTTGAAGTCAGCGAACTCTTTACCAAGGAGAATTGAATGTTTTTGCTCATTTTGTTGTCGTTACGAACGTCGACGTCATGTTGATGTCAGCTCGAGGGTGTCGGCTGATGGAAAGCCCTGCTTTGAGGCATCGCTAAAGATCGTTGGCCCCATGAAATGCATTTCTTCATTTTTGTGTGTGTGGAACCAAGAAGCGCAGGCTTCAGGCTGTTTTTTGATCGGGTCAATGTGGTCACCGTGCAAAGCAGGAAAAGAATTTGTCCAAACTGGTTTGTTTCACCGTTCGTTCAAACAGCAGAAACTTTCTGCTTCCTTGGAACTGGTGTCTCCCTTGAGGGCCTTGATAGCAGTTTCCCAGTTTATTCCAGTTCTTTCAGCATTTGCAGCTGGTTTGAGAAATTGACACTGTGTGTCAATGCCTCCATTGTCCTCTTCCTGTTGCTGTGTCTGCCTCGGGAACAAAGCCTCGCAGTCTACCATGAAATTATGTTCACTGCTCACAATGGCAAGAATCCGTAAAAGGGAAAACAGGAGAGCCATTTACCTTCCATTTATCAAGTCAACTGTGTCAGATTTGAAACATCTGTGTTCAAGATGTCGGGTTGGCATTTTTGCCATTCGCCCGCAGAAAACAATAACAACACTGACACACTCGCAAATCTGTCGCCATTTGTAAAGATAGGTCTGTTCCCTCAGTTTGGTGTACTGTATTTTGAAGCATGTTTCAAGGATCAGGTTTTGTGCGGGGTGGTTGTGAAGCTGGGTGAGTGCGCAGTCGCAGCAATCATGTGCGTCGCTCGAGTGGCAGGGCGACCACAAGGAGTGGCAGATCTTTCACCGACTGACACCGTTCCGTCTGTCATCAGATGTGAGGCTGCGAAACGCCACCAAAATACTCCCCTCCCCTGGCGTACAAAATCCTTGTGGATGTTCTTTTTTCACAATTTTCAAGTCGGGATCCGAGTATGACGTCTTTTGGAAGGCCAAGAAAGATTCGGTTTCCTTTCCCCTTTCATCTTGAGAGCCTGAGTCGTGAGTCAGTGAACAATGTGAATTCTATTTTGCCTTCCTTGTTTCAACACATTGAAAAAATAGTTCCAAACTGTTTTCCAACATTGGCTTGAAATTATTCGGGTTGAGCCGTGGCAGTGAACAGCATTCCGTCAAGAAATTGAAGAAGCCCAAGCAGTCTTCCCAGTATACTCGTTTCCAGCTTTTTTTTATTGCTGCCATGAAAATCCTCGTAATCTGTTTGGGATGAGTTGAGTTGCCGGGTTCCCACCTGAGACAGTTGGCAAATTTATTGGGGATCAAAGCACTTGGCGATACGTGGAGAGTGTCTGAAAACCAAATTGCCTTTATGACGAGCCTGTGATCGACTGGTGTGGGAGCGGCCTGAACCTGATCGCTTTGGCCGACAGATCTCTCTTGAGATTCATCTTCAGAGGATGAAATCTTGGGCCAGACTTTGAAACAGGTTGAGATGGTCACCTGGGACCCATTGATTTATTTTGCGCATCAGGAAGAAGGCGACTCCACCTGAAGGTCAATTATCATCTGGCGTTTTCTCTCAGCATTCGCGGCACTGCATGGAAGCGTCTCGCGATTGTCCCATTTGCTCGGACAAGGTTATGGAACTGTCTGCGAGTGTTCGCTGCACGATATCAGAACTGGACGAGATTTGAACGTCTTGAGTCGACTGTCAGCGACATTCTGAACATGTCAAGACTTTGTCAAGACATGTGCATGTTGCTGACAGTCGACAAGCGGCATTCAAATCAAGGCCAGTTCATTGAGTGCGCGACTGAGTTCAGACAGTTCCATAACCTATTCTACTGCGCAGTGCAATTTTCAAGATGGAAGGAAACGGACGTGCTTTGGCAGTTTGTGATTGAAAATGTTGTTTCCTTGCATTCTTGTCATTGTTTGGCTGGTGTCTGCTTTGTCCAGAATGAGTGATGACATGGATTTCCAGTTGCCTGTGTTGCCACAGCTGGTCAGTTTGCTCGACAGCGACTCTGACTGTGGTGAATTGAATGTGTCAGCTCTTGACAAAACTGTTCATCCTGAAGACTTCAGCGATGCTTTCTGGTGAGTTCAATTTTCTGTTTCATACATGTAGCTTTTTTGGGGCCACTTTTGGGTAAGTTTTGGCAATGAATGGCTTTGCAAAATGTTTTTTCTTTGTCGCAGTGGGGTTGATTCATCAACTCAGCAAGGACAACTCGAGCGACGCGTGATGAAGCCGGGTTTCCTCCCTGTCCCGAAGCCATGACACAGACTTGCAACTTGTACAGTGTCGAAAGCACCGACAGAAGATGAAAAGTAAGTTTGTTTTCATGTTGTTGAATGTGTGAAGCAGTAGACTTTTGAATGTTGTATTCATTTCTTTGAGGCAAATTTCTTAGTTCTGATGTTTTTGTTTTCAAGGACTGCTGATGCTCCCGAGATGTGCGCTGCTGCATCAACCAACGATTCTACACCTGGCAACAATCCTGTTGAAAACAAGGATGCCGACCAGAAATTCTGGTTCAAGAAGAAGACTACTGAACTAGTGCTGAACTTGACCAGCTAAGTGGAAAGACTTTTGCCTTGAATACTGACAGGAAAATAACATGGGCAGTTGATTTGTTTAAGGATTGGAGGAAAGAATGTGTTCTCGACCCTGAGTGTCCAACAGAAATTCTGTGGTGTTCTTTGGATGACCCGACCTTGAACAAAAGTCATCTCTGTCGCACTTTGTGCTCCTTTGTCAACGAGGTTAGGCATAAAGATGGCAATGGGTATCCTGGCAAGACTCTGTACGACCTGATTCTGTGCTTGCAATTCTACCTTGAAAAGAGGGGGTTGTTTTGGAAATTGATTGATGACCAAGAAATGGTGCGCCTCAAGTTCACACTTGATAATCTGATGAAGAAACATTGCGCTGAGAGACTTGGTTCTACCATGTCTGCACAACCAATCACTTTCGAACATGAAGAGCTACTTTGGGAGATGGGAATTCTTGGGGAACAACAACCAAATCAGTTGAGAAACACAGTACTCTTTTTGCTTGGAATCTCATTCGCGCTCCGTGGTGGTGACAAGCATCGTCAACTTCATTGTCCTGGATTTGAACTGCAAATTACTGTCATGAAAGATGAGAAGGGAGTCAAGTTTTTGTGCTTTCAAGAAGACCTGAAAACCAAAACAAAATCAGGGAGGGTTGTCTGGCAAAAATTTCAAAGCAAGAAGTCTCAAAGTGTACGGGAATCAGAGTAATTCAGACCTCAACGTCGTCAGGTTGTTCGAGAAGTATGTCGGTCTTTTGCTGCAGAATCCAAAATGTGGGGCTCTTTATAAGTATGGTTTGGCTTACTCATCAATGAGGCCTTGCTGCTGGTACTCAGATAAACCAGTGGGAGTAAATTCTCTCAAGAAAGTAGTTTCAGACATGATGAAACAGGCTGGAATAGATGGCAAATTTACAAATCACTCGCTGCGTGCTACGATGGCGACACGCATGTTTGAGAAGGGAGTTGATGAACAACTCATCAAATGTGTGACGCAGTCTGACTGTACAAGCAACCATCCAACAAGCTTCTGAAGTATGCATGCGAGACTGTAGTGTCCAAAAATGTACCTCAGAAAAGGAAAGTCGAGTACAGCACATACTACATTGAACCACCAGAATTTGACATAGATTCGTATGAAATTCCTGTCGACAGCACAGTCAAGTACAAATTGGGTGAGGATGAATGTGAAGCCACAAAGAGTCACAAAAAGAATTGCCCATTTGTAGATGAGTCCAGCGAATGCACAGGTTTGTGTGGTTTGTTGAAAAAGATCAACCAAAAAGCATCCGACAAGAAGAAAGTAAAGAAACTGAAGTTGTCTGTTGAGTACAATGATTGAGTGTCAAATTGTTCCTTGTTCATGATGTTTGACATGTGTGAAAAAATTTGGTCAGATGGAGAAGGTAGACTAGAATTCAGTTCCAAAAAAATAAAGTTTGTTCGTGCAAGATATCAGCACTCTGAGTGTCGTTATCCGCATGCAAAGTTCGGCGTTCGAGAAAATCGCACCGTGCTGTAGTTTGCGCAGAACGAACTCACTGTGCACGTTGTTTTGACTCTGCAGAGTCGTGGGTAGCTTCGCATTGAACTCGGGCGTTTTCTTCGTCTGCCAGACAAGTGCATGATTGTTGGTACTGCAGCAGGGGAAATGCAGGTGCTTATCGCTCTGTAGTGTCCTTGATTTTCTGACTTTGCACCTGCAGTGCAATCGCTGACTCCGGACAGAAACGAATGTGTTCCTGACCTCGCATGATCTGGCCTCCCTTTGCTGTTGTTCGTTGCTTGAACAACTTGAAAAACTTGTTGGTCGCTGCAATTGTTGCCTCGTACAAACATTCTGAACTGGATCTTGCACAGATCATCAGAAGAATTCAACCCTCAAGACCCTGTTTTCTGGGTGCTTTTGTTCTTGTGCCAGACAACAACGACTGCGTCGAAAACTTGTATATATTCTGTCTGATCATGATTGCAACGCCAGAAGTGAAACACTTGGAAATACCGTATTTCTTCTTTGTCCTGAAGAAAACAGAGGCATGGCAATGTTTGCAAGTCGGTGAGTGATGAATTATTCAGAAGAGCAGGAATTGAAAATGGTTTGCCAGGAGTGCTCGATGGTCACTCTTTGTGGGGAAGGCAATAAACATGGACATGACTAAACTACGCAAATTGACTGTTCGCAAGACGGATACACTGCAATTTACTTGTGAATGCCTTTGGCGGGAGCATGGTTCATGTGAAAGAAAACTGCTTTCTGTTTCTCACACAGCAACATGCAGAACGGGGCTGGAAATTACGGAACAAAGATTATTCGAGCGATTTTGGCAGGGGACCGACTGCCTCATGCAGACCTGAAGTCCCCAATGCTTACCTGGGTCTTATTTTCTTGTGAACACTCAAAAGCTCGTGCATTTTACAAACTGGAATGACCTTGACATCCCCCGTCTCACAACGAACACTGCAGAAACTGACGTCTTTGTTTCTTGCCAAGAAACAATTGCATTTTCATGCGCTGTGTCAAGATATTAAAGTTTTGGCGACGACAGCTCGCCTGAAACAGTTCTGATTGTTCGTTCCAAAGACGATCAGCGGCAGCGTGCAACAAAAATCTTCCAGAATCTCGGATGTACGCGTACTCGTACGAGGTTTCCTGTTTCCTTGATGTCTCTTTGATTCACATGTGCACAGATTCTTCTCTGAAGTAATTGTACACAAAAAGCAACCTGCAGATTTTCACCGCAGAATTTGGCTGTTTGGTTGCTGGGGTTTGTGTCTTCGCGATTTTATTCAGATTTGCCTGATTGGGAATCTCTTGCCACGAAGTGGCCAGGGCCCAAGAGGTATTCATCTGATCTTGTGGTGTTCTGCGAGTGTAAAGTTTTCACGGATTCCACCAGCACAAGATTGAACGAGTTTTGCTGGAGGTCATACCAGTCCGCCACAAGATCAAGGTTCTCAAAGAGTCAACTGCAGTTGTGCAGTTGAGGGACATTACCAGTCATCAGTCAGTTTGGGAGTACTCGCTGCTCCTTGGGTCCTTCATGATTTCTGGAAATATCTTGCAGACGAATGCCTTCTTCACAAACCAGGCACGTCTGCCTGCCTTTGTGGTTAGGTCTGCAAGACAATCTTTTCGAGGGAATGTAGCAATGTGCACCTGCAATCAAGCACATCACAAAGGGCTTTCCCTTTGGGTCGGATATCGTTTATGATGTTGTTCAAGGCCTTCTGCACCTGCGCTTGCGATTATGTGCGCCATAGATGGACTAGAAACTGCGCTAGCCCCCCAAGATTCTGCTCATTTCCTTGCTTTGATTGGCAATCAAAAACTTCAAAAAGCGGACGGGGTGGGCAGAACGACAAGTGGCTAAACGTGATAGTTCTGTTTTTGTGTAGAGTCTGGTTCAGTCCAACTTCCCAAATGCTGAGTGGGGAGGGAATCTATGTGTACTGGACTACCCTTGTCCTTCAATTTTCTCATCCGGTGTTACAAGAAACACCTGCTGTCATTCCGACGTCCTGCTCACCCGTGTCATGCTCGTGCAGCAGTCCATTATCTGTCCGTCACCTGACGCAGAATGTCAGCAAAAACCTGGACTTGTGCCCTGCGTCCTCTCCTGTGCAAATGAGACCATTCGTGCCTGCAAACAGGAGCCGATGTGAACGCGGGGTTGCGTGCACGTTCAGAGTGTAATGTAATTACTTAACTCAAGTAGTGATCTCACGTCTTGGGGCTTTGCGAAATCCCTGCCTCTTTGCTTTGAGAACTCTTTCGTTCAGCAGGATATTTGATCGTTTCTCAATAAAAGAACAAAGTAGTGGTCTGCTCGAGAGTGTGAAGGTATCCTGTCAGCCGAACAAAGTTGGCGAATCTACGAAAAGGGAACAGCCAAGCTTTAATTTTACCATTTGCTTGTGTCAATCTACTTCATATGTTTTTGTACGCTGTTAAAATTATTCAAGAAGACCACAATGAAGTATGGAAAGCGGAACGATCTCTGTGGGGCGACCGCACACAATGTATGTGTGTATGAATGAATATTTGTGGTTGTTGAAATGCGTACGAACGAGTCACCGCGTCTTGCAAAAAGGAGACAGCGCGAGCACTTTCGCCCTTGGGGAAGAGGCTCCTACCCACATTCAGCACGAGAGAGATTTTAGTGCCTTTCTGTGAGGCAGAAGTTTTTCATGGACAGGAAATTAATGTTTATATTGAAGCCCAGAAGAAAGAAAGAAGCTTTTCGTTCACATTCCCTCAGTAGATAGACTATCTGTGGCTGGAAGGACACTATGAATATCTTCCTGAATTGAAGACACATTCTTGTGAAAAAAAAATTGACTCTCTCCGTGAGGTGTTTTTACTTCACATCTTTTTCTGATCAACAAGCTAATCCTGTCACGATTTCAGTTATCACCGCTGTATGAAGTCATTTTGATATGATCAGACTTGTCGTGTTTGCTTGCTCAAGTGGCACTTTTTTCTTTTGCTCTGTAGCGACGACGGTTCTGGACAGATTTGAATGAATTCCAAACTGACCAAGCCCACACAACCCGGCCCATTTCCTTTCAAGCAAATTGATCTTTTATTGTCCTGCCAGTCAAACCATTAACGCGGAGTCTTTATTGGCCCCACGTACTTGTCAAATGTCTTCTGCACATTAAGCTCCGAAATAACAGGGGTGAAGTGCAGCTTTCCCGTTGTTGACACTCAGCTCAGTTTTCGTGCCTTTGCAAGAACAGTGGTGACCTGTATGATTTCGTGGAGTCATCATGCATTGGTTTGAACATTGCGAGTGTTTGAGCTGCATTTGCAGTGAAGGCAAGCAGCTCTGCTTTGTGCTGGAGTGAAACCTGGTTTGCTCGTCGATGTTGCCCATCTCTGTTTGCAGGGAAGAATACACAACAACCCACACTTGTAAGTTCTGTTTGTCAGTCCTGTGCAATCCAAACTGATCAAAGACTGACTGTCCACAATTTGCAGTTTCTTGCTTTTTGTGATTTGTTCTCTGTTGTGCAGGTCTCCATGCCAAGTGTCATAAGTTTGTTGCCATGGCTGTTCTGACCAACTGAAATTTGTATCCTTGGCAATGGAAAAAGTTGGGCGTCCTTTGGAGTGAGCAAGTGAACAGGCACGAGCACTTTTCCTTCATTTTCAGTTTTTCCTCCATCCAATCAAAAAAATCAAAAAGAAATTCACTCCAGCAACAGTCGTGATGAAGACTTCCTGTTGCCCCACATGATGTGAACAGGCTCTGCAGAAGAGTCCTCTTCAAACATCACGCTTGAAACAAACGGTGTCATGTTCGAAAGGAGTTTGCACTGTGATTTACACAGGCTTGACTTTTGCGCAGATGTTGTTCTCTGCTTCAGAAATTCTCAGTTGTGCATACAATTGCATCAAAGCGAAAAGGCCTTTAAGTTGCAGACAACAATGTTTCGTAATGGAAAGACGAGTTTCACTGATTGTGTTTTCTCCGAGGCTCCACGCGCAGATTCTGTGTGTCGCCATGGAAACGCTTCCCGAAGTTTATTATTTCAAATGAATGTTGTCTGGCTGCACGGACCTGGGAAGCGAGATTGAAACTGAAACAATTTTCTTTTCACATTTTGTGCTGTGCAGAATATCATTCAAAGCGTGGAGACACATCTTTCGGGTTGTGTCCGGCTGGATTTGTCAGGTGCGTGAAAGTGTTGTCCAGCCTTGCTCTTTCGTTCAACGAAGATCAAGAAAGCTACATGTCGGTGACAAAAGTGAAAGCGACAGGTCAAAAACGCTGCAGTGAAGCTCGTTCTGCAGTGTGTGCCAAAAAACGAGGGTCTGCTCACATTAGCGCAGAGTAATTCCACCGCCTCAGAATGAAGCTAATGTTTTGCCACAGCCGTCCAGAATTACCGCAGTTATCCCCCGTAATTGTTCCCTTTGGTCGCCACAATAAATTGACTTTTCATCTCAACCCTGTAATCCTCCAGGTGGTATTTGCTGTCGAGCTTTGCCGCTGTTTGCTCGCTGGTCGTCAGCGAAAGAAAGAGTCACGCAGCAGGGCAATGAAGATCTTCTCTTTTCAAAGATGTCTGCGCAAGAAGACGTGAGAAGCATTCGAGGTCGACTGGTCTTGTTGGCGCACTGAGAAAGAAAGGGATGTAGGGTCCGTTAATTTAATGGACACAGAGGTGGTACCCTCGACACAAGAGGATGTGAAGTTATTTTGAGCCATGAACACCAGCTTATGTCCCAGGCCAGCTCTCTAATGTTCTGATGGCCCGCCAATGATCCAGCCAATGGCCTGGAGACTCATCACGGCTCTGCTCAGACTCAAACATCCTTCACAGCACTGCCCTGAAGCCTTAATCCGAGGCCCCGCTACACCTGATTCACTGGGAACAGCACTGCACTCTGAGTCGGATTCAGAGAATGCATCAAAAATGAGAGAAAAACTTCGTTGGTCAAGCCTGTTCATATCCACTTCTGCAAGAGCTTCCTTGAGCCGGAAAACTCGCTTCTTGAAGAAAGTGAGCGCTTCCATCGGTGTGTTTAAAGCACTTGAAAAACACGTCATTCACTTGATTAATATTTGATCGATGTTTCGCAGCAACGTGTAAACACGTTTCGCGGTGCAATCTGAACACCAGCTGCCCAGATGTCGCGGGGAGGAGTGAGAATTCTCGCTTCCTCCGAAGTCTGACGGAAGAGTGCCCTTGGTTGCCAGAAGGGATCCACATTTATGCGTTTCTGCAGGCGTCACAACAAAAGCAAACAGCCATATCTTTTGTCTTCAACTCGACGGGTGGTTTTGCTGAGTTCTGTGTCTTCGTCTCCAGGCTGGTGAACGCTGATTGTGTCCAGCTGCGTTCTCACAAGGACCATGGTTGTGGATTGTGACTTCGGTTGGTGTTTTTCACTCAAACCAAGAAACAACACCTCCAAAACAATCCGCTTTCACAATTTCCTTTGAAACAAGAGACCAGTTCAGTCTGAGTGCCTGTTTTCTGGGTGGTTTTGCGGCGGTTGTGATTCGGAGGTTCGGATATGGATCCGCAGTGGATTTGCGATGCTCAACAGCATCCACGCCAGCAAGTGCATTGCTTTTAGTCCATAAAATGTTCGCCGGCGTCGTCGGGCTGTGTACTTAATTCTGTTCAAGAGGGATGATTTATGTTTCAATCTTACCTGCTTGGGAAAGGAACCAGTTTCACATTGGCAACTGAATTATCGATAATTTATCGCGTTCCGTAAAACAGCTTTCAAATTTGTCATTATACTCGTGGTGTTTTTCATCCGTGTTGGATCATTTATTGCGCATTAATCTCGTGAAATCAATTAAATAAATGATGAGCCTATTGTTCAACCAACAGCAGATTGATGGGAAAAATATGAAGCACACAAATTTCGCTTGAACACGGACAGATTCAGATAAAACAGATACCAAGTGGGTGGCCAGTTGATACGAGATCCAACACGCGCAGAAAAGGTGTCTCGTGAATGTGGACGGAGTGCCGCCTCTCGTGAGAAATGTGACTATTCACAACAGAGACTTTTGCTTTGACGTTGCCATTTGCGTCACAGTTTCATGTTTTATGGATGCGACATATTGAACAAGTCTATTTGTGCAGTCTCTCGAACCGAATGACTAATGATTTGTCGTATTCAAGCGCATACCTGGCAAATCGCGTCAAACGTCTGCGTTTGTAACTCATTACTTCCGTCGATCTGAGTCGAACTTCGAAAGGTAAAATGTTTGACGGCGTTGTTCTGTGCCTGTTTTTTCTGAGAGCAATTGCGTACTTGTTTGACAAAGCTCCAGAGATTCAGGACTGCGATCGGGGCCGGAAGTCGAAGAAGTGTTGACCGGGTCCCACTCTGGGGCAACTCCACCACAACTTTACGAAACAAGAACACAAACCAGTACAGATACGCGCCTTATGTGGTCATCGTGCAGTGCATTTTTTTTGTAAAAATGTTCCACATTCCAATTTCTTGCCAGCGACTAAATGTTTTGTATCCGAAGGGGTGGGATGTTCTTTGACGTGACAGGAAATTTTCCAGTGAAAATGTCCTGTCACCTGGACTTCGAACAAGAAAATTTTCAGAGGTGAACAAAAGATCCACGATACCTCACATCGATATTTTCTGCAACGACCTTTGACTTTGTGACCTTTTTGGGACCACGCTTGCCTTCAAAGAGCGGAAGATATTGTCGTGTAAACGGAATGGGAGCTCCGAGAACCCTCTCGGGCCAGCCATGACGCGGATGCGTCAAAACTCACAAGAGTGTGATTCACCCACGGATCACTGAAACGCAACACAACAATATCAACAAATAATGCCGGATTATCAAAAGCCAAACTCAGTTGCTCATCGAGGTGTGAATCGCGTCGGATTCCAGCTGTTTCCGCTTCACTGTGACAGATTCGGCGGACGTGAAAGAAGCCGGAGTCTGACACGACGCGCCGACGCGCAGCAGAAGAGGCCGTGAGAACCTGATATTCCGTGAAAGCTCTTCGTGTACTTGAGATGCTAATATACTATAGGTGGTCGAGTTTCAGGCTGGAGAGGCAAATGTATTTGAGGAAACAACTGCGATGGGAAGGCAGAATTACACAATGTTCACTCGCCCCTGATGCAGGGGTCTTTCAACGGTCAACTTGACTCAATGGGAGGAAAGAATGGAACAACGTTGTCGGAGTGTCAGAAGGGTAGGGTAGTCAAAACTACCTATCAGCACTTTCCACTTGACGGTCATCCATGCCAAAATGCTCGATGGGTGGTTCTGACCCCGTGTGAAAACTCACCGTTCGTGTCAGAATGCATCATTGCACTTTATAGGAACGGTACACTTTCTGCTCTGGACGGTTACATTGTGACACTGGAAATCGCTGCTTATGCACAACACTGGCATTCTGACCCTGAACGGTGCACTTTGGACACTGACATTCGTTCCAAATGGAGCTGTGG
>JAAUXT010027238.1_pt1 | contig 14281 bp, 15 predicted proteins | sample 7278171 | NCBI WGS metagenome assembly JAAUXT01 (sample SAMN14350112, study PRJNA611818) | marine sediment metagenome | isolation source: surface marine sediment (1.8m) | place: French Polynesia: Moorea | collected 2018-08 | reverse complement strand
AAGAAAAAAATGATACCATATGCGACTTGTAGAGCACCCCTAAGGGTGTCTGCATCCACTGTGATTCCAGTCTGTGATCACTGGAACAGGGGTAAAACGGAGGTTTTGTCCACCCAAGATGGACGGACACGGATACAGGGGCAAACCAATATCAGACCGCTACCGCGGCCGATAAAAACGGCAGCGCGTCAAACAAGCACAATTACTCCTCATCTTGGCTCAATACTTCTTCCGAAGATTGTACGCAAATGTCGTCCTGTTCTTGTACACCGAAGCTGGTCTCGTGTCGCTAGAACAGGTTGACTGCAACAGAAGAAACACAAACAAAGCAGATCTGACACGAAGAAAGGGAAACAACGTCACCAAAGCAGACCGTATTTGTGAACGCCACTGTTCAGCAGGGAGCGAAACAGATCCCTTCCGATCCTTGTGTGAAGTTTTCTTCTGAAAAGCCAAAACGCCAACAACTTCATTTGAACTCACGTGCTTCAGTGAGAACAACGTGCTGACAGGACCCACCAGACTGACGTCCAGGCAGTGGCACTGCACCACACACATTAGTGCCCCACACAACGGCAAGACCGTACGAGCGCTCACGAACAAGCAGACGATGATTCGAGGACCCTGCTTCTCGCCGCACCTCTTGTTGTTGTACTCGTTGTCGATTCGGTTCAATCCGAACGTCAAACATGGCAGTATCTCAGGTGTGACCGTCAAGCAGGACCACAGCCTGCGTTGCTGAATGATACCAGATTTTTGAAGCATATTTTTCGGATGTCACCTCAAGCAACCATGATGGTGTCGCAAAGAAGCGAAGGCGTGACAGAACCTGTTACACAAAAGTCGAGGTTTCGCGTGTTGCAGCTCGGGTCGTCTTCCATCTGCAACAGGCCTCGCTGTTGGCGGTGCGTATTTCGATTGGCCTGCCACACGTTTCAGCAGACAGGCTTTTCTGCAACGTGGCAGATCAGGGCAATCACTAAACTGCTTCTCCTTGTTCTGTCCACAGGTAAAGAGGCATTAGCCTTGTCTGGCTTCCTGCTCTATGTCCGGCTCTGAATGAGCTCGCAAGCAGACTGGTTGATCGTGTTTCTGAAATCCGTTCCAACCGCGGCCAACAACTTACGTAAATGTCCCGCGTGAATGAAAATCAAACGTGCAGGAATCAGCTCTGTGCTAGGTTTGTCAACAAACTTGACTGCCATCTGCGCCCACCACACCAACTCGGTGCGCTGGCCAGGTCACCCCCCCCCCCAACAACGGGGGTCAGATCTACCACACCAACTTCTGGGGTCAGAGCACCAAGTCACGATCACCACAGAATTATGACGGAATTTGACTCAGACTTTCACAAAGTCGTTGGTTTTGTAACCCGTAGAAACCCATTTGCCAAACACAGCTTGGCCCATGAATAGCGCTCGGGATTGGCCCCAGTCTGCTGGAGATTTACGTGTTGTGACGGGGTCATAAAGCAGCGGCGCCGAGGCGGCACGCCTGGGTGTAAAATCTGCACTGGGGCCTGTGCGTGCCCGGACCAGGGAGACTGACAGTAGTGCAGACAGGGCTTGGGATCCAACCCAAGTCATCCGTAGAAATCTGCTCGTGTACTGACAGATACTTCCGCAGTACATTGTATATTGTGGACACAAGGCGCGTTCCCGTGCTCGGCGTGGTGTACCTTTGTCATTTTGCAGACATGGCTCGCTTCCATTGCAGGTTTGAAATAATTCCCCTTTGCATAAATCGTTTCAGTAGCCAAGGCCTCTCGAAAGTTCGCAGATTGAGAAACGATTCCACAACCGTTCTGAGGATTCCAAGACGTTCTGCAGCCGCCTGCATGTCTGTACCTTGAGCTGCATTCTTCCTTAGCTGGGCCTCTATCTCCCTTTTTCGTGGAATCGGTTGCCCGTTTGTGAGCATGAGATTCACATCGTGTTGCCCAGACCCGGTAAATCATCACACACGTCAATACAGGGCAGACCTGGTCAACATCCAATCTTTGCAGGCAAACACGTAACCATTGCGAGGGCCGGGACGAAATCCCATTGCAACGACAGCGCAGTCATTTCGGACTCTCGTGGGATGGTGGTTTACCGCTTCTCTTCAACTTCCAGCGAATGACGCTGGGATCGCAATCAAGGTGGGGTCGGAGTCCCACATCCCTTTGTGCTTTATCCTGAGGAACACTACAACGAGCCTCCACCAGCGTATCTCTCGCTGTTTCCCAGACCGAGCAGCAAGGATGGCACCTTCACCTCGAATGATCAACGCTCAACGATGAACATAAATTCAGAAACGTAAACATTGACCGAGTCTCTAAACAAATTTCATCAAACCAGTGAGAACAGATCTGCTACAGAGTAACACGAAACAACAAACTTTCGGAGATGGGGAAGCTTTGAGTTGTGTGCAAATCCACACGAACACTCTGTGCGAATTACACGGGGTCTGAAAACTTTATGAGAGCACAAACCAACACGCCCATGCGAACATCCTGAGAAGTTCTGTGACTGTGATTACAAAAGACAACAGCATCCATATGAGGTTTAAGCGTCCAACACGAAGCAGTCATTTCACAAGATCTCACAGCAGCTTTGCTCCACCCTATCCATCTCCATCCAAATCATATTATCCTGTGTTTTTCTCCGCCCTTTCCCACAACAACTGGTGGATCCAGGGCAGTGGTTCCAGGACACTGAGGCTCCAAGAGTAGAGAACCAAACTGAACCAAATCACACCTCAGGATTTCCGCACCAATCCACACAAAGTTAGAGGCAGCGGAAACCCTGCAGGGTGCGAGTCCAGACCCCTGAAACACAAGAGCACACTTTTCACATCAAAAGGACTCTCCAGGTGATTGGGAGCTCCTGCATTGCTGTGAATCCACCACAAAACCAGGCGTTGACAGAGCCCGCGGGGCGAGTGAAACGCCCAGCAAACCACTCACGCAGTGTTGATCGATCACTGAGAGGTCCCTTCACTCACCCGACACAGCAGCTCGTGGCATCCTGCAGGTCGGACGCTCAAAACGGATCAAAGCGTGACGTGAAATGTGGAAGTTCAGGTCCTTCAAATTATCAGGAGACTTCAGAGGCAGATGAGTGGAGTACGACCATCTCACAACTGTGACGCGAAAAACGGAAGGGTGTGAAACCAGTTTGTCAGGCTGCTATGCTTGTCCCAAGTGACCAGGTTCAGCTATGATGAAGACATCCAGTGTACTGAAGTCCTGCTGCGCGCGATGCAGGGGGTTCAATCTGTCTTTCAGCAGCCCCAGTGTCAAAATCGCTCAGAACAAATCTATTTTTCATGCAATCAGTCAATAACCAGCGTGTTACCTGTTGTGCTGGAAAAAATCATTTTGTGTGTGGTGGAGTTCACAGTCCAGAAATGTACGCCCAACACGCCAACGAAACCAAGAACAAACTGTCTCTGCTTTGTGCATAACTTGCTGGCCCTATTTCAGGTACGAGTACAACCATCAGACATCGTCTACTGCAAGGCGAAATCAAACGACAGCAATCACAATTTTCCATCCACTGTCTGTCCGCAATGAGGATCTCGCATCATCCGTACAGAAGTCATCAGTGCGTACATCAGCGCAGATCAGCATGCAGGGCAGGTTCCAAGCTTCCGTACAGATCCGTCTGTTCATCAATACACCTGGGGCAGAGAACAATCAGGCTCCCCCGCTTGGTCGGGCCAGGCCGCGCAGTTCACACAGACAAGTCCCAAACATCGCAATTGAAAAGGGATTCTGACAAACAACCATTCCAAAGAAATGAGAATGAAAACAACATGTTGTCCAAGAAAACTCCTTTTGTTTTGGAATCGAAGTGGAAAACATGTTTTGCCATCGTGTTGTGGACAACTGAACAACGCTTTTCAGGTGGCGTGAGTCTCAAGTCTTCGAAACGTCTCCGAACAGATTCAGATTCCACGCTTCAGTTGCATCTGCGTCAGCGTGAGGCTCAAGGGAAATCAGGAATCAGAATCAGATGCCACGTGCACAAACCAGAACTGGCGTTTCTCCGCACGTCAGGCGACGACGCACTCATCCCAGCTCTTGATGGCGTCACGGCTTGAAACCCAACAAATTCTTAACGAAAACCAAGGGTTTGGCAACAATGAAGGGCGACTGCAGGAAACGTTCTGAGCTGCAGTGAAAGGTTGGTGTCCTCTGTCACACATGGTGTGACTTGAGTCGGCAAACAGTGAACGGGCCGGAATACCCGAGTCCCTTCCCTCCCACTGACCCTGTGTAAGACCACTTTGATGAGCGCAAAGGCTTCTCAATCCGCCAGCGCATTCCCTCACAAGGCAACGCAAATCAGCCTTCAATCAGCCAAGACTATCCAAAATTTTAGCTTTGTTTAACTCTGGAATCTGGACCTCACACGAATGCATGCAAGGTGTTCTTGTAACGACGCCTTGAGGAACAAACACACGGGGCACGCGTATCTGCAGATGTGTGGCACTGTGTGACAAAATCTCGACTGGTTGTCAGAAGTACTCGTACAAGCGAGGCGTAAATTTGCGCACGTCCTCTGAGCTGAAGCTGAGTTTCACGTGCTATCTGTTTGGTCTGCACACGATAGCCCGTGGAGGTGATTTCATGAGAAAATATTGCATGGAGGCAGAGATAAATTCCCTCACTCGCTCAACCTGTCAAATGGGAGTTTATGTACATGTACTCTTGTGTGAGCATACACATATATATCCTCATGAAAATTCATGATAACATGGACCACTAAACTGGAGCAATGAATTCAGTCCGCCTCGCTGGGAGTCCTCCCAGCCTCAGATTTCCCGCCACCAGCATCAAAGGCAACAACGTCGCAATGCAAACAGCCTGCTCCTCTGCATGCAAGCGACAACGGCTTCTATTTCTGGAGCAGCTGACTTACATGGGGAGCGGCGTTCTTACTGTGTCAGGGCCACGGTTTGTGCAGAATGCACCTTACGGCACCCGCTGTATGTGGACTCTCATCTCGGACCAGATGTGTCTCGTATTCGTCTCGGTTCTGGCTTCAAACCACTTTTTAGCGAACCAGCACTCCCGAAAACAGAAAACATCTCTGCCTTCAATTGTCCAACATCGCTGCGTGCTCTCAGTCAGGGTGTGACTCTGAGGCACAGAATTTGAAGGGGGAGAAAACATGTGGCTGGGCCCCGTGCCCCTGGTTCTGCCGAAGTGAACTCAGGATGTGATGTGTGTGTGTGTGTGTGTGTGTGTGTGTGTGTGTGTGTGTGTGTGCGTGAACCAACAGTCCTCGTGCTTAGCTTCTGTGACGTGCTGCCTGAAGGGGTCAAGACTTCCGGGAGAAGGGCTCTTTCCACAGTCTCCTTCGAAAGGACGAACGAAAACGATGTTTCAATGCACCTTCTCAGCTCCACGAAAATGTTGCAAACCACAAACGTTTTGTCGCTATTGTTAGATCTGCCTCTGGTGTAAGAGGATTGTTCCACATCTGAGAAAGCGAAACCGAAAGTCTTTGAACACAAACACAATCGGATTAAGAATCGGTCCTTTCGGCAACATGTCTCCAGAAGGTCATCTCCGGTGTCTTTCTTGTCACAGTCATGATGTGGTTGTTTTTCTTACACAACAGTGTTCAGCTGTCACTCCTTGTCATCTATTTAGCAGAATATCGAAACAGATCAGCGCACAAAACTTTCAGGTTCCTAGTAACAGTCAAAAGAGTCAAGAGCCCTGGTGTGGTGCAGTCAGTTCCGAGGAGGGGACACCAACCACAACCACCAAACACGACGCATTTTCTGTGCTGGGGTTCAACCAGCGAGCGATGAGGACACTGGACTGCGGCAGGTCAAACTCACGAACACAATTTTTTGTCAATTCGTGTCTCCAGAGCACTTTTGATCAAGATCATGACCACACCAGGTGCCGACCCTGAACTTCGAAAAACTTATGTCTGGACATGTGAGATGAAAATCAAGATTTCACTTGCGGCAAACAAGAGGAGATTCATTTTTGTCGGTGGTTTGTGGACCTTGGGTCAGCCAGAGCCATTTCTTGTCATCACACACCATTTCCAGGAAACAATGGCTTCACGTCAAGGAATGGCATTCATTCCTCTGAATATTCGCCCAGGAAAGAAAAAGAGGAACCAGAATCTAAATATTGTGGGGAACTGCATTTGTGCACGTTTCCAGGCCTTGTGAGGTGTTTATTGTTGTGGGAAGAAACTAAGGAAAGAAATTACACTCTGAGGAGAAAAACTGCTCAACGTATCAAAGGACCAGATGCTGGCAGGCAAAATTGTTGGACATCCGATTCTCCTGCCACGGTAACGAGGTTCGACAGCTTGTCCGGCTCGGCGTTTGATCATTAATGGTCACCACTTGTCATTTCAAGGCCCTGACAGAACCACACAGAATCAAATTTTCCGGTGCCTGAAGGAATCCAGCTCGTTCCTTTTCACATTTGAGAATCTTGAGAGGAGTCAAAGGGTCAGATATCCAGCTCACACGCGTGTGGATTTTTGACAGTGTTGAGGTGGGTTTATTGTTTTGGGAAAGTGAAGTTACACAAAGGCTGTGAGGATAAACTCCCACCACCCGACACCAGGTCGAGTTACTCACAACATGCCGAGCGAGTACTCACAACGTGCACTCGAAACTGTTTCACAGAGAACCAACCAACTGGAAAGCTCTTTGGCAAGAGAGGGAGAGGACCAGGAAAAGAAGCAAGCTGGGAGACCGTCGAATCCACAGTGGATCCTGGCCAAGAAGTTCCAAAACATGTGACATGAGGAGAACCAGATTCAGAAACTGAACCGAACGAGAAGGAAAGTCAAGCGTTGATTCTGATTCGCAAGATCTCAGCCAGACCTTTGACAAATGAGAATCTTCACTGGAACCTCGACAAAAAGCCTGATTCAGGTTCTGAACCCCAGCCTGAATCCGGGTGGGTGTGAACCCGAACCAGCAAGGAAGCCCAGTCCGACTCGCACAATTTTGAACTGACACCAAAACAAAACGATCTGACCATCCACAAACGCGCAATCAGATGGTCCCGTCCCTGAGACAGAATTTGAATCTTGATATTTCCGGGAACTTGACCTGCAGATTCAAAACTCATTCTTGTCCAGTCAAATAGTCACTCCAATGCTTGCGAGTGCACTTTCCACATCCCACACTTTCTGCCAACAAGCGACTTTGTTCGGCCCTGTTTGTGCAGAGGGACTTCCTGTGAGGCCGCAACACAGGAAGCCACTCGAGTGCGTAACGAGCACGGCGTAGGTGGAGGCCTCCCCGGGCAGGCGGCATGAAAGAGAATTTATCCCCTCTCAAGGCAAAGACAGGCGAAAAGTTCACAAGAAGAGAAGGACACAAGGCCAGAATCAGCTGTCTCGGTTACATCTCGGTGTTTTCTGCAAAAGGCTGCGCGGAACAGGGTGTCCACAAAACATGGAACATCTGTTCTGCGCTCTGACCACAAAACGTGCTGGACATCGAAAAACAACGTCAGACATCTGTTCAAAATGGGACGTTTCCGTCGGCTTTGACAAAGGTGTCCGCTCCATCTGCTTATTCCCACCACACCACTGAAGAAGCTGTGACTGAACTGAGAACGCAGCTCCAGAGAGCCGCCCAGATGCGTCCATCGCAATGCGATTACTTCAACTGCAGCTGTTCGTCGATGACCAATCTGAATCATCTGTCCCCAAGTCACAGGCGCCGACTGAACTGGGGAAACAGTCGTGATTCCCACTGTTCGTTTTCATGAAGCGTCTTTGTACGAGGTCCGTCCACGAACTTTGCGCTTCATCCCCATTTTCTCAGCAGCAGTTTGTCACAAATGAATGGTTTTTCTGGAGTGAAGACTTGACCATTTGGTCTGTGTCTGGAGTGGGTCAAACAGGTCAGCAAGTGCATCTCCTGCTCTTGACAGGTGTTTGAAATCTGTCAAGTTTAGACACTGTTGCGGTGCGACAATGGGTGTGCCGTTGTTTCTCGCACTTTTGTCGATTCTGGTGATTCCACAGCAAGGTATGCAGAAAAAAGTTGAACAAAGAGCCAACACAAAGTTTCTGTGTGTAGCTGGCAAGACGCCTATTGAATGCTGGAGGTCTCTACATGTGGTGTATGGAAGAGACTGTCTCTCCAAGACGCAGGTCCGGGTTTGGCATAGGCGATTCAGAGGAGGTGACACAGACATCCGAGACAAGGCAAGAAGTGGAAGACCAAGGACTGTCCGAGTTGCTAGAAATGTGCAGAACATTCGCAGGCACATGGAGACTGACAGGCGCAGATCTGTGAGGCAATTGTCTCAAGAAACTTGAGTCAGAAGGTCGACACTGCACAAAATTTTGCGCAGAGACTTGAGCTTCAAGAAGGTCAGTGCCAAATTCGTTCCACGTTTGCTCACACAAGAACAGAAGAATTTTCGTGTGCGCCTTTGTGAGGAAAATTTGGGACGTTTGAGAGCTGATCCCCACTTCTTGGAGTACCTGATATGTGGAGATGAAAGTTCTGTGCCACTCTATGACCCGGAAACAAAGGCATCCAGTTGTCAGTGGAAGCGACCACATGAGCGCTGTCCGACCAAGGCACTCCGGGGTAGAGCCAAAAAGTCATCTATGTTGGTGTGCTTTTTTGACTCTTATGGGGTAATCCATCAAGAATTCATGCCCAAAGGCGTCTCTGTGACAGCTGAAGTCTATTGTGATGTGTTGGACAGACTCAAGGAAGATATCAGACGAAAGCGGCCAGGGATGTGGAAGGGAGGACGTGATGGACAGACTAACAAGGATTTTGTTTTACAGCATGATAATGCATCCTGTCACACAGCAGTGCCAACCTTAGCCAAGATCAGAGAATCAGGAATAGATCTTTTGGCTCACCCCCATATTTGCTGGACGTGGCAGTGGCTGATTACTTTCTTTTTCCTCATCTGAAAAGTCTTCTCAGAGGCTGGCAGTTTGCCAGGATCGAGGAAATGCAGGTGGAGACACGCAGACTGTTGCTGAACATAGACTGTGAACTCCTGAAGAAGGCCTTCTTGGAATTGCCAAAACGTTGGTTGAAGTGTGTTAAGAGTGGTGGTGAATACTTTGAAGCTCATCATGTTGATGTTCAGGACAAATTTGATGAACTTGATATTGCTTCCAGTTCAGAAGAAGAGTCTGGAAATGAGTCAGAAGTGACCGATGACGACTATGAATCTGAAGCATATTGATTGCATTCTCACCGCAGAACAACCACACGAACTCTTTGTTAAGTCTCTGTTTAAGACTACTTGTTGAAGACTTTCATGCTTGAATCATGCCTGAAAACATGCTTGTTCAAGTCCTTCAAGTGTCATTAAAGTTTGAACAAAATCGCAAAAAAGATCGCCTTCCTATCGGCAATGAAGCGCAAAGTTCGTGGACGGACCTCGTACCACGCAAATCTCCCGCTGGACGCGAGCAAGATGCAACATTGTGCGCGTGCAAAAGGTGTGCGGGGGCAGAGAATGAACCAGCAGACTGGTCTATTTCAGGACCTGTATCCTGTTGTGGATTTCATTCACGGTCAGCACCTGCCCCTTCTCTCCCACTGGTCACGCCTGCCGTACATTGAGTGAATCTGCAATGCACAGAGTGTCAAGTGTGGGTGGTTGTCTGTCAGATGGTAACACTGCATACGCTTGAGATGTGGTGAGACATGTGATGAATGCTATCAAGTGCTGTCCCATTATCCGTTTGTGGCCCTTTTGGTTTCACTGTGCACTGACTGACACCAGAAAAAAAGGCACCAAGTGAGTGTGGTTTCTGCAGGACCGTCCCAATGGAGCAACACCAGGTACAGCCGGATGCAGTAATGCAGATGGATACGAGTCCATCCTCAAGTGCGGACTCAAGCTGACAAAGCCTTACGCAGCATTTTTTTTTTCGCACATGTGCCACGAGTTTTTTCAAGCAAAACCTGATCACACTCTCTGCCCATGCAAAAAGATCTGTCAACAGAACTCTTCCACTTGAGTCTTGTGACCCTTCTTCTTGTCTGAGAGCAAAGCTGCAGCAACAGGTCTGCCGATAAAAACGCTCAGCGTCAGACGAGCTGGCGTCGCTTTCCATTCACAACTGGCTGGTGTTCGTTGAAGCCAAATGTGATTTAGATAGATTGGAACCTTCAATCGTATGGCCTGTACGCCAAGGCAATGTTGGTGGGTTGCACAGCAGGCGAATGGATAGCTCCTGCTTGACTCGTCAACGCACGGCTGCAGTGGCGCCAGGCATCGTACATTGCAATTGACACACGGCAATTGGCCCAGTTTGACTGCCTGCAGCGGAACACAAATCAAGCCGGCTCTGGTACACAAACGCACCTTCTTTCTGGGACGTCATTCGCAACGCTTCTTGACGTCAATTTCTTGGCCCTTTTCACTGTGAAAATGAACGGCTGTGGCGTAACAAGAACAACGGCCCCACACCCCGTCCACAAAGCGTCACTTCCATCTGTGCTGTGTTTCTAGCATTCACAGGCTGAAAGGAGTTTGTCATCCACAACACGACACGCGCACACGCACGCACGCACAACAAACACACGCACACACACGCGTGCGTGGCGCGTCTTCTGACCCCTCCAAACAACATTTTCTACAGTGTCCGACAAACTAGAAATCAAATAGAATTCATTCCCTCCAGCTTCCAGCGAGCTGAACCAATCTGCATGGACAGCAGGTCCCAGCGAAATGTCAAATGTGAAGCCAATACGCGTTGCACTGTCATCTGTGTCTCCTCTCCACTGACTGTTCCGTGCGCCTTTTCGACGGACCTTTCTCAGGTAGATCAGAACAGCTCAGAACACACATTGGTTGTCACTGAAATACGAACAGCAGGCCAAACTTGCAGTGGCGTTTCCCATGGTGCTTCCCGTGCTCGATGTTCTGCGCACGTATGAAGCGAGTCTCTGCAGAGCTGTACCCAAACTCATCAATGTCAGTTTCACAGCGAGACGAACTTTCTCCCTTCCAGGAAGCAGTTCACAATCACACCAACAGATCTGAACTTTGAGCCTGGACGACGCCGCGAGGCTGATTCTTCTCCCGTCTCCGGGTCAGTCGGTCAACAAGGTCGTCGTTGCACCTTCGCAGGGACTCATTATCACGCGAAGCTCACAGCAAAACTCATTTCAATTACGAACAGCTACAAGGCCCTCAGTTGGGCACCAATTTGTGGGTGTCAGGAAGATTAATTTTGATGCCGGTTCATTTGCGGTAAAAAAGCATCCAGTTGGCAGGCTTCGAAGGCAAGAAAATATTTGCTCATCCAATGCACAATCAAAAGTTTTTCTGGCATGAGCACTGACCAGGTGCAAACCCTGAACTGGATAACGACAGTCGCATTCCGAGCACCTCTTCGCTTGAACTCCGCGGCAACATTTTTGGCAGCACTGCGATCAACTCAACTGGTGTGAATACTTTTGGCAAAATTTCCCATTGTTGTCAGTCTATGTGCAGGATTTCTCTCAATTCATCTGTACCCAGCGACGAGTGGCACCTGACTCTGAGTTACTCCAGTATGCGTGACCTCGAGACGACACACATCACACACGCGCGAATTTGCAAGTCACAGCGCAGTAGGCACGCAGTCTGTCCACACGAAGTGGTCCAGCGGTGTGCGTCCACACGCTGATGAGTACGCGAAGACTGTACTGCACACGGTGAGTGCGCGGGTCTCCATCTCTTGGTCTGGACGCGCGAAACGCTGAAAACGACGCGCGACACAATGGATCACGTCCGGAACTGGGTCAGGTCACAACCTCCAGCGCATTACGGGCAGCGCCATTCAACCAGTTCGTGCATCCTAAACTTGGCTCAGGCCAAAAACATTGGGTCAGAAAGCATGCTCCAGGCACCTTCAGCATCTCTGGTCAAGTGGTCAAGTTCAGCCAGCCAGGCCACACGCACACACACACAACACACACACAACATACACACACACACACACACACACACACACACACACACACACACAAACTGGCTTGTTTGGCTGCACGACCTGGAGTCTGGTGCACCGCTGTCTCAGCCACATATTTCCTCTTTGCATTTCACCCTCCATTTATTTGACCTGTCCATTGAATATAACATAGCGGTTTTCCATTAGATGGTGACGGATCTGTTGCCGTGTGCCAGCAATGAGGGATTCTCCTGGGCATCGCGGGAGATGTGGCTTCAGACAGGAGATAAGGAGCATTGTGTGATAAGTCGGAAGGGAAATGATGGCAGGCGGGAATCAGTCCAAAACGCCCACACCCAATCAACTCAACAATCTCTCTCATCACCAAATAGAATCTAACTTCGCCATTCATGCAGTATCTCTCAATCACGCAGAGCAAAACTCTTTCATTCACTCTGTGGTTTTCTCTACATATCATCAAGGGTATGAAGCACAAGGCCACAACAGGAGCACAAGAAGCGAGCAGTATGAAAGTCACGGCAGTGGGTGGACCACAAACAACGGCCAGACCTTTTTTAACAGATGAAACTCAAACAAAGTCTCAACCCAAATGCAGATGGGTCAGTTGACGAGCAACCTCGGAAGAAACAATCCACTTCTCGAGAGAATGCGATTGACTGGTTCGCCAATGAGCCCCTCATCAGCCTATTACTGATGACGGAGTTCATGCGCTGATTGGCGTCGTGGTCACGTGACCCGACGGCGTCCCCGGCCCGCCTGATGGGCTCGACGCGTGTTGTGGCGTCATTACCTCGGAAACGGCGGCTCATTTGCTCCAATACCCACAAACTCATTTCTGCATGCAGAGGACAGTCCTCACTGCAGATGTTTTGCGTGTGCTCAAGTTTCCTCAGACAAACCAGACGTCGCTCCAGACATTCAAACCATGTCACCTTCAAGACAATTATTTCCATCACGTTTGAGTTCCGTCCCCTCCCAAAGAAAGAGACTTCTCATTGCAGCGTCTGCAGTAGGAAGCCACTCCCGAGGGACCGCGATATACGTCGAGTCTCGCACACTCGTGACCTAATTTCCCACTGTGGAACCACGCTGTCTGGTTTGATTAATCCTCACGTCGTGCTGAGGATGCCTGCTGACTCTGAGTTCACTTTCTCTTTCCTGGGAACAAAAGGAACTGCCAATCAAAGCAGAACAAGGACGTTGGCTTCACAGCAACACGAGTAGGAAAGTTGGCAGAGCCGAGCAGGAAGTCTCTTGCATCCCCACGCGCACATGTGAGCCCCAACTCTTGAACTCTCGCACAAATTACTGGCTGCGGCTCACAGCGAGCAATTAACACAGATGACCACAGGAACAGATGAACCAGTTCGTTGACCTCACACAAAGTTTCATGCCCGTGCGTGTGTGCATTTCTGAAAACGCATCAAGGTCTGCAAATGAAAGGAGTCGAAACACTGATAAACATGTTGCAGCACCAGGAAACATTGTTGACGAACAAAAAAAACTTTTCATTGTTGCCGACATCATGCTACCGAGGGACCCGACAAAGCCGAATCAACGGCGCCAGGCCTCAGGCCCAGACGAATCTCCCTCGAGTAGGTCGCGTGAACGGACCATGGTTCTCGCTCAACCTGACCGTGCTTCTACAAGTCCCGTGGCCATTAGGCTGCGAACATTACCAGATTACAACATGCGTCGCACTATACTGTGTGGGCTTTCTCCTCTCTGTTCCTCATTCCAAACATTTCGTGTCTCAACATTTGTTGTTTTCAACACAAACTTCAGATGCCTCAAATATGGCGCGTTTTGGTGAAATCACATGCAGTTTTAAAGGGTCGATAACCCGTCATGATGTCTTCAGGGTCTCCATTGTCCTTGGCTTTCTTTCGGCATGTTTTTGCCCCGGAAACCAACAACCCACTGCAGAAACAGAGTTAGCAAAACAAATGACAGTTCCCAGACTTGTCCCGCCAGCCGGGTGCGAATTCTCAGTCAAATCAACTCACTCCCCTCTTTCTGGAGGAACCATGAACACGATGCGTCAGGGCGATGGAACACGTTTCAGCCTGAGTCTACTCATCGAGACAATAACGTTTGCACAACGCAGATGAAACGCGATGCCAACCAACCGTCGCTCGGGTTTGATTTCCGCCGTGCGGAGCCAACTCCCGCTCAAACCAAGCACAGGAGAGTCGCTCGGACGTGTGCGATTGGTTCTCTTCCTCCGGGATTTGAACTTTGAGGTGAAGACAGGGTTCTCACACTGCACAAAAATGGTTCCTGTGAAATCACACAATGACTTTTCGAGACCTTTGGTTGAGAAAGGAGTTGTGTGATTGAACAGGAACCTTTTT
>JAAUXT010040687.1_pt1 | contig 14282 bp, 12 predicted proteins | sample 7278171 | NCBI WGS metagenome assembly JAAUXT01 (sample SAMN14350112, study PRJNA611818) | marine sediment metagenome | isolation source: surface marine sediment (1.8m) | place: French Polynesia: Moorea | collected 2018-08 | reverse complement strand
CCTCTCACCCTTCCCTCTCACCCTTCCCTCTCACCCCTCCCTCTCACCCCACTCTCACCCCACCCTCTCACCCTCCAGTTTGAAGGCGCCCTGCTCGGTTCCCGTCCTCAGGTCGGCGCATGCGCTCTCGGGCGGCCCCGCCGCGAACCCTGCCACCAGGGGGACGACGCAGCACAGCAGCGCCACCTGCTGACAATGGACGACAATCCGTCTCTGCTTAATTTGGAACGTGATCAGGTGGGAATTGGGGTTTTCACACAGATGACGCGGCGTCGAAATTTTCACGCCACAGCTGTAAGCCAGGAACGTACTGGACAATTTTCGGGCGCTCTCTATTGAGCGTCATGTTAAATTCAACAAATTTGATGGCACTCAGCCTGTGTGAAAATCCTGGCATCCTGGCAGCTCGACCGGGCACTAGCCCTCCAAAATTTGCGCTGACTGACACAAAACCAGCATTCGATAGTTTTCCTGGATCCGCCCACATGAGAATGGGAGTCTCCCATTGGCGAAAGGCCAAAGATTTTCGCGGGTACGGATTCGAAGAGGGGAACTTTTGGTGGTCAAGTGATGCATTCATGTGTGTTCTGAAGACAAAAGGTCTGCATTCGAACAGTTTGTCAAAATTCTGGGCTCCGAGAAAACCATTATGCAATTGCAATATATCAGGAGCGAAAATTTTGAGCGAAGTGCAGAAGTAACACCCTACCGTTTGGACGATTTTGCAGTTTCTACAGATGACCTCCATGTTTGTTCTTGATTTGCAGTGACACAGGTCCCTTTTCCAACTCAGGTAAGAGTTCGCGTTATCAGTGTTGTCAGTCCTGTGACCCACATTGATAACGGGGCAGATCCAGGTTTGACACAGGCTGGCAAATGGTCACTCTGTCCGGATCAGACCTGCCATTTTGTCCTGATTGGGTGGGAACAAATTTCGCCAGGTAGAAACGCACACACACACACACACACACACACACACACACACAGAGAGAGAGAGAGAGAGCTGGGCAGTATGGACACGGCAGGACAGAAGCAAGTAAGGAAGGAATATTTTTCCAGCTGACCCGAATTTGCATGAACTCATTCTTTCGCGAATGAAGGACAAAGTTTTGGCACTGCGCTTGTTGCCCTGGATCCGCACGCTCCTGCGCGGGGTGACCTGGACGGGGACGCAGCGCGGACGTGGGCAGTGACGTGCGCAGTGATGGAGCGTGTTTGTGGCGGGAAACGAGGCGGAAACGAGGCGCGTCACGGCGACTCCTGCTGAGTGGAGCAGTGTGTGTGCGGGGGGGGGGGGGTAGGGGGGTCCGGGGGCGGCGTTGGACACTAAATGAAAAGCACCAAAAAATTCGTCAAATAAAAATGATGAAGTAGGTCTTTGGAACTCCACCGGGCAAAAGATTTGGCCCGCAGGTGCCCCACCCAAACAAAGGGGCTTTCAATCGAACTCTTCCGGGATTGCCTTTTGGAATCTGAATGCTTTTCCCACCATTTCTGCGGACGACACTTTCTGTGCCCTGCAGCTGTATCTTGGTGAATTTGAATCTTGAAAGTTCGCACCCTCTTGGGCCGAACCCCAGTGCACACCTAATTGAACATTTACAGGGCCGACAAGGTATCTGTGCCGCCACACGTCGGAAAGTTGAAAAGCTGTTTCAAGTGAATCCAGGATTGAGATTTGTCAGCCCCAGAACCTTGGAGAGAACGAAAGCCAACCTCAAAGTTTTACTTGCAGGGAAATTAGTTTTTGCAAATGGGATGAAATTAGAAGGGGGCGGCTGGTCGGGCGGGACCAGCCCCTTTGGATCCACTGCAGCCTGGTCACATTGGGTTCGGGGAGCAGGGGCACGGGCCCACCCCCTGGCTCCACCCCTGCTTCAGTCAACCCCTTCTGCCCGACTGAACCTGGCTCTTGTGCTCGGTTCTGGTGCCGGTGGAAAACGGGGATTATTTGCTGAGCACTCAGTGAGGCGCGGCCCCCATTATCATCGCTCACCCGGACAATCGGTAAACATATCGCTACGCGACGCGACGCGACGCGACGCACCGATTGAGCGGGGTGGGTGGGTGTGAGTGTGTGTGTGTGGGGGGGGGGGGCGAGTGATGGATTCAGACCACAGGCCCCGAGAAACCCTCCCCCCGTGACCCCGAAAGAAGTGGCCCAAGGGGTACATCTGAGGGAGGGGGCAGCCCCCAATGTCCCCTGGCTTGCTTCAAAATTTTTGAAGGTGGGGAGGCCTGTACGAAACCCAAGATCCGCCATCGAATATATTTTTTCCTTGTGTACAAAGCGTTAAATGCATTTTAAACTCATTTTGTGGATAGAATTCAGCACAGGTATATGTGTCGGTTCTGCCTGTGTTTTCTTGTGCAATTGGGCCGTTTTCCCGCAGCGCGCTTCACACGCAGCGCGGCGAAGTGTTTAGAGCGCGAGACAGGTGCGTGACGTCACGAGTCGCCGTGCAGTCAGCCGAGCTGCACTAGGTCAGGGCTGTCCAGCAAAAACACTCGTTTTCTCCGCTGAACCACTGAAAGATGGATTAAACTCCGTCATGAAAGCGTGGCAGAAGGAATGTAGCTGAGGACAGTGCAGTTTTCAAGGTGTTTTGGGCTGTAGTGGCGCAGAAATCAAGCTTTGCGTGTGGGCCTTGTCAGGCCTCGGCAAGTTGGCTAGGATCAGTGGCACCACTCACACACTTGAGCCTCGGCAAACAAAACCGAGCTTCTCACGGCCTGAAAACCGCCTCCAAACCGCCACAAAACACAGCAACACTGCAGGAATACGCAATGGACAAAGGCTAGTTGGATTTGCAGGAGGCTTTGAAGGATTTTGCGGCTGTGGAAGGGAGGAGAGAGCGGAGTTTGTGGAGAGGTTTGCGGAGGCTGTGGGTTCACGCTCCCACTGCCCCAGTCTGACTGTCTCCATCTCCCACTTGAGCAGAAATAAATACACAGCAAAGGTATTTTGATCACTCAGAGGTTGCTCAGGGGGCAAAAGCGCGCAGAAAAACACGGACTTATTGTGGATCAAAGTACAGGAGGCCCAGCTTTTTGTTTTCTACTTGTTTTTGTTTTGGAAAAGAAGCGTTTGGCAGTGGCAGTGTTCAGGGTGGAGAGTTTGCTGTGGCCTCGATGCTGTTGTGAGGGAAACACAGCTTCCCCCACAGATGAGGAGGCAACAACGAGCCTGGTTGCTAGTAGCAACGTTGGCAACAACAACGTCACAGCCAGCAACAACGGATTGCCGCAGCAACAACAGCAGCAGCAACATCCGGACTGCAGCCGATGTTTCATGTTCCGATCTCGGCGCAACATCCTCGTGAAGCGTCTTTGGAAAGCCCGCGCCCAACTCGCAACAACCACCCAGCAACAACAGCGGCAGCAGCAGCAGTCGCAGCAGCAGCACCCAGCGCGCTCACACAACAACGATGAAGCCAGGAGTTCGCTTCAAAACGAGAAGAACGCTCTCGCGGCCGCCGTCAGTGAGCAGGAACTCAAGGCAGCGATGCATTCCCTGCTGAAACGTCTCAAAGAACCGCAGCTCCAGACCCTGGTGACGGCCGTCGAATCAGGGGGTGGCGAGAGCACCGAATGTGTCCTCCTCCCAAAGGGCGACCTCCAAAAACTAGGGGCTCGACTCGGGGGTGTCCCGCCCCACTACCTCTGCTGCCAGATCTGGCGTTTCCCCGACTTACAGACCTCAGGCGCTGGCGGCGGTTGCCTTGGAAACTCTGATGATGACAGTGACGGCGTTGTTCCCCCGGACTGCGAGCGGTTGAAGGCGTTGCCGTGTTGTTGCTATGGGAACGCCGCCGTCGTGGAGACGCCGTCCCCGGGAGGAGGGACGCCCGATTCTACCTCAGCGGTGTCGTCGGCGTCACCGTCACTGTCGCCCCACCTCGTGTGTTGCAACCCGTTTCACTGGAGCCGCGTCTATGAGCCGGGTGAGTGTGGCTTCCGAAACGGTTGGCGTTTCACTGTCTTTTGTTTTGCGAAAAGAACAATGAAAGAATTTGAGCGCAATGTGAAACGCATGTGGTTGCAGGGCTTGGTAGATTTGCATCACAGAGCTGAATCCGTTCTGTTTCGTGGGTGTGAGGCATCGTGAAGCACTGAAGACCTGTCTAACTCTTGGAAAGACTGAGATGTTTTTTGTGCCAAGAGGACGTTCGCCACATTGTATCATTTTTGGACGTGGAGACAGGGGAGGGTCGTCGGGGGGGGGGGAGGGGGGAGGCTCACGACAATCGTCTGGAATCGAAACTTTGAATGATACGCAGACTTTGGAAGGTTGATAAGACCAACACAATGCAGTCGCGACAGGGAAAAGTTCACAATGTATTTCTTCTCTTCCACGACCAGCAACTCGCAGAGAGATAAAAACTGCTCCTCGGATCTGGGGCAGCCACGCTCTGCTCTGGTCGTATTTACTGTTTGATTTACGGAAGAAGTATTAACTTTTAAACGCTCGCCTCCCTTAAAACATCAAACACAGCCAAATTAAAACCGAATTGAAATCAAACGGAAAAACTGTTGCTAAGCTCCGGGTAAACATTCCATTGTTGTGCTCAAAATATTTTGTTGGATCAGAGGCCATTTTCTGAGGTTGAATTGCGGTTTCAAATTGTAAAAGGACGTTGGAAAGATGCGCTGCGGCAGAAGTTTGTTTTGAGAGTTTGCGGGGTTGAGGGAAAAAGTGGCCGGTGTTGACAGAGTATCTTCCTGTGGTGGCGAGTGCTTTTTGTCCTGTTTGGGCCGAACGAACCGACTACACTTCACTTCATTTGTCAGAACCGTTGATTCTCAGTGAGACCAAGGATTCCAAAAATTACCTTCTGTGGCGTCTTCTGCCCACCGTGAAGTTTGGTTGTGGTTTCTAAAAATTTTCCCTTCTCACATGCAGTCTTTATGACTCTGACACGTTTGTGCATAAATCTATATCGCCAGCAATATACGAGTGTGATACGCTTTGTTCGTATTGAGAACGAAAGTTTTTTGCACAGGTTGCATTTCAAGCTGAATACATTTACGGCTTTTTTGCCATTAAGATTCTATTGCAGTTGCCATCATCACCAGTGATCATCGTCTATGATACAGTCATCAACTCTGCAGCTGCTGTTTCTGAGAGACCGATTGTTTTCCCATCTGTGACACGTTCACATAAGATCTTCCCCCTCACACTGGCTCTGGTGAATCTGATGCATTGTTTTCTGTGTTGTGTTTGTAGATTTGCCGCCCCCGCCCTACAGCAGCGCTGTGTCGGAGAAAGGTGCGTCTCTTGCTTTACTCACCTGTTTTGGGGCTTGGGGAGGTTTACAACAAGAGTTCGGGCACGGACAACAACGAAAACACTGGGGTGGGCGAAATGGGAACAGAGCAAGGGACAATGGACCTGTGGCCTGTTTCAACCAGGACAGGGACAGTTACTTTCAACTCAAAGCAACCAAAACTGCAATTTTGAATCAGACAGCCTCAGCATTGTCAGTTTTGCGTGGCATTGTAAGTTTTGGGAAGTTTTCCCCTTTGTTCACCTGACCACCATCAGAAACAGTCGCAATGGGCCGTTGATGTTTGGACAACAATCGGGGTTCATCACCTTCGGGGTTGGTGTTTGTCCTTCATCCAATTGACTCTCGAGGCCGATGGATAAAGCGCAACAAGTGTAATAGGGGTTCAACACCTTGAGGGTAATTAGCAATGCTTGCTAATCACCCCCTGGTTAATTAGGGGTTGTCTGGGTAATGACGTCACGTGACGCAACAGGCGCCACTGGGGGATGGTCAGACGGTCAGTCGAGCTGACCGGGCGGTGATTAGGCTCGGGAGATCAATGAGGAGTATTGATTGTCTGTATTGATTGATTGATAGGAGGGTCTACGGGGGCGCCGCGCGGGCGGGGTCGGGGCGCCGCGGTGTCGGCGTCCTCCTCCTCCATCGCCTCCGCTATCGCGCTCGGAGATTTGAACTCGCTTTACCCCGCGCAGTCAGGCGCCTCGAGGTTCAGCTTTCCGGTTCAAAAAGATCTCAGAGACTCCATCTGAATCGGGTTTCTCAGGCGCCCAGCGAAAGAACGGGAAGCTTTTGTACACCGACATCGCCATCCAAATTGACCCACACGAAAATTGGTCCCATCTTCTCGTTATTCGTGTCTTGCTTCTCTGTTTTTGACGCCAAGTTTGTTTTTGTCTTTCATCAGACCTGACCGGATTTGACGGAGACGCCACCTTGCTGATGACGTCATCACCTCCGCCCGGCGCCGTCTCCACGGAAACGGGAGGGACGCCGCCCGAGCTCCGCCCAACAGACACAGGTGAGTGAAATCAGTCAATTGTAGCAGCGCTTCTGCGCGAAGGAGTTTATGGGAAGGGGGCGGCAACCCAAACCCTGCCAGGTGTTGGGTTTGTGGATGGAGGGTGACACAACAGCGATGGAGGGTGGTCTGAACACACCCACGTCCTTGGACGAGTTTTGGACGTTCATTCCACCAAAGGAACTTGCAGGTTCCCAGGTCCTTCAGGATGGGGGTTCTCGCCCTGGAGACCGTCCTCGCTTCCTCTGTGTTATCAGCTGCGGTCGGGTTCTGGGAAGGGAAGCGTCGTGTTGGCCGAGCGTTCCCGAGGCGCGTTTGCGGCGTCCTTATCTGGACGGTGTGTGGACTATTGATAAGAGAGAGATAAGAAGCTCGGTTGTGATTGGGCATCAAAAACAGGACATTCTTCTTCGTGGCTGCGAATATTTGCTGGTCGAACAGAGAAGTTGTTGTGGTTTCCTTTTTTGGGTCACGGTCACACCTTTGTGTCCAGGAAAGGTTGGTTGTTCAGAGAGGGGCCAGTGAAGTTTTTGGGTGCAACCCAAATATCATAGTCCAAACCGGAAAAAACAAGTGATCGTACTCGTACCTTGTGAAAGAGATGGAGTCAACGCAGAGACGAAATGCCCAAGACCAGAGGTGAAGAAAATGGCTCCGGCCTTTTGACTCAGTTCAACCAAACAAAATGACCAGATTTGGGAAAATGCGCGTGAACTGTTGGTCCAATGTTTTCTGATGGAGGTCAGAGAACTTGTGTCTTCCGTCCTCCGTTAGTTTCACCCGACGAACTGAGGTTCAGGGCTCTGGTCAAAGAACAACGTACTTTCTCCTCTGGTAATGGGGGTCCAGTCGCGTGATACAACGCTGCCCAAGAAACATCAAGTTTGAAGGAGACGCTTCATTTCTGCTCAGTACCACCTCCCTTTAGTTTCCTCAATTGCACCAAGTCCTTTTCACCTGAAAAAAATAGCGAGGATGGGGGAGGGTGGAGAGGGCTCGGGGTGTTGCCCCAGTGCCGGGAGGAGCGGAGTTCTTCCCCCCGTGCGGGCAGCGGCGGCGGGGCGGTGCGGTGCGGGGCGGCACGCAGCAGCAGCGTACATGTTGTGGAGGATATTATTTACCTCCCGCTACATGCCTGTCGGTCGGTCTGTCTGTCAAACACTCTCAAAACATCAAGACTCAAGACTCGCCAGACAGCGTGTGGCTCAAGATCTTTGTGTGCTCTGAATGCTTGTGTAGAAAAAGGGTCCGCCATGATGGTGAAACATCCTTCAAATCGCACAGCAGTGAAGGGATGAAAAACGAAGGTGAAATCAAGACGATTTGGAAACGTTTTTTTTTCAGCACAGAGGAAGCACAGCTTTTTTTACGTGGTGAAGGCAATACCTGTAAACATGATAAAATCAACCGCGGAGGGGCGCCGAGAAAACACACGATCTGATGCGTGTGGGGGAGGAGGAGGAGGCGTGGGGGAGAGGTGCAGGGGCGCGCCACGGGGACAGGGTTCGAATCCGTGGGGGAGAGGTGCAGGGGTGCACTGGGGGAACAGGGTTCGAATCCTGGGTCCAGGGCAAGGGAGGGGAGAGAGAAGTGCGGGGGTGTGTTGGGGTGGGGACAGGGTTCGAATCCTAAAGGAAAGGAGCGTGGGGAGAAATGACAGTGTTTCAATCCTGGTGGAGCCGAGAATGTACACACGGGGGGGGGGGGAGTCTGAGCGTGGTACTCGTGGTTGAGGGATCAAACGCAGTGAAGAGATCGGAGAGCATTCGGACAGAAAAACCAAACGGGCAAACGAATTGTTGACGTTCCCTGCTGAAGTTTTGGAGTTAGTTGTCAGCGCAGGACAAAGGATGAGAGTTGTCGGGTGCAGTTCTCTTCAGCAGGGAAACTGCAGCAGCGCTCATTGGTCGATTCGCTCCAGGAATCACAAAGTCTTTGGAAAATACTTCACTTGAGATTGCGTACTACCCCAAGGTATACCGGTATTTCCAGGGACAGACCCTGGAGGGGGGTTCAATTGATACCTCCCTGAAGTTGTGCACGGACGGGAACTTTTTCAGTTGATATTTGGTCACGCAAGGTGGGGGAGGGGGGGGGGGTCGGCCCCATGACCAGATCCTGTCTTGGTTGCTTGTGTCGGTGTGAAATTACGAGAGCTCGAGGGAGAGAACCAAAGTGAGCGACAAAATTGGGTGTGTCTCCTGCGGTTTTGGGGGAAGGTTGCGTGTCGGGCATGTCAGGAGAAGTTTGGGGCTGGGGATCCAGGGGGCTGGGGATCCAGGGGGCTGGGGATCCAGGGGGCTCGGCTGGAGGATTGACAGACACGCACGTTGTGTGTCTAGTTCAGTGGACGAGCTCTGGAGACATGTCTGAGTTGTTGGTCCTGGATGCATCAGTAGGATTTGGTGGTCCCTGCAGCCTCCTCACCTGCGCTGAAGCCATGCAGGGGAGATGCACGGGAAAGTCTGCAAGTGTTGTCTTCCGGTCACTGCAGCACGCAGTGGACCAGGTCCGCACTCGCTGTGCAATTCTGCGACGCTGATGCAGAAACTGGATCCGATCCAGTCAGGGTGTGGGTACCGTGAGCAAATTTTCAAAAATTCAACACAAAATTTAATGTCTTAATTTTGGGTAATAGCCCCTCGATTTTCTGCTTCTTACCTTGTAATATTTCTGCCACTTGATGTGGACGGTCGCGTGTTTTGCAATGGAGATGTGGAACATGCAAAACGTTGACACGATAATTGGTTGTGAAGTGAAATTTTGAAGCACTTTTTGCGTGTGGTGCGTCAGTAGAGACGGCGGCGCCGTTTGCCATGCACGTTCGAATTGTACCCCAACCGAACGTGAGATGCGAACGTGCGTGCGTTGCTTCAGAGGATCTGGTGTCATTTAATGCAGTCTGATGCGTGCGTCTGCATATGATGTCCACGGGGTTGAGTCTTCAGTTTCATGCTCTTTTGAGTGTCTTGACAACCACAGATAGCAACCAAAGTTTGAATCTTATTACTCGTGTCTTGATGACCAAAGAAGCTGGATTCGGTCAAGGATGCACCCCGGGCGACATTTGTAGATACGGCAGGTTTCCATGACAACAGTGAGAAGATCGTTGGGAAGGAAGGAAAAGGCTGACAAACGAGTACACAGAGAAGGAAACCGGGACAGAGATGCTGAGGTTCATGTTGAAGGAAATGACACAGTGAGATACGCACCTCTCTGCCCCTCTCTCTCTCTCTCTCTCTACCTGTGTGCGAGAGAGGGGGAGAGGGTGCTGACAATAGGGACGCCGTGGGCCGTTGTCAGGCCGTTGTCATGGCGGGTTGTTAGGAGACGCAGTCGGCTGGAAACGCTGCGACTTCATGTCAGCACCGTCCCCCCGACCTGCGCTGTGAAGACGTGAGGGCCGCTGGGGGTCAAAAGTGACGCTCCTAAAGAAAGGGTTCACGCACGTTGACGGAAGGGCTTTCATGACGAGGGAAGGGGAACTCCATGGGAAATGAAGCCTGAATTTGACAACTTTATTTCTTAGTTTTGGTGGGCCTGGGGCTTGTACAACCAAGTTTTCTTGTGTGTGCAAAAGAGACTGTCACGGACGCAGAACAGTTTCTGCGTGCCCGTAAGATTGGCACATTTTCAAACCTGCATATTTTTGAGGGTGTAGTGGAGACGGTGAGGGTGAAGAAAAAGTCGCCAGAGAGGAGACTGAATGAAAAAGTGCTGTGAGAAAAGTGGGGTCCTTGATTCATCGGGAAATGTCACGTGTGTCAGGTTTAAGAAGCCATGAAATCGTCGTTATGCACTGAGAGAGCGAGTACATGATTTTCACATTGAGGTCACAATGACCTCATTTGACACAAGACTTCGAGTCCAGATCCACGAATGGGGTCATTTTGACCTGATTAATCAAGCAGCTGTCAGAGTTATGATTGCTTTTAGCCTCCCACATTTCACCGTGTCCCCCGCATGGTGCATCAGATGGAACGTACTCCAGTGCGTGTTCGATTTCTGACAAGGTGGATATGCCTCCGGAAGTCCGCCATCGACTGGAGGGAAGCACTCCAGTGCAGGAGTAAATGCAGATGCATATCTACGCAACTGAGCACCAGGTCCCATTGAGGCCTGTTTCACACTGTAAGCGCCTTGCTGTGCGTCACCAAACAAGAGAATGACATTGCGTCCGTCAAATCGCTTTTACTGTTTCAAGGCTTTTCCCTTTCGTGGTTCTCGTATTGGTGACACGCGGTCGTTTTTTTTGACGTCGGCGTCAAAATTGAACATTGAACCCAATGGTGGAATTTTTGACGTCAGCTCAGAAAAAGACCGCGCGTCACCCAGTGTGAAAACCCCTTTTGGTAGCAGAAGCGCGGGTTGAGTCCGGTTCTGAAACATTCACCAGGATAGCCCTGCACGTTCTCACACGGACATCCAGATGAAGTGTTTATGGTTCGCATCCCAAAAGGGAAAACGGCTTTGGAGACGCAACGCACACGACGCGTCCGGTGTTGCACTGGGTCGCCGAAGCTTCCCCAACCACGGGGTCGTCATGACGATGATATCTTGCGACGCCATCAGTTTCGTTCTGCTCCCGTAACCAGGGCGACCCACTGCTGTCGCTGCGGGTCCAGAAACCACCTCAGTTTCGCGAAAACCTCGGGACTGTTTCACGCAGGAGGCGTTGTGCCTTGGGCCTCAGAACAAACCAATGGACGCTGGTCGCCACTGACAACGCAGCGCCCTCCGGTGTGATCAGGGACGCAATTCGTGACGCATTTATCTGAGCCTGCTCTTGTCAAACATTCAGGGGGATTTCTCCCCAGAAAATATGGAGGTCAATTTTAAATACGAGAAAATGGAAAAATGGTGTCAGGATGACCCCAGAAATGACCTAATTCTTTGATCTTGACCCCATTTCTCAGCACATCTTCGGTGCCCACTTTGTCACGTGGCCCTTTTCTTGCGAACTGTTTTCATCACAGTCGACCCATTTCAATGTGAGAAGGTGGTCGTCCCGCTGTGCGAGGCTCTTCAGTTGAGGTTTCTTGTTTGGGCAGGAAGTTGTCGGTTGTGTCGCGGTCACAGAGCTCCGGCCCCTGCAGGGCTCCAGCCCACTCAGGCTCCAGCACTGTCAAAACACGCGTAGGTTTGGGTGTGGTGGGAACCTGTGGGGCGGTTTTGTACTGGTTGTGTATTGGATGCGGTCCGCTTGAGATCAGTGTTCGGACGTGGTGAGAGATCTCACTGCAGCTACGCGTTCGTCGTACAAAGGACGCCTGTGGTGACGACTTACACTCTGCGTGTGTGTGTGTGTGTGTGTGTGTGTGTGTGTGTGTGTGTGTCTGTGTCTGTGTCTGTGTCTGTGTGTGCGTGTCAGCACGCCAGTGTTGCCCTGAGTGGACTCGAGTTCTGTTTCATTCACACCTTGCGTTTCTTCAGTGTTCAAACCAGTGAGCACAGCACGTAGCACGGAAGTCCGTTGTTTCGTTCAGAGGTGCAGTTCACAACGAATCCAACGTGAAACAGGCCGAATCAGAAAAAGCGAACGTTGACGTCAAAAGCGGACTCGGCACTTGTTAGGGCAGTGCGGACGGGAGAGGTATGCGTCGCCCATAGTTGCGGTCGGGTTTGCGGTGAGGACGCCCCTGCGGGTCTGTGTGCAGAGCGCGGTGCGGAGACGCAGTCAGCCCGAGCCCCCCGACGCACCGCCCACTGCGAGGGGGAGCCTCCGAGGCCAGTGTCCGCAGTGGGGTTCGTCCAGACAGCTGGACTTTACGCTTTCCGTGCTCGTTACAGTGGAGTGATTGATTGAGATGCACGGGTTGGTTCCACAGGCCTTGACTGCTACTGGTCTGACTTTGCGTCAAAGAAGGATAGAACCTGCACGGGGTGGTCACTCGTTCACTCGACCTGGCAGGATGAATGAAGGGCAGTTTTCAAACACTTTTTGTGGGGCGTTCAACGCACATTTTGTCGCTTGTCCAAGCGGGCAGGGTGGATGGGCCGAGCAGCAAACTTGTGGAAAAGGACGAGAATGACGGGTGAAACATGAAAACGCAGTGGTTGCTCATTGTGCCAACTTTGACGAGAAATCTTGGTGATTTTGCGTTGGAATATGGTCTGAAAAGAACGAACGTGAATGAAAGCGTGCAAAGTCATTTCCCTGGCTGATGGAGAGTATTTGAAAAGTCGGCAGTTTGTGAATTGATCGGATTTGAATTCTGCCGCAAAAGGACAATATTTGTTTTTGCTGTGTGGGGAGTGTGAAGCGAAACAAACACGCCGCTCGGGGGGGGGGTCGGGTTGGGGGGGGGAAACAGCCGCAGCGCTGACGTCACTTCCGCCACGTCCACACTGAGTGCGTCGTCGTGCGTCGACGAAGGCAAGCAGGACCCATTTAGACGTTTGTTTTGACGCGTGCAGGGACCGCTTGTGAATTGCTATTTTGCCATGACGTTGGTAGCTGAATAGCGTGCGCGATTTGCCTGAAGAGCAAGCAGTCTGAGAAAAATTGTGTGAAAGAGGCGTGGACGCGAAATACAAGGGACATCGAAGACTGCTGTGTTCCTTCTGAAGACAAAGATGAGGTCCATCCGTACAACAAGTTTTGTACTGGATTTGTGAGGTCAGCACGCGACGGCAACACAGTTTCACGTCTTTTGCTACAAAGACACGGTTTCTAATTGATATCGTGGTGGTTTCGTCTTCGTTCAGCGCTCCTGCGCAGTTGTGATTGTTTTGTGTGTTTTGCGCCTGCTCTGAGCGGTCGCGTGGCGTGTCGCGTCGCAGTTAGCGCGTCCAGCCGGGTCCCCGTGTCGCAGTTAGCGCGTCCAGCCAGGTCCCCGTGTCGCAGTTAGCGTGTCCTGCCCGGTCCCTGAGTTGCAGTTAGCGTGTCCAGCCAGGTCCCCGTGTCGCAGTTAGCGCGTCCTGCCCGGTCCCCGAGTCGCAGTTAGCGCGTCCAGCCAGGTCCCCGTGTCGCAGTTAGTGCGTCCAGCCAGGTCCCCGTGTTGCAGTTAGCGCGTCCGGCCAGGTCCCTGTGTCGCAGTTAGCGTGTCCTGCCTGGTCCCTGTGTCGCAGTTAGCATGTCCTGCCCGGTCCCTGAGTTGCAGTTAGCGTGTCCAGCCAGGTCCCCGTGTCGCAGTTAGCGCGTCCTGCCTGGTCCCCGAGTCGCAGTTAGCGCATCCAGACGGGTCCCCGTGTCACAGTTAGCGCGTCCAGCCGGGTCCCCGTGTCGCAGTTAGCGCGTCCAGCCGGGTCCCCGTGTCGCAGTTAGTGCATCCTGCCCAGTCCCCGAGTCACAGTTAGTGCGTCCAGCCAGGTCCCCGTGTCGCAGTTAGTGCGTCCAGCCAGGTCCCCGTGTCGCAGTTAGCGTGTCCAGCCAGGTCCCCGTGTCGCAGTTAGCGCGTCCGGCCCGGTCCCCGAGTTGCAGTTAGCACGTCCAGACAGGTCCCCATGTCACAGTTAGCGCATCCAGCCGGGTCCCCGTGTCGCAGTTAGTGTGTCCGGCCGGGTCCCCGTGTCGCAGTTAGCGCGTCCTGCCCAGTCCCCAAGTCGCAGTTAGTGCGTCCAGCCAGGTCCCCGTGTCGCAGTTAGTGCATCCAGCCAGGTCCCCGTGTCGCAGTTAGTGCGTCCAGCCAGGTCCCCGTGTCGCAGTTAGTGCGTCCAGCCAGGTCCCCATGTCGCAGTTAGCGCGTCCGGCCGGCACGTGAAGGGGAGTCGGGGTCGGGGTCGCTCATACACCGGGGGAGGCAGAAACCTTTTTTTTTCCCAGGGGTGGATACATTGTTTGGTCGAGGGGAGCGAAAGCTCAGGGGACTGACTTCAACTTCAAAAACGTCAGACATGTCAAAATGGACTTTTAAGTGTGTGGTCGCCAGGAGGGCCGTGTACCACACGCTTAATGTAATCACCATCAGTCTGTATGTCCGTCCGTCCGTGTGTGTAAAGCGGGTCTAATGGGGGGGGTTGGACCCGCTTTT
>JAAUXT010073782.1_pt1 | contig 14284 bp, 14 predicted proteins | sample 7278171 | NCBI WGS metagenome assembly JAAUXT01 (sample SAMN14350112, study PRJNA611818) | marine sediment metagenome | isolation source: surface marine sediment (1.8m) | place: French Polynesia: Moorea | collected 2018-08 | reverse complement strand
TGAGCTCCAACTCATACTCTACAATAAACTATACTACAACATCACTACTGGGGCTTCACTCTCATATATAACAATATTAAGTGAAAAATGTAAGAATTTTGCCAAAAAAAGCGAGCCAAATCAGAGCAAGCCAAATCAGAGTGAGCCAAATCAGAGCAAAGCAAATCAGAGCAAGCCAAATCAGAGCAAGCCAAATCAGAGCAAGCCAAATCAGAGCAAGTGAAATTTCCTCAAATCACCGCGAGCTCCATGGAGCTATTTTTTGAGGCGGGCGTCACCAACATGAAAACCCTTATTGAGATCGGGACAAACCTTTGGCAAAGGGCAACTTTGGAGGAAACACAAACTTTGCATCTAGTTGTTTTTGTTTGCTTTGTTGATGGTCGCGTAGCGGCCATCTAGGTGCAGCTCTCAGCTTAAATGTCCACACTTTGGAATGTATGGAATGTGTGGAATTTTGCCAAAATCCCACCCTATCCTTACCCCCTTACCTTCTCACACCATCTATGATATTTCAGATTTAGACTCTACCTTTTCAAACTTTATCCTAACTAGCAACCTGAGAAAACACTTATAAATTAATGACTGAACTTTTGAAACATCTCCAGTAGATTTTTGTTAATGGCAGCTGTGTCTAGACTGACGCGCGACCATCAGGTCCGATTACCGGACTTCCTTGTTTTGTTTGTTGGGGAGGTGGGGGGGTTACGGAAAATACGAAGTCTGAAACCGCGAACCCAGAAACATTTTGGGTTTGGAAAGAACAGCACCCAGCACTTCAAGCAAAATTCGCGTTGAACGGGGTGCAAACGTCCTCCCCTAAATCAACACAAAGAAACCCTCAGGTAGATTTAGAAATCTGCCCGTTCTGCAGACAAAAGTTCTTCTGAAGCAAATTATCTTCCTTTTCATAATTTCCGTTTTCTCTGGGAAAAGGCAGAGGTTCGGTCAGGCTGTGCCTTTTAGTCGGTTGGATAACGTTTCCGTGGTAACGACGGCTCAGAGCAGGTGCTTGTTTTCACACAAATACAGTCTAGTATCGCTCGTAACGCCAGGTAAAGGGACTTCACCGCAAAAAGATGCAGTAGATTTATGACAGTAGATTTGAACCAGCTGCGAGAGCAGTTGACGTGGATTTATTTGCTTTTGAATTGTGTGAAAACTGCTTGCAATTGCTTGCGTGAGCGATAATGTGTGGTTCTCCAAATCATTATCAAGCAAGAAGTGCTGCTCGTAGTCTGCATGAATGATGGCACTCATTGGCAGCGCTTTTCAGAAAGAAAATCCACTGCCATTTAGAGTCAATGGACACAGACCATTCTTTCAAATCATACGGATCTGCCAAATGCAAAAACCAGTTTTGAGGCAGTGTGCCGGTGTGTGTGTGTGTGTGTGTGTGTGTGTGTGTGTGTGTGTGTGTGTGTGTGTGTGTGTGTTGGGGGGGGGTCAATCTACGAGTAGATCTAGAGCTATTCCCGATTCTCGCAGAACCAATATCCAGAATTAACAACTAACTGAGAATAAACTGACTTCTCTCCTCTCAAATTCTTGAACTTTGTGAACGCCCTGCTGAATGACGAGTCAAAATTGCGATCTGCTGTTCTGTTGATTCAGCATGGGTCTTTGGTTTCAAATTCTTTGGAGTCGAGTGTAAGTCAATTGGCTGTGAATAATCAAGAGCACGGAAGCTGTTGACAAACGTAACCATTCGCCGATCACACAAAACTGCAACAAGACAAGCAGTGCACAGGGCAACTATATATACAAGTGCGATGTCTCTGGTGTGTCATGGGGGGGGGGGGTACAGAACAAGGGGACATCTTGCCTGGTGGGGGGGGCAGGACGTGACAGGACAGGGGAACGTCTTCGCCGACTTGGCACAATGCGGGAAGATTTGACACACCACTGAGTGCTCTTCCCCCAAAGGGTCATCGCACAGCATAACAGAATAGTTTCAGACCTATTCAACGGTCTAATATCTCACATTGCCCACACTTGATGGCTGCACGAAAAGTCACTCTGCAGTCTTCATTCAAACATTTTTGACAACATCTTGCAACAGTAGACAATTGCGCAAAATCTGGAGATTGGGAGAATCGGTCAGACCGCCGTGGAAGTTTATGACATTGACGTGTTTTGAAATCATTTACAGCCAAGACATGGTACAGCTTCACCTGAAAAAGGGAGACGAAAGTCAGTTTCTGGTAGAAACGACGGTGCAAGTGTTGATTGATGACTTGATGAAGGAAATTGTCCCCATCTACAATGGAAGATTGAAGGTGGAGCGATTATGCGCTGGTATGTAGATCTTCACACCTTTTGACGAAATTATTGAAGACGTACGTGCTCATCCCTTCAGTCAGTCAGACCCGTCAGTGGGAGGCCCAGGAAAATTTGGATTGAATTGAAATTTGTTCTTGTAGAAATTGTGAAACTTGTTCTTGTAGAAATTGAAGACTTGGCTTCTCATGGGATCACGTTGCCACCAAACATGCAGGGTCTCACTGACGATCAGATCGAAGAATTGAAACTGAAGGATGAGTGGGCAGAGAAGTGCGAACCGAGTGGTGGCCATATGTGGAAGAAAGATGAAGTCGGAAGAAGAAATGGTCGAGGTACGTGCGAATGTGCTGGTGTGACTGAAGAATTTTTTTTTTTTTCAACTGGCTCCGGGCAATCTTTTTCTGAAAATGCCAGCTTGAGCAAAAAAAAAAAAAAAAGCAGAGAACTTTTTACATGCAGCTCCAAATGACAAGATGGCAGAAGTACTGAGAAGAACGATCAAAGAAGCCAAAGACATGGTTTCGAAGGTAAGTAGAATCATTGAATCTATTCCAGGATTTGTTGAGACGAGTCGAATGAAAATGTCAACCCGTTTTCAAACTTACATTTTCTTTCGATTTTTCCGTCAGAAAAAGGTACAAGCCAACGAATGCGTCGTGTTGCCGATCGTGCAAGAAGCTATCAACATTCTCCGAGGTGCTGTCACAATAGTTTACCCGATGGGGCTCCCACCTCATGACCCAGTCCGCTGCGAGTTCGAAAACACGGAGGATCTCTCTGGAACTCAGGTTTGCAGTTGGCGCGTTCTTCAATTGCTTCAATTGAACATAATCTGCAATATTGTGAACAAACCAGTTTGACTTCGCTCCGTTTGCAGGCATCACTTGAAGTTATGGAACTTGAGAACGCCACATTGTGGTGGGCAGGGAAAGAGCTGCTTCGGGGAAAGAAGTTGATCGATTATGTGGGCAAAAATGAGAAGACGAAAATTGTGTGCAAGTTACAAAAGGTACGAGTCCTGCCGTGTCACTCGTTCAGTGTGAAGTTGTTTCAGTTTGCTTTGACTGCTTTGATTCCACCACAACAACGCGTCTTCAGAAAGTTGAGTTGCTATGCAGAGAGGCGGCGGGGCGCCGGCGCGGGAGCCGGTTGTAAACGAGGACGAGCAGAAGGCCATGATGGCGTTCTACTACAGGAAGCAAGAAGAGATGAAGGCAAATTGTCGCAGTTGCTCGAATGTTCAAAAGCACGAACTCGTATTCACCCAACAAATTAGAACGGTTGTGTTGGTGTTTTCAGAAACTGGAAGAACACGATGATGACTCGTACATGGATTCCGCATGGGCTGACACAGACTCACTCAAACGTCAGTTTCAAGGACTGACCAACATTAATTGGCGACCCGGCGGAAAGTAGCGTGTGTCTGTTCCTATCTTCACTGCCTGGCGCATTTAGTTTGTGTGTTGCTCTGCGATCGAACGAAAGACAGTGACCATCATTGCGGAAGTTGTTGACGTTTGGGAACAAATCAAAGATACGCAGCAACCGACATCGCCAGAGACATGGTTCTGTGGTTTGACGTTCAGCATGAAATCTGTGGCATACGACGTGATTTGACAACGAACGTTGCTGGGAAAACGATTTCGTTGTGCAGCGATCCGTGACTCAGTCAACTTTTGGGAGCCGTCAACTACCGACTCAGATGAACAGCACTCCAACCTGGTTATCACCCATATATAGGACACAACAACGTGTTCATAAAATTACGGTTTATTGAATATTAACATCATACAAAATACGTGAACATGAATGAGCCACACAGATCAAGCCGGTGTGGTGATTTCTTTGGCACCATTCAGTAAATCGGCAGGGACAAATCCAATAAGACGCACTTCTTGTCATTGTGTCGTAAACGTGATGCGCACCGAGTGAACCACGCGTTTGCACCACGCTTTTGCAATTTCTTGCTCAACAAAAGATCCGATTGTTCAAACCAAGATCGATGGGACAATTGTTGTTTCACACAAGATCCGACGAGTCGCACCAACTCATCGAATCTCACAAGTTTCAAAGTGGTGGCGAGGGAAAGCGTCCCAGAAATCGGAAGCGGCCGCACCAAAATTCTGCGAGTGCAAGGCACTGCTGAGCTGAGACGAGTTCCAATGCCCATTGTTCAACATTTGCATAGTTGGTCAAATCCGGGTCCGTGCACAAAAACTAAAATCTCCAGCCACCTACGACAGGCACTCTCAACATTCTGGCACACCTCATTGTCAAACGCATCAATCACGATTTAATCTCATGGAATATAATTTGCTGACTAGTTGCCATGGCAAATTATTGGTGAGAGCGGCAATCACAGTCGTGACCTCAAAGCAACGTCCACCCTGCAGACGTATAGTTTCACCGCAAGGTTGGCAAGCGCAGAGCTTTCGATTGCGGCTGCACGGCACACACACTGTGAATTTCTACAACCAACACAACCTGAAATGTCAAAAACACCTCGCCTCAATAGTGGCTTCTCAAAAAGCAAGTGTGCAGAAGTGGAATGACTGTACACAAGAATCATAAAAATGTCGATGACTAGACACAAATTTTGCATGGTTTGATTTCCTTCAAGCTTGGCAGATTTACATTTCGCGTAAGTCTGTTAAATTATTTTGTACAAAGATTCTAAAAACCTGCGCATTCCCGCAAAACGCACAAATGACAACCGGTACCCAAGTGTTGTTCTGTTGTGCTCAAAGTTTCATTTGGTGCACCCTGATCTGTGTGCTTTTGTGGTAGATCTAAAACACAACAATTTGTCACAATTTGACGTCGCAATTGGAAACTGCAACTGAAACCGCAGTGTGAAAAATACCTGTGACACGGCATGTATAATGATCGTACAAAAAGGATTTGTGCATGAACCTCACGAAAATAATTTGCGCTTCGATTTCCGTTGCACTTTCATCCTTTGACAAAACCTACCGAAAATGTGGCCCAAAAGCCACGCCCTGAATGAGTCAAGAACCTCTTTTGAGACAAGCACCGTTTTGATTTGAGTAAATTTGTGTCAATGTAACAGAAGCAACAATCGGAAATATCACATGAAGTAACAAAAGTTCGCAAGGATATGTGCGAGGAGAGGGTGACAGCCTCGGCTGCTGGTTGAGCGGCGCGTCACAGCTGGTCCTCCTCGAACTCCGGCTCTGCGGCCGCGCTGCCCGCAGCGGCGACGCTCCGTCGGAGCGGCGTTCCCTCCGTCTCGCCTTCCTCGGCGTCGCCCGCGTCGCTGCCGCTGTCGCGCACGGCCTCGATGGGGCGCCCGATCTCGACGTTCTCGTACAGGTTCTCGTCGAGCTCCACCTCTTCTGTTCCGACGCTGTCGTACGCTGTGACAGAAATGTGGAAACTGATTCGCCGGTTGCTCACATGCAGCCACAAAAATTTCGTTCAAAGAATCGAAATTCGACAGCGGGCAAAATGTCAACCGTGACGTTGTGTCGCACCTGGAGGCTCGTCGTACTGATATTGCGCAGGTCTCAGGGTGATGCCTCGCCTCAGCGCATCCTTCATACACTCGTGGATGTATATGTACTGATCCTACAATGACACGGACGACATGTGTGACGGCTCAAGGTGAATGTAATTTCCTTCATATTACACAATGCGATATACGAGAAACAGAACCCACCTCCGTTTGAACTATGTTCGTCCTGTATTTTCTCAGTTCAAGCACCAGTCCGAAGATGTCGATCGTGTTGTGATCTACGATGTGATGAAGCAACGTGTCTACGCAGATGTACGTTCCCGTACGCCCCACGCCAGCACTGCAAACACGAGCACAGCCAGTCAAATACGTCTTACGTTCTTGTGGCCTTCGTTCGAGTTCACACGATACATTGAGGCGTCACGGTCTTGTTGCCGGTCGGGAACCACCGGAATGTTTGAGACGTGATCTGAGATTGCTTGGTCTTCAGTTTGATTTTCTTCCAGAGGAAAACGCAAAACAAGCAAAAAACACAACTTTGTTTCTGCTGACACGCGCCACAAGCACGTGTTCACACCTGCTTTTGTCATCACACACAGGCCCCAAGAATAAACTTCCTGTCCAGTTGCGTGATTCACCGGACGATAAAATTGTGAAAAAACACTCTGGACCAAAAGAAAAGGGCTTTACGAGGGTTCCTTGTGTGCACCCAGTGGAACAATGTACTTGACAGGTACCTTGAGAACACGTGCACAATTGTTTTACTCGGACGGCAACGTAGCCACAATTTCGCAACACTACGAAGGATACTCTGCCTTGATTTCTTCTGACGACTCGATTTGAAATCGGACGGAACTTTCACACTGATCAGAACTTGACAGGAAAAGCTCATGACTACAGTCAGGAAATACCCAGAAGCAAGTGCGGTGCATACACATAGCCGAATGCAATCGCTTGTGGGATCTACTGGTGCGAAGGTGGGGATAACAACAACGAACAGGAACAACCGAACACAAACTTGTGATTTACAGTCCTAACTGAATGCAACGAGACGCCTGGGATGTGAACAAGTGACGAAAGTGGCCCCTGGACTCGGGACTGTGAAGCACAAGTTTGACCGCCGTGGGACTGTGTTACCTGCAGTGCGCGAGAATGGGCCCGACCATGTCGGGGCGCACGTGCGTGCGCACGTCCTTCACGAAGCCAAGCAGCGCCTCCGTTGTGTCCGGGCTGCCCATGTCCGGCCAAGTCGTGAAGTGGAACTGAATGGTCTTCTGGGTTTTCTCGCCCTGTTGTGGGCAAGCATGTCTGTCACGACACTTCTCTTACTGCTGACGTCTCTGCTTGCCTTACAGCTCTAAGGATGAACGAGCTGTTCAAGGAAGCCGACCGCTTCAGTTGAACAGCTGCGCCTCACTCTTCGTTTGCTCGCTTGTCTTGTGCGTGTTTGGCAGGGAGAACTGGAACTTGTTTGAAAATTTTGACATGTACACAGATGTTGGACGAATCGAGTTACGAAGCCAAGCACTTAGAAGGGAGGCATCCTTAGCTATGAGGCACCACAACAAAGATACCTGCAATGAACGAGTACTGGGTCCTCGGGTGTGGGGCGGCCCTCGTGCCTTACTCTCTGGATAAACTGAAGCAAGTCGTCAGTCGACTCCATCGAACTCATGTCGAGCCAGGACGTCAGCTGGTACTGAATCACTCTGCGACTGGGATGTCGGTGCTAAAGTGCAACACGATCAGTCACATGCAGAATGCAAGGGCGAGAGGCTGTGTGACATAAAGTCTTGTTTCAGGCACGCAGAAACAACAGGCACTATTTACAAAAGATTTGTGCAGACATTTCGATAAAATGCTGAATCATAGCAGCTCCCTGAAAATGAAACGAACCAAAACAAATGAAAACAAAGTTTCACGGAGGTGTGGGTCAACATGCCAATCTCAAACGCAGGACGAAACTGAAATAATCAAACGACAGCAAATACGAAACACAATACGCGGCATGAGCTGCACAGCCAGCAGCGTCCACAAGGTGGCGTCACCTGCAGTGCACCAGGACAGGACCGTGCGGCCGGCCCCCTGGTGGCATGTGCACCCGCACCACGAGCACGAAGTCGAGCAGCAGATCTGTGTTGTCCGGGCAACCGTGGTCGGGCCACGTCGTGAAGAGCATCTGCTTCACCCGCTGCTGCTTCTCTCCCTGCAGCGCAACCCACCGCCACGGACAGTTAGATTTTTTGTCCCTCCTCCACTCAAAACAATACGTTTAAAAGATCGCTTTTCGTGGAAATACCGGTACTCACGGTTTGCCACACACATGGGCAGTAAATCAACAGTCGAATTTGTGCTGTCTGAAGCGGTCGGTGGACAGCGTCGGGACCAAAAACGTGTTGCATTTTGCCCGCAGTGTACACAATCTGAAGGCAGATACCTTTCGCTGCCAACATTCAATGGGACTGGGCGCGCTCACCAGTTTGATGTCGAAGATGCGGATGGTGTAGTGGTCGAGCACCGACTCGGACTTGACCTGCACCTGCAGATCCCCGAAGAAAACCGGCTCCGTGTCGTTCGGCCAGTACTGATCGCACTTCAACTGAAGCAAAACGCACAAAACACTGAAAGGTCGTCACACCGGAAGAACCAAACAAGACTGGCTCAATCTGCGACTTGCGTGGGTGGAGGAACAAACATGCTGTGGGAATCCCCACAACAATTTGAAAGGAACACAATGCGCCATGAGTGAGTGAGAGGCTGCAGCGCCTACCCGACCGCGCTCGTAGCACTTGGTGAGCATCACGATGATGGGCACGTTCTGCTCCCACACCATGCGCCAGAAGTCGTCCTTGGTCGACGGCAGCGGGCCCTGCGCCGCAATGAACTCGCGCTTCGAGTTGAAACCCTGAGAGAAAGAAGAGCAAGGTCACCCAATCCTTAGTTATTCTCCATCGCCAATGCGCCTGTGTTTATTTCACGAGACTTTTCTGCCCCGTCTGCGCACTTACAGGCATGTAGTTGGCGTTGATGTAGTCAGACCCTTCTTCATCGTCCTCAGTCGGCAGCAGCTTGACTCGTGAGTGATCGTCTGCAGGTTGCAAGTATCCACAGCTCAGAACACGCAGACGCTCCACACAGAAAACGAGCACTTCCATTGCCTTTTTACGCACATCACACACCACATGGACTTTACCCAACTCACCAAGCAGTTGTACCGGCAAGTGATTGAGGGAAAACACTGCGTGGACCAGGAACTCACATGCTAAAATGTTTGTGTAGCGATTCTTCACTCTGTTCGCTTGCGTCTCCGCCACTTCCCACTCCATCCGAGGGCTCATTTCTCGAAGCAACTGCGTAAGAAAGCATTGCGATCGTGACAAAATGCTGAGGTTTTGAAAGAATTTCATTGAGATTCCGGTCGTTTTCCTGCAACAGACTGCTCGTCCGTCAGACAGCTCATCACCTTGTATTCCTCAGAAAACAGCAGGTCCGAGTCCCTTCGGAGGTTTTGAACGTGCGCGTGAAAGTCTTCTTTGGATACAGGACTACAACAAACCAAGCAAATGCCAATCATTCTCAGGTGTGACTGCGAGGCCAAAAATGTCAGTTTTGTGCACGTCACACGGATTGTTTTGTGCACCCAACGCGCCGAAGTTACAATTCTCACCACTTATTCTATAGCCTTAATTTTTTTTCAATGATGTTACACCGTTCTAACGAAAAGTCAACGACTCGAAGAAGAACGATGATTTAACGCACAGGTTTTAACATCGTTCTGGGTCACTAAGAACGTGCGGTTAGTCAAGAATCATCCAACGCCTACACAATCTACGAAATACGTCAGTGTAGTTCAGTGGAGCCAGCTGCTCACACTCTGAACGCTTCATTCACCATCATGCCGTCAGTTGCGTGGTCGAAGAGGTGTGACTTTTTCAACTGTAACACCACCAAATCCTTGCTTGCTGACAATTCTGGACCAAGGATTCGACTTCGCAAGTCATGCACAGTTAGGTTCACAACTTTCCCACGCGGCCCAGTTATGGATAAAATTTAACCGGAAGTTGTAAATTTTATGCTGGAACAGAACACTTAAAACATTATGTACTCACTTGCCTCTCCCAAATTTCTTTTTCTTTTTCCAAAACATTAGTTTGGACAAAATCCTACGTCTGTTGTACACAAAAGATGCACACTTCACATTTCAAAACATCTTTTCATTTCACTGTTCATGGATGAAGGATTCGCAATTTTCTGTCTTGATCAAATTTTTGGTGACAATGGACCCAATTTGTTCGGAGAAGACACAACAACTGGTTTTCAGCCCCATTTTCCACCACTACACACGAAAGCTCTGGAGCAACTTTTGCACGTTTCCTCTCTGCCTTCGCAGATGAAGGACTTGCCTGGAGTGAATGGTTTTGTGGCTGCCCTGACTACAGGCAAGAATAAAAGTGTCGAGACCGCAGGTATTGGAAAGAAGTTCGAGATCGAAGGAGTGCTTGTCGTTTTTGAAACTTGGCAAAGTTGCGCCTGTTGCTCTTCTGGTTTTCAGTCGCCATTGCCCGACATGATCTCGTGCATGCTGTGGCAATTGTTCTTACAAAATACCGTTTGCTTTGAAGCTGTACGTGCGCGGTTTGCAAAATTGTTCTGAACATGAGTTCTAAACGTACTTTGGTTCTCTCCATCTCTGTCTGAACAACAACAACGAAACTTCACTGACAGTGAGCTGACCGCACCAGCAACCCCGAACATCGCACAGTGAATCCCGAAATGCGACAGTCTGTACAAAGCTGGAAACTGAACAGTGAAGGGACTGACCTCGGCGGCTCGTCCATCACGAAGCCCGGATTGTCGTCACCCTGCGACGTCACCACCACCGTCAGTCCACCATTCGGCTCACTCGCTCGCGTCGTCTGCCCGTATCTGTTTTCAAAGGTAACTAAACTGCTGTCAGTGTTCGAGATGAAATTGTACACGAAGAAATACATCATGCAGGGAACTGCAGAATCGTGAGGTCCCCGTGGAGATAAAGCGCACAGCTTCGCATCCCATGCCAAGAAATACGAGTGGGTTCACAGTTGCGCCACTCTGTCTCCTTGCACATTTGGCCAAGGACAGAAAGGAGAATCAGCTTTGCAATGTTACGTACTGCTGAGGGCAGGTGACACGCACCGTTTGTGTGACGTCCTCCTGTAGATGAAGAGCCCGATGGCTGCGGCGAGGACTGCGAGCAGGATGAGCGGGATGGCGACGCCCAGCGCGATCGCCAGCGTGGGACTCGAACCCGCTTCTGTAGAGAAACAGCGACTCCAACGTCACGGGCTCTAATTCACGTCACGACAGAGCAACAGCCAAGCGACACGATTGCCAGGAACATGGTTCAGCTGCAGATTTACTCACTGGTCTCGAAGGACTCTGAATAGGCGGTGGCGCTGCAGTGCGAGGCTGTGCACGAGAACACTTTGACTCTGAAGGAAAACAAATGGCTTTGACAACGGTTCAAGATATCAAGGCAGGAACATCAGCTGCACAAGACATCCGTTTTTGCCATAGAAGTTTGCTTTTGGAGCTCGTTTCACAATTTCAATCAAAGTAGTGGCGTTGCTTCTGATTGTCCAGACGCACTTGTATGCAGTTTTGGGGTTGAGGTATCCATTGCAGTAGACGTCGGCGGAGTCGCTGCAGTCGCCCTCCTCCCCGATCGTCTGAATGAACGAGACCCCGTCGTTCGCTGCTGCTCGCTTCCGCCTCGCTTCTGCTCCCAGGAAAAACACCGCTACTGAACACATAATTTACTGAATGCACTGACACACGCGAGTTGTGGATGTTTATTCAGAACACTGGTGTGATTCTCCAGAATCGAACCAAAGAACAGATCTACGGCCCACGAGAAACAGAGTGGTGCTCGTACCGTTGCAGGACGGCGTCCAGTTTGCAGACGTCGCTCTGTATGGCGGCACTGGATCCTCGTCTTTCGCCTCGCTCCACGTCCGCGTGTACGCGTCCGGGAAACTGCTTCTCTCCCACTGCTCTCTCACCTCCAGGTCTCCTGCAAGCATCCGCGTTGAGTTGGAGTGCAACCACAAGTTCAATCGACACCACAGATGAACGAAACAATTTTCTGGACTCACCGAATTCGGCACCGACCACGATGAATCCGCTCTCCTCGACGGGCCCTTGAGTGTCGTCCGTGAAAAATTCACAAAACAGCTGCACCTGGAACTGACGCGATTCCTCCGACCCGTCCTGCGTCTCCAGCGGCGCCACGACGCTCGTCGTCGTGTCCGTCTCGCCGGGCGGGTAGCTCGGCGCTGCAGAAAGAGGGAGGAACGATGTTGGCAAATTTGGCACGTGCGCGCACAAAATTTGAGGGGAGTCGACGAGCTTGATTTCAGTTCATTTTCAAAACAGTGTACAACTTTTGTGCTCAGGTGAGATGTTTGAGAGAACAATTCGTGCAGACAGATGCACGTACGACAAGTGCCGGTGTGTATGTTGTACGCTGAGCTTGTTGTGCCATCTTCGTTGGCTCCAATTGCAATTATCTGCAAACAAAACAAATCACGTTGAGAAACTGAGACAAGTCTGCATGTCATGAGGTTGCACTGAAAATCCTTTGGGTCGTTTCTTACTGTGACCAAAAAGTCCGTGTTTGCCGTGGCGTTCAGCACCTCCTTGTCGTAGTCGTTCTCTTCGTAGGTGACGGTTGATACGATCACATCGCCACCCTGACAGGAACAGCAATCACACACTGCATCATTCGTGCAGAACTATCATTTGGACGCAGTGAGACCGCATCCTTCAACACGACACGTCGTGAACGCGATGGCGTGGACTGTATGACTTCAACGAAACAGGTCGAACAAGCTCACCTCGGTGGGTTCAGCACGAATGTCGTAGCGCAGTATGTTGTCATTTCTGTCTTCACACGTCAACGACGACCAAGAGCCGAAGAAAGTTGAGCAATCTTCGGAATTAGGTTCAACACTGAAGTCCTCGATAGCCGGAGGATCTGAGCAGACATTGGAGTACTTTGTTTGGTGAGGACAAACCTGAACACATCTAGAAAAGTGGACAATGTTACCACGGCAGATTCTCTCTGGGAGATTTACTTGTTGGTGCCGTTGTGACGTCCTCTTCATCAGATCCGTCTCCCCTGCCAGCTTCTGTTTTTGCCCACACTGTCACGACGTACGGCCAGTTTGGTATCAGATTGTCAACCTCCGCTCTCGTCGTGTCGAACCCTTCAAAAGATTGATTTGGGTTTTGTTCAATAGTTTTCGACAGACACAATTTGTAGATTTCAGTTGCCGAATTTCCCAAACGAAGTACTCCACAGCACTGTCAAACAACAAATCTTGTGCCCAGAAATCCAGGATACCAGAAAGTTTGATTGTAGAATACTTCTGAAGAAAACAAAATATTTCATTCTGTGACAAGTACACAAGGAGCACAAAGAGCGGCGACATTGGTGACCCTCCCCTCCGCGCACAGACAACTTTCTGAAAGCCGAACTTGCACCCAGCAAGTTCCGAGCAAGTGTCCCAAACCATGACACGGAGAAAAGGGAGCTGCAGTCTGGAACTCCCTTGGATGTGGAAATTATTTGGTGTGCATTTGGTGTGCAATGTACCCACCTGCAGCACCACGTGAAAAGACACAGGGCCTTCGCCTCGTCCACACAGATTCACGCGGTACTGTAGCGACTGAATCACATATCGTTGGTTCGAAAGGCCGCGTGTTGCAATCCCACAAAGTCCCACGGTTGACAAAGCATTCCAAGAATGTCCTTCACCTTCGACTTCAACCCAAGAAACATCTCCGTTGGAGTCACAGCCGGTCAATTTCTGTTTGGTCACGAGGACGGTGTAGTTGGTTGGACCCGTGTTTCCGTTTTGGGGCGTGTCCCACGTCACGTTGACCTTCGTTGGCCCCACAGGAACTGCCTTGACGTTTCGAACTTTCCCGGGACCTGCAGCAGAAACTCAATGTTGTCAGTGTTACGAGGCAAGAAATTTAAGTACCCGATTGGGCGGTGTTTCTGGTGGTTTGGGTGTGAATTTTTTCAAATCCTAAGGGAATAACAAAGAGTAGGACACAATCTTCCTTCCAAAGCAATACAACCCTTTGTAAAAGAAATCAAGACCAATCTGAGATCACTTAAAATGGGGTAAAGTTGGCTGAGTTGGCTGAACTTAATTGCAGAAGGTCTTGATATTTTTAGTTATTATTTTCTTAAACTTTGATGAAATTTTACTTATTCCTTTAGTTTTAAGACTTTTTCAATAAGTCCTGCTGAAGTTAATTGTTATTGAGAGTAAAAAATCGGGAAAATAACCTCAAGGAGATAACTCATTTCTCAGCCACAGAGAGAGATAAATCAAAGTTGTACTTTATTTATTACATACTTGAAATGATTTCTCCTGAAAACTTTCATGTAAGAATGTTGTATTACTGTTGGTCTTTCATCACACAAAGATCTGAGCAACTCAAATTTGTCATTCTTGAAATACGACAGCCAAT
>JAAUXT010090875.1_pt1 | contig 14286 bp, 23 predicted proteins | sample 7278171 | NCBI WGS metagenome assembly JAAUXT01 (sample SAMN14350112, study PRJNA611818) | marine sediment metagenome | isolation source: surface marine sediment (1.8m) | place: French Polynesia: Moorea | collected 2018-08 | reverse complement strand
GTATGTATGTATGTATGTATGTATGTATGTATGTATGTATGTATGTATGTATGTATGTATGTATGTATGTATGTATGTATGTATGTTGAGTTACCGGGAGGGGTAACTCACCATTATACATGTTGAGTTACTGGGAGGGGTAACTCAACATAGTGAATATTAGATGAGATCATTTTTCAGCCATTTTGAGCATTTTTCATTTTTTAGCCATGTTGAAGTACCCCCACCCCCTGGGTAACTCAACATGGAATTTTTTTTTTTCAAAAATTGGCTGAAAATTATTCTGGCAAATTTTCAGCATGTTGAGTTATCCCCCTCCTCTCCCTGTTAAACTCAATATAGGCTGGCTCAACTCAACTAAATTTCAAAATTTTCTGAAATGGCCAAAAAATCTTTCGGGTGATTTGTTTTTTCTTTTTTTCTGAACTGGCGTAAGACCGCACGCTTTTTAGGCGATAGCCTTCTTGTTCAGCCTCGCATCTCATGCAGACACGGTTTCTCGTGGACATGCTCAGAAGTTGTGAGTCGTCACCTGGACTCTGAGTCTTGATGGTCTCCTCGAGTTGCTTGCCGCGCTCCTCGAGCTGTAGCCCCTCGGCGTCCACGTCCTCCAGCTCGTCCTGGATCTCCTGCGTCTTCAGCAGCTTCATGCTCGTCGAGTCGCGGTAACCCGGTTCCCGAGTCTCTTCGGCAGGGTCTGCGGATTTCTCCCGAAGCACAACACTTGTACCTTGTGTTGTATCAGGCTCGGCCACGATGAACCTGATGACATAAAGTGTAGCCTTTGCTGAATGAGTAAAGTCGGTGCAATTTTTTCCTCGTCGACGTGCTTGCGAAAACAAAGAGCGCGCGTACCCTTCGTCAGAGCCTCCAGCCGGGTTCCCCTCTGCAGGTTCCACCTCAGCTTGTTTCACCTCAGCTTCATCCTGAGGGGACAACTCTGGTTTTGAGACGGGTTCCTGCGAAGGCGCCTCCAGCTGTCGCGCCGAGAACATGCCCACCCCGTACGCGTGCCGGAAGCAGTACAGCTTTGCTGATTTCAAAGAAAAGAACCACAGAAGGTAAATTTGAGTTGTCCCTGCTTTGAACAAGGACGCGATCATGCCGCTTCAGGACACACGAATGACTCCTCCTTCGCAAGCACTGACCCAGGTCCCCATCGGCGGGTCTGCTGACGTGCGCGGTCCCGGGCCTCAACATCGCGTCGCACTCTGCGCAGCGCAGGCAGCTCTTGTGGATGTTCATGCCGTCGATGAGCGTCCGCTCCACGATGTACAACCGCTTTCCACAAGCGCGACACGCATCGCCGTCCTCGAGATCCCGACTGACATTCTCCTGCAAGTGTTGTGAAATAAACTTGAATTCTGTTTTGTCACGATTTTGCTGCAAATGTGGGATCTGCAGCCACCATGCATGCATTGTGATATGACGCTCATTTGGTTGAGCGTCGCAACTCACCTTGGAAGTCAAACGAGTCTTGTTCCAATCTTTGGCTGCTGCAGCAGGTGACTTTGATGGTTTGGTTTGTTTTGTTTTCATGTCAGGAACGAATTTTCTCTGTAAGAACAAAGAGTAACCCCCTTGTAGAATCCACACATTGCACACTCAACACCTGCGCGAACATGAGAAATCGTGGAAAATGCCACCTGCAGGAAAGTTCCCTCAGTTCTCTTCTCCTGTCGCTGGATTTGTTTGGCCACCTTTCCAGAGCAGGCCAGCAGTTCCTCGTCGTTCTGTGGGTGCGGCTGTCCAAATTTGGCATCCGCTGTTGATATCGAGTCATCTGCTTCTTTGGTAGCGCTGTCAGACTTTGTTTCACCACTGGCGATGAACCTGATGGCGTCCATACCCATCAGCTGCGGCTGCACACCCATCATCATCTGCAGCTCGGGCTCCAAGCTCGACAGTTTCTTCAGCATCACTGACGGCTGCATTTTTGTTGGCGGAGGTTCCAATGCCGTTGTTTCCTTTTGGCCTTCAAACAATTGCGAGTGTCAGTTATTACAAGATACGTCGAGATCATGTACATTTGCAAGAGTACTCATTGATGGGATCGGAATCAACTTGCTTTTTTGGGACCCCCGCCTCCTCACCTCTCACGATAGGTTTTGAAAAAAAAGATGGACCAAGCCCTCGCCCTCACAAAGCTCACCATCCTCGTGCCTCAGCAAGTGTTCCTGCAGGAGACCCAGGTAGGACGTGAGCATCAGTTTGTTCATGACGGCGTCTCCGGACTCGTCCATGATGTCCGCCGGCGTCGCCACCGACTCCAGACCAAACTGTCTGTAGATGATGTCCAGAGCCTGAAACGCGATTCGCAATTGAGAAAATCATTTTATGGACATGTCGAAATCTGAAAACTTCAGCAGAAAATGACAGAAACATGTTTGACGCTTACGGTCTGAATGTTTTCTTTCGCATTGTTTTTCTTCACATGAGACATATTTCTGTAAAATTGAAAAGTAACAGTGAACAGTCTGACATATCGTAGAAAATCAAGGTTTGTGTTGAGAAACACGTCTATGAACGCACATGAGGTTCGGTCTGTAGAGAGAGATGAGCGCACAGAGCGCTCTGCCGTCCCTCCAGGACGAATCCAGGTTCTCGACGCGAACCCAGTCTCTGAACGGCTTCAGTTTGTCTTGATACCACAACAGCAGAGAAGCTGGGTCACTGCTATGAGCTGAACGAACAAATCGCATCAGATCAGCAGAGAAGCTCGGGCTACAACATGGAGAAATCGGCACTCGTAGACATGTAACTGGTTGTCTTACATCTCTTCGTTGCCTTTTTCCGTGGCATCTGTGGTGTTTTCCTTGTGTTGAGATCTGGAATGTCGTGCACGCTCTCATTGTGTTTCACATACAGGGACTTCACTTGGTGTTCTTGGACAAGAGGTACTGCTGTTTTGTAACGGTATCTGGAAAACAGAAACACCGTGGAGCAATGGCTGTTCGTACCAGAGCGTACTCACCAAATTATGCAAGGTGAAGAATCCCTTTTGTAAGCAAGCCTTTCAACATCACCCCTCCAACTCAAATCTGGGGGTCTTCTGCACCTGACAAATTTTCATGCGATATTCGTTCGTGGCACCTTCAGACGATCGTACCTCGTTGCTGGATCGATTGTGTGTTTTTCAAGTGTTTTCCACAAAGTCGCAGGGCTGGAGTTGACGAGAAGTTGAAAGGAGGACTCCTTCTCGACGAGACACTCGAGCGGCGGGTGTCCGAGCCCCCACATGCGCAGCAGCCACGCCGCGTCCATCACCCCCAGGAAGCCGCGCCCCGCGCCCGACCCGGTCGGCCAGAACGGCTGCAAAACACTCGCAATTGAAATCTAACATCCTTGGGGAGAAGAAAACGGCACATCATTTCAAAACGAGAATGAATGGACCAGGTCCCCCAAACAACACACGCTCGATCACCTCGGTCAAACCATCGCCGACGACCGTCATGACGAGGTGGCGCCCGTGCCTCTCGCGCACGATGGTGGAGAACTCGCACTGGTAGACGGCGGTGAAGTCGAAGAGCGCGACGTCCTCCTCGCCGCGGTGGTTCCTCGCGAAGGCGCGCTCCGGCAGCTTGTGGTGCGTACTGAACGTCGCGGCGTCGCGCGCGTAGCGCAGCAGCTCGGAGCGGTCGATGTTGTCCCAGGCGAGCAACGCGCCCGCGTCCTTTTTGTCCTGGAGAATCAAGTGATACTCGTACTGTCGCGAAACTGTTTTGTGTTCTCCAAAAACTTTGCACTCACAAAGCAAAGCTATTGATGCTGAAAGCCTGCGTGGCCATGCGGTTTTGTTTCAGAAACTTCTTTGTCCCTAAAAGTTGTCTTTCTCTCAATAACATGCACGCGAAGTTGAAGTTTCTGTCATTCATACCTTTTTCAGAACTTTTCTCTCCAGCAGGTTCTTCTTTTTCGTCGTCATTACAAAATAATGGGTTTCGTCTTTGAAGTAGACAATATTTTCCAATTCAATACCAGCTTCTGTCTTCAGATTGTTGAAGTAATCCACGGCAGCTTGATACGTACAGCCGCTGATCTCGCTCACCTGGAAAATCACGCAGGGAGGACCAAGTCCTTCAAGCGATCTTGAAGACATTCTGCAGAACATTCTGTCTGCAGTGTGTTTTCGGCAAGCATTTTTGAAAACTCTCTGGTCACCTGGTTGTCCCCTTTGCTGTGCTTGTTTTCCAGATTGAAAGTGATCGCCAGCGCTTGCTTTGCTCGGAAGCATTTTTTTCTGAATCCCTCAAGAGATATTCTTCTGCCCTCAGCGCCAACAATGAAGTCGAATTCGATGCGGCCCGCGGGGTGGTCTGCGGGTTCAAGCTGTGCTGTCCAACCTGCATCACAGATCACACGGTCACAGCAAACACACAAGAGCAGATCATTGACAATCTCGGCTCCGGTAACAACTGAAGAACAAACCAACCTCACCTTTTCCATTCTCAGTTGGTTCACTCAGACTAACAAATTTGACAGGAGCGTGAACCTCAACGCCGAGCATCAATGCAATCTTCAGCAAAATGCTCTGCAATCGTCTGATACCTGCAAAGAAACAAATGCCAATTGACTTGCGTTGTCCTCCGGCAACAAAGCAGAGGACAGAAGAATTATAGAAGATACTGGATACTCGTATCCCTTGAGAGAAGAAGACATTTTCTCACACAACAGCAACAGAGAGAAACTTACTGATGTGATCGATAGATCCAATGCAGAACCTCCGGAAGAAGAGTTTGGTTCCGATGGACTTGAGATCGTGGATGACGGACGGCCACAGGTGCAGCACGTTGTTGCGCGTCACGTAGTTGCGCATCTCGACGACGGTGACGCGCGCGCCCAGCAGTCGCGCCTCGATCGCCATGCGCAGCCCGCACGGCCCGGCGCCCACGATCAGCACCTGGCATGCAGGTTGGAGAAGAGACATTGTCGGGTCGGGTGCGTGCTCATTCAAGTGCAAGCTTGGCCATCGTGCATCTATGAGCAAGGTTTCGTTGTTCACGAAAATAATATTGGTGTGATCACATCTGGTCATCAACCAAAAGACAACAAATTACGAAATTTATGAGAAACAGAACTTGTACACAAGGTCAAAGTTTGCTAGTTTCTCACTTTAGGCTCACCTTTTGCTGCTTGCACACGTTGCCTCCACCGTAGACGGCGAGTGCTGCGCGCGCGTCGAGCAGCGCGTACAAAGCTCGCGCCTCCTCTGTCGTGACGCGCGTTTGCAGCGTTCTGTAGAAGACGTCGCTCTGCCCAGCTTCGATGTCGATTCCCAAGGCCCCACACAGCTGAGCGTGAGCGTCCAAAATTTCAGGGAAGCCTTCCGCCTTCATGAAGACTCGGAAGAGCGGTTCCGGGTGCGCCTGCTCCACAACCATCTTGTCTGCAACGCCAGGTGCACGAAAAGTTGAAGGGGTTCAAATTCTCGTCTGTCAGCCTTTTGCTGAGTATTTCAAATCTCAAGACAGTCAAATGGAAATCAGGTCATTTTTCACTGTGAGGATGATGCTGGAACGCAATCCAGACATGCATGCACGTATCTTGACCGACGTGACAAAAGTGTGACAAAAAGAGTACATTTTGAAAGCCAGATTTCAGGGCCAAAGGTCGATCCAGCAAGTTCCGGTCTTTGATCTTTCCAGTTCTGCGAAACTTACCTGTTCAATCACACCTGTTTCGCTTTCGTTGCTCCTTTCAAACCGTGCAACAGTTCCCAATCAAGCCCTTCAATGTCCACATGTGTGTTGCAACAAGCTTTTTCAACTTGTCAGCTGGTGTGACTCACCATATTCTGAGCAAACAGAGCACAAGCCTAAATATGGTAAAAATTGTGGTTGTGTTCCATTCAGAGTACTTCAATTGGAGCTCTGTGCCTCGCGCATGTGTAGTGGGTCAGACGAAGCTTGTCTGCATGAAGCTGATAAAAATATTGAACCAGTTGACTGGTTGCATACCAAGCGTGTGATTCTCAAATCATGCCTTGTAAACTTCACGCAGGAACATGTGCTACTCGTACTGTTTCCTTTTTTGCGTCAGTTCCTGCAGGCCCGACTCCGAGTTTTTTTTCCAAAGTGACAGCTTTAGCCTGCTGTCGTTTTCCCAAAATTTCAACCGATTTTCACGTCGTGCGTTGTCTTCACGTTTCTGTTTCATTGTGAGTTCCACCACATGCAGGTACAGACAACACGGCCAAAAATTCAATGTTGTGCTCTAGTTTCAGAGCGTGCTTCAATAAAGCAAGTACTACCTTGCCTTTTATGGTCATGTGCTGTTCAGTGTTCTGTAGATGGAGCCAGATCATTCATAACGTGCAGCACAGCGAAACTGTCAACTTGCACCTCTGCTTCTGTGGGCCCATTTTAGTTCGCAGGCGTGCAATCCCTATCACAAAGGTCCTGTGTGTCATTCAGGTCACTGTAGACTGGCATAAATCCGAGTCTGAGGAAAGGAGGGGCTGACAACAACGAGGAAGACAAAAATAAATAAACTTTCAGCGGGGGTGGGGGTTTGACACCTGATCATTTTCGGGATTCAGGAGGTCCGCCCTTTGGATCCGTCGGAGCTGAGTGCTTTGATTCCTCGATCAAGTGCGTCACAAGATGGTACGCAAACTCCTTTGTGAGGTTTGTTGCTGATTGTCTTCTTTGGGAAAATGTAGCACCTCAACAGAATGAAATTCCCTTTCGGTCTTCAGTCGATCCAAAATCAGCAACGCTGCAACCGAGATTCTATTGCACCCAGATTTGCTGTGCTTTAGTTCTTGGAGAAAGAGCCCACTGATTGGCAGGCTACTCTTTGTTTGAAGCTTGCGACTTCCTTCTGACTGAATTGTCCGTAAAACTGCTGCGATAATTGCGTGAAATCAACACGAGTGTTTTACAATTGAGCATTCTGCATGAGTGCTTCTGATTCTTAGAAAATTAACACAGTGGAAAACAATAAGTTTCTTTTCCTGTTGGTTGTGGAGAGATTGGTTGGAAGCCGAAGACAGTGTTTTACTTTGCAGTAAACATATTTATTCTCAGAAGAAAGTGTAAAAAGTTCGGTACGTGTGGCTACGAAGATGTTCAATGCAGTTGAATGTCTTTTCAGTACAACGCGCAAACGAAAATGTGGAACAAAGACGAGATGCCTGAAATCCCCCAACCCCTGGTGTCCCTGTCCATTTCCATCTTTCAACCTGACGTGACGATCGAGGGTGGGTCGCTGAGTGGTTTCCGGGGAACCGAGCGGAGCTGCAAACAGGTGGGGCTCAGTGGACTGGTCTCTCCTGCCCTGATTGTGTGATCGTCGGGATGTCCACGTTTGTGAAGAAACCTGGGAGAGAATTCCGTTCCATGATTGTGAGAAGCCAGTGATATTTTCTGCCTTGCAACGCAGCCAGTCACAACGATCAGCGTGCACGAGATGGAAGTGGACACAAGACCCAATCGAATTTGAACATATCTTATTTTTGTTGACAACAGACCCGAAAAAGACAACGTTCAAAACAATCCTGGGCTAAATCAAACAGGTTTCACTCAGAAACAGGTATTTGGACTGGTCAGAAGGGAGTGAATGAGGGAGGCCCCAGTTCTGGTTCTTTGGGTTCTCGCTGAATTTTTGGACACACAAACTGGAGACAATATTTTTGTAACACATCGTCTTGAAGTTGTAAAACCACGTGTAAACTTGTTGGACCTCCCTCACATTTGTATTCTCAATTGAACGATTCAACAAATGTCCATACAAATCCGAGTTGTCTGAGGGCCAAATACTCGTAGCAAACATATTATTCCAACCATCCAAACGAACAAGAAGAATCAATGGTTTACATTTGTGGCACAGGCATGCTCATTCTGGCTCAAATTTGTTCATTGTGACATTCGCATGGCGCAAACCATCGGCACAGAGGAGGGAGTCAGGAAGTTGATTCAGTTATCTCTGTTTTTTTCTCACCCGGGCATTGGGCCGCGTGGATCCACGGACCCTTTCCAGGAGGCCTGGGACCTGGCTCCCTGGCCCCCACAAAAATTGATTCCCCCATCTTTTGCACCCACACAGGCACAACATATCTTCCTTTTGTGTGCACTTTTTGTTTGAACTGGCGAGGTTGGGCCCCACCGACCCAAGACTTGATCTCGCCGTGCACATACGTGTACGTACATGTCGGGATTCTTCAGCGCGTGAATACCGGTACCTGTCCTGATCACTGTGTCCTTTCACCATTGGGATTCTGCCCCTTTGTGACTTTTTCTTGTCAAACCCACAACCCCTTGTGCTTCCATTCCACGCAAAGCAGGAAAACATACAGGGACAAGACCTTTACGGGGCCTTTCCTGTTCTTTTTCTCGAATCTTATGTCAGGGTCTGGATCGCAGGAGTTGCACTCCTCAACCAATCTGGTCCCCACCAGAGAATGAGCCAACTTTTACCCCAAACCATACACATCCAGCAACATCTGTGTGGCTCTCTGTGGCTTTGCACCTCTGCAGGATCAAGATTCTGAAACTGTTGACAAGCAACACAAACAAGAAATGACACAAGAACATGTTTCAGGCTGTCTCACAAGAACAACAATGAAACTTCAGTGCCCCCGTGCACAAGTGACACAGAAGCTCAGCTGAAACTTTTGCTTGGAACTCCAAAAATAGAATTGGCTGAACAGTATTGATGTGAAAAATCCTTCGACGCAGTCTGTCAATTCCAAAGTCAAACAGATGATATGTGTCCTTGCGCATTGATTGCCAATGCAAAGAATATCCATTTCAGAAGACCGACATTTTGGTGTTGAACATGTAACACTCAACAGTCTACAATTCTCAACAACACATCACTGTGCACACCACCCATACATGCAGCAGCATTTGCAAGGTGCTACCGATCCGATGAGACATCGGGTTGTCTACGAGAACTGCGAGCTCTGAAAAGGTCCTTCTGACTTTGGAATGCCTTCTCGCAGTACAATGGTTGCTTGCTCAATGCCCATTGCCCATCTCTCTCTCTCTCTCTCTCTCTCTCTCTCTCTCTCTCTCTCTCACACACACACACACATACACACACAAACACACACACATCCACACACAGGCCTCCCTGACAAATGTTTGGATCTGTCTCGACCGAAAATGACAAAACATGTCACTCAACAGGTGGCTGCTCTTTGCAGATTGCTGTGCAGGACGTACAGATAACCAATACCACTCAAGGCGAAATACACCTGGTACGTTTGACGCCAAATTCACAATCTCTACACACGTCAATTCGCACAAGAAATTGTTCTTCAACATTTCCACATTTTTCCGGAAGCAAACATGGAGAAACTGACGACGCCGAAGCTTGTAGTGCAATCAATATCTAAACTACAAGAGAACATTGATGAGAAAGGCTACAGATCTGGAAATGTCAACTCATGAACTTTGTTTCAAAATCCGATCATCATGCAGGTTTTCCGGTATCGACCAGAGATATGATCAATTGTCGGTTTTCAGTGTGAATTTGGGGATTGAGGTCTTCCCGCTTCGTTAAATGTTCCAAACGAAACCTGCCTTTTCCAACTTCCAGTTCTGGCAGGGTCCCTTTTATCCTTGCTGTTCCAGGACGCTCCTGGAGGTTTGGCAGTGTTGGGGGAAGGCGGTGAGGCCATAGGTCGGTCGCTCTTGTCTCCCAGCCTGGGTCCCGGTCTGCTCTTGAAGGCATCTTCCTTCACCTGCGCCGCGTTGGGCGGCAGGGTCGACCCTTTGCGTCCGTCCACAGCATCACTATCTTTGTCCGATAAGAGACTCTGCAGGTTCTGTCGCCGGTCCTGCTTACTCCCAGCAGTCATCATTCGCAGGTCCAGGCCCAGTTTCAAGCAACAGCTCACCAGCGCTCCCATTGTTCCACCTGGCAAATGAAAACAAATGGTCCTGAATGTGCAGTAATTTTGTCGACAAGCTAGTCAAATGCAGTTAGTTATTGCCTGCGTTTTTTCAAAAGCTTCATTTTGCAGCGTCTTTGTCGAACAAAAGCCTCAGGAGTAAAGATCGAAGGCAAGTTCGAAAGACAACATGCAAAAGTGCCATTGACCGTCAATTGATTACCATCGACGTCTTCAGTGTTGTCGGATGTCCTGCAAAGATACTCGTACAAACCACTCACTTCACTCCGAGGCGTAAGCTTTGTCCTGATCGATTGCAAAATTCATGTGCCCACACAAGTATTGGCATCTTAACAGCTTATTGACGTTTAAAAGACTGCATCATCCGAATGAAGCACGCTCCTTTCTCTCTTGAATGCCTCCAAAACCCTTCTGAACAAATTGAACAGTCGATTATGCATTCAGTATTGTGCCTTGGGACAAAGCGATGATGATCAAATCCGACACTAATACGTGAATTCACGAACAGCACACAAATGTGTGAGTCTTGCTGCGTGCGTGCGTGTGTCCCAAATGAGTCTGAAGTCAACACGAGCACAAAGGTGATAAACGAAACAGTGTGTCATTTCCTGAAGCGAAACAGAATCTTTCGTAACGAATTCACCGCGCCCACGTTTGAACTGAAACTTCATTTGTGAGTTGCTTTCACATGAAGCCCATTTCCAGTGAAGTCTGGAGTTTTGTTTCTTGTTCCCCAAACATGGACTTCAAGGATGCTGACAAAAGTTGTTTTTCTGAGGCTGAATGTACTACGTACCCTCTGCGCGTGAGTTTCAAGTTTTCACAGCGCAAATTCTGCACTGAGAGAATGGAACCCATGGTGCCGGGCGGCTGGCTGTGCACCTGGGTCCAATTCATCTGACTCTGTCCAAAACAAGCTGCCGCAACTCGATGAAAGCTTAAAGTATTTGGCACCGAGCTTGAGTGTCTGCATACTAACAGGAATTTCTTCTGTGGCTGGAGCACAACGAAGGTGTTCTTCCGGATATCTGAACTCCCGAGTCTCGGGTCCGTCACAGACATGAAAGTTCATGGCTCGTGGAAGCTGTTTCCCCACTCGTTGTGCTCAAATTTGAGTGACCACGAACGTTGCATACGGACAGAAGAGAGACGGCCAGAAGATTTCAAGATGCCCCAAAAGCACGTTGAGGAAAGAAACATTTTGACATTCATTTCAGAAAGTTTGTCGCGAAACCGAGCACATATAAGGTTTCCATGGCATGATGGAGAAAACACAAACCGGTGCAACCTAGAGGCCTCACACCTGTGAGTGTTGAAACACTGTTTCACCTTTCAGGAAGTGCTGCTTTGTTAGATCTACATCAGCTTGAATCCTGTGCATTACAATTGAATGTGTTCGCGAAAAGAAACTCACTCATTCCTGCACCACATTGTCTTCTGTTGATACCTCTAACTGCTGATAAATGTGAAATATGTGCTTCTTTTCTGTGAAAACTATTCTTTAACTGCAGAAAGCTCTCTTCTGTCAAAGAATGTGGACTGGAATTGAGGATGAGAGGTACAACCTCCATCCGTCCCGGCGGGAGGCGTCAGATGCAAACTGTGAGGGTCCCTGGCCCTGCCAAGGAAGTTGTGGTGCTTGAAGTCCCACCATTAACAGAAGAGTCCACAAACAGAACTCGCATTGTGTTTCGAAATTACATGTCTTTTTCTGCCTCGCCACAGCATCATAAAGTGCAGGTTGCTTGCGCATGCAAACCATTTTCTGACGGACAATGGATTGAGTAAGTTCGCCACGGCTGAGCCTGACTCGGGTCAGGTTGACAGCGTGGGTATAGGCTGCTTGCTGTTACAGGACCAATCGTCCCCACGTTTGCTGTTTTCTTGTTGTGCGAACTGCTGCCGAAGCCAATAGTTTTCATCCAAAAATTCTGCAAGATTCAAAGCAGACATGACTGACAATCCCTGGTGAAATCATGTGTTCATGTTTGTGTCAGCGGCACGTCCAGGTGAACGTGGGCCTGGTTTTGTCGAGTTGTGACAGAGAGTCTCAAACCCCTTGTCCTGATACCGAGATGAAGCAGGGTTCGGAGTTGAAACAATTTTCCCGAGACTTTATTCGGGCTTGATTGTTTTCAATTGTCCCGCATACTCGCACACATTGGGCCTGATAATTTGCAATTCATAAACACCGTAGACTTACACATTTTATCCTTTCACTGCGCATCGAAAAATGCCAGACACAACTCGCAGGAAGATGCATATCTGTCACGCACCCTCAGAACTGATCCCACGCCGAGCACTCACCTCTTGTTGCACCGAGAAATCAGCTCGCCATGCAGCAACCGTAGCCTGTTTCTTTTCTGGTTGTGCACACAACGAGCTTCCCTTTGACCTTCCCTGCATAGGCAATGGACTCAACTGCTTTCAGTGGCACAAGGAGTTTCCAAACATTTGCCCGGTGTGCCCTTCACCAGGTGCGGTAAGGCAACATGAGAACTTGAGGAGGGATTTTCAGGAGTGAGAACAGGCTCCAGACTCAGTGCTGTCATGCCAGAGCAAGTGACGTTTACGTTTGAAAACCCAAAAGGATTCAAAATTGAACGCTTTGCTGCTCTGCATGTCGCTCAGGGATGTTTTCGGCTTCTTGAAGAACAAGACACAACAGATCAGAATGGAAGCACCTGGTGTGACTGAATTGGTAGGTCTGCGCCGTGAGTTTGTTGGTTCTTGCGAAAATCTGAGAATAGTTCCCTGGAAAAGCAAACCAATATGTTTATCTTTGAATTATTTATGAGTCTCTTGGTATCCCTTGTCAATATTCCACAGCACACTATTCTCCCAAGATTTGCACAAACCATTTGACTCTTCTTGGAAGCAAAAACAACTGTGTGCAATTCTTGTGTTTTGGTTGTAAGTTTTCTTCAAATTCTGAAAAAAAGAAACATTCTCTTTTCAGTTCATGTTGCCTCAAAAACGCACAGCGTTCTCACCTCAAACTTTTCGCAGTGTGCGACTGCAAAGAATCCACGAGGCTTTCTGGGGGCTCGGGCATTTGGACCCCTCCCCCCATTATTTTTGTGGTGCTTTGCAGGACGCTTTGCAGAATTTATTGCACCGCTGACGGCTGTCAACGCTGCCAGGTGGGAATTTTGCGTCACAGCAACTGGACTGAGACGGGACTGGTGGAACTGGACCAGAGGAACCCGACCACTGGAACCAGCCCAGTGAAACTGGACCAGGAGAACTGGACAAGCAGAGCAGGACTATCTAAACCAGACCAGTTGAACCAGACTGGCAGAACCAGCACAACTGCAACCAGACTGGCCCAGCTAGTCCAGCGCATCCAGATCAGCACAGCAAGAGTGGCACAACCAGACTGGTGCAACCAGGTCTGGTTCCGGTCTGGTTTGCGCCAGTCCGGTTGCATCAGCGGTTCGGTCGGCATTTGAAAGTGACGATTCTTTTTTTTAAGTTGGAGTTGGCCTTTCCTTGCCACAACATGCAGCACTTGATCTCCTGTCGAGCCCAGTTGCCCCAAATCGAGTTTTGAAAGCACACAAGGAAACGTACGTTTTCTCGGCCCTTTTGCACCCTCATCTCAACAAAAACACGAGAACATGCCACGAGGAAACAGCAAACTGTGAGAGTGGGGAAATTTACGAAGATTGCTGTTTTGACCCTTGCTCGCTCATTCTTCAATTTGTGTCCAGTACAATAATGTTCCACTGAGAAAAATGGAGTTTCTCAATTCTATAGACATGGGCGCCAATCAGAGCTTTATGTGATCACTTTTGTCACCTTTTTGTTCGAAAAAAGTCAATGAGATTTGTGCACGTTGAGTTTGGAACATGTGGCAAAGCTTTCCAGAAGCACATTTTTTGTGAACACGCTTGCAGCTACGTGAGACCTGTTCAGGCTTTCTGACGAGCAAAATTGTTTGTTTCTGTAGCACACTGAGGGTATGTGTGACAGGAGAAGTGGTTGAAAAGAAACGGCATGTGTGTGTTGAAACGCAGCGCAAATCATTCACACAAATTGCATGGAAGGTGAGCAGTTTTGCAACGGCAGCAGTGATACAAAGGAAAATGGCACAATTGCCCACACTCCCATTGCTGTGCACGGTCAGCCTTGTGCACCATGTTGGTGGAAACAGATCTTCCCTGAGGCACGAGTGTTGTGTTCTTCAAAGTCTGTGTTGAAACCAGCTTGGCCACAAAAGATTTGTTGACCTTCGTTGGTGTGTCTTGTGCAAGGAAGAATGTTTGAAAGCATTTCAACTGCCCTTCATTCCAACCTTTCAGTTCTATTTCTCCAGCGAACCTTCTTTTTTCACGACGAGCGTTCGCCCTTCGTCACGAAACCACGCAGTGTGGGGGGGGGGGGGGGGGGGGGGGGGGGGGGGGGGGGGGGGGGGGGGGGGGGGG
>JAAUXT010036158.1_pt1 | contig 14289 bp, 16 predicted proteins | sample 7278171 | NCBI WGS metagenome assembly JAAUXT01 (sample SAMN14350112, study PRJNA611818) | marine sediment metagenome | isolation source: surface marine sediment (1.8m) | place: French Polynesia: Moorea | collected 2018-08 | reverse complement strand
CACGAGCCAGAGATGAACAAGAAGCAGTGTTCAAGGCAACTGCAGTGCGAAGTCCCTTGCCAGTCGTGGGGGGGTCCGGCAGGGGGGAGGGGGGTCTGGTGGGGGAAGGGGGTCTGGTGGGGGAGGGGGGTTGGTGGAGGGGAGGGGGTTGGGGGGAGGGGCAGGGGACATTTCATCCACCTTGCCATACATACTGCACTACCACATGGTGCTTCGCCCTAAAGCGACTTCGCACAATTGACGAGCCCCGCTGAAACTGAGCACGTGTTCTCTCTCCCCTCGCTGCAGTGAGCCACAAGTACGGGTACGGCATGATGGACGCGTCTGCGCTCGTGGACCTCGCCGAGCGCTGGCAGAGCGTCCCCGTCCAGCACATCTGCACCTCCAAGGTCCTCATCCTCGACAAGTGAGTTCCGCGCGTCTCCCTGCGCTGTGTGCGTGAGGTGTTGGGTGGGTCTGTTGCGTCCTTGGGCAGCTGCTGTGCGTTGGATGGGTCCGCTGTGCATGGGAAGTGGGGGGGGGGCGAACGTGGTGTCGAATGTGACGTTTGGCTGTTTCCATATTGGACTGACACGCGTTGCGCCCCTTGTCAAGTCGTTGCGGCGTCCACTCAGGTTGACAGCAGGCACTGACTTTGCACAAGACACAAGGTGTCATGCTGTCAGTGTGTGTTCGGCCTCGGCAAGCTTTGTTGAACGTCACTTGAGACCCGCCCTTTCATGACAAGCTCCTGGTGTTTTGTGAAGCATTGACACGTGAATCAACAGTCATTTCGAGACAAGCCTGAAACGTGAGAGGTCCTTTGGAGTCGGATGAGTATCCGTTACCCAAAACCGATCGAACAGAGCGGCTCTTCAGTCTTGCCAAGGGGATGTGAAGAGACAGACTTCAAAGAGAGATCGTTGAGTCTGTGAAAGTTACACTCATTGCGGATGCCACAATGGATTCTTTGCTTGCAGTGTGTTCCTTCTCGTTTTCTTGGTTGTGCACGATTTGCCCATGATAGTGTCCCCAACAACCTCAATCAACCTGTTCTCGACACTCAAAATTTTGCGAAATTCTCAACGTCACACTGATTGAGAACTTCACTCCAATGGCGTTTTCACATTTTCCTCACGTTCACGTCTCCCATCGTCTAATCGTTCTCTTCTGGCGAAGACATGGCGGTTGGTGTCAGGCTCACCACACCACGAACCCCTTTCTGACCTGTTCCCTCTGTTCCAGGATGGTGCAGGGCGACGGGGTCGAGGTCTCCATGGACGTGGACGGGTGTCGCGGCCAGGTGAACAACGTGCTCTACATGGAGCACGTGCAGGCCAAGGTGACGCTGAGCTACAGCCGGCGCGGAGACGTGCGGCTCCACCTCGTGTCGCCCAGCGGAACCAAGAGCACGCTGCTTCCGGTGAGAGAGACGCGCATCCGGGAACTTGTGGTTGCGTTCGATGTGTCGCACCTCACGGCGATTGCATCTTCGTGCTTGTGATAGGATACGTCGGTGTGCGTACGCCAAGCAGGGTTGGTCGGGCCTGCCTTTGCGCTGTTCGCCTCAACACAACGACTGGGCCAAGAATAAGACTCACTGCGGTGTTTGTTTGCTGTAGAAACGGAAGAACGACTACCTGGAGGGGCAGTTCAAGGACTGGCCGTTCATGTCGGTGCACTTCTGGGGCGAGAAGCCGTCGGGCACGTGGAAGCTGCAGGTGGAGAACACGGGGTCGCTGCTCAACAGAGGTGCGTCCCGCTGCTGACCCGGGACAGGGAGGCTCTGTCGGACGGGCACGGAGAGGGACGCAGTGTGAAGCCGAAGTGATACCGGGCCGCCACGACACTTTTGTTGGGTCTGGAGTGGCTTTAGTGTCGTGGCGCCCATTGAACTCTGCAACAGCGATGCCTATTCGGGACACATCGTACAACTTCGGCCTTTTGATGTTTGAACCTGTTCTCTCAGGATAGCTCCACACGTAGTTTGCTGACTTCCCTCAATGACGTTCTGCAACAAAAAACTTTGGAGAATGGCTCTCGGTAAATCAGAATCGGCTGCACTGGCTTAGAGCCAGTGCGCGTTTCTGAGATTGTATGTGTGTGTGTGTGTGTGTGTATGTGTGTGTGTGTGTGTGCGTGTGCGTACGTGTGTGTGTGTGCTATGGTAGTGGTCGCTTATCTGAGACTGTGCCCGTGTGTTTGCAGGGAAGCTGCTCAAGTGGCAGCTCATCATGTACGGCGTCGCGGAGGAGCCGGTGCGACTCAAGCAGCCGCGCCAGATGACGCTGCAGCCGGTCGTCGTGCAGCACTCGTCCACCACCGCCGCCCCGACCGCCTCCACCGCCGCCGCCAGCGTGAGTTGTGCATCTTCTGCGAGGCCGTTTTCCCTTTGCGTGTGTCATGTCCTGGGTGATTTTCCAGCACAAGTCGATGATCATTGTGTTGACTGGGTGATGTAGCACCCATTGACCAGTGCAAGAACACAGTGTGACGCCTCCAATGTGAGGCGCACCTCGCCAAGTTCAGAAGTCTGTGGTTAAGAAGTGAGAAAAACAAGCCACGGCCGTCGCATTCAATCCCTTTCAAGGTTCGTATTGACTTTGCATGGGTCTGGGTTTCAAGTGAGAAAACGTGTGCCCGGTTCTTGCAGAGCGGAGGGACCACGGCGTCTCCCAAGTCGGCGGCAGATGGCGCCAAAAAGGAGGACAACGCCGGCGGCAAGAAAACCGAGGAAAACACCGGCGCCAAGGACCAAAACGAAAGCTGGATCAAAGAGGTTCGATCGCTTTGCAGCCGTTGTCAACTCACGGAAGAAACATTTTTGAGGTGGCCAAGCAAGTTGCAGAGAAACACAATCGAGAGTTCGAACGCGAAAGCAGTGCGTTGCCTTCCGAATCCCAAAGCGTTCTTCTTCTTTTTGACGTGACCTTCACGTTATGCGCGTGCGCATTGCAGATCACGTGTCACGAGGACTGCGCGCCGGGGCGCGGCTGCGTCGGGTCGCTACCGGAAGACTGCAACGCGTGCAAAGTGATCCGCCTCTCCAGCCCGGGGTGAGTGGCGCTGCCGTGCGCTGGGTCCGCGACACTGAGCGGGATATCATTGGTGTAAAAGCATACTGAAAGCACACGATATGTCGAGTAAAAATCCGGAAATGCGTCAATGCCAGTTGCACTCGCTTGATTTCCTGGTGATTCCCATTTTGTCCAAAATCTCTGGCTTGACGTCGGCGTCCACGGCAGGTCGCCAAGTTGCACAGCGCGTGTTTTGCGTATTTTTCAGACCGTGTGTGCGGAACTGCCCACGACGCAAGTTCGCTGACACGGCGAGCGGAGTGTGCGCGGCGTGCAAGGAGCCGTGCGACTCGTGCTCCGGTGGCGCCACCTCGTGCACGTCGTGCGCGGACGGGCACTACCTGCACGAGCGCACGTGTCCCGACTCCTGCCCCAGGGGCTTCTACCCAGGTGCGTAGGCACCGGTGACTCATTCCTTCTTCCGCGGAACCTTGGTTCTCGTGGATTGTGTCCTGTTGTGTTGTCACTTCGCGGTCATTTTCATCAAAAGATACGAAGGAGACATCAATGAGCGTCGCTTCAAACTTGCGGCGCAGCAATCACTGGCTTCATCAAACACGCAATCCATGACGCACACAGTGTCAAAGATTTCTGACCTGTTCAGACGTGCAGTCTTTGACGCACGCAGTGTGAAAGATGCCTTGAGATGTGGTCCGTTCGTTTTGCCCGCAGACCACGACTCGCGGCGGTGCGCGGCGTGTCCGAAGCGCTGCACGAGCTGCTCGTCCGAGCTGAACTGCCTCACGTGCACCGACGCACACCAACTCGTGAACGGCGCCTGCAAACTCGTCTGTCCCGTCGGCTACTACAGCAAGGACCAGGACTCGTGAGTACAGGGCAACAGCGGGCTGCGGGGGGATCCAGAGGCCTGAGGGAGCTCCAGATCCTCAGGCTCACAGGCCCCCAGATCCAGAAGCTCGAGGGCCCACTGAAAATGTGAAAAAATTTCTTCAAACACGTTTTGGTATTCTGGAATCTGCGATTCTCGACCCGACGGCAGGGAGCAATGAAAACAGAAGAGAACCTGAGAAATATGGCCTCTTTTCGTACGTTGCTTGCCGCGCACGTCACGTGTTTTCTCGACACGCTGTGTTCGCAGGTGCGGGAAGTGCGCGGAGGGCTGTTACTTCTGCCGCAGCAGCGCGCGCGACGACTGTATCCGATGCCGCGTCAAGCAGTTCCACGACGAGAACGGCAACTGCCTCGACGAGTGTCCGACGGGGACGTTCTCCGTGAAGCTGTCCGAGCTCGTCTCCATGTGCGCCTCGTGAGTCCCGTCCGCTCGTACTCTGACTGTTCAGTCGGCAGGTTTCACTGTGCATGTCGTGGTGAAAGGAAACAGTTTCCTGCATGAAGACCAGTTTCCTCCGTCAGTCACTCTGTCAGTCATTCAGTCACTCACACACTCATTCATTCACTCACACAGACTCACTCACTCACTCACTCACTCACTCACTCACTCACTCACTCACTCACTCACTCACTCCATTCATTCATTCACTCACTCACTCACTCACTCACTCACTCTCTCACTCTCTCACTCACCCAGTGATTCATCCACTAAGACGTTTCAATGAGAGCCCAGTCACACGAGAAGCCATTGACGAATTTGTCCATCAAACAGCCAAAGAGTGAACTCGTCTGTCCGCCTGAATGTTGTTCTGCATGGAACCCGCTTCTTTCCCTGCATGCTGCTGTTTCCCACAAGATTCGTTTTCTCCTTTCTTTCAGCAAGCAGAGCAAACTCAGGCAATTACTCACTCATGTCATCACCGAGCGAAGAAGAAAGTGAAGATGATTGATACAAGAACACCCAATGCATCTGTGTGTGTGTGTGTGTGTGTGTGTGTGTGTGTGTGTGTGTGTGTGTGATGGTGTATGAGTGTGTGTGCTCGTTGCTCGTTTCTTGATTGTGTGGATCTGTTCAATCACGAGGCAAAAATTCGTGTCGTTTCCGTCGTCGGGATTTGCAAGGACATAATGCGCTCAAGTGGGCACTGGGCAGTTGAACAGACATTAGAAATAGACAGGAAACTTTGCAGGGCAATGACTCTCCTCACCCACAAACATGCACACGTTTGTTTCTCCGAAGAAGCAAAATGTGACAGATCTTTGTCGAAACATTTTGTACCTGATTTACGATTTACTGTGATAACAACTATGTGATATGATATTGACAAACAACCTGCAGACAAAAAAAATATTTTGCCTGTTGCGCATGCTCAAAGGCAAAAATAGAGTGCTAAATGTATTTGCACCTGTGGAATAAACTGTTGGAAGTAGCTGCGTGTGCGTTTGGTGTCACACGAGGTTTGCACGCATGCGTGGGCGCATGGAGGCTGCATGAACCGTTTGGTGGAGAAATGTCGCAAAGCTTGAGGTACGTAGTGGTTCCTTCAATGGTGTCTGAAGCATTTCCCCTGTGCGAGAGTAGATCTGCACAGTCTGCATGCTTTGTAGTTGTTCGTGTTTCTGTGTCTCTGTCGGATTCATTTGCCTCTCACGGTCTGGCGAAACCAAATCGGTGGTTCACCACGGCTCCACGTGTTTGTGTTGCAAATCTACAGCCCTTTGCACTCAATACTACTGTTTCTGTGGTCTGCAGGTGCGACAGCGAGTGCGCGACGTGCGACGGGCCGGACGCGGACCAGTGCGCGAGCTGCCGAGACGGGTTCCTCCTCATCGAGGGCTTCTGCCTCCCGGAGTGCGCGCCAGGTGCGTGTGTGTGCGTGTGTGTGAGTGTGTGTGTGTGTGTGTGTGTGAAAGAGAGAGAGGGAGAGAGACAGATTATGTGTGTGTATGTGTGTGAAAGAGAGAGAGTGTGTGTGTGTGTGTGTGATGAGAGAGAGAGAGAGTGCGTGCGTGTGTGAAAGAGTGATTCGGACAAGAGAAAATGAGATTGTGTGTGTGTGTGTGTGTGTGTGTGTGTGTGTCTTGTTTCTGCTCCAGCGTTACCCTTGCGATTCAGCCACACCATTGAGTTACGCATGAGAACCAGGGTGTGCGTTGTGTGTTTTCAGGCTCGTACCGGGACGTGAGCGGCGGGTGTTCCCCGTGCAGCCCGGACTGCTTCTCGTGCGTGGGGCCCGAGCCCGACGCGTGCACCGACTGCCTCCCGCCCAGGTGCGTCCGTCCGTCCGTCCGTCGCGTAGCGTCGCGCAGCCCAAATATGTACACTCGCGAGACTCAAGACCGGCATTACTGCTTGCATTTAACGTTGCGACGTCGTTTCGTGTGTCACTGCCGAAAACGAATGCTGGTGTCTTTATGCTTCTTTCCTGTCGTTGCAGGTTGCTGATGGATGGAGAGTGTGTGCTTGGCTGCCCTCTCGGCTTCTATCACGTGTTTGAGGGCGATAATGTGCGTTGCTACGAATGCGACGCCACGTGCGCGGCGTGCGTGGGCGCCGCCGCCGCTGACTGCTACAGCTGCAACGCCAACTACAGTTTACACGACGGCGCATGCGTGCGCACGTGTCCGCCGCAGTATTACACGTCAGAGGGCGTGTGTACGCCGTGCCACTACTCCTGCCTTACTTGCTCAGGTGAAGCTCTCGATGTCACGTGTTCTGTCGCCTGCCACAAACCCACGCAGCAGAACAACGGCAGACCTGCAGAACCTCAGCCACTCTCTATCATTTCACAACTCACATCATTGCTGCTGTTTCAGGTGAGGGGGAGACGTCATGCCGGAGCTGTCGAGCCGGCTACAGCCTCACCGCCGGCTCCTGCGTCCAGCAGCTGGCTGCGGAGGAGCCGCGCTGCGCCGCCGGCCGCTTCCTCGAGCCAGACTCCAACGTAAGCCGGCTGATCTCCGTTTTTCACACGCAACATGAGATGGAGCATTGGTCAGTGCGACGCTGGGTGGCGCACAAGGTCAGCGAGGTGCTGAGCAGCGGAGGCTGTTTTCACGATCTCCACCCTGCATCACAAGTCACAACTTGTCACGCGCGCACCCTGATGCGTGCTTCACACTTTGCGTTGTGTGTTGCGTCTGAGCAACCTCAGTGGGAGCTGCATCGCAAGGGACGACGTAGCGCCCATTGACTCAAACAGGTACTGTGCGCAGTACACAACGCATCCAACATGAGGTCGAGCTGAATTGAACGTTTGCTTGCTTCTGTTGCAGCGGTGCGAGTTGTGCGACACGAGCTGCGCCACGTGTCAGGGCCCCGGCCCCAACAACTGTCTGTCGTGCGCGGCGCCGCTGCGCTTCTTCCAGTCGCACCACCGCTGCGTGCTGTGCTGCTCCCAGAGCAACTCCATCGGTTGCTGCAACTGCCACCCGCTCACAGGTGGGTGAGGGCGCCACTGCGGTCCGCGCCCAATTTGAACACGCGACACGCCCAGTGTGACACGGGTGCGGGAATGAGGGGAATTGACGTGCTGACACGCAGTGGTTTTCTGAGTGGCAACGCTTTGAACGTTTGGGAGAAAAGGAAAATGTTGGCATCGAAGTTTCAGGCACTGGGCGGGTGGGAAATAAAGGGTGCGCCGAGAATTGAACAACAGCGTCCATTGAATATTTGACATCCGTAGCTGAAAATCACGGCTTTACACTCGTTTTGTTTGTTTCAGGAGTGTGCATGGAGAACCGCAACATAAACAACGAAAACATAGACTTCCAATGGCGCGAAGTGGCCAACTACGAACGGACTAACGCTTTATCAGAAAACGCGCGCAGTACGTGGCGTCAGGAGGACGCCGTGTACTCGGGCCACTACATATCTCCGCGCGCCTTCAGTAACCGCGGACTCTTCGCGTTCGCGGTGCTGGCGTGCGTCTGCAGCGTCGTGCTGTTCCTCGTCGTGTTCATGCTGCTCCAGGCGCGCTCTAGCGAGCGCCTCTGCTGGGGCCACCACTACGAAGCCATTCCCGCCTTTTACGACATCAGTCGCGAGCGCGTCTCTCTGACGACGGACGAGGCGACGCTGGAGGAGTTTGTTGACGATGACGATGTGTTCACCGCGTGATTCACGTGGGCTGCTTCGGTGGTTCTGTGTCTTGTGATGCGTGCACGTGCACGCGCTGAACCGCTGTTCAATTTGTACGTTCGGGTAACGCACATGCACAACGTTGGAGGTCGAACATAAACACGTGACCTCTCACGTGTTCAGCCCCACATGTGCGATGTTCAACAGAAACTGTCTGAACATCGCGTTCAAGTGACATTTCATTCTTGGCAACGACGACTGACAGTATGTTTTGGCAGCAGAAATTTCTGCCGACATGTTCATTGGGGGCTTCATTCAGTTCCGTGAACTGTTCTTTTGAGCCCAAGGTTTTCATGCAAGGGAAGGACGCAGCGCCTTGTGTACGTCGTACTCGCTCGGGCTGAAACTCAAATCGCATCGGGTGTGAACGTAGCATGACTCGTGTATGGTCAGTGCGAGGGCATCGATGGACAGGTGTTCACCACTTGGAAACCGTTGTTTTGTTACCGCATCCACGAAAAGTTACGTCTGAGCACTGACTTGCAGTGGGAACTTGCTTCACTGCGCAACGAATCATGTTGAAATTTGTGATGCTGATTGTTTGAAACAGTCGCAGCAACTCGCGGACTTATTGTACGTGGGTGACACAGACAAACGAATCACTGTTTTCAATACTTCCTCTCAATAAGGTGTACTTGAAAGACAGGACTATTTTTGTAAACGAGCGGATTCAGACTGTGATCTTAACTGCAGCCTTCAGATCTTCGTGTTCGTCTGGTGGCGGCTCTGGTGATTTTGCGTGTGAGCTTACAGTACTGATGTTGAAAAAAATTACTTAATTTCTTTTTGTGTCTTTGTACGATGGGTGGAAATTGGAGTGAGTGCAGGGTCCTTTGCCTGAGTGTTACATCTCCTCCCCCCCCCCCCGCCGCCCACACCTCACACAAACAACATTATCCGTTCGGGCCAGTTCCTATACGGATGCGGAAACGGCGTTCTTGCACAGACGGAAACACGTGTTCGTGACGCCGCCACGCACACGTTAATTCGTGTGTTCGATTTCCGTGCACGGCGAGCGACAGACGCGTGACTTCTGGGTTTGTGTTTGTGATCGGGCGAAGTCAGCCATTTCGGCTTTCGCAAATCGAACACGGCCATTCACTTTCGGACAAAAAGGCGCAAGACGCACCGCAGTTTCTCTATTTCTTCCCAAGGATTCGTGTGCGAGTCCACAACTGCTTGAGTGAGTTGGGGCGATGTGCGTGTTGTTGCTGAAGCATCATGTGAAAGACATGTCAAAATGTGCGTTGGATATGCACAAATATTGCACTTCTTTTTACTGTGAATAAAATATATTCTTTTAGGAAAATTTGAGTGTGGGCTTTGGTCTCCAATTGGTCATCAGAGATGCCGGTTGTACTGAGAGCGTGGTCATCTCTCGGTAGCGTCTGCGTCAGCGTCCTTGTCCCATGTGAGTGAAATTTGGATCAGCGCTCGGCAGGTTGTCCCCACTCCGCTTACGAGTTTGACCAATCAATGGATCACATGCAGGGAGCCTGATCGTGCACAGTCGAAAGGTTTCTTTTTAAGCCCATAGAACTCCACAAAAATTCGGAGAGAATGGCAGAGAAGTGTGGAGTCTGGCCACTGAAATACTCATGGCAGCGTGTCGCTGGTACAACAAAAATTGGTCACTCTCAGGTCGGATCCCATTACATGTGCCAAGTCACTGATCTCGATCGTGGTGCCGATGGAGGGTACACTCTCGGGGTATGGATCTCAAATTATTTGGCAATTCTTTCACGTGAAGGTCACAAATTTGAAAAGAAATTCTGGAACATGGATTCCTTCTGAGGACACACCACAGCGCAGAAACGAGGATCGTTTGCTCTGTTTGTTCCCTGTTTGTTCTCACATTCCAGTGAAAGTTGTGAACAAACTTGGTGGCCTCTTGCAAATCTCATTTTGGTTGAAGTTCTTCAACACGTGAAACGAAAGGCTCTTTTCCAAAGGGAATCAGGGACTTCGCAACAAATGTGTACCTTGTTGTAAACAATTCGCGTTCTCACACACTTCAAGGAATTTCCAAGTTGGCAACCATTCTCTGGTCTTCGAGTTCAGTCTGCAACTGAATTGCAATCATTCGGCGCGTGATCGGGTGCTGTAGACGGATGGCCCCAACTGATTTTTCATCAAATGAGTTCATTGGACAACACAAAACTGGCACACTTGTTTTCGGAAATTGCAGGCAGGAATTTCCTTGAGTTCGAGAAGTTTTTGATCGAAGCTGCTTCACTTCATTTCCCGCTGTGAAGGTCTTCGTTGGTTACCTTAACAAAATGCATCAGCGCGACGCACGGTGGCGACACTTTCCTTTTGTTGTCGATTGCAAATCCAGAAATGTGGTGAAAACGGATTTATTTCATTCAAGGACTGAACTTATCACAATAAAGAAATATCACACAGCAAATAACCAACAATGGTAAGTTTCCTTCTTTCTAAAGCATTTGTACCCACAGTTGAAATGGAAGAACGTGTCAAAACGGATTGTGAAATTTGTTGTGGGCGATATTTTAGTAATTCCTCGCGGCAGGCACATAAACCAGTGTTGGGACTGCACAGTTAACTATGATTTTTGTCAGTCTTGACACCAAAACAACAACGGTGTCATTGTGCCCCACCACATTTGCATAAAAACTTAAATTTTGGACAAACTTCTATTTGTGTGATCTGCGTGTTGGACACACGGAGTGCATGTAGTCTCAGCTTCTGATGCCGTTTTGCAGCCGCAGAACGAACACATAGAGCTTCATCGGAAACGGTATGGATACCGGCTGGACTACCATGAGCGAAAGTGAGTGATGGCACCAAGTGTGGAGCTCTGACACATTCACATTTCAAGATTTTGTTTTCCCAGTCTTGCAGACACAACACGCCAACAAATTCTTTCATTTCAGGAGAAAGAAGGCGAGCCGAATGGCTCACGAGATGTCACAAAAAGCGAAGAAGTTGCGAGGAATCAAGTGAGTTCGAATCCGTCCGTCAAAAATCTCAAAGACTGACTTTTCCCAGAAGTACAAAAACACAGAGCAGTTTTGTGCCTGCACACTTTGATGCTGTTTTCTTTTTGCAGAGCCAAATTGCACAACAAGAAACGACACGCAGAGAAGATACAGATGAAGAAAACGTGAGTACACGTTCGCGTTTGCAGTGTCACGAGAGAACATCTGAGAAACTTGAGGTTTGTCCCCCAAAAAATGCACAGACGTTTCGCAACATCTTGAATAAATTCTATTGCAGAATCAAAATGCACGAAGAACGAAAGACGAAACAGAAAACCGACGATGTTCCTGAGGGGGCTGTTCCTGCTTATCTGCTGGACAGAGAATCACAAAACAGAGCTAAAGTGCTTTCCAACATGATCAAGCAGAAACGAAAAGAAAAGGCGGTGGGTGGAAGGAAACTTCTTTTCAGTCAACACGTTTTCGAACAGCCCACGGCAGAATTGGGCTTTTGGGTGGAATCGGTGCAACACTGTCTGAGCATTTAATTGCAGGGGAAATGGGATGTGCCTTTGCCGAAAGTGAAAGGCGTGAGCGAAGCCGAAGTTTTCAAAGTGGTGAAGTCTGGAAAGACCAAACGTAAGTGTCGTGTCTGTACCGTATTATGTAATGCCATTGTCGTTGTGAACGAACTGCGAGGAAGTCGCGTCTTTGTTTCTTTGACAGAACTCGCGTTTTCATGTCTGTTGCTCACAAATTGTGCATTTCGTCAGCTTTGATTTCTTTTTTCAGGGAAAGGTTGGAAAAGAATGGTGACCAAAGTGACCTATGTTGGTGAAGGTTTCACGAGAAAACCACCCAAATACGAAAGATTTATCCGACCAATGGTGAGAACTCGTTTGTTCACCTTGAGTAGCGCAATTGCTTTCGCTGTGTGTCTCAATCATACGCGTTTCTTGCCACTGGTCTCACTTGGCGTCATTCAATTTCAGGGTTTGCGATTCAAAAAGGCGCACGTCACCCATCCAGAATTGAAAGCGACGTTCTGTTTGCCAATCATCGGTGTGAAAAAGAACCCCAGTTCTCCGCTGTACACATCGTTGGGAGTCATCACCAAAGGAACCGTCGTTGAAGTGAGTTCCTTGAGTATTTGCGAGCTCACACGATCACGTGTTGTTCTCAGCAGCGCCATCTTGACGCTTGAAGGGATGTTTTGAAAGTTTTTCTGTTGTTTCCAGGTGAACATCAGCGAACTTGGTTTGGTGACACAAGGAGGAAAAGTTATCTGGGGTGAGTACTTCGTACTTCGTTTGACATCAACTTTTGACACCAATTCAGTCACTGTTTGACTCGGTCGATTTCGCAAAACAACAGTCTGAAACACATTCAAAAGTAAGATACGCTTGAGCGAAATCTGGCGCACATTGTTTTGGCGTTGGAGATGCGAAATTTCCTTTCCTTGAACGTCGTGATTTGCTCTTTTCAGGAAAATACGCGCAAGTGACCAACAACCCCGAGAACGACGGCTGCATCAACGCTGTGCTGCTCGTGTAACGTTCGGCCGCTTCGATCGGCAACAAACTGTGATGAATCTCCGGAGCAACAGCCGTGCTCGGAACACCTGTTCGATTGGTTCTTGTGTGGCGCCCCCGTGCGAGTGGTGACACAAGGAACTTCCTGGTTGCAACATCTGACATTGCAAGTGACAACGAGAAAACAAGACATTTCAACACGTACCAACTAGCGGGAGATCTGTTCAAGAAAGCGCAAAAATACACCTGCTCATGTTCAATAAACCGTTTCACCACATGAATTTGTTGTGTTCGAGAAATTTGTATTTCCAAGGAACCACTGTCGCTAATTATTTCGCAAAGGCCAACAAAAGAACGAAACTTGCAAAACAAGGAAGTCGTTGAGACTTGCGACTGAAAGCAAACTCACTGATATTTCTGAAAATGGGCGCGAAGTTAGGTTTTTGATTTCTTTTCTTTTGCATCGAGGAACGCGATTTGGACCGAGCTGGTGCAAACGGAGCTCAAAAGAATCGACAATAACTTTCTGTGAAACCACACGACTTGTTGTTCGGGAAAGACCAGCATCTCGAGAAGTATAAATCAGCTGCACTTGTTGACTGTCGGCGCACATTGAGTCGAGATTGTACGAATACAAATGTCCATTTCTCCCATTCTGGATGAAATCAGTTTCAGGCACAGGGAAATCGTAATCTCCTCCAAGCTTCCAGTTTATCACAGTTTTTTTTTTTGCGCTCTCGCTGAGCTGCGAAAATCCTTTGATTCATTCCAAGTGAAGACCTTGTGTTCAATCAGTACACCTGACATGATGTTCTGCAGGATCAACACTGAACTTGTTTCTCAGTTTCCACGCCTTGGTTACAATCCTGACACGGTTGCGTCCAGCGGGGAAGTCGACAAATATTCCTCAAGACTGACGTGGGTGGCTCCTCCATAATAATCGAGCAAACACACTCCTTTCAGATTTAGTTTGTAGAAATTCCAATCTGAAAAACGTGAAGACCACAATAAAATTGAATCTTGGCTCCTTTTGGGAACTTCTGTGGGAAAATGTTATTTTGAGAGGCTGCCGTGACCTGTTGAAGGGCAAAACACAAACCGTGTCCGGAAGGCCAATCCTTCATGGCAGGATGGCGAGAAAACAAAGACATCTTCGCAAATTCCTTCTCTCTTCTCTCGTGCAAAGGAACAATCTGAAAGCAAGAAACGATTTCTTTGATTGGAGTAGATCTTTTTCGTGGACCGAACGCGCGAGCATTTCCCTGTTTCTTTGTCTCACGAGGACGAGTAGGCACATACCTCACCAGTAACAATCACCCGGGAGCACACAGGCTCCTCTGGGTCCCAGCCCTTTTTGTCACAGTAGTCAGTTTCTGCCTGCGAGACGGTCAGTGATATGGAGTTGTTGTATTTCATGTTCTTGTAGGTGTCGGATATGCTGGCGATGTAGAAGTACGGAAAACCCGTGCTGTTCCTCCGAGGTCCGTCGGCGAAGCTCTGTATCGTTCCGAACGGGACGAAACCGAAGTCCGGAGAAATAGCCGAGAAAACTCCCCAGCTTCCATAGTGCATCAGATACCTCGCTGCAAAACAGACAGCAAAAATGGTTAGATGATCTGTTTACAAAAATAGATTCCATTGTGGAGTGACATGGGTTGTACTCACCTAAAATTCGTGGGCCAGACGCCACACCAGTCTGTTGAAAATGTTGTGGGGCAGCGGCCCCATGTAGTGATATCACAAACCATCAGTTGGGTATCTCAGGT
>JAAUXT010014655.1_pt1 | contig 14291 bp, 13 predicted proteins | sample 7278171 | NCBI WGS metagenome assembly JAAUXT01 (sample SAMN14350112, study PRJNA611818) | marine sediment metagenome | isolation source: surface marine sediment (1.8m) | place: French Polynesia: Moorea | collected 2018-08 | reverse complement strand
GGATCCTCATTCACAACCTCCATCAAAATGAAAAGTACTCTGGCTGAAGTGAAGACAAACTGCAAATAAGAAAGATCTTTGCATAAGTATTGTGCTACAACAAAAACAAACTCCTTGCACACTACGAATGTCAACCGGATTGACTGTGGAATCACAGCCCACTACAAATATCAACCGGAATGACTGTGGGATCAAGGAGAACAAAGCACACCTCCTCCATGCTTCTGCTTTTTCAGGGTGCCAAGGAGCAATGCACGATGCAAACAAACATCAAATGTGTTTGAGCACAACATTCAGCACCGTCCTACGGCACTATCACTAGTTGCTGTTGAGTTCAAGTACTGGCAGGTCGGTTCTACATATATTTCTGGTGTGTGTACGAAATGGAAAAAGTGCTTGCTAAAATCAAACAATGCTCTGATCAAGAAGAACTGCACATCAATGACAGGTGACATGTTTTAGCACATTTACACAGCAACATACAGAAAATCTGCTCCCCCCCCTCAACACATGCACAAATGTTACTCCTGCATTGTATGCACCGTGTTAGGTGATTACCATCATGCGTGAATCTATGTAGGACACTTTTTACAATGTCAGCTGGTTACTCCTCAACTGTTTCCTGCCATGTTTGAACAGGGATTCCTGGCACGACACAGATCAAATTTTAGTATTTTTTTCAAGCACCTTTTTCCACCACTTCTAACCCACGGATTTTAACGTTTGAAATGCCCAGTTAAGGAGAAACACTTGTACTTCAACTACCAACCTTCTGTTTTTCCTCTGACCCCATGTTACTCCTATATTCTTGTTACGTAGCAGAGAAACGCAATTTTTCAAATTTCCACATTGAAACGCAATGCAAATCTTGGCGCTAATGAGATTCATGACGTCACAGGGGGTGAAGCCCGAAAAATTGCGTTTGCATTTGCGTTTGCGTTTCGCGCCGTGCTAAAAGTTGGATGTGACGGGAAATGACTGACACGGCCCCGCCCACGCACACACGCCCACACGCACACTGACACAGGTTCTTCCTTTGCTGGAGTCGTGTGGGAACCTGGTTGAACGCACACACACACACACCACACACACGGACGCACGCACACACACCACACACGCACGCACGCACGCACGCAGGCACACACGCACACACACACACACACACACACACACACACACACACAAGTGCAAGCAAGAATTTTCACTTCATGTTGGCGCAATTTTTTGTGAAAAAAGTCACGTGTGGGGGCGCCACTGTCGCTACCAACTCCCCTCTGTTGGCCAGTTCACATTTTGGACCCTGGGTTTGTATCCCCTCTCCTTGATCCGCCAGCGCGAAGAAAGTCAAACAAAATCACTGACAATAGACTCACGCTCAGTTGTTTCACAATCATGTTTGAAAGCACCATCCGAAAACTGGTTTGACTGATAAGCGACACACACAACACCCGTTATCAGTTGTTCCTATCTCGGAGACGCTGTTGCCATCAGCGTTGTGATCAAAACGTTGAAAACGCCCCTCACAATTTTGACCGGAAGCTCGATCCGGAGCGCGCGTTTTTTTTTCCTGCGACGCGACGCGATCCGGTGACGTCAGCCTCGTGATGACGTCAGCCTCGTGTTTGACGGACGTGTTTCACCGCGTGTTGCCATGGATCTCTTCCACGTTCTTTCAATGGTCTGAGTCCGAGTTGGCCACCGCGTCCACCACACGGGGGCGCTCTCGTTCTGCTTCCGCCGCCACTTCCGCCTCTACTTCCGGTTCCGAGTCTGAGTCTGACCTTGACATTCAGTCTGAGTCCGGGTCAGGTTCTGGAGCTGGATCAGGTTCAGCCTCTGCGTCACGTTCTGCGTCGACATCGTCCTCTGACCCCGAGTCTCCTCGGCTCCTTCCCGCGGCGTGCTCCCCCGGTTCTCGCTGTCGCACCGACCCGAGAAGACTCTTCCCGATCGGCGGCACCTTGGCGTCGAACCAGACGGTCGGAGCCTGGGGAGCGACCCTCGCCACGTCGCACGCTTCTCGCTTGAACGCGTTGAGTTTCTCCACCAGCCCCGTGAAGCTCGTGTAGGCCTTCCACGCCGGGTCGTCGGGACAGTCGTCAGCTGCCTCCAGGATCTCGCTCTTCTCTCTCATCTTCTCCTGAGTTTCCTCCTTCATCTTCTCCAGATCTGCCACCGCTTTGTTGACCTTCTCCTCAACTGCCATGTTGAGAGCCTCAGCCTGTTTGAACACAGCGTCCAGAGCCTGGGCAATGTCCCTTTGCGCTTGCTCCCCGGCGGAAATCACGTGGTTCTTCACTTCCTCCACCTTCGTCACGTGATCTTGCAGAAGCCTCGTTGTGACGTTCGTCTCCAGACGCACGTAATCCAGGTCCACGGCGTCCTTCAGACTCTCGAACGCGCCCACGAGGTTGTGCTCCACGTGGTCCTGGATGGGGCAGCGGGAACACAGGAGCTTGAGGCAGGTCACGTGGGCGCAGAAGAGAGCCCAAGGCCTCCCGTGCTCCCCGCACTGCTGGGCTCCAGGCTTCGGGAGACTCAGGAAGTCCACGACGTACCTGTTGGTCGTGAGGCCCTGGGGTCCCTTCTCTGGGACGTGGTGGCGCTGTCTGCACTCAGGGCATCGGAGCCTTGTCCCCTCCTCCTCATCTTCCTCCTCCTCTGACTCATCATCGTCTGGCGGATCTTCAACAAGCCGTTCAGCGCAGCGGAGACACAGGGTGTGGGAGCAGGGCAGCAGCTTCGGCACCCTGTCTCCCTCCGCCTCAAACTCTTCCAGACACACTCCGCACTCTGTCGCCATCGTCTCGGTCGGATGAAGCCCCTGTTCAGAGTAACACGCATGCGCGCTCCTCCTCTTGACCACGTGATTGGGGAAGCCCAGCGGAAACCCACGCAGCGCTGACGTGGATCGAGAGATAACGAGACCGTACAGAAGCTTCCTTTTTGATGGTTGTGACAGAAACCAGCGGTGGATCCAGGAGACCGACAGACGATGCGCACAGGCACAGACGTGTGTTTGGGTTATTGTCCCTTTGGACCTGTTCACATGCGCAAACACATACACACACGCACACGCACACTCTTTCACACACACACACACTCCCTCCCTCTTTCCCCCCCCTCTCTCTCTCTCTCTCTCTCACGTACACTCACACACACACACACATTTTGTATCAAAATAACCAGCATTTGCTTCGGCACGTGCATCTTCACACCTGTTAACACACACACACACACACACACACACACACACAAACAAACACTGCAGACTCACACACACACACACCACTCACGCACATACACACACTACACACTCTCACACACACCACTCACGCACACACACGCACACACACGCACACACGCACACACACGCACACACACACATCAACAGGCACATACATTTTTCATTTGTCCACTCATTGATTTTATTCACGGCTGAAGTTGCGCCCCTCCTCCCCTCACACATCTCGGATCCGCCCCCGCAAGACGAGCGACCGTTGTAATGTTCAGTCCACTCGACTCGATATCGACAAATACGTAAGAACAAGAAATGCACCGACTACACGTTCACGCAAAAGAAATGGAGCAGAAAGCGAAACGTAGCGTGTCAGCCACGCAAGACGTTGTCGTTTTGATTCGTCAAAAATTTTGAACGAGTTTCTGTGAGTTTTTCGGCTCCCACATTTGAGTGGCACTCACTCCAACACTGATCCACTGATGACAGATTGTTTCACATTGTCACAGATTGCCCTCGTGGTGTGTTCGTGTCTTCGCCAACGATTGTTCTTTGCTGTGTTTTTTGTTCATGCCTATAAGGATGAATCACAGTTTGTTCTTGGGATTTATCATGTCTGTGACTGCTCCGATTGTTGTGCAACAGACTACAATGCCTGCTGACTCCAAGTAGCAAAAGACATTGAAAACTGTGTCAAATGGCTTCGTCATGATCGTCTCTGAAAGCGTGCAGGGTGTTGATGGTTGTTCCCAGAAAAGGCTCTCCCGGTCCACGTGGTTTCGCAGCAAATTTCACGATCTGTGCTGGAGGGGTCGTCTTGGAAATGTCCTTGGCTTGTTGCTTGAATGTGTCCAGTTTCTCCACCAGTTTGGTGTACCTCTTGTAGGAACTGAAAACCTTTTCTCCACGGAGGTCATTTGCTGCTTGCACAACCTCATCCTTGACTTTCCTCTTCTGCTGGGCTTTCTGTTTCATCTGATCCAAGTTTCTTGTCTGCTTGTTGACCTTCTCATCCACCTCTTTGTTCAGAGCCTCTGCTTCTTTCATCACTTCATCCAGTGCCTCAGCAATCTTCTTCTTGGCCTCTTCTCCAGCTGTGGTCACGGTTTTTTTCATCGCCTCCACTTTCTTCTGATACTCTTCCAGATTCTTTGCAGTCGCTGTTGCTTCTGTACGAATGAAGTTGAGGTCAACAGAATCCTTCAGAGTATCGAATGGTCCGACCAGATTTTTGTGGTCCGCGTGGTCCTGCATAGGGCAGAGGGGGCACAGCATCTTGAGGCACCTGGGGTCAGCGCAGAATACCGCCCATGGTTTGGAGTGCTCCTCACACTTGGTCTCCTCCTGAGCTTCCAAAGGTTGCACCTTGATGTTCTCCAGGATGTACCTGTTGGTGGGGAAGGCCTGGGCACCAGGCCCCAGGATCACGTTTGTCTTTCTGCACTCAGGGCACACCACTCTGCCCCCTCGGCTGAGCTGCTTCGCACATCCGAGGCACAGGGTGTGGGAGCAGGGCAGCACCTTCGGCACCTTCTCTCCTTCCTGCGTGTAGGTGTCCAGGCAAACTCCGCACTCTGATGGCATCCTCGTGGTTCGATGTCGGTCTCACTCGCACACGATCACAAAGTCAACTGGAAGACACAACTGCCTCCTCGTGGTAAACTCCAACAGTGACTCACGTCAAGGGTATTTTTTCTGTTTCTAGAAACTTCCTGTTTGATAGCGTGCGTCAGACAGCCACCGGCCTGTGGTCATTTGTGTTGACACTTGGCACAGTTTCAGAGAAACAAAACAAGACACTGAACAAGAGAAGAACATCTTTGTCTCTGAGTTCGGATCGTGATGCGTGCTGACCAAAAATCTCAAAGAATACGAGCCGAGACTTCTGAGACAACAAGCATCAAATGATCATCCTGTGTGACGGTCACGTTTCAGTCTTCCTCCAGGTGCTCCGGGTGTGTTGAGAAGCACTTGTTCGACTGAACGCTGTGTTGCGTGCGTGAACTATGCTTTGTTTGCACGAAGTTTTTTTTTTTTTTGCCAAAGCGACTCAATGAATGTTTTCTTCAGTTCAGTCGTAGCGATTTCTTCGTAAGATGGCGTTCAAGGTGCGTTTGACGGCGTTGGCTCGGGCCGATGGACGAGGGTCTCCTCCGCCTGCAAGGCGACGTCGCAACCGCTTCAGTGCACTCGATTCAGCTCCGGGAATCTCAACACCAGGTGGCGTGGGTCCGACTCGGGTGGGTCGAGGGGAGCTGCCCGGGGACGGGTCGGGTGGGGACAAAGTGAGTCCGGCTCGTCGAGGGGGGAACTCGGAAGACTTCAGGGACGCAATGCAGTCTTGGTACTCTTGTTCGTCATCGGAAGAATCAGTTGTTGTTGCAGGGCTGGGGGTACTGGGTCCAAAGAACGGAGAACGCCTCTGATTGGCCAAAGACACAGGAAGGTCATCCAGAGTTTTGTGAAAACTTGCGTCTCGGCTCGAGCTGCTGGGTCCTGCTGGTGTGGGGAATGGGTCAGTGCTGGTTCCAGGGACAGGGTTGGTCTTGGGTCCAGAAGTTGAGCTGCAGGTTCTGGTCTCAGAATCAGGTGATCGGGGTGAATTCAATCGTGCACGTGTCTCTCGGAGCAGTTGCTCGAAGTCTGTTTTGACAATGGATTGAAATTCATCATCCACGTCACTCAGGTTGATACAGCTCTCCCCGTTTGGCTCCCGTACAAAGACCCAAATCCCGTCATCGAAGGCCACGATGGCGACTGAGTGAGAACCGTGTTCGGTGTCCTGCCCAGGGTCAGGGAGCCGTGACAAGTTCTGGTCGGAATCGTCTGGCGCGTGTCGCGGCTTCGGTGGGGGTGGGGGGCAGGGCGAGGGGGCCCCGGGCTGCACGTACCGTGTCGATCCCAATGGCAGCGAGCCCATCGCTGACAGCGGCCCCGCCACAAAGTGCACAGTCGGAGCGACAGGAGCGGTCGCCGTGATGTCGCTCGCCTGTCGCTTGAAAGTGTTCAACTGTTCATCCAGTTTTGTGTAACCTCTGAAGGATGTGGATGCGGTGAGGTCAGGAAAGTCGTGGACTGCTTGTAAAATTTCATTGCTGACTCGCGTCTTGTGTTGTGCTTCCTCTTTCATCTGATCCAACTCTCGTGTGGAGTTTTCCACTTTCTGCGTCACTTCTTCCTTCATGGCTGTGGCATGCTGAGTCAGTTTCTTCACAGCTTCAACTTGGGCCTTGTGAATCTGATGTTTTGCAGTTTCCCCAGCTGAATTAACAGTTTCCTTAATCTCCTCTACCTTCTTCACAAAATCTTCCAGGTTCTCCACAGTGTCTGCTGCTTCCACACAAAGATGGTTCATAGAGTCCTTCAGACTTTCAAAGGACCCAACAAGGTTCTTGTGGTCCCTGTGGTCTTGCGTGGGGCACTGTGGACACAACATCTGTAGACACTTCGGGTCTGTGCAATAAAAGGCACATGGCCTGGAGTGCTTCTGGCATATTTCTGTCTCCGTGCTGCCAGTCGCCTCAACTTTGATTCCACCCAGAAATGGAAGAATGTACCTGTTTGTTGGGAAGTCTTCCATTGGGATCAAATGACTCTCCCTGCACTCAGGGCACTGGATCCGAAATCCCTCTGTCAACTGCTTGACGCATCCCGCACACAGGGTGTGGGAGCAGGGCAGCAGTTTGGGGCGCTTCTCCCCCTCAGCTTCGTACCCCTCCATGCATACAGCGCACTCAGTCTCCATTGTCCTGGCTTCAGCAAGTCAAGAAGTTTGGGTCCCAGAAAACTGTTGTGCTTTGCACAAAATTGTGTTCACCAGTGGCCAGAAAGAATCTGCATCAACGATGTGTCATTGACTTCCTCAACACCACGTGAGCAAGAACCACGTGACTTGGCATGCGCCACCGGTTGTATCCACAAGTCGCTACGCCACGAGTTGTTCTGGCCTGAGGTTCCGACTCTGTGTGCGGTGTGGCTGTGTTGATGGCTGGTCGTGTGCGGCGTGTCTCTCCCTCGTCATCGTCTCTCACGTCTGACGCTGTGATATCAATTTGGATCAAAAACACTCAGCTCCTTGAACTGTGTCACTCTTCACCTGAAAAAGATCTGTTCGTCTTTCTATCTTCACTTGGGTGCGAGAGACGTGCAACGTACAACGCACCCAGCGGGAAACACGCCTCACACCGGAAGTGTCTGCGCCTCACACCGGAAGTGTCTGCGCCTCACACCGGAAGTGTCTGCGCCTCACACCGGAAGTGTCTGCACCTCACACCGGAAGTGTCTGCGCCTCACACCGGAAGTGTCTGCGCCAGCGCTCCCTGGTGACGCTCTCTGTTGTCCACGTTGCAGCAAATATCGTGTAAACTCTTGAATTGACAACAACAAAGTCACGGATTGTCCTGAATGCCAAAACAGAATCTGACTGCGCACAACTGTGGCCTGTTCGCTGGTGGGTCATTTTCTTTTGTCAAAACACTCGACTTGGCCCCCACCTCATTGAGCATAATATGCGCAACACATCAAAACTGTCAAGGAAAGTAGAACGAAAAACAGCGAAAATGCGTGTCACTTTGCCAAGGTTTGCCAACGGTGAGAGCCAAGCGGTTTTCACATTGGTGAGAGCGTCAGCTTTTTCTGTCGTCGATGGCAACTTTTCTTGACGACATCAAAGAATGGTCTGGACCATTTCTTGACACCCACCAATTGAGTGTCAAGTTAAATTTTGACATAAAGGTGAAAATTCTACTGTTGACATCAAAGTTTTGACACCGACAGCGCCAATGTGAAAAAACCCAAAACTGTTGCCACGCGACGGAAGTTTCTGATTGTGTCACCAGGGACACTGAGCACCCGCAGCGAACAATACCTCAGAGCTGCAGACAAAACTTTATTCACGTCAAAGGCAAGAAAATTCCACAAATGAAACCAACACCACAAACAAATTTATTTCAAAAAGAAAATTTCCAATGGAATTTTTTACAAGGAGAACGGACATCACCGGGTCACCCAGGAGTTGCGACGTTGACTTTCGAAAACGCAACTGCATTGTTCAAAATGAATACCTCTGATTTGGTCTCTGCCACGATGGGTTTTCTTGGAATGTGACGTCATCATTGAACGTAACCACTCCACTCGACCCTGTTATCTCTGAAAGAGCACGTGACATCCAGTGTTCACGAATGTGAACGGCTCGCAGGTCGATACCTGCTCCAAAACGAAGGCGGTTCTTTTTGTCACGTGAAGCGTTCCTTATTGTTTGATGAGCGATCTCAGCTGATCAGTGATGAAATCGTGAGACTCTTCGTCAATCAAATCTTCCTGGCACATGAACAAATACTCGTAACGTGGGTTTTCGCCAACCTTGGGCGCAACCGCAAAATGAACACGAGCATTTTGTAGAGTGCAAGTCCAAAAATCGACACGTTCAGACTCCACTTCGACGTCCTCCCGGTGCGGAGCGTGCGGTGCGGAAGTTTCCCCGGAAGCGCCTGGGGGGTCGAAGTCAGGGTCTTCAGGCGGGGCTTCACTCGCTGGTCCCAGCGACACACTCCCCAGGGCGTCCGACAGAGGCTTCCGGTTTGGGACGAATGTGACTGCTCGTTCATGCAGGGCGCTCTCACTCTTAGTGCAGCAGTGAACCTCTTTCTTGAAGGAGTTCAGTCTCTCAGCCAGGTTGGAGAAATTTTTGTTGGTCTTCCATGCCAAGTCATCAGGGAAGTTTTGGGCTGCCCTCAAGATCTTCTTGCCTTTCATGTTCTGCAGAGCTTCCTGTTTTATTTCCTCCAACTCCTCTGTTGACTGTTCCACTTTTTGTTTGACATTTTTCCTCAGATCTGCAGCCTCATTCACCAATTCCATCACCTTCACACCCAGAGTCTTGTCTATCTCTTCTTTTGCTGTTTTGCCAGCTAAAGTGACAGTTTTCTGCATCTCCTTCACTTTCTTTACACACTCTTGCAGATTCTTCATTGCCTCAGCTGCTTCTTCATAAGCACCATCAACAGCTTCATCCAGACTATCAAAAGGCCCCACTCGGTTTTTGTGCTCCTTGTGATCCTGGGTGGGGCACTCTGGACACAGGAACTTCAGACGCTTGGGGTCAGCACAGAACAGGTTCCAGGGGTTGAAGTGCTCCTCACATCTCTGGATAGTGAACTGTTTTCCATACAAGAATGTTCCATACAAAAAATCCAGAATGTACTTGTTTGTCGGCAAGTCCTTAATCAGGCCAAAATGGCTCTTCCTGCACTCAGGGCACTGAGTCTTGCGTCCCTCCCTCAACTGCTTGATGCAGCCCAGACACAGGGTGTGGCCGCAGGGCAGCAGCTTCGGAACCTTCTCTCCTTCAAGTCGGAACTGTTCGAAGCAACGACGCACTCAGTTTCCATTGTCCTGGCTTCAACAAGTCAGTGTCACTCGTATCCTGACTAAAGGTTCTGACTGTATGTCCGGCTGTGATGCTGGTCGGCCTGGCTTGATCGTTCTGTGGTCTCCCCATTGTGTTGTGCCTCGCAGCTGACGCATTTATCTCGATTTGGATCGAAAACTCTCAATATATTTTCCAGATGCACAGGCTGCACACCTCAAAAAAAAATACGCATATATATCTTTCTTTTTCACTTGCGTGTCAAAACAGCAGCCGTTTCACTTGGTAACGACTCATGGCGCGCGGTCGCTTTGTTCACGTCGGTGTCAAAAACATTAGGGAGTTTTCGCAAATTGGAAACACAGACGCAGATGTGAATGCAGATGTAGAATCTCACCCTGTGGGGCACAATCCTCCCCAGATACTAATAAGGGTTTTCACATTGGTGACGCAGTGACAAAAAATTGATGCCCGCATCAAAAATTTGTGATCAGTCTGGACCAATAATTTGATACTCTCCATTGGGCATCATGTTGACTTTGACACCCATGCGTCAAAATTTTGACATGTGGATCAAAAAGTCTGATGCTGCCCAGCCTATGTGAAAACCCTTAATGTTTTTCTCTTCTGCTGAACCAAATTCTACCCTTACTTAGACCATTTTCTTGAATAAAGGTACAGATAAAATGAAAGCAAATATCACAAATAAAGAAAATAAAATATTTCTTGCCTTAAACTTGAAAATTTTGTGGTGTAAAAGATCCTACAAGGTGAGATTCTACGTCTACATTCATGCTCACGTCTACATTTGCAATGTGTGAAACCTCCCCATTGAACCCAAGGACCGCGCGTCACCCAATGTGAAACCCCATCCAACTGTGACATATACACACACGCACTCACACACAGACACCAGAACAGACGCACACATGTACACACACACACACACACTTGTAGACACACAGATGCACACACACATACACATACACACAAAAACTCGCTCGCACACACATGCCAGAAGATAGACGCACTCTCTCCCCCCCCCCTTTCTCTCTCTCTCTCTCTCCCTCTCTCTCTCTCTCTCTCTCTCTCTCTATCTCTCTCTCTCTCTCTCTCTATCTCTCTCTCACACACACACACACACACGCGCGCGCGCACTCACGCGCGTGCCTTGCGTCCGCCCCGTGAAAAAGGTCGCATTCGATCAACCGACAACAGATCAAGCCCCACTGTTGAACACCACAGAAAACTGAAGCGAAGATACAAGTAAAACTGTGCTGCTGTTGTGTTGGTCAACAGTGTCCAGAAAAGTGGAACTACATTCATCAATTCTGCCCCGTATTTGTCGAGAGCGAGACAGTTGCCAGGCGACAGACGCTTCAGGGCAGCAGAAGACGCTGCGAAGAACGCTCCACTCATAACAGAGTCAACTTTATTTCCAGATGCACTGGTCAAAAACAAACACCTCGCATTTCTGGACTACAACTCAACAGCTAAAGAAAGAAACGTTGTGAGAAACAAACCGTGGTTCCGGGACCTGGTTCCACAGGGACTTTGTCTGCCATGGAGCGTTCTCTGTCGGGAGCGAGCGCGTGGGTCCAGGGTCCAGCTGCATCCAGGTTCATCATTCAGTGTCTGCAGTGGCAGCTGAATGGTGGTGTGGTTTTCCCAACATGCCGAGGGGAGAACATTTGATGGAAGATCTGACACTAGTGAATTTTGAGCTCAAAATCATCCAGAGTTTCTCGTCCAATTTGGGCTCCATGGGTTGGAGTTGTTGGACCCGAATCCTGGCTGGCGTTTTGCGTGTGGCGCCCGAACTGGTGGTTTTATTTGCGTGGTGCTTCATCTCCAACCAACATGTCAGTTACTGGTTCTTCGTGCGTCTCTTCTTCATCACATGAAGGGCCGGTGAACAGTTTTTTGGATCCATGAGTGTAGCAGGTCTTCCCCAACAGACTCTCTTCTGGAGGCTGTGGTTTCCTAACAAACTTCACGAGTTGTACCCGAGGCGTTGTCTTGGAGACGTCGTTGGCTTGTTGTTTGAGGACATCCAGTTTCTCTGCCAATTGGATGAATCTCTTGTATGATCTCCAGACTGGATGTCCATGGCAGTTGTTCACCAACTGTGTGATCTCTGCTGAAACTCTCACCTTCTCTTGGGCTTTTTCTTGCAGCTCTTCCAGCTCTCTCTTCTGCTTGTTCCCCTTCTCATCTACTTCTTTACTCAGAGTCATGTACTTAGCGATAACAGCCATCATCATGTTGTCCTTCACCTCCTCAATCTCATCCTTCACTGTTTCAGCAGCTGCCGCAACGGTTTTTAGTGATTTGTGCCACGGCCGGGTACCGGTCGAGCGCGAACACTATAGGCAGCCTCTTTCAAAAGCATGTCAGCAACAGTTTCTCTATGAAAATGGTACTCAATTGTGTTCATATTTGGTTTGTAGATTTGTTATCAGTGAAGGATAAGGCGCCAGGAAGGAAATTAATCAAAATAGCCTGTTTGTGATCTGGCAGTGTTCCAATTTTGCTCTTGTCTGGTGCTGTTGACCCTAAATAAAATGGCGCCAGGTGCAAATCACGTGAGCTCGCTGGAGCTATTTTCTTCACCTCCTCCACTTTCTTCACAAACTCCTCCAGGTTCTCCACAGTCTCAGCTGCTTCTACACTGATGTGCTCCACAGACTCTTTCAGACTGTCACATGATCCGAGGAGTCCCTTGTGTTTCCTGTGCTCCTGGATGGGGCACTGTGGACACAGCATCTTGAGGCACTTCCGGTCTGCGCAGAACACCGCCCACGCCTTCTCGTGTTTCTTACAAACCTGCGTCCCAGTCTCCTCCACTGGGACCTCGCCCATAGACTCCAGGATGTACCTGTTGGTGGTGAGGTATTGGATTCTGATCAAACAGACATTCCTGCACTCAGGGCACCGGATCCCGAAGGGGTTGTAGAGCTGTCTGATGCACCCCAGGCACAGGGTGTGGGAGCAGGGCAGCAGCTTCGGCACCCTGTCTCCGTCCCGCGCGTAGGGCTCGAAACACACGCTGCACTGCGGAGACTTGTTTCCATGGAGATGAAGGAGAGTTATCATGTTGACGGTGTCAGGCGGTGTCGGACGCCGGCTGCTCCAGGTTGGCGCCGCTGCGTTTATGCCACTCGCTCCAAGCGTAAGTGAAGAAAATCCCGACGCTGCGTCACGTGGAGTGAGTCCAAAGAAGTCATGTTTATTTGACACGTTTTTCATCGCATAGAAATGTCGCATTGGTCAGAGGAAGGAAGCCAGGGGTGGAGCCACGATTCGGTGGAGATGGGACGGGGGCCTTCAGACAGGGTTCTCACACTCAACAAAAATGGTTCCTGTGAAATCACACAATGACTTTTCAAGACCTTTGGTCGAAAAAGGAGTTGTGTGATTGAAATGGGTTTTCACCTTACAAAAAGGATTCCTGTTCAATCCACCCAATTTCTTGAAGACTTCAAACTGACGCAAAAGTAGGGTTGTGAACAGATCTTTCACGGCGGGGAGAGGGGGTGCGAAGGGTCAGAAGGTTCAGAGCCCCCCCCCACCTTGATCCTCCCATGGTTGGCGCGTCTTGCGCAACCATCGATGCTCGAGCCTGAGGTGAGAATGTGTCTCTGTTGGGTCGGGTCCAGCAGGTTGATCCACAGCGGGATTTCTGTCTTGACGCTCGTGACTCAGATCGGACTATGTTGCGTCCATCTCGTACGGCTCCAGACACACTCCACATTCTGTCGCCATCGTTTCACACGTGGAATAAAGGTCAGTGAAGATGCCACCAGGTTCCGAGTCGGAATGGACACCGCTGACCGCTCTGCTCCTTTTGTACCGTTCCCTCTGATCACTGGTGACGGAGAAAAACCAGGCCGGTGCGTCACTAACTTCCTCCGAAGAAGTCCCCACGGGGCATGCGCGGTGAGAGTCACGTGAGAGCGTCTCCTGGAGTCCGGAGAGGTCACGCTCACTTGACGCGGAAATCACTGCGAAGTGATGTGGAAACGACGCACGTTGGCTGACCAGGGGCGGGTCCAGGGATCCAGGATTTGGTCGAGGTGCGGCTGCAGGGAGGCGAACCCTTCAACTTTTTCAGGAAAGAGAACTTTTTCCAAGTGACCTTCGGGTCCACTTGCTTATTCTGACTCCCAAGGCTACACAACAAGATTTGTTTCTTTTCTCGCGCCAAATGTTGGAGAACGGAAGTGGGGTCTCTTCCTCAGGGGTAGCGCTCCCTCCCGTTGAACACCCAGACCAGACCCCGTCCCTAGTTGACGCACTTTGCACAACAACACGATTCTTGAGCGTCACGTGTTGGTCTTGGGTCCGGTCCAGAGGAATCCATCCATTGACCAGTTTGTTGTAGGATTTTGCTTTGTTTCTCTGTCTCATCTGGAAATCCCGCGGTTGACAGACGGGAGCGAATCCATCAACCTGTTTGTCGCGGGATTTTCTTGTGGCGCAGATCGAACGACGCAGTGGTTTTTAGGTGATTTGAGGAGCTTGGTCCGATTTGTGAGCTTTTGGAAAAAGCGAGCGAAATCGGAGTGAGCGATTTCCTATAGGCAGCCTCTTCCAAAAGTATGTCAGCAGCAGTTTCATGGTCAAGATGAGGATTGATTTGGGATCATTTGGGCTCTTTTGGTTCATTTTGGGTTGGGGATAATG
>JAAUXT010138713.1_pt1 | contig 14292 bp, 14 predicted proteins | sample 7278171 | NCBI WGS metagenome assembly JAAUXT01 (sample SAMN14350112, study PRJNA611818) | marine sediment metagenome | isolation source: surface marine sediment (1.8m) | place: French Polynesia: Moorea | collected 2018-08 | reverse complement strand
TGCGTATGCGCCAGCGCACCCGGTGTGAATTGGGGGTCACCTGATCCCGCAGCAACAGCTGAGCTTCTTTTCGCTCTCTTTCTCGGACGTTTTGATTTGCGTTCAATCCACCAAGGGTTTCATTGACACCCGCTCCTTTGGATTGTACGCAGGCAGCTGTGTCTCCAACGTAAACTGAAGAGTTCATTGCACACTTCAAGTTTGGGTGTTCTGCCTGACTTGAAATTTCATCAACTGTTTGGTGCTCCAAATGGTTTCCAGCGCAGAAAGAAGAAGAGTTCATGAAGTGAATGCTTCGAGATTTTCGTGCAACAGATCCAAATCCGGGATTGGTTCACGGAGTGTTGGGCCAAATGGCATTTGTCTCTTTTGCCGATATTCTTTATGACTGCATGGGGTTCTCACCCAACAGAAATGGGTTTTGTTCAACAACACATCTCTTTTCTCGAGAAGCTGTGTGCGTCCACAAAAACCAAAAACCACTTTTGTCCAACTCGGCTTCAGTCACGTGCCGAGGAAATCTCTTGCACGAAAAGTTGCTGGGAACCTTTTCCTTTTTTGGCGGGCGACAAATTATCAGTGAAGTGTGTGTGCGACGATATTGAAAGAATGACAGATCATTTCAAATTGCTGTCCTGGATGTGTCCGCATATTCTCATTTGAACGGCCCTCAGAATGCACGGAATCCCATCTCATGTTCTCTTATCTGCAGTCACCATTGCAGAGCATTGCCTTTTCGGGTGACTGTATTCACGACGCTGATAGCCCCAGAGTTCTTATCTCTGAAACGGCTTCATTTTCAAAGGTTTCTTGTATCTGAAAAGCGCTGCAGGCTGCTTACTAGCTTCTCCACTTTTCTTTTGAAGAGGCAGAGGATGGGTTCTCCACAGCCCCAAAGAAAAGCTTTCCTTACCTCACAACGTTTATTTGATTATTAGGAACCGCGTCGAGAAAGGTTCAGCTGGCAGGCTACGCCTGCTTGTGGACGTTCCCGGCCCGAAATGAGCATCATTAATTTTCGCAAGGGCCTTTCAGGGGGAAGTCCTTGTTGCTTCTGCAACATGTATTTCAATTATTTCGCGCGAGCTGTATCCCCAAGGGAATGTGAGCTTTGGAACGCTTGCGCTGTTGAGCAGATTGATTAGAATTATCTGCAATTTATTGCGATTTGTTTTGTAGGAAAAGTTCCTTCTGGAAACAATGTGGCGATGAAAAGTAATGAAGACAAAGTGGAGTTTCTGACAGTGCGAGACAGCTGCTTTTAGCCGAGCAGCAGAGTTTGAATGGAATGTGGGTCCCGGTGAAGATGCACTGATCAGAGTTGCGAATTGGCGATTTCGACCAGAAAAGCGCTTGGATTTTGTCAGGGTGGATTTTGTGTTTCAAGCGTGTTGTAACCATGATCATGCAGCAGAAAGATCAGAACTTGTTTCAACACACACTACTGGAAAGAGTACAGTTTTGACAAATGTGTCGTGGCTGACAAAGGTGCCATTGAATCACTTCTGAGGTCAGTTGGGTGGCACCCGAAAATTTAAAGAGCATCCCAGGGCAATCAGGTAAAGGACTGTGTTTCAACGATAAGTGCGATGCCGTTTGTCAGGATCAGCAGTGGCATTGTGCCATCATTGCAAACTTGCAGAGGCAAAGATTGGCCCAGGTTGATTCCCCTGTCATTGTATCTTCGTGGTTTGCTGCAACTGGACAAACGAGTATGTCTTTCCTGTTTATGTCCAAACAGCTCTGCACAGTCTGAAGATGTTGAGCCTTGACACTGAGGCCTCAATCATCAAGGAAGGACAGTTTTGAAGGAAATGGCTGATTCAGGTTGGAGTTGGTTTTTTTTTCGGGACAAAGATTTCTTGATGTTTATTTGTTGTCATTTCTTGACTTGTTTTGCTGCGCTGCTCCGTGAAGCAGGAGAATTTGGAGTGGGAGAGAAAGGAATTACTGTTTCTCCTGTTAATCTTCTGTGATGAATGACACAAATTAAGCCATGTTCATGGATAATTGCAAGTTCTGTTCGCTCCGATTATTCCATCTTACACAGACATTCGTTTGAATCACTTCCTCGACGAGGGATATGTCAGGTTCCGCAAACATCGATGTCGCATGTAAGGACTTCGTTGAGTCCCTGACATCCAAAGGAAATGTCATTTTCGTGGTAATTTAAAAGGCAGCGACATCAAAGCTTCTCGTTGCAGGTCGTCAGGAATTTTGTGCGTGGATGCAGAGTGCCTCTGCACTTTGAGAAAGTGATACGTGAAGTTGTTGCTGGAAAAGCTGCCCTAACATGTGAACGTCCATGTTTTAGTGTCCTGCAATGAATCATTGTGACCGTCTTCGCCCTATCCATAAGCAGAAAAAAATCAGCCAAAGTTTTTGTCGCGAACTTTTTTTCCGGCTTGTGGGTGTGTGTCACAATGGCGCAAAACAGTGCCATTGGGACTGGACATGTCACCGGAGAGATTTTGCCCGAGATTTGGCTGAAAGAACGAAAAGGGGACGCTGTCCATATGGAAACACCCAACTGATCCTCTTTAGTTGCGAGTACTGGCCTGCTGTAATGGTTTGAGATTTGATTGCGGACGACCAAATGACGACCAAAACAGGGCAATGATTCATCATTGACCACTCGCTGAGGTCTGTAAATCTGATCAAAGTGCTCAGGTCATGCATTGAAAAGCGACGGCATTCGATACCATCGGCCTCAGGCTGTGGATGAAAAGCTGCAAATACGTGATCTGTGCCGAGAGATTCCATACGCTTCATGAGTTGACAAGAGAACCCTCATTTAATTAGGCTGCACTCGAATAAATTGCACCACAGGGTTGGTTGGTCTGTAGCTCATTGTCATACCATGTTGCTTGCCATCCGGTGCGCGGGGGATAAATGTATTGATTCCTCCCATTCCGTTGTGCGGTGTAACTACAGGTTGAGTGGATGGGCGCAACGATCGGACGCGGAAGTGGGCGTGACGTGGCAATCTGGTCCCGGTGTTCTGTACGGGACACACGAAAGCGCCATTGAGTGGCTTTGTCCCTGTTCGCCAGATGTGGCTTCCATTGATGTTTTCAGGCTGCATCTTCATGTCAAAATGGAATTCAGTCTTTCATTTCACAACAAAGTTTCAACTTTAGCAGATGAAAGGGAAAGATGGCAGTTCTTTGATATGTCAGTGTTTTATTCAACAAACACATTTTGGCACAACAACCTGTAATGCAACAATGGCTTGCGTTGTCTCCTCTACGCAAACAGCTTCTTCATGGTGTAGATCTACACTGCAGTAAAATTTGCTCTTCTCCATACAGGTGTGATTTCTCGCATCTCAAAATGATAGAAATTCATTTTGCATCGACGACCAATTCTGTGCATTGAAATGGCGTGTGTAGGTGACAAAGTTAGATTTGCAGTGAATGAAATTGGTCCCTTCGTTCAGTCGCCCATTGCTCTCCATTTGGGAAGGAAATAATCTTTGTACTTGTAGCTTTGAGCAACCTCAGAATTGGGTTTCAACCAGTGTTTGTAATATATGGCTTGTCCACCGGCGAGCCAGGCTGCCCACCAGCTGAAGGTGCCCACGCTAATGACGGTGTGATTGGTCAAACTGAGCACCGCCAAGTCAACCGCTTCGTGTTGGCGCTCGACAAAAAACACGTCTGCGGACCCCAGCTTTACTTTGCACCACTCCATATCATCACTGGTAACAAGAAAAAGTACATTGGAGAAATGCTGTCTGTAGTAATTCATGGCTTTGTGGAAGTAAGCGAGAGGCGCAGGGCGGTAGCCCCTGCGGACATGATGTTCCAACTGGAGATCGCCCCTCCGCACATGCACACCAACGTATGTCACTGAGTAGGTTCCTTGGTCCTCTTGGTTCGTTTGGTCCACTAAATGAGTCAAAAACACGTCTGTTGCCTTGTTCAAAATGGTCCTCGCCAGCTTTCTTATTCGGCCCTTGAAATGGAACATTTTCTTGATGTCGCTTTCATATCCATCAAAGTACTTCCAAGATTGGAAATAACAGCACAGCATGAGATCGGTGGGCGGCAGGCTGAAGAGATCGCTGCTGAACACGCCAGGCTTTTCCTCAAACAACACTCCTAAATCGTCGCTCGCCTCACCCTTCGCGACCGTCTTGTTCGCACCGGGGAAAATTTGGTAAATATCACTGAGCCGCGACATGAAAGGCTTCCTTCCGGTCCGCCGGGCGATGCCGTACAGAGACGCGACCTCGAACATTTGATTTCCGAATCTGCCGTTCGGTTTCATGAAAATGTTCAACACCGACGGCTTGGCTGTGACAGGGGAGGCACTTGGGTCGTGGTTCCCATTTTTCTCTTGTTCCATCAGGTCAATGGGCAGGGAATGTGTTGCAGTGGTGTTGTGCTGTTGAAATTTTCTTTTGTTTCTTTTCTTTTTCCTTCGCTTGCGAGGCTTCGAACTTCGTTGATATTGATGAGGGTGCGTTTCGTTCTGCTCTTGGATAATTTTGTCCACTAATTGAACATTATCGAGATGGGAATTCGATGCCACTTCCAGGCTCTGATGGAAATCCGAGTTTTCCTTTCCCTCCATTAGGTTGTTGGAGTGTTCAGCTCTCTGCACTTCAGGGGGGCTGTTTGATTTGCTTTGCCAGAGACGAAACTGGTCTCCTTGCAAGTTTTGCTTCTGCTTTGAAGCGTCTCTCGTGTTCATTTGGAGGGAATCGTGCATGTCGAGATTCAGGTTTCCAGCCTCTTGAGGTTTGCTCTTCATTTGATTTTCCTGTTGCCTGAGATCAGTTTCGCTGTTTCCGACGTGGGAGCCTTGCGATTGGAAGTGATTCCCCGTCGACTCGTCTGCCGCGCTGGTTTTGACAGGCTGTCGCTCTTGTGTGGCGGCGGGGAACTGAGGCGGCGGCGCGTTGTGCTGGGAGTTACTCAGAAGGGTGTCATAGTTCTCATCTTCTGGAGGTAAATTTGGTTTGATGGGCTTGTGCTGCACGATGTTTCTCTCCAAAAGCTGTTGCTCATGAAGAGGAATATCATCGAAGTCGTCTTGATGCAGAGCTTCTTCCTGGTCCAGTTGAGATTTGTCGTGCCTTTCAGCGGGACTCCAATGGTTGTTGTCGAGCTGCTGGAGGTGAGGACTCGCGTGATCATTGCGGTGGTGATGGTGCGGCCTTCTCGCCTCCATAACGACTTTGTCGCCATCCATTTTGATGTTGTTTGAGAGCTTTCGTGCCGACTCCTGTTTCTCCTTGTTTGCGACGTAGTTGAATCCATCCAACTCTTCGAAATACGACAGGTCGTCCGCAGTGTTTTCCGCGATCACTTTGTCTTCATATGCCATTTTGGACCTCGTAGCAGACCGAACCTGTTTGGTGTCATCAGCTTCAATATGCTCACCAAACAGCACTGGTTCGTTGCCTCGAGGTAATTGCACTGTATCAAAGTTGGTGTCTGGTTCCAATCGCTGCGGTGGCACCCTAAAAGGGACCGCTGCGTCTTTTGATTGATGCTGAACAGAGAGCACCCGCCTCCCCTCGGGGTAGAACTCCGGAGAAGCTGCTTGTTTCCTTTCATAGCGATTATGGAGTTTCCCCACCGAAATTAACATGAAAGTGAAAACGACGGCAGACACAGTCCAAACCATGCACTGAAGAGAGTGGAGTCTTGTCATTGTCAGGCGTCGGTACCAGCGCAGTAATCCCATCCTTGCATTCCGTGTCGGCCGGCCTGTCACGTTTACAGAACGGCAGCGTAATCCGGCGGACGGGCGAGTGGACACCACCGACTCAGGCAGAATTCCGCGGAGAGCCGCGCCGTCGCATTTGGATTCACTTTGTCAGATGGCAAAGCCACATGGCTTACGGTGGACATTTGGATTCATTCCCTGTGTTCTGCTGCTCATGCAGGTGTATGTTGAATGGTCCAAGTCTCTCGCCTGTCACTACGGTTGGCTTTCGTGTTTGCAAAGAAGTGTATCCCAGCCACTGCGCGTGTTTTCTTTTCTCTTCTGAAAGAAATGAATTTCACCGAAATTCACAATGGTGTGATGAAAAGCAATCAAGTTGTGTTTGAAGAGAGTCTGCTTTTGAGTTTGTGTCTTTGGTGTGTTTGTGATCTGTGACATGCTTGGCCATCAGATTTATGTACACTGACACAGGCCACGCAGGTGCTTTCGTGCCTCGTTCTTGCACAGTGAGTTGAAGAAAGAAAGGACTCAACAGTGTTGTAAAGCAACATGTGCATTGTGCGCATACTTCATCTGAAGTTCGTTCTGAGCTTGTAATGTAATCACTGATGCTTTCCCGAAGGCATAAGCAGGACAATAAGCACATTGTCTCAACGCATCACAATTTTTGGAAGCCCTGAAGATTTTGTCCAAAGATGCCCAACGCGTTAGGATGTGTGAAAGGCGTGAAACCTTCTGGAATACAATTAAGCACTCGAGCCCCTCAATTAAAGCGCACAGAAAGCAGAGGTGCAAAGTGGGTGCAGCATGCTGCACCACGAGGACTTTGTTGCAGTTTATGAGTATTTGCTTTGACGACACAAAACACAACGAAAACCCAAACCAAGCCAGCAAGCAAATAAAAAATACAATCTATTTCAGAATTTTCAACAAAAGATGATCAAATGATTGCCTCACGGAAGACGTGAGATCAGAGAACACCCGAGCACTGCATTCAGGTTAAGATCGGTGTTCAGTGCATGCTGACATTGCCTTGATTCTCAACTTCTCAGTGTGTGTGTGTGTGTGTGTGTGTGTGTGTGTGTATGTGTGTGTCTATGTATACGAGTGTTTTTGTGGTTCGTGATTTGCGTGGTTTGTTCATATGTCAGCCGTTTAAACAAGTTTGGCCATTTATGGCTTGCAGTCTTAGTTTGCAGGGACAACATTGCGACTGCAATGGCCTCCCCTTTTCTTGGCCATTTGTGGCTTGCAGTCTTAGTTTGTAGGAACAACATTGCGACTGCAGAATGAGGAGTTTGGTTGCTATGTGTTTCTGCAGAGAGTGTGTTGGTAAAACTCGACAACTGCGAGGCTCAATTCTCGTGTAGACCAGGAAGAGCAGGCGAGTCGATGAATAATTGATCACCCTTGTGATGTCCAAATACGAAGTGATGATGCGCTATGAGAGCTCAAAATGAGGTGGAACTCAGAAAATCTCAGGTGTTTCCGTTGCGCACTTGTTTGTCCCGCGAACGCTCCTTCTTTCTCTTCAGGAGATCGTCCCATTCCCACACATTCGGCAATTGGAGCTCCAAGAGATCACACAGATGCGAGTGAAGAGCGTGTTGCTCAAAAACAACAAGCAGTGTATACAAAAGAAACAATGCTTACCTCCACTTTGTCTGAGGGAGACTTGTTCAGCGTTTCAGCAGAATGTGATTCATTGCTGCAGGTGCCATAATTACGGAAGAAAGCATCCAATTCGTTCAGCTTGTCACTGACAACTACCTTTTTGGAGCTGCTTTGCTTGTCTTTATACCAGCCCAGAATAAAGCTGCACCGCGTTTGTGTCAGTGTGGCGTCCCTCTTCATGCCTTTCCCTGTGGCGCTGTCAAATAACTTGGCCAAGACAGATTACCTCGTGTGTTGTATTGTCCTTCTGCTCGTAAACCCTCACAAAAAGTTCACCACCTGCGACAGTGTACAACAATGCAATGTCACCGTCCTTGTGCAGCACGGGTCGCTTGCAGGTCGGCTTATGGCGTTGATTATTGTTGAGAATTGATTCTCGGGCGGGTAAAAGCTGCTTGTGTCGACAATGGGAGACGCACTGATTTGCTCTCGGCACAGGTTCTTTTCGCCTCTCGACAGGACCGAGGAACTCGTGTGACAATTTAGGATGTCTCAATCGCGTGACTGATTTGCGCCCACTGCACAACAAGTCAAAATCCACGTCTGCGTTTCTGCTATGGCAAAAAAAGATTGTGGTCTCGAAAGTTCACTTGAGCTGGACGCAACCAGGAATTCTCACAGAAAATTAAACTTGTTTTATTGGAGATGCTTTCAGCAATCGTTATGGCTCACTGACTCGTCACTCGGGAACGATCGAAATGCGTGTGACCCGCTGTGCGCTCGGACGGAGCACTTTCACAGCCTTTTGAAGCTGACATGAATCATGTCGTGGTTCTCATGCATCAGGATTAAGTAATTTATGGTCAGATTCATAAGGATTTCCCGTTTATCCGTCACGTTAAATTATGGATGACCAGGCGCGTTGGGCGAATGTGGCGATTGTCAATCTGGTTCCTTCTTTCCTTCGAAGATGTTCCAATGGTGTGACTCGATATTGTTTTCGTATCTCATGAAACATGTGAACAATTAAGTAAAGTTTCGAGGGCCCGCGGTTTTACCTGCCCTGATGTTATCAGCCTGCTGAGAGGAAGTGGGGGGGGGGATAAGATGCACTGGGCCAAAATCTGGGCGGAATCTGGCCGAATGCTATGCCATGCATCCTGCCCCTCCTACCCCACGCCTGTGCACAGATACAACATGCAATTGTGGCTGGACCAAGCCGGTGGATCGCTGAAAACCGCGTGCTTAAAAATCCAAAATGCAATTTCAATTCCAACTTCTCATTTTTCCATATGTTGCTGCAGATGTTCGACTCGCACGCGTCGCTGTTTCCCAGCTTTTCTTGCAAGGCAAACTTCGAAAGTGGTGGTGGTGCTCGGATATATCCGGCATTCAGGGCAGGTTCTGTCCTGCATCTTCTAGACGTTCTGTCTTTCGCCAGCTTCCAAAGATAATTTTGATGGTTCTGGATCCTGAGAGCGCGCCATTTGTCACCAAACCTTCAGGTTCTACAGTTTGTATATGCATGGTGTAGGTTGCAAAACGTTCTCTTTCACGCCAAAATCATACACGCAATTCAGTTCTGTGCTCAACGAATCCAATCAATGAAAACCTGACAAACTATTGCGAACGATGATGTAAAAGTGGTTGAATTGTCTGTATCGTGACAGCGAGTGATCAATCCCACATTGATGTCTCGTGAAACATTGATGTTTTTTGATGTTTAAACGTGTAACAATTTGAATGGGCTGTTGCTCATGTGGATTGTGGGTATTCTGTGCTCACATCCACATTTTTTTGCTTGCGACGTACCTGTATATTTGTGAGGAAATCTGCAAGCGTGCGCCACGGAGTGTCACATGTGAACATGACAGATGTGAAAGGCTGTGGCTTTACATTAAATATTCTGAGAGCCAAGTGCAGCTTTAAAAGCCTTTCTACAAGGGTTCGCATGCACGGTGACAAGATCAATACGGAAAGCATTTGAGTGCTAAATTATTGTTGGACCTTGGCATGCCTGGGTTTGTAAAGAGAAGCTGTGTGACTCGTTACCCTTTGTGCTTCCAGAGTGCAGAGCTGTGTCCTCAGTCCATCCACAACGAACGTGAACCAACAATTCATCAAGATTATCATCGCTATGTATGGTATTGCAATGAGGCGCATACTTATCATTCCGTTTCACGCGCGCCAACAGTCACCGAGTCGACGCGTCTTGCTACAATCACGCATTTCTGACAAAAGCGTGTGGACTCCCCACCATCTTGACACCCTCAGGGTCCCCGGGGGTGTCCCAGGGCAAAGTGTTCTCTGACTCCTCTCCCGCCAAAGGAGAGCACCTTTGTTGCTCCTTGGAACACGAGGGTCATGCCGGCTCCGCACGTGTCTGGTCTCGCGTCCTCGTCGCGACTCTTCTTTGTGGCGTACACGAGGCACAGATAAAAAAAGCTTTGACGAAAAATGTTTATTTGACCAAGGTTTCATCTAACCGTCAGCGAAGATGCACGCCTTCATTGCAGCCAAAACGCTTTCCGTGCTTGGCATTTCACAAAGAAAAAATATCGGATTCAAGGTCGTCAATTTCTGGCAACAACAGAAAATCCTTAATTTTGTCGGGCAAAACGATGTGCTTGAGCTTTTGTCGTGCACTCTGACCAATTGCTCGCCTTATCACGATTCTGCAGCAGTGGTGGAGCGACTTCACACAAGTTCGCTGTTTCTCAATCCACCCAATCACCTTCTTCACGTCCCCAGCAGCTCGCTTGCTGACACTGTCCCAGCGGCGCAACAGCCGCTTTGGCGGTGGTTTCGCGCCCGCAAGAATCAACATGCGAACAATGCGAAATGATACGCCTTGCTTTCTGCTCGGGTCGCACAACTCAACGTTTGGTATTGAAAGGTACAAGGCATTCTGATGAAACTTGTCTGTGCAAAATACGTCGCAATTTTCCTTGATCAGCAAATACACGATGCGCTCAACGTCCTGCAGAGTGTAGTTTGTGGAATACTGCAGAATATCAGCGCACGACAGAAGAGCCGCATACATGACGGGCGTTCGCTTCTTCGAGTCTCGAACATCGATGTTCACCGAATACTGCAGCAGCACCTGAACCAGCTCAACGTTTCCGAGCTGGACAGCTGAATGTAGCGTGCTTTTGCCAGCCCGAGACAGTCGGTTGATATCACAGTTGGTTTGAAGAAGTTTGTGAACAATTCCCCACGGTGCGTTCTTGTGTCTGAAGAGCGCGGGTGTGATCATGACGGGCGTAGCGCCCGTCTTTTGCGACGCGAGGTTGACATCTGCGCCCGCTTCCAGCAGCAGCCGGACGCACTCCGTCTTGTGTGCGAAAACCGCCCAGTGCAAGGGTCGGTTGCCTTCCGCGTCTTCAGGTTCGTTCGGGTCACACTGTTCGTTCAGCAGTTTTCTCACAGCGTCCACTCGGTCTTGCTTGATAGCATCGATCAGGTTGTCTTCCGTGAGAATGATCCGACCCTCAAGCACTTCCAGCACTGCTGGTTCGCTTCGCTCTGAGTGTGAATCCAACGTTTCACTGTCTTCCTGTGAATCCTGAGGGTTGTTTTTGTTTTCTGTGAACAGTTTGCTTGTCTCCTCCACAACCGGAACGTTGGGTAAATTTTCAGGTTGATTGCGTTTGAAGAACTCCTCGCTGAAGCCACACTCTGTTGGAGAGTTGGGTGCAGCCTGGTCAATCATTTCCGCCTCTTCGGAGCGTGCAGCCATCACACAACACTGTCATTCACAATTTCCGGGATTTTATTGTGGACGCTTTTACAACTTTGAACAGTGCCGTTTGTCGAAGAATCTCTTCAATATCCGTAACCGTTTCTGATGGAAAGAAAAATCTGGAGTCCCCTGACACAAACTCAGAGGTGCTCATTCGTCACCACATTCGACGTGTTCATTTCAAGATCACACAAAGCCCAATGAAGCGCATCAGATAACCAAAACACACGGAACCTGCCAGTCCTTCACAACTGAAGCCTGAACACTTGAGAATTGCCCAAATTCAACCAGTTCTTGTGACATTTGTGGCGGCTGACTCATCAACTTATGACACGCGTCATGCTTTCAACAAGGTCAGAATCTCGTGTGTGATTCTGATAACAACGAAAATGGCAACAAAACACGATGATCGAGTCCTTCATTCTGAAACCCTGACTTCACCCACAAGTGTCTATTGTCACGCGTTCACTGCGGCGCAAGGTTATGACTGACAACTCGCAGTACTGCACGCAACATCACAGTTTGGAAGAAACGCACCACAACAGTCGGTTGTATGCCCTGGAACCTCAGTTTGGTTCGACGAGTTCCTGGCGAAGTCAAATCAGGATCGAGCGAGATCCTGGCGCTCTTGGAACTGCTTCTTCACAGCCAAGCCAACAGCCTGGATGTATTCAGCCAAAGTCACGGTTTCAGTCTGCAAACGAACAGAAACAAGTCTTGTACGAGTGACGTCTCTGACGCTCTTGCTTTTTCTGGTCAAACGGATGAATTAGCGCACTCTCGTGTTGTACCTGCAGGTAAATGGCGTGTGCAATGAAAGGTATCTTCCGCAAAGTTCGTCCGCTCAGGCCCTGACTTGCTCTGAAATGCGAAATGTGATGTTGAAGGTGATATATCCACCGTGTTGCGACAAAAACGACTCAACCGAAACTCAAATTTGTTGTGCAGGTTGTGAACTCACACTGCAACTTCATGCAGACGAATGCTGTTCTTCGTTGCTTCGTTCTCGACGAAACCCATGACTTCTAAAGTTTTCCAGTCGAACAACTCGTCCACAGGACTGATCACTTTTTTCTGAAAACAAACATCTTGCCACATTGTCGGAAACATGTTTGAATGCAATTTAGGTGTTGACAAAGTAACAGTGTCCTGCAGTCAGAGAATCTGCGCGCATTCTTCGACTCTCGTACCTCCATGAGCTCTTTGAGACACGAATGGTAGATTCTGTAGACAGCAGCGGCTGACGGCAATCCAACATACTGCTTGATATCAGCTCGGTCCACAAACGCCAAATCAATCGCTCCTGTGATGTTGGATGTCGTCAGAATGATCACATTCGGATGTCTGAAAATGCAAGGTTTTTCAGCAACAGGGGCAAACTTTTCAGAAACGTTTCCTTCTCCAGTCTTGTCCCAATTCACTCCAACAAAAAGCAGAGCTTCAGCAGTGAGCACCATGATCGCCACCACAAAATTTTCAGTGGGGGAGGGGTCCAGCGTCCAAAAGGGAAACCAGCAGCTCAGATCTACTGCAACACCGACTGAGTGGACAGAGGCTCATCAACTGCAGGACACGAACTTTTTTATTTGGTCGATTTGCGTGAGAAGCGCGTTGACAACGCGAATCGCATCGGACGGCTCTGTTCCCGCCATCGCCGCCTTCCTTGCTGCAGTCAAACTCTCCACCTGGTTTTGACATCAAAAACAAAAGTGGTCCAGAATCTGTTTGACACAACGAATGGGTCACAAAACTTTGCGAAGTTGTAAAACGAATGTTAACACTGTTTTGCAGGTATACCTCGTCAATGAGAACACAAACAAGACACAGTGGATCATCGATCAACTCTGCGATCTTCTGAAACATCTTCATCACAAGCTTGCCACTCTGAAAAGTCAAACGCTCCAAATCTGACCTTTTCGTTCATTGCAGAAAGTTTTCAACAACACAAAAAGTGTACAAACTGGATAATATGCACAGTGCTGAAAGCCAACAAGCAGCTTTGTTCGCCGAACCTTTACAAATTGATTGTCCTCCACAACAGATCTGTGTCAGTCTTGGCCACAAAGTGTTTGTGAGCAGGGTGAGAAAGAATTTTGTCAGCCTTGGCGAAAAAGTGAAGGACAAACATTTCCGCTCATTTGTCGCCTTACCTCGGAAAACCATTTGGAGAAGAGACTGTGAGAGTTTATCTCCACCAACTGCCCGTAATGGTATCGGTCCGAGAGGTTGATAGAGAGCTTTTGTGCCAAAGCCTTGCACAATGAAGTTTTACCCGTTCCAGGTGGACCTGTTTTCGAGTGATTGTGTCAAATGGTGCCGATTGCTCACTGGCAGAATAAAATTGCGAACTCCAAGAACAAATGCGTTGAGCGAAATAAGCCTCACCATGTAAGAGGACCACTCTGTTCCAAGAGATCACGTTTTCGTCAACATTTTTGTCGGAAAACAGCAATGTTGTGCTGGCATAGCTCAGAAGCTGCAAGAGAACAAAGGACAAAAGGTGTTGATGTCGTGGAACTCCGAAATTTCCCACGCGTCACAACCGACGCCGTCAACTTTCAAGACATTAAAACTGATTGTGCAGATTCACCCGGTGAATGCCCAATGAAGGGGTTTGTCTGCGGGTTCAATGACGAATGAACAGCCGAATCCGGAGTACGGTACGTCTCGCTACCTGTGACTTGACTTGTGAGTCGAAGACGAGACTGTCCCAGAGTCCGTCGAAATCCGACGAGGGAAGCATCCACTGGTTCGCAGCCGCCAAATCCTCGTCGTCCAGTTCTTCTTGACCTGGACCGTCTTCGTGCAATTGGTACACGTGGACAGCCAACTTACATTCTGACAAGTCCAAGACCTGCAAGAAACAGTCCGTCATTTGCCAGACGATTTGTGTGAAGTTCAATTGGTGTTTCTTCTTCGAGTGAGTGCGCTCTTCGTGAAAAGCCTTGGTGCCTCAAACCTTTCTGTCCTGCAGGGGCAAAAGATCGGTGTCACAGACGGAAATATATTTCAGATTTTGTTTCAGAAAGTCGTTGTTGAAGTCCCTGTATGTCGTGTTCCCGTAACATATCCGGTTTTCGCTGATGAATCGGTGAACCTGCTCTCTGACCAAGTTTACTCTGGCAGTGCTACAAGAAGTGAGACACAATGGAAATGCAGTGAATCTTCAACAAGAAGTTCCGAGGCGGGAACCCTGATGGTCGCGGAAGCGGAAACTGTCCTTGCTCTTCCCTGAGAAAGCCCACACTTCCTGTCTA
>JAAUXT010134799.1_pt1 | contig 14296 bp, 15 predicted proteins | sample 7278171 | NCBI WGS metagenome assembly JAAUXT01 (sample SAMN14350112, study PRJNA611818) | marine sediment metagenome | isolation source: surface marine sediment (1.8m) | place: French Polynesia: Moorea | collected 2018-08 | reverse complement strand
TCCGAGCGTCGCCTTGTAGAACTTCAGCTGGTCCTCGACGCCGTTGTCCTCGTTGAGCTCGTTCCAGCCCTCCTCGATCGCGGCCATGGCCTGCTGCTTGTCGATCTCGCCTGCCAGCAACCGGGCCAGGGCAGTGTCGAGGACCACCTGCTGATAGGCCTGGTTCTTCGGGATCCGCAGGTCGAGCACCATGTTGGGGCTGTTCAGGCTGGCCTGGATCGCGCCGAGGTAGTCGTCTGCCGCGGCCTTGCTCATCCCGGCCTTGACCCAGTTCTCGGTCTGCTCGAACTGGGACAAGCGGTAGGGATTGAAGCCGGTGATGCCGATGGTGACGTCGACATTGGACTGGGCCGGCTGGCTCATGAAGGAGAAGAAGTCGTAGGCCGCTGCCTTGACCTTGGCGTCGGTCGATTTGTTGATACCGCCGGACCAGCCGCCGAAGGCCGCGAAGGGCGCCCGGTTGACGCCGTCGATGGCGTGCGGGCAGCTGCTGCCGTCGCAGGCCACCAGCTTGCCGGATTCGCGGTCCAGGACCTGCTTGGAGCCGGGCAGCATGACCGCGCCGACCTTGTCGATGACCTTGGATGTCGTCGGGTCGATCGCCAGGGTGCCGATATCGCCCCAGTCCAGGGTCAGGGCGCAGCGGCCGGTGGTGAAGAGGCTGCGGGTGTCGCCGACGTCGAGGTTGATCTCGTCCGGTGGGGCGTACTTGGTGGTCTCCAGGTAGACGTCCAGCGCCGCCGAAAAGCCCTCGTTGTTGACCAGCGGTTTCATGTCGCGGGTGTCGAAGAAGGCGCCCTGGCTGGTGCCCTGAGACTGCAGGAAGCCGGCCGCGATGGAGGTGATCATCCAGTAGGACTGGGCGTTGCGTTTCTTGGCGATGCAGGAGCCGAAGTCGGCCTGGCCGTCGCCGTTCATGTCCTTGCCGTGCAGGGCCTTGGCCGCGGCGACGTAGTCGTCCCAGGTCGCCGGCGCGGAAAGACCGGCCTCCTTGAAGAGGTCGCTGCGGTAGTAGACCATCTGGAAGTCGCCATCGAGTGTGATCAGATAGGTCCGGCCGTTGTACTGCTGCGAGAACTCGCGGAAGAAGGGCGCGATGTCGTCGACCGCGAGCGCCGAGTCGGCCGCGACCTTGTCGGTCAAGTCCTCCAGGTAGCCGGGCCCGACGTAGTCGACCATCCACTGCGGGGCGAAGACCGCGGCATCGACCGAGTTGGTGCCGGTCGCCCAGTCGGTCAGCAGCTTGGTGTAGAGATCCGAGAAGGGCACCGTGATCACGTTGACCTTGGCGCCGGTCGCCTTCTCGAAATCGGGCGCGCGGCGCTGCAGGGGCTCCGCGATCTGCGGACCAGTGAAGGTCATGACGTTGACCGTCACGCCGTCGTAGTCGCCGGCGGCCGCAGGGGCGACGGCGCCGAGCGAGATCATGCCGAGCGCCAGGCCCCCGGCCAGCAATGCCTTGCGAATCATCTGTCTTGCCTCCCTCTGGTTCTTCTTGTGGTTCTTGTCTTCTGGTCCTCGTCGGGTCCGCGGCGGCGCAAGGCGGGCTCGGACCCCCTCCCCGGGGTCGGCGCAGCATGGCAGCCCGGCGTGTTTCAAAGCCTTCGGTGTGGCGAAAAGCCGCAGCGTCAAGCCATGTTAGAGCGCCGGTTTCGGGGGTCAAGCCGCCTCGGAGACCCCATGGGTTGCAAGGACCGAGCCACGGCTCGCTATGCGAGGGGCCTTGACGCAAATCAAGTCGCCGGGCCTGGGAAGCCTTTAGACTCCAAGCTCCAAGTCATTGGGGCTGCCGCCATGGGACTGGCATCATCGAAGGATCGGCCGGAACGGGCCGAGAAGCCGGCCGCCTGCGAGGCCGGTCTGCTGCCATTCCGCGCCCGTCTCGGCGAGTCCGCGGCGGCGCGCTTTGCAACCCTGTTTCGGCGTCGGGAGGTTCCGGCCGGATGCGCCTTGGCCCGGGAGGGCGACGACCTGCCCGAGCTGATGATCCTGGACCACGGCTTGGTGGCGCTCTATCGCACCAAGCCGGGTCAGGGCGAGCAAATGGTCGGCTGGTGCTTCCCGGGCGACTTGTTGGCCGCAGCAACAGCACAGGAGTGCGCGCCGGTCACGGCCCGGGCCCTGGTGCCCTCGACGTTCTGGGCGGCGCCCTGGGAGTCGCTGGACCGCTTCGCCCGGAAGCAGCCGGAGGTCCATCGCTGCCTGCTCGACCTCGCCGAGCGCAGCATGGCGCGGATGCGGGCGCACCTGCTGGTGGTCCTGGCCAAGTCCAAGCTGGAGCGCCTGGCCGCCTTTCTGCTTGAGATCCGGGACCGAGAGGCCGCTCCGGGGGGGAAGGCGGAGCGCGTCGAACTCGCCATGGACCGCGAGGTGATCGCCCAGTACCTCGGCCTGACGGTGGAATCGGTTAGCCGCGCCTTCACGGCCCTGAAGGACCGCGGCCTGATCGAGATGACAGATCCCCGGCACATCCTGCTGTCGGACCTGGCCGGCCTGACCGCCCTGGCCAAGGGCGAGGGCGAGGCGGTCTCCTAGATCAAACGATCTGCGTCCAATCGAAAGCCGGTGGCTCGCGTCAGGCCGGGGCCGCCGTGTCGGTCTGGCCGAAAAGGACCTTCTTGGCTTCCTCGTCGACGGTCTCGCGGGTCCGGTAGAGCTCGCCCTTTTCGTAGGCCCGAACCGTCGCCGGACGGGCGCGCACCGCCTCGAACCAGCGCTTGAGCTGCGGGAAATCGTCGAGGTTCTGGCCCTGGCGTTCGTAGGGCACGATCCAGGGATAGCAGGCCATGTCGGCGATGGAATAGGCGCCAGCGACAAATTCGCGGTCGGCCAGGCGACGGTTGAGCACGTTGTAGAGCCGGGTCGTCTCGTTTACGTAGCGCTCGATGGCGTAGGGCAGGGGTTCCGGCGCATAGACCTTGAAGTGATGGTTCTGGCCCAGCATCGGCCCCAGGCCGCCCATCTGCCAGAACAGCCACTGCATGACTTCGGTCCGGCCGCGCAGGTCCGACGGCAAGAACTGGCCGGTCTTCTCGGCCAGGTACTGCAGGATCGCACCGGATTCGAAGACCGAGATCGGCGCGCCGCCGTCGGCCGGCTCGTGGTCGACGATCGCCGGCATGCGATTGTTGGGCGCGATCTTCAGGAAATCCGGCTCGAACTGCGCGCCACGGCCGATGTCGATCGGCTTGATCTCGTAGTCGAGCCCGGCTTCCTCGAGAAACATCGTGATCTTGTGGCCGTTCGGCGTGGGCCAGTAGTAGAGGTCGATCATGGAGTCTGCCTTCTGCTGTCTGGTGGTCCTCGCCGCGGCCCCGTCGCCCGGGCACGACGGGCCCGACCCCGGCCAGAGGGAGTGTATCGCGGATATGGGGCGCCGTGCGAGCCGGCTCAATCTGCAAGGCTGCATCCCGTCGACGACGCCTTGCCGCAACACCGACCTATCGAGCCGCCATATGCGAACAGGCCTGTCCGCTGCGGTGGCTCGGCGCCTGTTGCCGGGCAGCGGCACGGATGCCAGAATTGGCTTGCCGTGCGCGGGAAGAGACCGGCAATTCTCCGCCCGTCGGAGGGGCGGCGACGTTTTCACGAGCTCCGCGCAGATCGGCGAGACCCCTTGTCGGGTTGGATCGTCCCAAGGGTGGGCACTGCCGGTCGTAGGGAGAGGCCCCTGGCCAGCTCCGGTTTCCAGCGGCGAAGGAGCTTTCCATGCGTTGCCTTGTTCTCGCTGCCGCGCTGAGTTTGGCGGCCGTCGGTGCCGGATACGGCGCCCAGGGTGGCGCCCGGGTCACGGTCACGACGTCGACTCCCGGCGTGGTCTTGTCCGATGTCGAGGCCGTCGCCGCCGATCGGGGCGGCATCGTGCTCACGATTACATCGTCGGCACCCGGCACGCCCTTCTCTGCGGTCTGCACCTTCCTCCACGACGGGACGCAAACGACCGAGGATCACAGCGGCAGGGCGCCCGCCACCCTGCGCTTCGACGCCGAAGGGTTGCGCTGCGAGCTGTCGTCCGAAGGCCCGCTCAAGGTCGTTGCCGAAGATGCGCGGGGCAACCGGTCCATGAGTTCGACGTCGGGTGGCCGGATTTTGCTTTCGCTTTCGTTCTAGTGCCGGCCCCGGACCTTCGCCGAAGGGTCAGACCGGGAAGCCCTTGGCCTTGGCGGCCAGGCCGTCGTAGGCCTCAAGAAGCCGACCGCGCCAGGCATAGACCGGGTCGTCCGCGGCGACCAGGACGACCGGACAGACCGCGCGGGCCCACTGGAAGGCGCCGAAGACGATGAAATCCGCGAAGCTAGGCGCCGCACCGCCGAGATAGGGCTGTAGCGCCACCGTATCGCGCAGCGGCGCCAGGGCCTTGCCCAGGTTGGCGAGCTTTTCCTCGCGGTCCCCCGCGAAGGATTCCAGGGTCGTGCCGAAGCGCGCCTCGCGACTCTGGCGGAAGTAGGGCTTGTCCTTCTCGTGCAGGGCCTCGAAGAGCTCCGGCATGATGATCGGGATCACCGCCGGATGCAGGCTCCGCTGCGTCCAGTGCCGGATCATCTGGGCATGGGCGCGCGCCTGCGGGCCCTCGAAGAGCGGGGGTCGGTCAGAATAGGCCTGGTCCAGGTAGTCGGCGATGTCCCAGGAGTCGTGCACCACCCGGTCGCCGTCGCGCAGCACCGGCACCTGGCCCTGCCCGCTCTCCGCGATGGCGTCCTTCTCGGTAAAGCGCCAGGGCAGGGTTTCGGCCTCCAGGCCCTTGTGCGCCAGGGCCATCCTGATGCGCCAGCAGTGCGGGCTGAAGCGGCAGTCGTCGTCCTGCCCGGCCAGGTCGTAGAGCTGAATCGTCACGGCAACACCTCACGGCCCCAATTGGGACCGCGTTAGGCGGCTCCTTCCTCGAGGGCTCGCCTTATGTAGCCGATGCCGGGATGGCGGAGAAGAAAAACTCGCGCGGCGACCGACGCTCCCCCTGACTGCCGGTCACCGCGCGAGGCGGGAAAACCCTTCCTATGCTCAGACCTTGGAAAGCCAGTCGACGGCCACGAAGATCACTTCCAGGACCAGGGCAACGCCGAGGCCGATGTGGATGCCCGCAGCACCCTGCTCGTCGCGAAGAAACGCCTGTGCCGAATTCTTCATTCTTCCTTACCCCTGTCGCGATGCGCTTTAACGAAAGGGTAATCTAAGTATAGAAGATCTAAAGGTCAAGAAAAAATGAAAGTAAATATCAACAAAAATCCGGCAGATATTAAGCTAGTATTTGAGAGACCTTGGAATTCCGCGACTTTCAGGCGGCCTGCCCGCCCCCGGGCCGCGGGAAGTATTCGGCCAGAAACTCGCCGAAGCTCCGGCAGACGTCCATGGAGGTGAAGACCCCGGCCAGGCGGCCCTTGCGGGTCACGATGGCCGAGCCGATGTGCCGCTCGGCCATGGTCAGCAGCACGTCCTCGATCGGCTCCTCCAGATCGACGATGTAGGCGTCGGCGACGTAAACGTCGCGCACCGTCAGCTGCGCCGCATCGCCGCCTCGGCCAAGGGCGGCCATGATGTCACGCTCCGAGATCACCCCGACCAGGCGGTGCACCTCGGTCACCGGCAGGTGGTGGAAGTCGTGCGAGCGCATGAGCTCCTGCGCCTCTTCCAGCAAGGCCTCCACCTCCACGGAGTGCGGAAAGGGGGTCATGGCGGACTTCAGGGTCGGCAGCTTCATCGCTCGTCTCCGTTCTCAATAGGCGCTGGCGCCGCTATCAACCGGGATCACCGCGCCGTTGACCAGGCTCGCCTCGTCCGAGGCCAGGAAGCAGGCGACCTGGGCGACCTCGAAGGGCCGGCCGGTGCGGATCGGCCGCGCCGGATCGGTGCCGTCGTCGTCGCCGGCCATGCCCATCGCCCGGGTCCGTTCAGTCAGGACCGCCCCGGGGGCGATCGCGTTCACCCGGATCCTGAGGGGTGCGCACTGCTTGGCCAGGGCCCGGGTCAGGGTCAGCACGCCGCCCTTGGCCGAGGTGTAGGCATCGGCACCGCTGGTGCCCTTCATGGCTCGGATCGAGGTCGAGTTGATCACCGCGCCGCTCCCGGTCACCCCGTCGGAACCCGCGACGCTGGCGGCGATCCGGGGGATCGCGAAGCGGCAGCAGAGGAAGCTGCCGTAGAGGTCGACGCCGATCGTGCGCCAGAACTCGTCCAGCGGAATGTCCAGAAGGCTGCCGTCGACCGCGGTCGCACCGCCGGCGTTGTTGTAGAGGATCTCAAGCCCGCCGAGGCGCTCGGCCGCCTCGGCCACGGCGGCCTCGACCGCCTCCGGCCGGGTGATGTCGACCTCGAGGAAGAGGGCCTCGCCGCCCGCCGCGCGGACCTCGGCCGCCACCCTCTCGCCGCCCTCGGCATTGACGTCGAAGACCGCCACCTTGGCGCCGGCCTCGGCGAAGATGCCTGCCGCCGCCGCGCCGATTCCCGCCGCCCCGCCGGTGATGATCGCGCGCCGTCCCGCAAGCTTGCCCACGCGTTCCCTTCCGTCTTCGTGTTTGCCGAAGGTTAGTCGTTGCGGCCCAGGATTTGTAGGCGGAATTGCCGACCAACCGGATGGGCCGATTGGAACGCGGCCATAGCGGGCTTCCGCCGCGCTTGGCAAGATTCTGTAAACCTTGACCAGGCTAGAGAATTTCTATCCACTGGCCCGGCCGATTCGAATATCCGCCGAGCGTGCCCTTCTTCCGGTCCAGCCGACCGGCTTTTTGCGCTCGCTTCCTTGTCAACCGCGTTTTCCCGGAGCGAATGCCGCCATGGCGGATCGTTTCACCCAGGTCGACTGGCCCGACGCGCACCTCGAGCGCAGACGTGCCATCCTCAAGCAGCATCCCGACGTCAAGGCGCTGATGGGCGCCAATCCCGCGACCGCGGGCTGCATTCTGCTGATTGTTGGACTGCAGATTGCGATCGCCGCCGGCCTCGGCGCCCTCGACGCGCACTGGCTCCTGGTGGTCCTGCTGGCCTATGTCGTCGGCGCCGTTCCCAACCATGCGCTCTACGCGCTGATCCACGAATGCACGCACAACCTGTTGTTCAAGCGGCACTGGCCCAACCAAGTCTTCGGCATCATCTGCGACTTCGCCCTGGTGGTGCCCGGTGCCATGGCCTTCCGCAAGTACCATCTGCTGCACCACAAGCACCTGGGGGTCGAGGCGCTCGACGCCGACCTGCCGACCCCGCGCGAGGCGCGGATGTTCGGCAAGGGTCGGCTCCGGAAGGCGCTCTGGATGCTGTTCTTCTCGCTGTCCCAGGCCATGCGGCCGATGAAGATCGTCGGCATCTCCCTCTGGGACCGCTGGGTCCTGGCCAACACCGTCGCGGTCATCGCCGTGGACGTCCTGGTGCTGGTCTTCCTCGGGCCCAAAGCTCTGATATACCTGCTGCTTTCGACCTTCTTCGGGCTCGGCCTGCACCCCCTGGGCGGCCGCTGGATCCAGGAGCACTTCGTCACCAAGGCCGGACAGGAGACCTACTCCTACTACGGCCCGCTCAACCGGGTCTCCTTCAACGTCGGCTACCACAACGAACACCACGACTTCGCCAACGTGCCCTGGAACAACCTGCCCAAGCTGAAGGCGGCGGCGCCGGAGTTCTACGACTCCCTGGCCTCCTACAACTCCTGGACCGGGGTCATCGCGCGCTTCATCCTCGACCCGGCGATGTCGACCTACAGCCGCATCACCCGGGCCGGCTGAACGCTATCCGAAGTCTCGATTGATTCACGGGCGCCGTCGCGCCTAGCCTCCGTGAAAGGGCCATGGACCCGGTCAGGGAGGTGATGATGTCCGAGGATCGCGATCTGCTCGCCCAGAAGGTCATGGTGGAGGGGCTCTACTGGTGGGGCGTCCCGACCCTGTTCCGCTGCCCCTATGTCGAAGATCCCGCGGCCTGCGACATCGCGCTGGTCGGCGTGCCGCACAGCACCGGCAACGGCACCACCGAGCGCGACCAGCACCTGGGTCCGCGGGCGGTTCGCGACGTCTCGGCGCTGGGCCGGCGGGTCCATATGAAGTACCAGCTGGACCCCTGGGAGGCCTGCCGGATCCACGACCTGGGCGACGTGCCCCTGCCGGAAGGCAACGACAACGAGAAATCCGTCGAGCGCATGGTCGAGTTCTACCGGCGGATCGACGCCGCCGGCGCGCGGCCGGTCTCGGTCGGCGGCGACCACGCGATCACCGGCGGCATCCTGCAGGCCATCGCCGGTCCCGACGCCAAGCTGACCGGGGGCGAGAAGGCGGTCCTGCTGCACTTCGACGCGCACACCGATGCCTATCACAACCTGGATCACTTCCTGGGCGCGGTGAAGTCGGCGGCGCACTGGGCCAGCTACCTGGTGCGCGACGGCCACGTCGATGCGACCCGCAGCGTCCAGATCGGGATCCGCGGCAACGTCCGCACCCTCGACTGGCTCGAGCCGAGCCACGAGCTGGGCTACGAGGTGATCACGATCGAGCGCTATCACGAGCTGGGCCCGGCGCGCTGCAAGGAGATCATCGACCAGCGGATCGGCGACGCCCCGCTCTACGTCACCTTCGACCTCGACTGCCTGGACCCGACGGTCGCCCCCGGCGTCGCCAACCTGGAGGCCGGGATCGAGGGCTTCCGGATCGACCAGGTCATGGAGCTGCTGCAGTCGGTCCGCGGCAAGAACGTGATCGGCGGCGACGTGGTCTGCCTGATGCCGACCAAGGACCATCCGAACAAGATCACGGCCCACGTCGCGACCGCGGTGCTCTTCGAGATCGTCAGCCTGATCGCCGACCGCTTCCGGGCCGAGGCGTGATCAGGCGGTGCGGCCGCGCCGCGCCTCACGGTGGATGATGTAGAGCCCGCAGGCGACCAGCAGGCCGACCCCCGGCCAGATCCCGGCGTCGGGCAGCTCCCGCCAGATCAGCCAGCCGAGGATCAGGCCCCAGATCAATATGGTGTAGTCGAAGGGGGCGACCGCCGCGGCCGGCGCGTGGCGGTAGGCCTGGACCATGAACAGCATGCCCAGGCTGCCGGCCACCCCCAGACCGACGAAGAGCAACCAGTCCAACGGGGTCGGCGTGGTCCAGTCGAAGGGCAGCACGGCCGCCGTCGCGATCGTGCAGATGCCGGCGGTCCAGAACAGGATCGAGGCCGATGTCTCGCCACGCGACAGCCGGCGCGAGAAGATCATCACCAGGGCGTAGGCGAAGGCCGCGCCCAACGGCAACAGCGCTGCCGGCTGGAAGGCCGCGCTGCCGGGACGCAGGATCGCCATGACTGCGGCGAAGCCGATCAGGATCGCGGCCCAGCGCCGCGGGCCGACCGTCTCGCCCAGAAGCGGGACCGAGAGCGCGGCGATGAAGACCGGCCCGGCGAAGGTGATAGCGAAGGCCTCGGCCAGGGGCATGAACTGCAGCCCGGTGAAGAACATCAGCCCGGCGGCCAGGGCGCAGGCCCCCCGGATGCCGTGCTGGAGCGGCTGAGCGGTGCGCAGGGTGCGCATTCCGCCGTCGCGCCAGACCAGGGCGGCGATCAAGAAGAGGCCGAAGAAGTTGCGGAAGAACATGATCTGGACGACGCCGTAGCCCTCGCCCAGCAGCTTGGCCAGCGTATCGAGACCGGCGACGCAGAACATGCCCAGGCAGGCATAGGCGATCCCCAAGGGAATCCGCTCCTCGACCGCCGTCCCGACCGTCGCCTCGGTCGTCATACCGTTGTTTCCTCGTGGCCTCCCCACCCGCCGGGCGACGCCCGACGGCACAACCTGCCCGAGGAGGCTCGGAGATGCGAGCCCAAACGGCCGGCGCGAACTTGCTGAATGGTAGGAACGTGGCACTTGCCACAGCCTGGCGCGCCGACCTGTCGGAGAAATCCCGAGGGACGGTGATTGTGGTAACCCCATCGGGGCCAATGCCTCGTGGGATGGATATGATATACTTCACTCCCAAAGGTAGCTCTGGCCCATTCGGCAGGAGCACGGGCATTGAGCAAGATGATTGGCCTTCGCAGGAAAGGCTTGCCTATGACCGGCAGCAGACGTGCCTTTCGTGAGGCGCCGCCATACCCGGCGCGGGAAATCCGGGCCTGCCGAGAGCCCGAAGGCCTGAGTTCTGAGCCGACCGCCTTTCTCGAGCCCGAACAGCCGGCACCCGGTCTCCCGCGGACCGGCTTGGACTTGCGTCTGCGGGCGTCCAGAGCTCTTCCGACCAGCGTCTTGGCCCTTTTCCTCGTCCTGGCGCTTCTGGCACCCATTTCGGCCCCCGCCGCCTCCGAGCAGGAACCACCCAGTCGCATCGCTCTGGTCATCGGCAACAGCAACTACGAGACCATTCCGATGCTGCCCAATCCGCGGCGCGATGCCAGCGCCATCGCGGACTCGCTGGAGCGCCTGGGGTTCGAAGTCCGGCGCGTGCTCGACGGCGATCAAAAAGACTTCGAAAAGGCCCTTCTGGCCTTTGCCGCGGATCGGCGCAGCGCCGATATCGCCCTGTTCTACTTCGCGGGCCATGGCATTCAGATCAACGGGGAGAACTACCTCCTGCCGGTGTCGATCAAGGCGCCGAAGGTCGAGGCCATCCTCGAGCAGAGCCTGGGCCTCAACGACGTGCGAGCCGAGATGCAGCGTACGGACCCCGGGCTCACGATCATCATCCTGGATTCCTGTCGCGACAACCCCTTCGGCCCGATGTTGACGCAGCGAACCGGCGAGACCGTGACCCCCATCAGCATCGGCCAGGGCCTGGCCAAGGTAAGCGGGGCCGCCGGCATGCTGATCGCCTACGCCACCCAGCCCGGGGAGGTCGCCTACGACGGCTTCGGCGAGCACAGCCCCTTCACCGAATCCCTGCTCGCCTATCTCGAGAAGCCCGGGCTCGAGATCCGCCTCATGCTGGGTCGGGTTCGCGAGCAGGTGGTCGAGGAAACTCAGGGCGGCCAGGTTCCCTGGGTCGAAGAGGCCGTGCTGGGCGAGTTCTATTTCTTGGAGCAGCCGGATATCCGGACAGCCGCGATCAATGCCGCAGACGGCTACGACCTCGCGTTCTGGCGCAGCATCTCGCGCAGCGACGATGCCCGCGACTACGAGGCCTACCTGACGAAGTTCCCCGAGGGTGCCTTCGCCCTGCTTGCCGACAATCGTCTGAAAGCACTGAAGGTCGCGGGAAATCTGGCAGAGGCAGCACCGGCCAAGATCGAACCGGCCCCGCTCTCGGACGAGATCTGGCGTCAGGTCAAGAACTCCCTGTTCTGGCTTGGCTATTACAACGGAAATCTCGGCAGTGCCCAGGAGCCGCGCGCCTCCTTTGCGGTGAAGGCCTTTCAGAGCGCTGTGGGCACGGTCCCGAGCGGCAAGCTGACCAAGGCCCAGGTCAAGCAGCTCCACTACGCGGCCGCGAACTCTCTCATTTCGACCGGCGAACGACTCGCGGACCAGATCGTATTCGAAAGAGCCAGGCTCCGCGGTATCGAGCGCGGCATATCGGAGATTGCGCTGCCGGCCTATCGGGAGCTCGTTCAGCGTGTCGCCGACAAAGAGGACGGCACGCAGATCCTCGCCGAAGCGAAGGCGCAAGTCGATGCCATGCACGGCAAGCTGGAGGCGCTCAGGCGCCAATCCGAGCAGGCCGAGCAGCAGTACTTCACGCTCGTCGCAGCTGCGGGGTCAGGCTACGCGGAATTCATGAGGGCCGCACGTCGCAGCCATGTCCGGGCCGGCGGCACGGAAGGATCCGATCTGGAGGCATCCGAGTCTCGGCGCCAGGTCTTTCTGCGGCATGCGCTGGAGTATGCAAACGGGGGGAGAATCGATGAGGACCGTTGGATCAAAGAACTTCGCTGACCCAGGACGCCGATGGCACCCGCTTGCAGGGTCCCGACACCTGGCGCTCTGCGTCTTGACGGCCGCCGTCCTAGGACTCGCGGGCTGCGCGTCGAGCAACGACCCAGACGCCATACCGCCCTATCAGGAGACCGCAGCAAAACGCAACCTCGTCGATGGGGCAAAAGACCTGAAAGAGCCTCTGGTCTCCGAAACCGAGTCTGAAGGGACCATGTTTGGCGCCTTTCTGGGCAGCGTGGTCAGCGCGGCCACGGACAGCGACTCCTCCGTCGGTCTCAGCATCGGCTACGGCGCGCTCGGCGGCAGCCTTGCCGGTCGATATGTCGCCGCGAAGCAGGAGGAGTACAGCGAAGAGATCGAGGTGATCGAGGCGATCACCCGGGATGTCCAAGGCAAGAACGATCACGCCGCCCGCACCATCAAGGCAATGGAGGTGGTCATCGCCGAGGATCGAGCCCGCCTTGACCAAATCCGGAAAGCGCGGGCGGACGGAAAGATCAGCAAGAACCAACTGACCGAGGAGGTCGCATTCGCCGAGCGCGACCTCGAGACCATGCGTCGGGCGCGCGATGCTGCCGAGGCGCATCTCAAGACCTTCGTCGCGGCGCGCTCGCTCGTTATCGAGGACAGCGAGATGGAAGATCTCGAACAGACTCCGGAGGTGACGTCGCTGGACGTCGAAATCGATGCCCTTCGCGCGCGTATCAAGACCATGCATGATCTCGTCGACGAGCTCTCAGGAGTGACCTGAGGCCATGGGCTTTGCGGCGATTTCACGAAAGGCAGCCGGGCGCTCGGTTCTACTCGCCCTTTGCGCCCCCGGGCTGCTTCTCGGCTGCGAGACCGACCAGGACCCGCGAAGCGGCGGTTTTGTCGATGGCGTGGTGAACCTCTCGACCGGTGGCTACGAAGACTACACCGAGGAGCGCCGAGCTGAGCAGGAGGCCGCCGAGGAAGAAGCGAGGCTGCTGGAAGCCCGAGCCGCGACGATCGAGGCCGAACGGCAAGAGCTCGACCGCGAACTAGAGAGCGCCGCTCGAGAGCTCAGCGCCCTGCAAGACAGCCTCGGCAAGCTGAGGGTCAAGCTCGCGGCGACCAACGAGGCCAAGGCGGCCGTGCAGGCCCGCCTGACGGAGGCCGAGGCCCGGGCGAAGCAGGCCGCGAGGCGTTTGGCCCAGCTTCGCGAGGAGCCCGATTATTCGGTCGTCTCGCGGCAAACCGAGGTCAAGGAGCTGAAAGGGCTGATCAGCAGCGTTGCGCTCATGGTCGACGAGCTTTCCGAATAGGGTTCGGCCTCACTACGACGGCACCCGGCGGCGAGGGAGCGCTCTGCAAAGAAACGAAAGAAACCCGTCCGAATGTGATGGCCGACACTTTGTGAAATGCCTGGTGCTCCAAATTCTAATGGTGGGTGGCCGACAATAGGCTCATCGAATTTCGCGAGAACGAGCCTACGATGATTCAGTTCGGCAGCACGGCGGTCACCGCTTTCGTAGGATGCCGTCGAGCCGGGGGTATGACCATGCAGGCAGCAAACCGTCATCTCGTCCCTAGATCCGTCGCAATAGCGGCAGCACTTGCTTCGTGCCTTCCGTTCGGAGCAGCAGCCTTTGCCGAGCAACCCGCGGCGATCGTAGAGGACGTCCGCTCGCCCGAAGCCAAGGTCGAGACCTTTCAATACTTGAGACCGGGCAAGACAGTTCACCTGGGCGACTCCGGGGTCCTGATCCTCGGCTACCTGACATCCTGCTTGCGCGAGACGATCTCCGGCGGCCAGGTGGTCATCGGCGAAACCGAAAGCGAGATCCAGGAAGGCTCGGTCGAGCGCGAGAGGGTCGAATGCGATGGTGGCCAGAGCAACCTTTCGGCGGCGGAAGCGGGCAAGAGCGGGGTCGTCGTCTTTCGCGGACTGGAGAAGCCAGAGGAGACATCGCAGGTCCGGCCGATCCGCATCTATTCCGCCAGCCCCGTTTTCACCTTTACCGGCTCGGTCGATGAGGTGGTCATCAAGCGTCTCGACCTGTCCGGGGACTCCGAGGTCCTGCCTGTGGAGGGCCAGACCCTCGATCTTGCCAAGTTGGGAAGGCGCCTGGTGCCGGGCGCCCGCTACGAAGCCAAGGCCGGGGGCAAGGCCCAGGTGTTTCAGATCGATCGCAGGGCTTCTCCGAGGAACGAAGCCGTGATCGGCCGCCTGATCCGGTTCTAAAGCGTGCGTTGGCGCGATGCGATAGTCGCCGGGCTGATCCCGATCATCGTCTCTGCGCTGACCGCGCTGCCGGCCTTCGACCGGCTGGAAGGCCTGTCGATCGATGTCCTCTTCTGGCTTCGTCACCAGGTCTACGGTCCGCTGTACGATCCGCAGAGCTCGCCGACCGTCATCGTGGCGATCGACGAAGAGACCTATAGACGTCCACCCTTCAAGGGTCTGCCGAAGGCCCTTTGGACCCCCCAGCTCTCGAGCGTGATCGAGGC
>JAAUXT010111158.1_pt1 | contig 14297 bp, 12 predicted proteins | sample 7278171 | NCBI WGS metagenome assembly JAAUXT01 (sample SAMN14350112, study PRJNA611818) | marine sediment metagenome | isolation source: surface marine sediment (1.8m) | place: French Polynesia: Moorea | collected 2018-08 | reverse complement strand
GGTTATTGGTGGTCAATGGTGCTAGCCTGGGACAATTGGTCCACATTATCTGCTAATGTACACAAGTATATGGCATCTCATGCAAGATGTCCCACTTTGTCCCATGTCACGCCCCCCCCCATTGGGGTTATTAGTAGTCAGTGGTATGGGATAATTGGTCAATATTGAGACCATCTCAAGACAGATGTCCAAGTACTTTTTTACATCATGGACCAAAAAAAGAACAGGGATCATGACCACCAAAGCAAACACCCCAGGGACGTCGCACTTGCAGTTGCCCTGTGCACTGCTTCTCTTGTTGTTACTTTGTAAGATTTCATCATGAATAAACAGCAACTTTAGTGCCAAATGATGGAGTTGATTTGCTGACTTTCACACTTTCAAAAGCACCTCCCTGAAGTCGGACAAGTTCAGCTTTTTGTACAATTTCTCATTGGAGACCAATACGTTGCCATGAGAATGACCCACATTCAGACTGCTTGGGGTTGACTTACACACCATCGAAGCTGTTCTGCAAGCAAGGAGTCTTCAAATTGGGACAACAAATCAATTTTTTTGGTTTGTGATTACGTTCATAACAGAATGTTATTGCATTTCTCACAAAGCAAATAGAGAGACCAAGAATGAAGCTGAAAGTCTATGTCAAAGATTATCAGGTCACATCAATTGTGGGTGCACTTGGCAAACCACTGGTTTGGGGGTTGGGAAGATAAATTGGAATGTTTACCAAACTTCGGACAAAGAACAAAGCAAGTGGATTATTGTGTTGAGAATGTTGCTGTGTATGAAGTGTTCTGTGTTTATCATAACTGAAGCCTCAATTACCAAGAAAATAGGTTCGCCATTGATGATACAACAAGAAGCAGTGCTCAAGGCAACTGCAGTGCGAAGTCCCTTGCAGCGTCGGTAATATCATCAATTCTTCCTTGTTCATCAATTCTTCCTGGTCCTCCTTGTCCTCCACCAGTCATGCTGTCTTTGGGGGGGGGGTCTGGCCATGGGAGGGGGGTCTGGGCATGGGGGGTCTGGCTGTGGGGGGTCTGGCAGGGGGAGGGGGAGGGGGAGGGGGGTCCAGGGGGAGTGGGCAGGGAACATTTTGGTCCAGCTGCCATATACTGCATTACCACATGGTGCTTCGCCCTGAAGGGACTTCGCACAACAAGCATGAACCCAATTTGAACCCAAACTTTGGCCCCACGTGAAAACTTTGTGCAAATTTTTGAAAATGAAAAAACATATGACGTTCGTCCAGCACCCAGCCGATACACAATATTTTATTAATAGATAATACATCCTTCATCAAATGTTTATATTTCTGAGATGTCACCCACTTTGTATGGTGAAGTCCAAAATTTAGCAACCCCCAAAAATTTGAACTTTTTGCACTCAAAAACTTAAAAAATTCAAACTTGACTTTTTCCTTACTCATGCATTATCCTGGACCCTTACAAATTCAAAAAGATCCAAATTTGAAGTTTATCTTGACTATGAAACTACTGTGCCTGCAGGTGCTTTGTTTCGGTCGCCCTGTTTCAGTCGCTCACAATTGAGCAGCCTTCAACAGCGCAACCTCCTCAAATCACCTGGAAAAATTGTGTGAAGTTGAGGAAGTCTTGTTGAGAAGGTAGTTTGCATTGACACCCAATGGCATGAGATGTCCTGAGTAAAGCATATCCTCCCATTCATCAACTTATCATTTTTCTGTTGTATGAAAAATTTTGTTTGCAAAGTGTGGCGCCACACACACAAATCTGGGGGCAGCCAAGATAAAACTTGGGCACTGCCATCACTCAGAAACTGGGCACCACTGGACACCATCAGATAGAAGATGGGCACGACTGGGCACTAGAACCTGGTTCAATCACAGGTGTTTTTTTCTGACAGAGACACTGAATCCGACAAGAGGAATGGGCCAACGGTGTTTCGATTCAGCTGCTTCTTGCTCGGACCCGTGTCAACGCTCTGTTCCTTCCACTCCCTGTTTCTCCTCTTCTTTCTCTCTCTCTCTCTCTCTCTGTGTGTGTCTCTCTGCAGTTGACGAATTTGTGTCTCCCTTGCAACTCCATCTGGAGTGCATCAAAGTTCCGCGCCCGGCCCAAGGAGCCCAGTCCCCAAAGACCTGTTGACATCAAGGATTCCAAATTCACACTCAGTGAATTCACACTCAGTGGCCTTGGTGTGACACAAGTACCGTTTGGGATCCAAAAGCCCTTCCTTTTGCGACGCAGGAGAAAACGCCTGTTTTCGACAAGTGCTTTTTCCATGCCAGCACCAGCAAGGTCGGACACTGTTACCCCGCCCCACCAGAAGAAGCGTCAGCAACTTGAATCTTGACCCTGGATCCGTCAGAGAAAAATTTAACCCTGGATCCGTCAGATGGTCAAATGGTGAATGTGCTCAAGTAAATACGTCTGTGCTGCGTGTCAATCAATGGAGCTGACGGTTCTCGTCAAACTTTGTGGGAAGGTGCGGGACAAACGCATTGAGTTTCAAGGTGCCTTTCAAACATTTGAATGAGTAACAAGATTAAAAATCCCACAGTATCTTTGGTAAATGTCTGACGAAATGCAAAGCATTGTGACAAGAAGTTTCTGGTCCCTTGACCTTTTGTGTCTGCATCACGACTGCAGCAAAGTTAATCAACGGGTGAGATGGGTCTGACCCAGGGGGCTGCAGATTCCCAGTACCCTCTTGTCGTGTGCAGTTGGGCCCCGGTTGGGCCTCGCCTCACACTCGCCGCTGCTTGCGGCACTGCGGTTAGTAGCAGTCTCGGGCCAGCCAGACTACCTCAGTGTAAGTCAACTCAAGTGCAAACTGTGCTTAGTTTATTTCTCACTCCAAGGCAAGACTACTCTGCAGGGTTGTCATACTTGCAGCTTTTATATGGCAGCTCAAGGTGCTGGCCTAGTGTGCAGCTTCGGCTTCATGCAGCTCTACTGAAGCTGCTTCACCAGGTACTCAGTGCCTTGCTATAAGCTGGAAAGCTCGCGTGGGAAGAGCCAACTCTTCCACACGACACTCTCACTCAGGACTGAGACATGAAGGTTGAGCTTTGTGCCGTCAGGCGCAGTACGTTCTCGACAGTCACACTATGATTCGCCCTATGCGCTTAGAAAGTTGACCAACTGTGCAAAAGAAACACGTGCTGGGGGATCCAAAATTTTTGGAGATTGCATTGATCGCTCACGGAGTGTGAAGAGGCCGAAGCTCCAGGCGCCCTGGGCCTCGGATCCGCTGCGCTGAATCTCCCTGCACCGGCACCGGACGCCAGGGACCACACTGAGCACGGCTAAAACTCCCGATTCTCTCACCTTGGCTTCGTAGCGGAAGGGGTCCCTCCTGTCCTTGTTGAAGAGACTCCGCAGCATGGATCCTCGCAGCGAGCTCCTCTGTGCCGGACGGCGCTGCAGGGGCATCCCCAGCAACCCCAGGTCATCGTATGCACAGGAAGCCATGGCAACGCAGCCCAGCAACAACAACGCCACCAGTGTCAGGTTCAGTGAAATGTCCATGTTTGGTGATGATGCGCTTCTTAACTTGACGTCAGCCATTCTGGAGCGTCTGGTGGGTCTGATTTGCTGCGTTCACGCACAGATTTGAGATGGTGGGACTCGTGCGAGTGAGATTCAGTCGGAATCTCGTTTGACTCTGGATGCGTCTTGCGTTGAGTTGCTGTACAAAATCTTGTGTTGTCTTGGCCAATACAAGACCTCCAGGATCTCATTGCAGGGGCGACCGCACAGTGTGGGACCCGCCCAAAGAAAAACTTACGCCAGCCACGCAAAAATTACAAGGACAAAGTGGCGTCTCAAGGCTCATGTGTCCGAGCCCCAGCCCCCTCCCCATACTTGGTTCCGCTCCTGTGCCTTTGGCAGGTTCTTTGGACACCAATGATTATTTTAGCATTGGCACAATGGACGATGCATCTGGTTTGCGAACTTAGCGAACTTGCAGCTATTTCTGATGAAAAGCGGAATGTTGTTCGTGAACCCTGACTGACGTCAACAGTGAACACAGACGCTTCTGCAGATCTACCTGTTTTGCTTCGACCGCACAGGTTAGTGGGACGATGGGTCAGAAGTCGGCTGAGCTGCTCTCACTCCCATTGTGGGCAAAGACTTCTCATCCAAAAGGGTCAAATACCACAGAAATAGCCTGAGGCGTCTTTGTGTTGGCGAAGATGGAAAGCGGATCTTCTTCAGGTGGCTCCCTGCATGCTCCCTGCATGCGGCTATTTCGAATGGAAAGTTATCAATTTAGGTTTCTGAGACTCTTGTAACTTGGTGCACCAAAGCAAAAGAAATTTCAGAAACTTAGAAGTTTCTTCCATCTGTCAAAGCAAAAAGTCCACATCCTCAACCGCACAGAAAAGTTTTGAAACCATCTGCATCAAACAGAAAATCCTTTCGTTGAAGATTCAAATGTCCAAACCACCAAATTTAAGGCTCGAAGTATCAGCGAGAATGAGTCAGACATTCAAACCTGGACACACTCCGTCCCTTCTCCTGTCACCTTGAAGTTGCTTTCAAAATAAATCTCCAAAATGCGCATCCAACAAAGCTTATCGTGCGTCCTCACATCGTTCGTCGCCCTTCGCGCGAGGCTCTTGTCGCTGGTTTGCAGTTGTCTATCCACAATTCGTGAACACAATCTGCAAAATGCTGTCCACCCAAACTCCAGCCTCAGCCCCAGAACACTTCCAACATCTAGTTGGTTCCACATTGGACGCGCGTGCGTCGCGCTGACGTGCGTAGCCGCTGCGTCAACGCAGGACACGATAGGCTCTTTCAGCAGCGTGCTCCGTAGCCGCAAAACGTACACGTAAAACGAAGCACGAAGCTAGCAGATGCAACACCCCTGTTCTAGAAGAGTCCACAGATATGAAAACAAACAAAATTCACACTAAACTTGTGTTTGACAGCCCATTTGATACTGAATAACTTGGAGCAAAAAACAGAGATATTCCTTCGGTTTTTTACTTTAGAATTCATTGCAAAGTTGACTGTGGACTCTTCTAAGAAAGGGGGGTTGCATTTGCAGGCTACGTGATACGTGTGCGCTTTGCGGCTACGGAGCGTGCTGCTAAAACTGCCCGTTGATCCATGCAGGAACCCAACGCGATACGCATCCAGAATCACCAGATCAGAGACGAACCACTCCAGGCAACTCGATCCCACCAGCTCAGATCTGTGCAGTCCGTGTCCGCGTACACGTGCGCGCGTGTGTGTGTGTGTGTTCTCCCCGGCGCTGTGAGCGAGACTCCGGCGGAGGGGACGGAAGCGGCGGCGGAGTCGCGGCGGCGGCGGCGGCGCCCACACCACGGAGACCGCAGGGCCCGCCGAAGCTGCTGCTGCTGCTGCTGCTGCTGCTGTGACGGTGGTACTCTCAGTGTGACGAGAGGTCGGCTGCATTGTGCACACTGGATGCGGAACGTGATGTGTCTGTTTTTAGTCGCGCGAAGGCGACTAGTATTGTCAGTATGTGTCTGTCTGTGACGTGTAATACTGAGCACCCCCCCCCACCCCCATCTGAGAAATTTGCTGGGAGGTCCAGATCAGACCTCAAAAAAATTTCAATTTTGTTAGGGTTTTTGGACTTAGAAAATTTTTGGCTGATGGGAACCACCCCCCCCCCATTGGGAAATTTGCTGGGAGGTCCAGATCTAACCTCAAAATTTTTTTAAAAATTTTCAGCCGATGGGACTCCCCCTGGTGAGTGTTTATGCCAGGTTCAGGGCCTTTGGGCCTGAGAAACAGCATAAGTATCATTTGTGTGCTGGCAGCCAAGGAAGCAACATCTCATTTGGGCTCTTGAGAGTAGTAGGGGCTGCTATTATACAGGTCTGGGGCTGCCATTTTGTTTTGTGGCTCTATAGCTCTACTATGGATATCAGATTATATGGATATAGGGCTGCCATTTTGTTTTATGGCTCTGCTACGGATTTCTTCATCTACGGTTTGCGCGACATGTGACCTTCTGGTCATCTCGTTGTGCAGCACATCTAATGTGAAAACGGCTTCAGTGGGCGCTGTAACATGTGGTGAACACGTTGCTTCTCTGCTTTCAAAGGAAAATATCTATTGTGGTGGATTTTGACACTGGCTGCCTCATACGCTGCATCAATGGAGGGCCCACTTTGTTTTGGAGGTTGGGGAAGTCAAAATTGAAAGACAGAAGAAACCTGAAGTGTGATACCCTGACCTCATCCCAGTTCCAGTCTCACCCCGCTTTTCTTGCCCATGGGTGCTGACAAAGTGCAGCGAGTCTGATAAGAAAGGAGAAGCGCAGCCTGGCACACAGGCCCCGTCGTCGTGGTCCACGTGACTCAATTCCACGTGTCAGAGAACGGTCCACGAGGGCTGTCCTGATGTCAGGAAACACGTGACGTGCGATGAACCACGTGCACAGACATACGCAAACACACATTCACGCACGTATACATACATACATACACACACACACACACACACACACACACACACACACACCAGTACAGAACTTGTGGGACCCACAGGGACCCGGGGGGACGATGGCCTCCAAGACCGTGTTTTGTACCAACATGCGCTGTCAAGGATTGCCCTCCCCACCCAAAGCACCAGTCACAGATCACAATCAGTCAGGCCAGTCGAAGCAGCAAGCGCACGAATAAACTTCCATTACGGCACGTCTGAACGCAGCGTGAAGCATGGAATCTAAATTCTGGTCCAATACATCAGTGACGCTCAATGTTCAACACAGAATCCAGGGACTGGTGCACAGCCAGACTCGGCGAGGGAAGGACACGCGTGGACCCAGGATTGGGTCCTCGGGTGGGTTGAGCCCAATACACAGGTGGAGAGATCCCAAGTGTGGACAAAATAATATGCTTCTTAGTGAACTATTTTCTTTTCTTGAACAGCTAGATATTTTGTTGGGTTGGAGTTGGACGTCGGGGGGGGGGGGTGTCATCCACCTTCCAACGGATGCTTGTCTTCTTTCTGCTCAGGAGTTCATTTGCTGAAGCTGAACCACGCGTTGCACAAAGCTCCAATGAGCCATTGGAGTGAACTTGGGCTCAATAGAGAGGCTCAGTTGCAACATGTGGGTGGGCACACGTGTGACGTACGACGAGGCATTACAGGCTGGAAATCAGTTTCACTATTTTAGACATTTTTAAGAAAGTCTTCTGTTTCTCAGATATTTTCTCCCTTTCGCAAATGGCTTTTCTATCAGACAACAAATCTTTCCCTGCAGAAACAAAAACAAAGCAGAAATATGAACACGTCACTCCTGCAGAGAGACGAAAGAAGAAACACAGATTTTCCAGGGTGAAATGCCATGTCGCACGTAGCACGGGACGTCACATGTGCTGCAACTAAACCTCCCTGACGCCCACGATGCAGGATGGTGTGAGCACAGGTGTAACATGCCCCATTGGCTTGCGTGTCCCAATGACACGTGTCAATCGGGCATGGGCCTACCAGCGTGCCCAATTGACACATGTCACTGGGGCATGGGTCTACCAGCGTGCCCAAATGGTATCCGTCAATGGGGCATGGGTCAACAGGCCCGTGCCCTTTTGACACGTGTCATTTGGAACACATGTCAATGGGGCACGCTACACCGGGACTGCTCCGTCCTCACGGTGTGGATGGAGTGTGACCGCGCACGGGGATGACCGCTTCTCTCCGTGGGTGGGGCGAGCAAGCGGACGCCGTGGAGATGGGCAAAAATTGCTCTCTTCCTGTTGTCATTGTCTGCACTTGAGGAACTGTGCTGACGAAATGAAGTCTGTCGCTCTCACTGTTATCAGAGCGGCAGAATCGATTTGGCTCCTTCACATTCTTTGTTGATTTCAGAGTGGTTGCAGATCCTGGGAACTGCAGAACCGGTCCCCTGTTCCAATGGTGGGCGTGCGAACAGGGGTGAATCCAGGGTGTGGTCAGGGGGGAGGGGCACATTGAGCCCTGACCTACAGATTCACCCGTGCAGAATTGTCCTCCTTCAGACCTCTTGGTATCAATCGAGGATCTGTCTCTGGAGGCAGAGCCTCCAACTGAACTGCTCACCTTGGATCATCCTCTCAGAGTCGGACCTCCCACTGGACTTTGAGATCCATTCTTGAAGTCCCTCACGGCGTGGGTGTGTGAAGATCCTGGTCGTGTCTCAGTGCCGTCTCGCTGCTGTTACATATGTGAATCTGCATGCTTCACTCGTAATTGAACTTCCCCATTTTCCCTGCTCAAAGCTGTGGTACAGCTTCACCTGTGATGAGAGTACCCGTGAGTATCTCTGGGGAAAAGAAGCTGTCCTGGATGCAGCTCGGGAGTCTTTTGAGTTGATTTGGTTGCGGTTCAGAGCTGGGAGAACTGACAGCTTGAGGTATGTAGCACGGACGTGTCCTGAAGAGGATTATAGAGCGAGATGTAGTGGTTGCCAGGTACCACCGGTCACGCCCGTGGGTGCAGGGCGGACGCCCACACAACACTGCGGACTGGGCGTCGCGTGCGGCGTCGCTCGTCCTTCCGTCTCCGCTGCTCCAATTGCCCGAGACGTGAACAAACAACAATTTTGCATGAAAACACACCGAGGTCTGAGTGATGACTGCTCGAGAGGATCCAGGTGGGTTTCAAGGGCTGACCCTCTCCTTACCCTTAGTTTTGATACACTGTGTGGGTGCTGGTCTCCTGCCGGCAGAAGAAAAGTGTGTGCAACGCCTTTCCATCAAAACATCAGCCAGACTCACAGATGCTTCGATTCCAAAAAATATTTCGCCTGTCCCTGATCCAAAAAAATAACATTTTGGTACAACTTACTGGAGGTACAAAGTTCACACGTTTTGTGTTCAGAATTGCGGTTTGGGTCACAGTCGGCCCCCTCACGCCCGTCCTGGATCCACAGGATGCGCACGCAATCCACAGACACGTGACCATCGCAAACGCTTCCGTTCCCCTTTGGGACTCTGCCGCGGACACACGTCAGTCTCGGGGAAAATTGTTTCCAAGAAATGTGAGCATTCCCAGACAACAGAGGAAGGTCTTGGGACGTTCGGGTCACGAACACGGTGCGCACGTGTTGCGGCGCATGCGCGGTTCAGAGGAGGCCGACCGAGACCGAGTCCGAGGAGCTCGTGAGGTCCTGGTTCGGGACCCGGGGACTCAGCACCGCGACGCGTCAACACAACAAAGGAGAGAGGAGGACGCTGGCCACAGATGTCCTCTCTGTTTCTCTGTTTGTCTCTCTCTTTCTCTCCCTCCCTCTCTGTCTCTCTCCCTCTGTTGCTCTCCCTCCTCTCTCTCTCTCTCCCTCTCTCTCTCTCTCTCTCTCCCTTTCTCCCTCTCTCTTGCTATCTCCCTCTCTCTCCCTCCCTCTCCTCTCTCTGTCTCTCTCCATCTCTCTCTCCCTCTCTCTGTTGCTCTCCCCTCTCTCTCCCTCCCTCTCTCTCTCTCTGTCTCTCTCTCTCTCTCTCTCTCTGTCTCTCTCACGGATCTACAGGTGTGAATGAAAGCGACACTACGATCCTGGGCAGGTTTGCACTGTGCTGGGCCACAAACAATCCACCAACACAAAAACAAACAGTAAAGTTAACGATCAAATTTATTTGAAAACTGTTCGTTCTCGTTTGGCACACCAAATTTTGTGAGTGAAGACTTGGGTGATGTTGGCTTCGTGCGTGAGCACCTTCCGGCGTTAGTGACTTGCTTCATGTCCGAATCAACCGTGCACGTGATAGAAGCGGTACGTTTCTGTACAAGTCACAGATGAAGTCAGTTCCTGCCCGTCATACAAAAACGTTGCAACAGAAATGTGACTCAACTGATATTGCGAACTTGGGCGAGTGCAAAAATAAATCAATCAACTGCTCCTGGGATCTCTCGCGGGTCCAGCCTTCCCTCTCACCCCTGGGAATATAGATCTACCCCACCAACATTGTGCAGGAGGTTCAAAGTGAGTCCTTGGAGGAAGTTGGGGTTGGGCTCGCTATCAGCAGGGGCACATCCCCACCCCAATACTGGGTCCGCCTGAGGCTGGGCGCACACAGAGCATCACGTCACAAAAATGACCCTCAATGACGTGTCATTGGGATTGTCATTGACACTCAATGGTGTTCTACTGACACAAAGGAATTAAATTCAACAAAACAAAGAAAATGTTTAATTTTTAATTTGATCTTTCCTCTCTGTCTCTTTTACTACTAATCTTTTGCTTGTTATTCATTTCTGAAAAAGCAGAAGTTTAGAATAGAGCAAATATCAATCCTAAAAACACATCCTTGAGGGTCAGTGATGTGTCTTGTGACGCTCTGTGTGCGCCCAGCCTGAAGGCGAGAACGACTCTGCGGACCTGCCTCGGGACGCAAGGCACGAGTCATCGCGTGCAAAATGTGAGTTTCTCTTTTGTCTCATCTCACAATGACTTCACGTTTCTCCACGTAATTATTTCGCCGTAATTAATGACGGTCTGAGGGGGGATCCAGGCACTGATCGTCTGAGCCACACTGAGCTGAGTGAACCTTCTGTACCCGATGACACAGAGATAGGGACATTTTTGTGAAGACAGGGAGCCGCCCTGTCAGTGCGCGCAGCAAGGGAAGGAAAAACAACTGTGAAGGTCACACACAACATTGAACACGCAAAGTGCGAAAACATCCTGTCTTGCCAGAAATGGAGGACCACACCAACTAGTCATGAAAACATTGTACATTGGCAAAAACCTGGTGGTAAAACTACAAATTAATCAACAAGCCGTGATGTTCAAAAAAACTTGTTTCCAAGAAAAACCATCTTCAATCAAAAAACTGACAAGATTTCAGCTGAATGAAACTGGACCTCCATCGCCCCTTACCCAGGCCCTGAAAAAAATATTCCTCGCCCCATTTTGTTTTTCCAAGAGCAGGCGAGCCTCGCAAATGTTCACAAAGTTAAGAGCGCAAACTAGATGTCGGCACCTGTTTCAGTTTCATCAAATCCTGGATCCGTCCCCTGACCTCTGTGCGCAACATGAAGCTGCGGCATTGTCTGACACATCAGCACAACAAGGATCCCTCCTGCAGCACCGGGATACGATGGCCGGTTCCCCACCCTGAACGCTTGAGTCTTTGGTGATGACGTTGACAGCACTGTCCAGAGTCTCCTACGCCTCCACCACTTCCTCGGGATCCACGGGAGGCTCCGGCTCCTCGGGCTCCCCAGGCTGCGGCGCATGCTCCACCTCCGTCGGCTGAGCGGGAGACTCCCCCTCCCGGGGCCCCAGGGGCGCAGGCTCCGCTGCTGCAGGTCGGTGCTCCGGGGCCGGCTCCTCGCCCGTGACCCTGGTGAACCAGGGCAGCTCGTCCAGTTTGGCGGGAAAGTCCCTGAGCCACGTGGCGCCCTCCAGCACTTCCGCTCTGGATTCAGTCCGCGTCTCACAGCGCCACCTGGGAGAACAAATGGTGTACTGAGTCCCCGGGCCAGAGGTAACAGTGTGAGCCTTGAAATTTTTCTTCAAATTGTGATTACAATGAGTTCAATCAGACAACATCTTTAGTCGCAAAACTCGCCGGATTTTCGCCGAAAAAATCGCCATTCTCTCAATGGCATCACAGCCAACCCAACCCAGTCCCTCCGCCCCCCCCCCCACCCACACCCGCCCACGCCCTCCATCCCACCCATCTCACCTGCCGGGCGGGAGGTAGACGTCCCGCGCCATCGCCCCCTTCTCCAGCACCGGCGCCACCAGCAGATCGTTCCCGACCAGGAACTCCGAGTCGACGGTCTGTGCGTCAGGGTCCAGAGGCGCCACCCACCTTCAGAGGGAGCCACGTGTTAATCAGAGGGCGCTGCGTGGCAAGCGTTGTGTGTGTACTGTGGGCATGGTCCAAGCGTTTGAAAGCGTTTGAAAGCATTTGTAAGTGTTTGTTTACATTAGGGAGCAGATGTCCACACAGTTTGAATGCATTATGCCCACAGTTTGAGTGCCAGTGCTCAGCCAATCAACACAATGTGGCTGTACTTCTGTTAGTGAAAATGACAACGTGATTGGCTGCTGTAGGCTGGCTGCCTGGCAACACTTCCGCTTGAGACGCCCTACAATTGTCCCCAAGTACACACAGTGCACAATCAATGGCTGGGGGCCCATGTGCCCCGCCCCATGGGCTGAGGTCTCGAACCCCAAAGGGTGATGCAGAATGATCCCCAGATTCCAAGGACTGGTGCCCGACTCCCCCCCCCAAGAAGACCCCAATCCCTTCAGCCAGGAAGACCGAGTTGACTGTTACATCTGGTTGTTCAGTGCCTGCGTAGCTTTATTCAATCGAGAGCCCTGGAGATCCCTGACAGGTTTCAAAGCGCGGCCCTGCGTGTGTGGGATGTTGGTGCAACGAAACCACGCGGGAAAGGGCCTGTTCCTCACTGCATGCAGTACGCATCTGCTCCAGGGAAACTCAACGGCGCTGTGTTCTGTTCTGTGATGTGATGTTCAGTGAGCCCTGAATACGTGGATTTCATCGCAGTCAGTCACGATGCCGAGTCGTGGCGCAGCAGGGAACAATGCCTGTCGTTCCCTTCATTGTTCGTACAAAATAAACTTTCCAGGCATTCACTTCGAGCACATTGGACACCATGGACGCGTAGATCTACGCAGAATTTTGATGTGTCTCAAATTAAATTCACCTGTGGTAGACTCTACCCGCTGGGGAAAAAAGTGATCGTAATTGCCAGAGAAAAGTTGTGTCGGCACATGTCAGCATCAGTGGTCAAACCGCGTGCAGTGACGACACGCACCGACGCGTTGAAGCCGTGGCCACACAGGCGCGTTTATTTTTTGACGCGCGCCAAAAATGTCTGTAGAAATGTTCCATAGCTGTGCATCATAACAAACGCTTCCTGTGTGGCCACCTTCAATAGAAATAGTGTGAGATGTTCAGAAGCATAAAAAATTGACGCGCGTCAAAAAATAAACGCGTCCCTGTGTGGCCACCCCTTGAGAAACGCTGAGGACCGTCACTCACCAGAGCGGCCTGATGATTGGCGCGCCAGTTCTCGTCGATTCTCGCGCGAGTTGGATGAAGAGATCCCCGTGGCTCTCGTGCAGCTGCGTCATGCGGCGCGAGATCCGCACCACCTCGTCATCGTACTGCCACGGCGCGATCGAGAACTGCGCACGACATGGGGGGGGGGCAGAGTTTTCAATGACGTGCAGAGGACCGCTCATCATCCAAATCGCCCTCGTTTGGCCCCAGCCAGACATACCCTTTCTGCCCGATAGATTCTGCCCAATACGGTGTCTGACTGGCTCCCAAGACACGAGTGCAGAAGCGAGATCCAGGGGCCTTGGAGAACATGACACACAAATAACCACACACGTATACACGCACACCACGCACGCTCGAGCGTACGCGTGTTCACATCTTTGGAACCACACGCACACCAGAGGTTGACCCACACACGCACGCACGCACGCACGCACGCACACACAAACACACATGGTGTCAGATAGGCACACACACTCTCACGTGCGCACAGTTACACGCACGCACACACACGCACACACGCACCTGGAGACTGGGTAGAAACACGTTGGCCTCGAGCCAGCGAATGAAGAGCTCTTTCTCTGGGTACGCGAACCCTCCTATACCCCCTGAGTATGCGTTTCCTCCCACCATATCGGGCAGGATGAACGGGTACCCGATGACACTGGAAGGAAAGGTTTCATATGGCGCTATGGGATTACGACTGACGCACCGTTTCTGTATGGCTCAGTACAGGACGCAGTGATATATTGTGAGATGCCACAAGAAAAATGGCTTCCAAACGAGGTGCCTGCGACAAAGACAAGACCAGAATCAGGACAAAGCTGGTTGAATCCCACACATCAAAGACGCTTTGTCTGCTCCAGGTTGCCCGTGGCCATACACAGTTGTTCTGGCTGTTCAAGAGGGGCTCTGAGGCCTGAGTTGAAACCTGAACTTGCAAATATTGTGGCTTGGCCGTGTGTTACTGATGATGTCCCTCTGATGTCCCTGTGTGAGGGAATCCGCTGCCACAGCCATCATCGCGTGGCAATTTTGTTGTCCGAGAAAGAGCACACTGCCCTGCAGTGCAGGAGACATCTCACCACCCAAGTATGTGTGTGTGTGTGTGTGTGTGTGTGTGTGTGTGTGTGTGTGTGTGCGTCTGCGTGTCTGTGTGTACGTGTATGTGTTTGTGCGCGTGCCTTCTGTCTCTACCAGAACGTGAGGCGTGCGGTACGAGTGACTTGAGGCCGTTGTCCCAGCCCCAATTCCCTTTGTGTGTGTGTGTGTGTGTGTGTGTGTGTGTGTGTGTGTGGGTGGGTGGGTG
>JAAUXT010084853.1_pt1 | contig 14301 bp, 11 predicted proteins | sample 7278171 | NCBI WGS metagenome assembly JAAUXT01 (sample SAMN14350112, study PRJNA611818) | marine sediment metagenome | isolation source: surface marine sediment (1.8m) | place: French Polynesia: Moorea | collected 2018-08 | reverse complement strand
GTCGAGAAAGGAGTTGTGTGATTGAACAGGAACCTTTTTTGTAAGGTGAGAACCCATTTCTACCACGATGCAAGCACACACGATTGGTTTTGTGATTGCAGAGTTGTAGAAGAGCGTTTCTAAGTGCGTCAGCACGCCAAGTCGAACACGGTCACAGACATGCGTGACAATCAGCGGTGTGTCCTCAACTGGATGTTTGCTCAATGCAAACAACAGAGCATTGTCATGCAAGGAAATTAGCCTGGCGTCAGAGCAGCAACGGGCAGAGAAAGACTACTTCCTGTGAGGGTTCCGGGAGTCATGCAGAGGCGCACAGCGTCCACCTACTAAACAGAGGCGCAATGCAAAACTCAGGCACCAACAGTGTGAACTCAGCCAAAAGAACCTTCTGCGTCACCTCTCTCCCATTCATCCGTGGAATCAAGCATTTCCCCGACAACAAACATACACGTGTGTGAAATGTGCATTTGGTACGGGTCGGCTCTGACACGCCTTGTCTCCCTGTCGGAGAGGACCCTGTTCCCGTGCGTCCCTTTCACTGGAGTTTGGGACCGTCTACGGAATGAAGGCAGCTTGAAAGCATTGAAACCAAATCACTTGACAGTTTTTCATTCCGCTTGGTGAAGGTTTTGTTGACATGTGACCGGCCTTTGAAGAGAGCACAAAGAGGGGAGAACGAACTCCCGTCACACAGGGTATCTGGGGTTGGTTACACTCCTTCACCGCGTGGCTTGGCAGCAAATGTGTGTTGCTTTCCTGTGTGTTGAAGTCAGCAGACGAACTTGGACGCAACTCATAATGTCTCAGGCGCCGCAACACAATTCCTTTTGATTCACATAGGGATGCAACAAAACACTCAGTGTGAAGTTGGCTTCCTTCCCTCAACTTGTACAGGGACGCAGACCTTGCGCGTGCGCTGTGAACGCCGCTCGGGCCGCGGTGATTGTCGGTTGCGCCGACGCTGTCCTCGGGCGATCCGGTTTCACGCAGCTGATCCCGCAGCTCCCGCCTGCTTCACGCTCAGTGGGTCACGAGTTGCGCACCTGGCCACGGTCCTGGGCGTTGCGTCGTCGTTTGCGGCCAGTTGAGGTTGACTTGTGCAGGAAAGCATCCAGCGTGAAACAAGTCTTGGAAACCCATAATTTTCGCTGGTGTTCAGAACGCACGCCAGGATTCCGACTGCAGGAATGGGAATGGAGGTTCCTCTATTCAGTTTGCCCATTTCTGTGCCAATTGCGTGCGTGAGGAGCAAAGATTTCTCCAGAGACTGATCCAGGGCGCCGAGGCCTCAAGCGAATTTGTGTTTGCCTGTGCTGCAGGAAGTAGCACTTTTCTCTTTCTTCTAGGTTAATTTCAAAAGTTTTGTCACCGTCCTCACCTGACTTTAGTCGCCCCTCCATCGACCGAATCCTGGACCTGCCACTTGTTCTTTTCGTGAGAACTTGGTGCCTTGTATTGTGGAGATGCAAATCAACGTCTCTGTATGCAAATACAGAAATTAAGAGCAACAAGCTGTTTCCGTGGGAGCGTCGGCAGCTGAGGGTTCTGCAGAACGTGGCTGAGGCGTGACTGCACGCACAACAAAGCCAGCTGATCCAGGGTGGGACCAGGCCCGTTCTGTTGGGTTCGAAGTCCAACTTCAGACCTGCTGTGTTCTGTGAAATTTGAGTGAACAAGAAAATAATTCAAGGGTCCAGGTCGTGGCGGAAGCAGGGACTCGATCCTCGGGAAGCTGTAAACTCAAACGCTCCCAGTGAGTGAACCTGTCGACGGCCTTGCATGGGAGCTGGGCCTCTTGCAACCCTCTGTCACTGCATTCTCAATAATACAGCAACGATCTGTCCGTCAGAAACAGATGCCTTTTTCAAAGCGTGGCAGAAACTCACTGTTGCTCCTTCCGCACATCCTCCCTGTGACCGACGCGCGCTCTGTCATGGCGAAACGGGCCCAACTCACCCACTTTCAACAGCAGAAAGGCACTGCTCAATCTTGACACTGCCGCACGCATCCCATTCATCACCCCACTTCCCGCTCCATCCAGAGCCGGATCTACCGAGCACCGCAGGGGCGCATCCAGGCTTGTGAGGGGAATCCAATATCAGAGCGGTGGAAGTGGACTCGCAGGGTCCAACAAAAGAAGAAACCTATATATACAAACAGCACACAGAAAGGCTGTCGAACTGTGGGTCCCTCCATTCATCTGTCTCTATCTCCAAGTATTGGACGAGCCTTTCACGCTTTCGTTCTTTCCTGTTGTTGGAAGAAGAGGTCCTTCGCCTCTGTCGCCGTCCGACCGAGTGCTCGATCCGCCCGCATTGTCCTGCTTCTGGGGAGGCAGCATCTTCCTTATTTCGACACATTCCTTTAACCTCTGCACGGAGGAAGATTGGCCTGACGCACAAATCGATAGAGGCATTACTTTCGGAGGAAATGGTACACACGAGAAGGAGGAAGTACAAATGACCATCAACACTCGCTGTGTGGAGGGTGTCTGTTGGAGATTGAAACTTTGCACGCCAGATTTGCCTGCAGGGCGGATACAGGACGCAGCCAATGCAAGCCTTTCCCCCGAAGGTAGATCTCCACTTGATGTACCATTCTTTGGCGAGACATGATCCCAAAATATTGCGAACAGAATCACAGCAATCGTTTCGCTGTCGTGTTTCCAAGAAAGGACAAAATGCGAATCTGACTAATTTTTTTCCACACAGTAGTCTTGATTTACACGAAAAAGCTGAAATTCCAAACAGAGATGGAACTGGGCGGGACCAGGTCCGCTGCCTCTGCATCTGCCTCTGGCCTGATGCACAAGAATCCCCTGCTGTCAGAAAAAGCCTGGAAAAACTCCGACAACGCATCGTGATTGACTTCTAATTTCAAAAGAAACGAAGGCGAGATTTACTCCGAGTCAGGAACCAGACAGGAGTCTCAGGTTGCACTGATGGAGGAAAAGGAGAGGACTTCGCAAAGCCCCGATCTCGTTCTGTTTGATAAGGAATGGCCTCCAGCGGATCCAGGTGCGGCGCGCAGCCCTGATTTACCCCTACCCCGCCCAACAAACTCAGGTGCACAATCTGTGCACCTTTCACCCTTCCTTGGAGCCTTCGTCCTACAAGGCCCCGAGCTCACGATGACCTCAACAACAGAGCATAGGAATGCTCAGACCGAAAGCAAAGCGCATGAAGGGTGAAGTGTGACTCGCACAGGCTTCCGTGCTCTCTGGGTGCGCACGCGCACCCTCACATGACAACGACACTTGGGTCTTCAGAGTTTGGGTGGTTCCGAGTTGACATGCATTTCTCCGTTTCTCCATTTCTCCGCTCTCACGTTGGCTTTCTGCTCGCAGCTGCAGGAGTGGCTGTGCACGCTGTGCACGAAGCGGCGCCAGGTGATCCTGAGCTCCGGCATGTGGTTTCACGGGCAGCCGCTCGGCACCGACCTCCCCGTCATCGCAGACCAACCCATGGTACGTATTATCCCGTTTCTGCAGGTCAGAATCCGAGGCGGGGATTTCCCCACCAACCCCTGGTTTTAGTTGTGCCACCAACATGTAAGGCTGTTTGAATACATGTTTGCGTGTCAACAACGCACACATGTGTCACACAAGAAGTGACCAACCCTGAGTTGATCCTTGTGAACGGGATGTGTTTGTTCGTGCAGAGGTTTTCAAAGTACTCGCGTTCACAACATGCAAAAGTTGATTGAAGACAGATCGGTTCAGGGTGGGGCTCAGTGAAATCAGATTGTGCAGACAGAAATATCTCGTCAGTTGGGCGGAGATGGTGTGTTTGAAAAAAGGGTCACTCTGGGGAACGGCAGGCCCCCACAGTCAGGGGAGGCATTTGCGTTTTTCTCCTTGTGAAGGCCTCCAGCAGTCCATGTTTTCAGCGAATCCATTCGTACTACCCAGTATCTTCATGGCCCTCTGCATTTGCCTTGGCGCACCAGGTGGATTCACTTCCGAGACACCACGGGTTTTACTCTGGGCCACCCTCATCAGCCTTGGACTCCCTCCCTGGACAGTCCCCGGACCCACACTGGTTCTCCCCTCTGAGCCCCATCTTGACTCGTCCCGTCTGCCCCTGTAGCGGCGCCCCCGCCTCCCGGGCCTCTGCGCGGCGGGCGCACGCCTCGGTGCCGTTCCTCCGGAGCGCTGACTCGATTTCAGCGCGCACTTCATTCGGCTCCGGCTCAGTCACGATCGAGAGAAATTCAATTTGCGGACAAGGAAAAAGTCTGGTTTGCCGCTACAGTCCGGTGTGCCGGACCTTTCCCCAAGTTACTGAGAGAACTTGTTGCTCAAACGAGAGACTCGACAGCAGTGTTTTGTGATCTTTGTCAAAACCCAAATCATGGTTGTCCCAATGTTATTGCTGAAATCACGACAGATGTGTGTCCTCAGTCACAACCAGAGTGGCGGTTGAACTTTCGTTTTGCGCAGCCGCTTTCCTGTATTGTTTTGTGTCCGTTGCCACACAAGTACGACAAGATCTTTGCAGTGACCGTGGATTCTTCACAGATTCAACAGCACACAGACCACTTCTTTGCGCTGATCGTTGTTTCCGACTCTTGTGCAGGAAGTGGACGGAAGCGGAGCCTCGGCGGAACCCACAGCGGACGACCACACTCAACCTGCAGCCAGCGACCCACAGAAACGTGAGTAGAGACGAATTCTGTTGGTGGCGTGTCCCAGAACGTGCGCGACGTACCGAGCGAGATGGGTCTTCTTGACCTCTCCACGCTGACTCCATGAACTGTTTCTTCTTATTTGTTGCTAGTTCCTCTACACGAGTACAAGCTTGTGGAAGACAACGGCAGGGCGGCTACACACACACGCACACAAGCACGCGCGCGCACACACACACACACACACACACACACACACACACACACACACACACGAGAAACGCATTGCAGGAATTGAACCGGAGGTTACCCCAAGATGCCCTGATCGAATCTGCCTCGAGATGGCACGCGTGCAGGAGTGGCGGTATGAGGAGAATCCCCCTCTTGGATCCACCGCTGCGTTTGTCCTCCTGCTCCACGAAACATGACCTCTTGTTGTGCTTTTACCCGTTGTCAACATAACCCAGAATAACACTCGGAATGTTTATGTACATGTTCAAAGTCAAATGATCGTGTACAGCCCGCATTGTGCGAAGCGACTCGGTTGTTTGTACAAACCCAAGTTTGTGTGTGGGGCTTCCTTTTGGGAAGATCAACATCAGAGCCAAACGACTCTCATTCAAGCCCCGAGCAATGTTTTCGACATCATGGGCGGATCTTGCAGGGGGCGGGACTCGAGCACTTTGACTCTGAATATGCTGCTCCTCCGAGTTCTGCTCGGAATGGCCTTTTCCTGTTGTGTCGCTTCGCTGTGGGGGGCGCACCCGCCCCGGCGGAATCCTGGATCCGACCCTGAACGTTTCCATGATCCCTTCTTTGGCTCCGTCTGTTCAACCTAATTCGAAACAACAATTTCTATGTGGTCGGGCGTTTGGTTTCAAAACAAATTATTGTCAAACTGAACGTGTGTGAGGTGAACGCTTGTCGCTCGCATTTTTCGAACACGCATGCATGATCACATGCATTGCAGTGCGAAACAGTCCCAACATCCATTGCAACAGTTTTTGTCAAAGACACGAAAGCAATGCGCAGGCAAAGGCTACAACAAGTCAGCGGTGAAATGACCAAGCTCCTGTGAGAAATAAAACTCATTAGATCAGAGGCGATTCCTGTCCATTTCAATCAACCGAGGTCCCGAACCTGCGAGCCACGAGGCACGAACCAACGGCTCTGCTAGGTTTTCGCCTTGCACGGGATGCCTGGGTCATGGTCCACGTCTGGAGATTCTAGTTGTGAATCAGTAAATTCTGTGGTCACTCTTTCACATCCGCACTGTCCCAACTCATCTCTTCTGTGAACTGGCCTGCAGAACTCCGAGGTTCATAGACATCATCACTCCTGCTCATGAACTGCGAGTGACCTGTCCCACCCATGTCACAACAAAAGGGCGGCACTCGTCTGAGATTATGATGTCCTGTCTAAAGAAACTGTTCAACAAACCGCGAGGGAGATCGAGGGAGGTCCAGTGTCCCGTCCCAACTGAAAGATGCACGGATGAAAACAAAAAGGAGGCTGTGGCTGTGTGGTCGGCGTGTACGAGCCGTGAATGTTTGTATTCGTTGATGAGGGGACCGAGGAGCCCTTGCACTCTTGGATCCACCTTTGAGACCACGGGATAGCGCCATGTGAGTGCGCAATTAACATGTGTTCATTGGAATCCCTCTCAGTGACAAGGAAAACAAACCGCCCTGTGAGTACCACTGCCAAGTCACCGTCTGCGGCACAGTGCCAATCGCCATGCAGCGAATATTTTGAAACACTTGTCAAGGCCGCGGATTCATTCGCGTGTGGCGGGCGCAGCAACCACAGAGAGAAAGGGTGCAGGGTGGCCGCAGAGAAAAAGCTGCCATACTGGTGTTACATTTCGCACAAGACAAAAGAGGAAAGGCCAAACAAAAGTCTGCCGTCTGTGGTGATTCACATTGGAGCTGTGATACATGTTGTACAAAACAAGTGTGTGTCTGGATGAGACAAAACAAAGACGCCACAGGAGGCGAGATGCTGACTTGTGGGAATCAACGACAATGGGATGAACAAACCGCACGACATGAATATCCAAAGCCCAGCCGTGAAGGTGAGAGATCCGTGGGCGTCGAGTAACGTGCGCGCGTCGGTAAAAGTGAACATGTGCGTGGAAAACGTGTGGAGTGCACGTGAACGTAGTTGATCCACAACCATCGAGTCGCTGGTGCATGCAGGATTTTGTTGATCGAGGGAACATCCTCCAGGGAGGTGACGAGATCAGCTCTGAAACGAAACGAAACCGAGCCTGAATCTGAATCCACCACTGGGACACCAGGTCCATTTCCAGGACGCAGACTCATTGAAGCGACGTACATAATGCATGGTTGTAGTTCGGCAGTCGATTTCTGTATTTCATTTTGAATGATGTGGATGCAACACAAACCCAAGCAGGGTTCACACTGAGTGCGTCGTGCATTGTGTCTGTGTTCCACGTCCATGGGTGCTGCTTCGTCGCTCGCACCCTGGGTGTGTCATGCATTGCGTACCTGCACAAATCAACAGACGTGACCCATGCGTACATGGCACACCGGTGATGCATCACACGTGAATCAGGCCTCTGTCAACGTGCGTGCAACTCCGCACAACTATGGCGCATGACAGACATGCAAGCGTTGTTTGATCTGTGAAGGCATCTGTTGTATGCTGCGTAGCACACTGCAAAAAAGTGCACAGAAAAACTGAAATGAATTTGTTCCTTCGAACTAGTGACAGGCGTTGACAAAACTATTCCTGCAGAAAAAAACGCAAGGGCCAGACGCAAACATGTTGACTCAAGTGTTTGGAATCGGAACAGAGAAAGTTGCAGAGCTGTTCACTTCAGGAGACTGAGGCAGGGTTCACGCTGGATGCATCAAGCAAGGATCTGTGGCTGAGTCGTTGTGCGTCGACGAGGCGCCGATTCACGCAGTGTGAACAGGCCTTTGGTTTGGTGAGCGCATGATAGTTTGCGAGTGAATGGTTCGTCTCTGTGAGATCAGACGAGGATTATCTGAATGGATAGACTTCAATGGTGTCGCTCCGCAGTGATGCGCGGAGATGCGTGACTCGGAGTCCGTTCACCTCTCTCCGTGCTCCTGGCAGTGTGAGTTCCGCATATTTACACCGGACACGTCAACAGGTGCTGCGTCAGGGACTCGCGCGTGGTGCAGCACGCATCAGGAGATTCTGGAGATAAAGCCATTGAAAATTTCCTTCTGTGTGTGTGTGTGTGTGTGTGTGTGTGTGTGTGTGTGTGTGTGTGTGCGTGTGTGTGTGGTGTACGACATCATTTAGATCTAAAACGAATGACCTCGGAGTGTTGACAGTAACTGGACAGGAAATTTGTGCAATGTCACCAGTTGTTAAGTCGGAAACGAACAGAAAAAGGCCTTGTAGTTCACGCCTGAGAAAACGTGATGCACAACATGCAACAGCAGCCTGCAGCATGATGTGTTGAGATCAGTTGTACCAGAGGCAGATCTGTCGCCGTATTGGCGTTATTGTGGGGGAGGCGCACTATCGAACATGGATTGGATAACGCAGCGTGTTCATCGATCGGTGGTGCTCTTCAGTCTCTTTCACCCTGGATGCGCCGTGCGTTTCGCCAATCAACAAATGGCTCAAAATTGGTGCTGCATCGATCATTGTCACACTGGTTCCACAAAGACTCTCGCATGTGAACTCATTGTTGTGCGAGTACAAGAGAGTTCATTGTAGAAGAGAGTTCACACGTTGAAAAACATCGTTCCTGCTTTTCCCAAGTCTTTCCCAACCAAATGTCTTGAAAAGCCTTGCTGTTTCATAGGAACCATTTTCCAGCGTGTGTGAATTAACCCTGAAATACCGCAAACAACCTGTTTGGTTCGCTCGCATTCAGGGCTTGGGGCGCAGAGCCCCTTGATCAGACCAGGTGCACAACGCACGTGTGTCCTCTCACAGCATGAAACGGGTCTTGGAGTGGAGTACACCTCAGTGCAAAAGCAGTCAATACAAGGATCCTGATTCCACACCTGACTCAGAAATCAGATAATCCATCACGTAAGTACTCCTCCTCGAGGGCGGATCCAGGCGTCGGCTGAGTGGACGGGTCGGGCTGCCTTCTGCAGCCAATTCAAGCTGAAAACAACGCTCGGAAAGAAGACACGAAACTTGTGTGAACACAGAAATTGTCGAGCCTTCGCACGTCCGAAATTTCGCAGGTGCGGTGCTTTAAATGCCAGCTCGGTGCTACAGAACACCCAATTTTGCTCTGAATTTGCTCCAAGATCCAATGACAAGGGACCAAATTGTGATTTATCTGTGTCACCAAATGGGGAGCGTTGAGAAAGGAGCGGAAAGAAGATGGGGGGGGGGTCAAAATAGACCTCTTTGCCGTGGCAGCTTCAACTCTTTCCAAATGTTTCCTGCTTCTCGAGTTTCATCTTGGTTTGATCTCACTTTCTGCAAGGTTCTCTCTGACATCTTTTGAAGCATAATGATTTTTTGAGTCCGACAGAACAACATTGCGGTGAAATAATGTTCGGATTGGGTCCGGACCGCGTCCCCGTTGTCTGGATCCGCCCTGTTCTGTCAATTCGCGCCACTTCCAATCTGCACCTCACAGCTTCAGTCCTGACACCCGCGGTGCAGCGAAACGAGCAGATCAGCTGCTAAACTCTCCGTATTGATCAAAAAATCTCGAGAAGTGACACGTTTTCTGACAAAAACTAGACATCACTTCGACCTCACGGTCTGTACGGAAACGTGCTGCACCGCGGAGAATAAGCGGTGGTGAAATCCGCATCACGTCAGGAGCAAACTGTAGCACTGCTCAACTTCCATGCTGCTCTTCGGTTTTGTGACATCTGTGTCTTCAGGTTTGTCGCCACAGGCGGGTTTCTCCTGCAGGTCGTCCTTTTCACAATCAGAGGTGGTGGATCTTCCCAGATGGAAGGTCTAAACAATTTTTAATGCACACTTGATCGTGTGTGGAAGCTTATACACAGGTGCGAAAGCTCTTGAGACAAGGTTCAGGCGTTTTCAACGGCAGGGCAGCAGGAGACGGCACGCAATCGTGTCGAAAGGCAGGGTTCTCACACTGTTCGAAAATGGTTCCTGCGAAGTCACACCACGACTTTCGAGACCTTTGGTCAAGAAAAGAGTTGTGTGATTGAGCAGAAACCATTTTTGTGAGGTGAGAACCCATTTCTACCACGATGCGAGCACATGCGACAGGTTTGTGATCGCACAGTTGTAGATCTGATGGATGACTTCCTCATCGACGCCCATTGTCAGCACCACGCGAGCCGCGCCCCGAAGCGCGCCTGCTTCATGCCCGGGATTCCACACGCTATCAACACTTTTTGGAGTTTCCTAAAAACAGTGGACAAAAGTGAGCCTCTGTATTTGGGGGAAGTCGGGGAGGGGGTGCACATCACGCGAAGACGAATGTTTCTTTGTAGATTTTGTACACCCAAAAAAGCACGAAGGAAGCACGAGGTCGGTTTTGTAGACTGGCTCAGTCGTGCGATAAAAGTCCAGTCACGCATTATGGGCATTCGCAACATCTTTCACGCCTCAATAGTTTTTATTGAAGGGAGAAAAGCGGCGCGGACGGATATTGATCCTTGTCTTATGCCGCATTACTGCGCTCGAGTGTTCGCTGCCTCACTGGGTCCAATGGATGTTCTCGATTCACGAACCGAGCGGCTGGAGCCTCAATTCCCAGAACGGCACAGAAACAGAAGGGGCGGATGCAGTATTTTCTTTCTTTCTTTTGGAATCCTGCCCCCGATTGGCTTTGAAAATTTGAACTTGGCAAAAAATATTCGCACTTGAATGAACGTTGTTTTGGGAGCAGGTGATGAGGTGGGTCTCTGCCCAGGCCCCAATCTATGATCTGTCCCTGCCTGACAATTGGACCCAGTTGGGCCGACTCCTTCGTCCAGGATCCCCTCTTGACACGAGTCTGAATTCCTCAAATGGTACTACAGGCCTGCAACATGCAGGAAAACGGAACAAGGCAACGGCACCGAAGCCATCCACTGAGGAACATCGCTTTTGTCTCAGTCAAACAAACGACCAGCACCTTGTCAATAAACCAAACAACTTTTGGACAAGCGCACAATTTCCAGCTGATGAGTCTGCAACTCAAAAAGCAATTATCCTGCAGATAGAGCCTCGTCTGTCTTTTCACACGCTGCTTTTGAAGTCAGAGCTGTGGAACTGCCGCGTCTGCACCTCGGGTTGTGGTCGAGGGTGGGTCTGTACGAATACAGAGGGCCAAGGCCCAAGCGCTTGCCCACGAAAAAAAATTTTCTGTGTGCTTGTGTCTGATGAATTTCGCAGATGAGATCAGCTCCTTATCGTGGGTCCGCTCTTGCGACTCGGCAGCTGTTCCCTGGAAAACAACACAAGCGACCTGCAGTTGGAGGCAATTTTGACGCGCAACCATCAGGCATTTTTGAAAGCAGCCGAGTTCGATTGCACGCTGCCCCGTTTTTGATTCAGTCGAGTGAGGATCTGGTCAGAGGCCCGAGCCCCCGTGGGAGGTGGCCTGATTCCAACTGTGTTTCATTTGACACGAGAAAAGGACGTTTTGCATCTGCAAAGTAAACTTTCACCACCGGTTCCTTGCCACTCAGATTAAAGACAAAAACATTGCGAAAACATGTTCTCGGTTCCTCTCGTGAGGCGCAACAGACGTTTATGCGCATAAAGAACTCCTAGGTGTGCAGATATGCAGATGTTGGTGCATAATTTAGGAGCAACCTGTCCTACAAACAACACGAACACAGAAGGTGGCAGGGACCTGACGCATGAGGGGCGGATCCAAGTTCGGGACAAAGGGACGATTTTGTTCCTCAAATGGGACACAACATACAGGGGCAAAATGTGTTTCCAGGGCGTCTGATCTTCAGGAGAAGAAAGCTTGGGGCAAAGTACGTCCTCCGTGCGAAGTGCTCCCATTCGGTGCAACCCGGACAATAGCATGAGAATCCAGGAACAGGTTCGTCACACGGGGTGTTCGGCACGCGAATTGAACACACTACAGGCCGGAAGGAACCGCTCCGAACGCACGCGTATCGAACACACCCATATTGCTGCGGAGGTAATGAAGGCCCTGCGCGCCACGCCGCCGATTGCCTCGTTAGTCAGCGAACAGCGCCGTGATCAGCCCGTCGAGCCCCGCGGGCCGGGAACGCGCCGAGCAGCTGAAGCGCGCCGAGCTGCAAGTGAGACCAGCGCCTCGGTCTCACTGGTCACGTCACGCGGGCCATTCCAGGAACCGTCGCTTGGTTCTTCCTCAAGCAGGCTTTCATTTTCCATGTGGGCGCTGCCTCAAACTGGAGAAGCGTTCCGTCTCTGCAGACACAAGGGCTGCGTCGCCAACAATCATGACGCGAGCCAGAATACAAAAATGTTGACCCTTTAGCGCATGAAGCTAGGTCCAAATTCAAAGTTCACACAAGTTAGTGGGCGTAGCACACTGAACTGTCGTGCGTGACATACTTGTATCGCAGCGACGCAGGACACGAAGGCGCAGCGCCTGAGGCGTCCAGCGTGAAAAAAGTACAACAGGAGAGCAAATCCCGATTGGCGCTGCACCGGAGAGCAATTTGTAGCGCACAGCCGACGCAGCGATGCAAATGGTGCGATTTCCGCGGTGTGGATTGCTGCATTTGGGTCAGGTCTGATCCCCGTGGATGCAAAAAGCACCGAAGTGCTGCACAGAACCACCGCAGCGATGACCCTCTCTCGGTTGCTCACAGGGCGGGTCCAGGATCCAGTCGCAAGGGGGGTGGGGGCTCGATCGGCAGAATGTTACGATCACGGGCTGACAGACGGGTCCTGCTAATGTGGCCTGGTGTAATGAAATGACCAGACCCCACAAACCAGGAGACACCAGTATCTGGTCAGTTCCATTCTGGGGTGAAATGGCCATGCACAGGGTGACGAGGACTTGACTTATTGCACTTGGAGAGTGACCTGGGGTCTGGCCATTTCAGCCCACACCCTGAAATGACCAGACCCAGGGTCTTGAAAATGCCGAGTCTCCTCATTTCATTCCACCGGGTTGCCTTTGACCAGTTGTCGGATTGTTGCGCAGCTCAAGTCAGGTTGGTCCGAACTCCACTCCAACAAGAACGCGACGACACTTCGGTCCGAACTGGAGCACAAACCAGATCCACGCCCAAGTGACACAAGTCGCTGACGAAACAACAGCAGCAGTAAAGAGTCGTCGAGATGCACTTGACTCTCAGTTTGAAACTGAGACAAAAAATACAACGAACAACCCTGCCCTCAACTTTCGTGTTCTTTCCACAGAGCCGCCGCCGAAGCGTCCGGCGCTGGACTCGGGTCCCTCCGGGGAGGAGGCGGTGCTGAGCGGCGGCGAGGCCCCGCAGGACGACGGCGAGATGGACGCCTCGGGCCGTCGGAAGTCGCCCCGGCCGCGGCATCTCGTGCTCGCGCGGCAACACTCGTCCACGTCCAACTCGTCCGAAGAAGGCATTGACAAGGATTCAGACAGGTGCGTGCCACGGGTTTTTGTTTGCCCAAGATCATTCGTTGACTGTTTGTTCAAAAGCCTGATTGGTGGCTTCAAAAATGCACTTCACAATATTGCGAATAAACTCGGTTGCTCAGGTTTGGCGTCGTGGAACAATCAGACACAGGTTCAAGAAGCGTTTTCAAACCTATTACGCCTGTACAGCGGCACCCACTGACAAACATCAGGGTCTATTTCTGTGTTCAGGGAAACTTCCAAAACTCAGAAGGATCAACGCGACAGAGACAGAAGGGACCAAGAAGACATGCAGCAGCAGCAGCAACAACAGCAGCAACAGCAACACCAATACTGCCCAGCACCTCAGTACGAAGACCAAGTTCCCCCAGAGCCCCACCGGGAGGAACTGGCAGGGGCCCTACCACCTCACCTACGACCTGAGAACACGGAGGGCCCCCCCGTGAAAAAGAAGCCTTCCGCACTGGACCGCGTTGCATTGGCTGAACAAGAGGCCATCGAGGCGTACGCCGGGTACCACGGGTCCAGCTCCTCGAGCCCGAGCCCGGCCCGCAGCCAGAGCCCCTCCCGGCGCAGCCCCTGCACCTCCCCGTCGACTTGGCACAAGTATCGGGGCAGCCCGCCCCGCTCCCCGCCCATCCGCGTCGTGTCCCCAAAGTCCCCGACGGAGCGCTACCCGCCTGACGTGTATGACAACGTGGATATCCCTGATGATGAGAATTACTTCACGTACGACAGTGCTCAGAACGGAGGGTTTGTCAGGCCCCCGGACGGACCTCTGGTCCGGGGGCCGGACGGTCAGTACGTGCCTGACAGACCTCCGCCGAAACCAGCGAGAATGTCGGACCAATACCAGTTCCAGGTTGGTTGATTTGTTTTGTTTTCACGCAACAAGAACACTGGGCAGCGACAGAGTCTATGTTCTTGCAGGAGGGGTGACTGGATCCTTCCTTGCCGTGTGAGCGGTCGCGACCACAACTGTCTCCTGCCGCAGCTCCCAGCACCGTCTCCCCCGCGTATCCGCTTTCCGCCCAAACGAGCGTTTCATGCCTTTGTACGAAGCAGTTCTCAAATGAAACGGTTTCTCTTTCATAAGTCACGATTGTTGCTGTCAACAACAATGTTGTTGCATTGCAACTATCAAGAAGGAACAGAAGAACAACATG
>JAAUXT010084455.1_pt1 | contig 14301 bp, 13 predicted proteins | sample 7278171 | NCBI WGS metagenome assembly JAAUXT01 (sample SAMN14350112, study PRJNA611818) | marine sediment metagenome | isolation source: surface marine sediment (1.8m) | place: French Polynesia: Moorea | collected 2018-08 | reverse complement strand
TTCCAGTCTGTGATCACTGGAACAGGGGTAAAATGGAGGTTTTGTCCGCCCAAGACGGATGGATGCGGATACAGGGGCAAACCAATATCAGACCGCTACCGCGGCTGATAACCAGACTCCATCTCCATACATGCACCCACCAATTCCACACAATTCTTTCTCTCAACCCGCAGGTCTTGCTGTCATTCCTGTATTTTTGTTTCCCATTCCTGTCCACGGGTTGCATCAAGCCTTCAGGCTCCGTTGACTTCTGTTTGCAAGAACTCAACGCACCAAGCCTGCAGTATGAACCAGGCCCCAGAAGCAACAACTGAGGGTTTTGGCTTTGCGCTTCCCAGTCAGTACTTCTGGGTGCAGGACTCCGCAGCGTCCAGTGTGAACCAGGCCTCGGTGCCCCCCCCCCCCCACAAGCACGGGAGTCGCCCATCTGCTGACTCAGGCCCTTATCTGTTGGTGGCTCGCAGCCGCCTGAGCAATATTCAACACAACGTGACCAGACTTCAGCGCAAGCGTGGCGAGGCGCTGCAGATGGTTATCAGCATTTCACAAGCCACACACTGCGGACCCTTGAGCCACTGTTCTCGTACGGTCATGATGCGGCACGCATACAAACATGTTTATTGGAGCGTTCTGTGAACTCTCACTCACAAACATACTTGAACTTGTGCCACATCATTCTGTACGAGAAGTGGGTTCCCAAATATGAAGATTGCTTGTGGGACATCATACAACTTGCTCTTGACTGCGTCTCGAGCGCGTTCTGCGATCTCCCACTCGCAATCCTCATGCGTTCGGGAACCCTTACTTCACACTGCGTTCATTCCTGTGCATTCCCTCCCGTGTTTACACAGATATGAAGAGCCGTGCACGACCTGGTCTTGCAACGGACGTGAACTGGGTGAAGTTGTCACGTGAAACAAGCAGTCGGACTGACCATGGCCCATAGCGTCCGCATGACGACGTCACGTCAATTGAACGTCAGCGCGTGACGTTCCCACGACCTGAACACACTATCTTCAATCTGACCTCATTCTGATCACAGAACGAGCGGGAAGCACCGCAAAGGAAGAAACGTCTCCGCGATCTGAGACACGAAAGTAATAGACAAAAGCCTTTGTAGTGCGCGCATCTATCAGTGGGCGATAAATGGGGCGCGGAGTCGCAGGAAATGTGATAGTTACTGCGCTGCGAGATGATTAGTTTTGTTACAGAGGAGATTTGCCCGCCTCTGCGCCAGGGCCCATCTCTCATCGCACCGTGACATTTTCCCGTTCCATCTGCACTGCTGCCAGAGAATTTATTGTTTTCAAGATGATGAGAGGGATTTGCTGAAGGATTGGCTCTCGCTGACCTTCTATCGTTCGTGCGCTGCTTCACTGTTCTGAGGAGCAATTGTTGAGATTTTGCGCTGCTCATTCGGATGTGTGTCTGAATGACAAGGAGTACCCACTTGGAACTGCACGAACAATGGCTTCTCTGGGTACTGTGGGTCAGGTTAACACATGATGGCGTCATGCACAGCGTCATTCAGCGACGCAGGCTTCAGTTTGACGTGACGCACGACACCACGCAATGCGTGACGCCATCCAGTGAACCCAGCCGCACCACGCGTCGCACCCTGTCTGAATGACGCATCCTGTGTGAACCCACCCGGCGGCAGCTCGACGCCGAGGCCTCCCTTGTGCCGACGCCCAACCTGAGGAGCACCTTCCCCGAGGTGCCTGATGCGAAACAGGGACATAAAACTGCGCAGCGTGCTGCAACAAGCAAAATCACCTCCTCCTGAGGCAGCCTGCAGGGGAAGGATTATTCAGAGACGGGCAACAATCTGACCTGGCAGGAGCTGTTGTCAGGTCTGCGATGAGGCCACAGACAACGGGACCTCGGGCTTGTCTGGATGCGTCAGGCGTCCCTGTACAAGTCAATTAGCACAACGTGGACGCAGAGCCAGTTGACGTCAGCGACACACGACACGTCGTGTGTCCAGGGCAGGACTTTCGTGGGTACAGAAAATGAGGGTTCTTCCAAGATTCCAAGCGCCTGGTGCATCACGTGGGTCCAGATTCAGATGTCACATCTCATATCATCACGAACGTCACAGACAACACCGGTCCGACTTTGATCCCAGCGAAATACATCCTCCACTGCAGACCATGTTCCTCCCTCCCTTGATACGTACCTGGGGCACATTTGGCAATTCTGGTTTTCCTGTCTCGAGCAGCAGGAACAAACCTCGCGACAATCATTGCATTTTCAGTGCAGCAGCAGAACCGCCCAAATCGTCGGCGGCCATATTTGATGTCTCCATAACAACAGGTTACTGCATTACAGCGGCCACTTCTCCCTGATTCGTCCCTCAGGCGCCTCCGCTGCCATATTTGTATTCGTCAACTTGATAAGGAACCAGTTCCCCGCTCCTTTCCGCGGGGATCCAGAGGAGACGCCGAGGGGACCGCCCAGGCACCCGCCAAAATTAAACCGCACGTTTGCGCCGTGAAACCAAGTCCCCTTCAGACCGGAAGTGGATTCGACCCTGGATCCCCCGAGCTGAGAACCAAAAGTTGCACATCCTGGATCCTGCGCCACCGTTCCCCGCGCATGTCCACGCTGAATCAGGAAGACTGGTCCCCGGGGCGGGGCCGTCCTGCTCCCGTCCCTTTCCCCCGCTCCCCATGATTGGGGCTGACAGCACCTGCATTAGGCCCATTCAAAGAGCCCGCTGCTCCACCAAGGGGGTCACACTGGATGCGTCATGCGTTGCGTCCCTGAAACTAACACGTAAAGCGTTCGCTGTGCGACGCAGCGTCTATTGCATCCAATGTGTGACGCACCTGATGTGAAACGGGCTTCACGTTGCTCGGTGCGCCGGGCAACAGGAGAGGCCCCTCACCGCGGTCCGGGTGATCCACGAGCGCAGGGACCAACAGCAGCGACAGCCCGTCTAAATCATCGCTGATATGGACAAACGACAATGTGCACATGGCAGCTGGATACGGGACAATCTCTTTGTGGGACAAAGCAGGGAATAGATTGAGGGAGTCGAGTCCAGTGGACAGCGGTAAAGCAACATGACAGCGCCAGACCCGGTGAGTCCACAGCCTGGGGGGCTATTCTGTCCAGAATTACTCGGGCAGGACCAAAGCTGGGATGACAACCCTATTCAACAGGAACATGATGACCTGCGCGAGCAAATGGCCGGGATGTTCGCTTCTGAATCTGTTCTCAATGTCCACCACCCATTATGTCAGGGACAATGACCCGAAGACAACTACAGCAAGAATCCCAATCTCCCTCATCTGAAGCAAAACCAATCTGGCATGACCTTCACTTCCACAAGAACTTTCTTGCGCACCTCCAGCCACCACTGACCTCGCCTATTCTTCTCATACAGCTCGTTTCCTTTCATTTCCCGCGCGGACCACTGGCCCTTTGTCCCTTCAGTGTGAGGCGAATTCAACAATCATCGCATCGGACAGCTCCGCGCACGGGGAGCGCAGGAATATGCGGGGCTCGAGGGACCCGGTCCTGCATAAGTCTTCATCAGCCATGCCGCTCGGCGCTTCCCTCGCGCGCCGCTTCTCACCCTCCTTGACTAATTCCACCGAGAAGAAATTGTCCCGAATTACATCTCAGTTTGCACAGGCCACCGCAGCCACGCCCGGCAATGTGGCAATTTCACCCGGCAGAGCTCACGGGTTTGATCCCCACTTGAAGTCGCAGTTTACAGATTGAAAGTCACCGTTGGGTTCCAGCGCCCAACTTGACTGGCAAGAACCAAGCCCAGATGTTGCTGTTTGCTGGAAACACTCGTACGTACACAGGATGATTCACGCATACGCTGACGCGTCAACGAGCCCCTACCCTGCTGCATCACCGATCGCTCTAGAGCGTGCAGGACGCCAAGGCGTGACGCATCCAGTGCGACACTGGCGTTTATTCGGTGAAACGCACTCGACAGGAACACGACACGTGACGAGTTTTTCCGACGTTTCTCCGAGACGCGAGTCGCTCCAACCTGCGGCCCCCATGGACCGGACGTCCGTGTTCCTGACAAAACGCAACTCAAACAGGGTGACGTCTCTGCATCGCGAAGCCGGTGACACACGCGACGCGTCACGTGTTGCGTCCCCACAGCTCTGGATGGTGAGAGCTGTGTTGTCGCTGCGTGACATAATCGCACAACGTGCGCAAAACATCCCGCAGGAAGGAAGTGGTGCCGCCGAGTTTTGTCGTACCCGGAAAACGCGCGCCAAAAATCGATGCGCCCGGGAAATTTTCCTTTGTTCTACAAGCTGCACGAATTTTCAGAGTTCTTCTGAGTCTGCAGAAGGAACTTTTAGCTGTTTTCTCGTGCTGAACGTTTCAGTCCGTCGTGAACAAGACTCGCGCCACGCGAACTTTACACCCACGCGTCTCGCTTTCGTGCGCCTCTTCCACTTCCGAACAGGGTTCCCACTGCGGTTGACCAACAAAATTCCATGATTTTTCCATTATTTTCCCAGGTTTTCAAAGTTTTTTCCAGGTATTTTTTTATCTTTCTTAGTAGGCTTTGTATACCCTTTTTCCAAAACAAATAAAGTAAAATATAGTAATTATTTTACAAAAAAAAAAACTTTTAGCAAACAAGAATGCTATGCATAAAAAGCATATGGTCCATACAAATGTTCGCATTTCATAAACACCTTCAAGTACATCAATGAAAAATCACTGATCACCTTGGTCAGTGAGACCACGCAAGGACGCCACCTGTTCTTATCGCTTTCGTTGTCCACAAACCAGAGTGCGTACGAAATGGTCGTTCATTAGCGAGTTTAAGTGTCACGTTTGAAATTGAAAACATCAATGTCGCATCAACTTTAGACACCCTTACACAGAAAGATTCTGCTTGAGAAACCCTAGTTTTTAGTCAATTTTGTTCAATAATAGTTTGAAAATATAGAATTACTTCTAAAATGTGGAAAAGCTAAGGTATGAAAAACTTTTTTTGATGTTCACATTGACGTTTTCAATTTCAAACGTGGCACTTAAACTCGCTATTAAGTTGAGTCACAGAGATGAATCTTGCAAATACAGACCAGGATTTTTGTTGAAATCTCGTTTCTTGCAAAACACAAGGAAAGAGCAGATTTATTCAGGACTGAGCATTGCACTCTGGAGTGAACAGATTGTTTTGTCAAGATGCTGGCAATTCACACCTTGATCCTTTACACGAGTACGAAACACAACGAGGAGTTTCAGCAACCCCTGAATTCCCCTTGACGTGCGGTGCCCCAATCGCCAGGTCGATGACACAAACAACCAAATTTGCCCTGAGAGCCAATGACCAGTGCACAAATAGTGTCTGTGTCACCGATCTGGCCATTGGGGCACGTCGGAAAGGGGGCGCACGGATCTGTTTACCTCCCCAATGTGGGCAGGACTTGTACGAGACGGCCGGGAGGGGGCGGGGCGGGCACAATGAGACGCAGGTCCATCAGGTTCCACCTGCCCAAGTCCGGACAGGTCCTGCCACATCCCACGCGCCCTGCAGTCGAGTCTTTCACAGCGTATCAACACCCAGCGCCCCCTCCTCCCCGGCGAGACACTGCGGCTATAAAGCTTTGTTTGCCTCTGACTGCGACCACTAAATTGCGCGCCGACATTGTTTTGCTTTTATCCGCACAATGCGATGGCGGGACCCGGGGCTCAGCTTTACGACGGCGGCGCCGCTGGAAATGCTGATGCGGCTGTTGGCGGGATGTGGGCACATGACGCAGGATGGGGCCGCACCACGCGATCTGAACATGCACTGGGCGTACTGGCCTCCAATGCGCACTTTACTTGGGGCCCCGATCTGCAGATTCAGGAGACTCTGACATCAAAGTCTCGCAACAGAAGGACTGATTCACCGCACACAGGATTGTGCGTGTGCGTGGTTTGTTTCGCGTCCTGTGCCAACCAAGGTGTCTCTGGGCCGCGTCTGTGGGCACCAAACGACCACCACGTGTTTCGCCTGACCTTGAGCGAGCCTGACCTTGAGCGAGCCAACAACGCTCATCCTGCGTGAGAAGTACTGAAGGATGCGAGGCCGGAACACCACCCAAAGGAGTCATGCCCGACAGTGGGTGTGATTTCACTCTTGCAATGCATTGTTCATGACATTTCTAGTTTCCGTGCGCAGAGATGCACCAGAATAACCAGCCGCCTCGGCGAACCCTGGACTGTTTGACCGCTTGTGCGGAGGGGCAGGGTGACCTGGACACTGTGGTAAGCTGATCCCAAGAGTGAAGGGAAGTGTTCCTCCATCGCAACGAATCGAAAACGTGAAACATTAACTCACGTTTGAAGCCTCAGCAGAACATCTGGGTCGAGAACACAGCTTCACGACGGACTGGTGCCTGGAAAGAAACAAGAAAAAAATTTCAAATTAATTTCATCTCGGGAAGATAATTAACTTGGCCCGAAGCTGGTTTATCCTGTGGAAATGTTGATTCACGCTTCTGTCAGAATCTTCAGCGTCAACCGTGGGGGGGGGGGGAGACACTGGTGCGAAACAGCTGGGGGTGAAAAACCGTGTTGTTTCTGCAAATCCTGGGCGCTCCGGGCCAGTTTCACGCTGAACACGTGTGTACTGCGTTCGCTCTTTGATATGGATCAACAATTGGGATTTTGTGCATTTTTTTCCACCGTGGAACGTGGTGCCAAACTGTCAAACTGCACTTGAAGGAGTAGCATCTTTCCCTGTACCAAGAATTCTACGTGTAACGTGTACGTTTATCTGCAACGGAAAGCAGTGTTAAAGCTCCCTAATGTCAACAAGCACACCGAGGTGCACTGACGTCGCCTTGTCTATCCATCAGCGCAGAGACGCAGGCAACAACGACAACACACGCGGAACGTCAGAAACCACACTGAAAAGCGCAACAGGGTGAACGTGAACGCCATTTCTCTTGCAAAACTCCCACAAGCGTCAGACCATCAGTCCCCACACACTTCGCAGTTCTGAGCACAACTGTGACTCAGCTAGAATAGATCTCCCATCCACACTCCATTCCTCAAGCAAATTTATTCCTTCCTCGCGCCAGACGCGGCCTTTTCCAGCATTACCAGCCGCAGCCTTTCTCAGTCAAGTCTCTCTATCATAGATACCCAACTGATTGAAATTGACAAGCCCTGCATTAGGTGAATTCCCGCCACCCCGGCGGCTCTGCGCGCTGAGTGAGCGACTGAAGTCCTCCAAGTCCTGGAGTCCCCGAGACTCGGGGGCGATGAGCTTTGAGCACCGACGGTAGAAAATCCATTAACTCGCTGCTTTTGCACGCATTGCTTTCAGCGTGCATCGGGGATCTACCGCCAGGAGCGGATGACGTCCAATCAAACGTGCCCCGTGCGAAGGTCTCGTTTCAATCCAAATGAAAGAAATTGAATGAAAAAGCAGAGAAAACCTGATGAGAGCTTGTCGAGCTTTGTGAGTCTCTCTGTTTTCCTATGAGACCCGGAAAACACGACTTGATAAAAACTCAGTTTGTGCAGGAATACCCGAGGAACACCTTTTTGCCAGCGAAATTGCGCAAAGAATACGGTTGAACACAAACGAATTCTTCCCGTTTTTGCCCAACATCAATCGCACAAATTTCCAAAGAGAAACAGCTTTGACAACTCAAAGTCGCTCTGAAAGCGCAAAAGAAATTCAACACAGCCACGACAAAAGAAAAGTGCAAAAACACAAGTCGCAAAACCAACCTGCCAGCCGAGCCGGAGTCTCAGGTCCCAAATATGCGACGTTTGTTGCGCACGCGCATAGAAATAACACGCGCATCAGCATTACTTTCTTCGTCCGACAGAACCCCATCGCTCTCGCATCGCGTCGCCTGCGCCAACTTGACCTCAATCTCCCGAAGGACGACGCGCTGATTTTCGCTCTTCCATCTCAGATCTTATCAGACGCGCATGACAGGAGACGCAGCGGCGGGTCACGTGAGGCGGGGACGCAGGCGCGTCACCATGGAGACCGGGAACCAGGCGACCCCGCGCGCCCTCTGGGGTCGCGTCGCTGATGAGATCACGTGAGAATCTCAACAGCGTGTGACAGTCAACAGGACCACCGCTGCTCATCGGCCAACGGAAGATATGCGCAGCGACAAGGGAAGATTGGTGAGGCCCAATGCATCAAAAGGCCACCTGCACTACAGACACAAACATCTGCAATCAGATCAGACACCGCCCGAGCGCCAATTTGGTTCGCGACGAACCGCAGCTGTGAGGCACCGGACGCCGACACACGCCGTTAAAAGATGCAACTGACGTGTTGGCTTCATCATGGGACACGACTCTCTCAGAATCTCCCATCTCGGAGACATGTTCTGCACTGGGTGCGTTCGTCTGCGAGTCAACGGTCGCTGTACCGACGTGACAACGCACCGCCCATTGACGTGCACGGAAACGGAGCCCAGTGTGATGTTGTGTGCGGTACGGGTCCCAGGGGAACCCATCCTCACAACTGCCGTTATGTGCAGCACCATAGTCAGAAGCAGTCTTGGCTTGGCTGGACTGCTGCAGTAGAGTCAAACTCAAGCATATGCTTCAAACGTTTATTTCACTCCAGGCTCAAACTGAGTGTTCAACTCAAGTTATGCAGGGTAATCATATCTGCAGCTTTTTGTATGGAGGTGCAAGGTGCCAGCCCAGTGCGCAGCTTCAGCTTCACGCAGCTCCACTGAAGTGGCTTCATCGGGTACTCAGTGCCTTGCCCGAAAGCTGGATTGCACGCGTGGGAAGAGCCAACTCTTCCACACGACAGTGAGAGCATCACTCACTCACTCACTCGCGGGGAGCCGAGGCTCTCGAGACGGCAGGCAGCCCCCCATTCATAACGTAAATGAGAGAACAAAGAGATCGATTCGCGTGTTGCTCCCGCCTAATTGCGAATTACTCTCATCAGCCGGATTCCCAGCCTCCACCAGCAGAAGTGAAAATCAATTAACGCAAGAGGCTCGCTTCAAACCGGGTGCGTCCGTCCTGCAAGTGCAGTCACATGACGCAGCACCCACTGACATGCGCAGTGACGTAACGCGTGCGCATGCGCACCCAGCGAGGCTCACTCGACACACGTGATGAAGGAGAGAAAGGCCGAGAGAGCAGAGGATCCGTGGATGAGCAGGAGTGCAGGGACCACAATAAGGCAATTAGCAAACTAGCTGCACACACCTGATGCTAGATTGGGGTCCTCAAGACATCAGCGAGTTAATTAATCTGATGCAACGTGATAGGAGAGAGGTGGATAAGAATGCGTGCGCCACCTGGAAATCTGTTTTTAGAGGAAATGAGACATGTTCAGAATGGAGATCCCTCACCAGGGGAAGGGGAGGGCGACGGGAAGGGTGGGCAAGAAGAGAGAGGGAGGGAGGGAGAGAGAGACAGAGAGACGAGAGGGAGAGATGCGAGCGAGAGAGAGAGAGAGAGAGAGAAGAGAGGGAGAGAGAGACAGAAACAGACAGAAGGAAGAAGAGGGAAAAACAGCAAAAAGAATAGAGCGAGGGAAAGACAGCAGAGAGAAGAGATCAAAGTGGGAGAAAATGAGGCAGAATTTCCCTGCTCCATCTCGACGCTTCTTCAGTGCTGATCCCAGAATCTACTGCCTCCCAAACCGCAGCACGACCCTCCGCAGCTACGCTCTACAAATCTCCTCATTCACCTCGTGTCTTCTCACAGAAGTGAACAACGTTACGTTTCCAAGACAACGCCCAGAAGACGTGGATCTCTAGTTTTTCTCCTTTTCCGAGCAGCTTCCCTTTTTCCTCGTTCTGGGTGTGAACATCTGGCTGAGACTGAGACGCGGCGTTGAATAGGAAACTCTCGCAGGCAAAACGAGACAGAGCGAGACCTGTCATTAACACCACAGCGCGGGTCTCAGATCTCACAGTGAAGTCCCCGTCTCCCTCTCGCGCGCCTTGAGGAGTAATTTGTCCCCCACTACAGGATAAGCATAATCCTTGGAGGAACCTGCGGTTGTTATTGCGCACCAAAGCGAGGACAAAATCCCCCGTGTTAAGTGTGGGGAACAAGGCTGCAGGAAGAAAAGAGGGAGACCGCATTATCGGAACAGACAGCGGTGAGGTGCTGGGGAGATGCTCAGTCGTGCGGACACGTTCTGTAGCACGGAGGGCTGCAGCGCCACCCGCGTCCGACTTTTGCGACCCTCGCGACTCACGACGCGTCCTGCGTGGCGTCTCTGTATGGACGCAACACTCATGTACAGGGTGACGCACGACGCACGTGGCCATCACCAAAGAAACAAGCCTTAAACCTGACGACCTTTGTTTCTTTTCAATACAACAGAAACATCTGCAGGACACCACAACAACAGTTCACGACCGCTCAATTTGAAATTCATAAAGGCAATTCGTGCGACAGACATTGATTTTGGATGTCAGTTGATTCTCATGTGGGCAAAGCCCTCATCCGTCACGATCTGTCAATCAATGTCTGTCGCAGGGGCTGAGCTCTCAATTCAACAGATCCAGCGGGGGGGGGGGTTCCGCCTCTATGGCTGTTGCCTTTGTTGTCTTGTCGCCCCTGGGGACAGAACTGACAAGCTGACCGCCCAGTGACTGCGCTGACCACTGAAGGATGGTTTGGTCATACTGACCACGCAAATCCCTCCCTCTACGCCCAGTACTGGTCATGCTGACCTCGCCTGTCCCCCCTCGCCCAACCCTGGTCATGCCGACCACGCCTGTCCCTCCCCCGCCCAGCCCGGGTCATGCTGACCACACCTGTCCCTCCCTGCCCTGAAGCTGGTCATGCTGACCACGCCTGTCCCTCCCAGCCCCCCCCCCCCATCACCCGGGCCCCGGATCACAGCGCAGACACGGCGGCCTTTGATTCGCTCTCAGCGCGAACCTCGCCTCCCCGCGCGTCACGACACTGAGCAAATATTTAACGCATTGATCTCCTGCGTGGTTCATGCTGTATCCAGGACCCGGGGCCCTGGGCTCACGCTCCCGTCTCGCTGCCCTAATGAATTTACCGAGTCTCCCGTCCCTCTTCCCATCGAGCCTCACTTCAAACAAATGCTCGTTTCATGACCACCAATACCTCGCAATTGCCTACAAACACCAGCACAGAGGTTTCCTTGGTTCCTGCCCTGTTTTACAACACCCGAGCCGCTAGCGCCGGGTTCACACCGCAGGCGTTGGGCGTGTACCCAATGGCCGCTGCGTCCCCAAGCGAGGACCTTCCGAATGCGTCAGGTCCTGGGTTCATTTGCGTGCCCAAGGGCGCTGAATCCCACCCAAGACACTGTCCCCGTTGACACCCACATGGTCACACGCCATGACGGTCGCACCCAGTGTGCAACAGGCCAGCAGGACCCGGATCGCTGCTTCGCCTTCAGGAGAGACAATAATCATAAAGGCCTTCCCCGCGTCTCGTAAAAAGCGACGCTGAAGCTAATTGGTGGAGACAACGCAGGGAAGGCCTGAGCCTCCAGAGGGGAGAGACTCTTCCGGCCGGGTCAGCGTTGCGTGCGTGAGCTCCACTCCTCACCACTCAGCGCCACAGAACCAATGGGGACTGGACCTCGCGGCTGGGTTCACACTGTGGATGGTCAAGTGACGAGTCAGCGACGCAGTTCCTTTGTAACCTGAACAGTGACGTCATGCATGGCGCGTTTAGTGTGCTGTAGGCTTCAGTCCCAACACGCATCATTGTACACAGGACGACTGACACTGACTGAGTCGTCTTCAGCTTTTCTCCACACGGAATCTAGCAGGCCACAGAACACGACCCAAACCGCCCCGACACCGATGCTGACCAATGAAACATTCCAGCGCAAACTGTATATGACCCGGAATTCACCCTGACCCCCTTCTTGATCTCACGCGTTTGAAGTTGATTGTCGCGGATGCCTCACGATTCTAATTTCCGCTCTCCCACAAATTTGTCCCCTGAGTCAAACCGGATTCGTTTGGTTTTCCGCCCCCGCACGAATCAACGTTCACTGCATCGGCCCAGCAACGCATCGCGTCCTTGGCAACACGTGACGCATCTGGTGTGAAACGGACCTTCGCCCGAACTGTACCCACGTCGCCTCTTGTCGCTTTCACAGCCAAGACGACCAGCGCAGTGCCAAAGAAGTCTTCTCTCCACGTACAAGCCGTTGGATGTGGCACCAATTCAATCGTCTTCATTTCTCAGATCTGTGTCCAAATTCAGTGCGTGAAAGGATCGATGAAAGGAAGCGAAGTTCATGGCGTTTTCGCGCAGTGCTGTGTAAAATTAGTTCCACCAATAAGCAGCCTCCGTCCCCGTCTCCGCGGAAGCGAAACCCAAATCCCATTGTGGACACGAACAAATTGGCCATTTCCCGCCGCAGCACTGGATTTATGATCCCTTCTCGTTTTATCCCCCATCCCTGGAAAAGGCCATCAAAAACTTGCCGTGTAATCAACCTTGTTTAAATGAACGATAAATCAGGGCATGTGGAACATAAATAATGCGCATGCGCAGTGCGTGGATGGGCGCTGCGGGGTGCGCCGCGCGCCGCGTCTCGGGGATTGCGCACGCGCATGCGCAGTGCGCGGGAACCAGTCCCGGTGGCGCAGGGCAGTGGATTCCGCTGAATACGGATGATTCCTTCACAACACGGATTGACACTTGTACAGGAAGGACCTGTGTAAAATTTCAGATGTTGTGGACACAGCCTCACGAGTCATGTCCGCCATTTTCATGTGATCGGCGTTGAAATCACGGCGCTTCATCCTCGAGCCACACAACGAGCCAATCCATCCCTATAAATATTTGAAAGCACTCATCACCGCAGCCTTTTTGTGGGAATTCGATGAATATCGGACGCAATTTACACAGATTAGAGTTTTCACAAAAACACGCATCGTAATTGATGCATTGTTCAGTCTACGGTGCTACAGAACCAGCTCTGAGAGCTGAGCCTGTCGCCCGAAGCACGATGCATGTTCATATCCATATCTCACACAAATCACTGACACAACGCAGTCCACGAATATGGACACACTTCGCAGATGCAGAAAACACTGGCTATACACAAAACCACGCCGAGTGAACCATCACCAGATCACAACACACGGAGCGACACAAAAGCGCGAAGCCCCAAAACCATCCCAGGCAGTGTGGTTACAGTTCCCAGCCTCCACAGCTCCAGGTCCCGTTGTTGCAGGCTAACACAAAAGGATGTGCACGAGGGTCCACTTTAGATGCAGCTCTCTCAACCTTTCCTATTCAAATTCATCAGGAAGAGCGCACCGCCGCTGCATACTTGAGGGGAGAGTTGAATTGCAGATGCGCACATCCTCACACTGCGGACGGCAACGAGTCCCGAGGTGGGCGTTTTACACAGTGAGCCCAGGTCCGCTTCACACTGTATACGTCAGGCGTTGCATGCGTCAATGGGGATGTACAAAGACGCAATGCGTGGTGAACCTGGTGTGAATCAGGCTACACGGGAGAAGGAACCAGCGCTGCATCAATAGATCAATGAAACAACGATGACGTCGAAGACCTCGATGATCTGGTGTCCATTTGTGTACATGGAACATAGCTGGCAATATGGTCCGCAGTTTGACAGAGTTGACCTTATGTGCCGCCATGGGTGTGTTCTTTTTCAAATTGCGGCAGATCTCCAAAACAAACGCATCAAAGTGTTCGTCAAAAACTTTTTAGTCTTTGTGTGTGCCACCTCATAATGAGACTGAGAATCAGGTACGTTGTGCAGGGAAAAAAACAACAAAAGCTGCATTTCCGCTGCGACCCCACCCTGCACACACGGCGGCAAAAAGGACACGGGCGACACACATACAGGATTGTCACACACCAGAAGGGACCACACCCACCGTTGTCACGCAATTCTGCCAGCCGAGTGAAACTTTGAAGAAACAACAACTTCAGCGACAAAGAAAACTGCACAAGGCATGTTTTGAACCATTTCATCGTTTTGTGGAACCTTGTTGGGAATTTCAGACTTTTTCAACCTCTCACTGTTCCGACACTCACTGGGCAGCAACACCTTCATTTCTGAAAGGAATTGACGATGCATTTCTGTTGGGTCACAATGCCCCTGGGTCTGTTTCCCGCGCGATGAGTCAAGCGTTGCGTTCCCCACAGACACTCAAACCAACGAGCAACGCGTTGCTGCGTGGTACAGGGACACAACGCGTTGCTGCGTGGTACAGGGACACAACGCATTGCTGCGTGGTACAGGGACACAATGCATTGCTGCGTGGTACAGGGACACAACACGTTGCTGCATGGTACAGGGACACAACGCATTGCTGCGTGGTACAGGGA
>JAAUXT010071590.1_pt1 | contig 14301 bp, 13 predicted proteins | sample 7278171 | NCBI WGS metagenome assembly JAAUXT01 (sample SAMN14350112, study PRJNA611818) | marine sediment metagenome | isolation source: surface marine sediment (1.8m) | place: French Polynesia: Moorea | collected 2018-08 | reverse complement strand
TGGGGCAAATGGCCTTTTGACCAATCAGAAGGCTGGATTTTGAATTCTAGACCAATCAGAAGCCTTCCCGCCCTCATTTGCATTGCCCCATAGTGGGGGGCTCTTCTCTCACGTTCATCTCACTCAGAGCGAAAATCTCAACTCTGACTATTGCATGACTCTTCGTTTGGTCAAGAGTTTGTTTTTCAAGACAGAGAGGTATGCCTGAGCTCAGTTCATTGCGTCCGCCAAACGCGTCACAGCATTTGGGGCCATTTCTGCCCGCGATGACGATTGGAGTGATTGGTGCTGGCGCTGTGTGCACGGAGAATCTTGACCAGTACCACAACATGGTTTTACCCGAAAAACGAACCAATTCCACCTTCGCCTTCAGGTCTTTGCATCAAAATGTTAGTGTCATCGGGATCACCTTCCCCGAACAAGAGACCATTTTCCTGTCACTCGCAGTACAAACCTGTGCATGTTGCTCTTCGCACGTTTCCGATGTCCCGCTGGGGTCCTCCTCGTGGTTCTACCACTCTGCGATCTCTAAACATGTCATACGAGCTCACATCATGGTAGAAATGGGTTTTCACTGCACAAAAATGGTTCCTGTTCAATCACACAACTCCTTTCTCGACCAAAGGTCTCGAAAAGTCATTGTGTGATTTTACAGGAACCATTTTTGTGCAGTGTGAGAACCCTGTCTTCTCTCACGAGATTTCGCCTATTTGAGTTTGATTCGTGGGATGTTGCCTCAGGAGTTTATTTTCGACACAAATCACAACAAGTACACAGTTGATCAAAGATTACTGCATCAGACAACTTTTTACAATGAAATTGAACAAACTTAATTTTCATCACGGAAGAGTCAACGTCGGACACGTGTCATTGGTTGTTTTCCAAATCGGAACCCTCAACATGTGTAATGTTGTCCCCGCCACAACGCAAATTGGAAGCAACGTGCTTCTGCAAGTCATGTACGATTAGGTATTTCAAAGTTCGTACAGTACATCGTTGTCATGATTGTGGAATTCCCATCAAACAGTCAGTCAATGCCTTCGATTACCAGCAGAAAGGTTGACCTGATTGTTGACCATTGTCGCTGCATCGGCATGCAAACGCTACGAACTTTAAAATACATCCTTGTATTGGTAACAGTCTGAGCATTTCAGGGGGGGGGGAAGTTTCAAGCAAACAGAACGGCGTGTCAGAAACTTTCAAAAAAAGCTCAACTTGTGTCACAAGTTTCTTCATTTGTTTCTGTTGCAAGAACAAATCTGCAGGAACGACAGACAAGAACGGTAAAAGACACACATCAACAGCCTCTGTTGTTACCAGAGGCGAGTGAGCAGCAACAACACCGCTGTTGTGATGAGCAATGCTGAAGGGTCGACATGCACCCCGGAATCACCATCATCATCATCATCACACACTCTTTCGTGATCAAGTCCGTCACAATCCTCAGCACTCGCATAGTCGCAGCTGGACGGAACATTGCAAATTTTGTCAAGATTTGAACCCCCATCAATGTCAGTGATCTCTCCATTGGCTGTTTTTACTGTCAACCAGCACAAACAGTCTCCGCAGTTGAAGGGATTTGTGCTTCTCACATCCAGGGCCAGCTTGTCAGAAACCCCTGTGGGGGAGAAGAATTGAGGCTTGAACTCTTTCAATGAGTTGCCACCCATAAGGAGGGTCCTCAACTTACCCATACCATTCAAACTACCCAGCTCCATTGTCCTAACATCTGTTTGTAAATTCAAGTACAGGAGTGAATTCAGGCCATCAAATGTGTTTTCTTGGATTGTTGGAATTTTGTTGCCCTCAAGGTCCAAATCAGTCAGAGCATTAAGCCCAGTAAATGTGTTGCGAGGCAACTGGGTCAAAGCTTGGTATGAAAGATCCAGCTTTGGAAGAGAACTTAGTCCTTCAAACGAACCGCTTTTCAGGGTTTGTATGTCATTACGGCCCAAGTTTAAATCTGTCACGGAGCCCAACCCGAGAAAAGTGTCCTTGTTCAGTCTTCCGATGTTGTTGGAGTTCAGTGCGAGAGTTTTGAGGGAACTTAACCCGTTGAAAGCCCCTGACTCTATTCCTGCTCCAGTCAGCCCTTGGCCTTGCAGATTTAGCTCTGCCAAGTTGCTGAGACCGAAAAAGGCATCAGCTTCAATGCTCTCTATCTGGTTGGAGATCAAGTTCAGAGAATCTACTGAGCCCAGCCCCCGGAAAGTGCCCTCTTGCAGTCTGTCAATGTTGTTGGAGTTCAGTGAGAGAGTCTTGAGGGAAGCCAACCCATTGAAAGCATTTTCTTCCAAAACAGACAACTTGTTGCTGCTCAATTCCAGAACACTACAATTTTCATATTTCAGGAATGTCCAGCTCGTTATATTCTCAATGTTATTGTCGCTCAAGTCAATGAAAACCACTTCAACAGGAATGTCGTCCGGAACCTCCATCAGCCCCAGGCCGCTCCCGTCATAAGTCAGGGTCTCGTTGTCCCACGAGCCCTGCGCGGCGGGGAGAGGAGCAGTTGTGCCGGGGGCGACGCAGAGAAACAGCATCAGTGCGCCTGAAACAACAGTGCATGGAGGAGGCCCTGCAGTTATGCTGGCTGATTTATTGCGTAAAGTCTTGTGCAGGCTTGCACCGTGTTTAATGTTGACACTTTTTGATCGTCATTTCCTGGTTGGATACTGTCAATCAAGGCTTATCAGCGTAATTAGTTGACAGTCCATCTGGTGAAGCCTTACGTACCAGTCACCAAGTAGCATCTCCCTTGTGCCATCTTCGGTGACATCCTCTTCGTGTCGAACAGTTCAACCGGCGGGCCGGGTGAGACTTTCTGGCTGAAAGCGAAAAGATCCACAATCAAAAACCAAATCCCGTCAAATTGGTGAATCACTGTGACTTCGGCAGGAACGCAAGAGCGGGAGAGCACGCGAGAAGTGTTCGGCGGGTCAGGAGAGGAAGGGGGTCACTTTTCGCTTTGATTCACTTCTGGTCATTCGAGGGCTGTTATCTCGCGCAATACACTGCAATGTTGTTTACATCTGGACACCTGTTATCGTTGGCTTCCGCCGATGGTTTTAGGTTGGAGTGAACAGTGAGCAAATTTTGGGCGAAATGCAACATTCCGGGTCGAACTGCACAACAATCAGACCGGACGTGCACAACACGCAGTGAGCGTTGATTTGTACAAATTCCTTTTTCTGCTGGTTGCACGCCATGAGCACTGGAATTGCTTTGGAAGCCTTCAGCAGCAAAATTTTCCACTTTGATCTTCACTGCTCTGCATGCAGAGTATTCTGCAGAAGCGCAAACAGCGACGCACACACATCCTCACTTTCAAACCAAAAATGTACACAAAAACAAACCGAAAAAACGCTTCAGCTAAGGTACAAACTTCCCCCAACCCTCAGGACAAAACTATAAGAAACGAACGCAGCCCGTACCTTGCGCTTTGAGTGTCCTGCGGTGGCAGTGGTTCCCAGCTCCGGCTCAGGTGCGGTGAGGTTTCGTTGACCTGGGTTTGACAACTGGAATGGCAAGCCGCTGGATGTGTGGCTTGTGTGAGGTCAGAACAGAGCTGCAGGTCTGTCAGGTGTTGAGTGAGACTCTGGGACTTCAGTCCCGAATCCTTTTGAAGCAGCGTGGGATTGGTTGGGTTAAATTGACGAAATCGTATCAGTTGTGACGGTGTTGTTCAAGTGACCTTTGAAAAATAGATCTGCGAGTCACTGCGAAATGAGATGCAGGTCCAAAAGTCAGGTGTCTTCTTGTCTCTTTCGGCACGTCCCTGCCATAATTTTGAAAGGTTAAGCAAAAGGACAGGAGGTTCTCTTCAGAGGTCAGCGAAGGCCAAATCCGTGTGGTCTATTCGATCAGTCCCTGCCCTTGCAACTGTTCAACGAGACAACACCCATTTTACTCGAAAACAGAGGTGAAGTGGGGGAGGGGGGCTGGACCGTGGATCGCTCCGAGACTCCGAGACAATCTACCCAGAGACAACGCCCTGTTTCCAGAATCCCCTCCTGTGATGGCTGGAATCTTTCTTGCACGCCGCACATGTGTTGAAGATAATGTTCATTTCGAGTATGTTCAACTTGATCACCGAAATTAGACCTCTCACACAGTTATGTTCTTCCCGGACACAGAGACTTGTACAGGCCAATGGGCCTCAGCTTGGGGTCAGCGACAATTTACTGTCTCAAATGCACAACATGCTGACAAGTTGAACTTTCAAAGTTGCCTCCTTCCGTTGGGTCGGACCTCAGGGCTTGACCCAGTTGGGCTCCCAAGTGACCCAGGTGTCCCGCTCTCAATTTCCACTGGTCAGTTCCTGCGCATGCTCAGACGGACAGGATTCTGGTCCAGTTCATACTTGTTTTGCAATGTCCATCAGTGAATCTCATTTACCAGTTTTCTCTTCGGTGCACCTCAGCACTCCAGCTTTTACGACGTACTCTTGGCCAACCATATACTTGGCTGCCAATTTTCTCACAACTTCGCTTGTTTCTTTTCAGTCTGCTGCTTGGGTCACCATGATCATGCAGTGGACTTTTTGTGCCTCCGCACACTTGGGAAGAAGACAAATTTGTCATTCGCACTGATGACACTGACGCATCGTTCGTTTGTGAGTGACAAACCAGTTGTGTTGGTTTGGGATCATGCGACACGAGATAACTATGTGCAAAGAGCGGCAGGTGATTTCGTGCCCCAAGATTGGACGATGAACTTATATCTTCTTTTTGTGTTGGTTTCGATGAGGTGGCAAAGGAAAAGAACAAGGCGTGGCGCTTCTGAACACGGATTGAAAGAGGCGACTCATTCCAGAGAGAAATACCAACCAGATGTTCCACGAATGGAAAACTTGGAAACTGCAACATGCAAAATTTACTTGGATCTTGTCTATCAATCGCTCGTTATCAGGGGAATCATTTCACCTCAGGCTCAACCAAAAATGATGGACGAATGTGAAAGCGCATTGTCAACAGCAACAACTAACGTTGTCTGCTTGCAATTCAGCTTGGCAACTGCACAGCCAATGGAAGTTCCAACCTGTCTCTTCCCTGCCAGTTTCACTGCCCAGCCCTCCAAAACACAACACATACCACACACACATACACACACAAACACACACACACACACACACATTTGAACACCTCGTTGGTGAGACAATATAAGTGCGCAGACGTTCGTTTTCTAGTGCTTCATACGCCTGGATAAAAGTTTTCGTGCATCCATTTCTGGCAAGTGTAGTTCTGGGGTACTGGTCCAGATGGAAATCGGCACAAATGTTCCGATGTCCCAACTCGGGGTTTTCGTCAATTTGTTTTGACGCATGCATGGAGGATGGGACACGAATAATGTCAAAATTGTCATCAAGAAGAATTACACATTCCTCGCAAAGGATCACAAAACAGAAAGAAAAGCACTTTTTTCAAAATGAAAATGAAGAAACCATGTTTTCATTCAAAAAGACACCGCTGTGTCTTGGCTCTTGGCAACCGTGGTCCTGTTGTTGCTTTGCACAAAGCAGAAATCTTAACAACGATTCCTTTCACGATACACAAAGGAAATTTGTTTCTTTTCACAACAAACTACAATGCACAGCAATCTTCAAACAAATGTTTTCTCACGGCTTTGCAACAAAAAGAATGTCAAACGTTTTGTGAGCAAGCTTCACGCGTGATGTTATGTCACAAGGCAAGTGGACACATTTTCAATCTTTTCAGGCGGCTACAGGTGCGACTGTGCGACTCTCTTGGTCACCAGAGGCGAATGAGCAACAACAACACAGCGGAGGTGACGAGGAATGCTGAAGCGCCAACACTCACTCCGGAACACTCCAGCTCCTCGTTGAAGTCCTCACACGCCTCAAGACCTGTAAATCTACAGTCGGACTCTGCATTGTAGATTTTATCCACATCTGAACCCCCGCTTGTGTCAGTTATCCGACCATCATCTATTTCTAATGTCATCCAGCACAAACACGAACGACACGGAAAGGGGTCAGTGCTTCGAATGTCGAGGGCCAGTCTGTTAGACATGCCTGTCGGTTCAAAGTAATCTCGTTTGAACTCTGTCAGTGACCCATGAGGAGGGTCCCCAATTTACCCATACCGCTCAACCCTCCGTACTCCACCCTGCTTGCATCAGTTTGCAAGTTCAGGAGTTGGAGGGAATTCAGACCCCCAAAGACGTTCTGATATATGGTTTGAATTTTGTTGCCACGGAGGTCCAATTCAGTCAGGGCACTGAGCCCACTGAATGTGTTGGCATACGACAGGGACAGATCCTGGTATGAGAGGTCAAGTTTCGGGAGAGACCTCACTTCATGAAACGCACCGCTTTCTATGGTGCGTATGCTGTTACTCGCCAGGTTCAGATCAGTCATCGACCCCAACCCATCAAAAGCACCATTATTTAGTCTTTCAATCACATTGTTACTTAGATCGAGGGTAACACAGTTCACATTTATGGAGAACGCTCCGTTTGTGATGTTGACAATTTTGTTGTTACTCAGGTCAATGGTCATTGCCCCCGCTGGAATGTCGGTGGGAACCTTCGTGAGGCTGAGGCCGCTCCCATCATAGGTCTTGGTGTTTGGGTCCCAGGAGCCCTGCGCAGAGGTGAGGTTCACACGAAGGGTGATGCAGAGAAGAAGCAGCAACGCGCTTGCAACAAGGAAAATTGTTCCCTCAATTAAAGTGTGTGAGGCTTCAGTCCAGTTCAGGTTCTCGCCGTGTTAAATTTTGACACCGCTCTATCTTGGTTTTCTCATCTGAAATTCTGGTGATCAAGTCTTGTCAGTTTGCGGTGACCTCATCACCGTCGACGTCTCACGTACCAGTCACCAGGTGTCTCTGTTCAGCCATCTTGGAGTCCCGTCTGGTGCAACCGGTGGATCGAGTGAGTCCTAGCCCTGGTGCTTGAAGCGAGAATAGTCCATAGTCAATGCCAAATCCCTTCCTACTCCTCACTGTGACTCTGCTCGGGGGCGGTGGTGCGTGCCTCAGAAATTTGGAAATGCTCGTCGGGCGACCGACATGCACAAGGAAGCTTTTGGTCGGTTTGGAGACCAGGCAGGACCCTTCTCTGGATTTGCTTTTGATAAGGAAAAACATTTCAGCGAAGAGACTCAGAATTTTAGTCGTTTGCGTTTTGGCACCTGTTGGTGCCATTTTCTGGGGCCAGATACAAGTGACGAAAAAAGACAAGGCTGTTCAAATTTTCATGTTGATTTGAAACTTCTTGTTCAAACACGACACAGAACTGAAATGTCTCGTAGATTCTAAAACGTAACAAACACAAAAATAGTTTCTCATCTGGAGGGGGGATTTTCCACAAAATTAATTTTGTTGATGGCCACAGTCTTCGAGTCAGGTGGCCGCTGCGTGCGCCCGCCGTGTTCAATTTACCAGTGACTGGATTTTTGGCTCCAATCGTGCAAACAAAACACGTGAAAAAAGAACAAAGACACGCCTGATGACGCCATCTTGTTTCCTGCAGAGAATCAAGTGCTTCGCTCCAGATTCCATCACCAAGATCTACGAGGGCGACAAAACCAAGAAACGAACGCAGCCCGTACCTTGCGCTTTGAATGTCCTGCGGTGGCAGCGATTCCCAGCTTCCGCTCAGGTTCGGTGAAGTTTGGTCGAGCTGGCTTTGATCACTGGTATGACAAGGTGCTAGATGTCTGGCGTGGAATAACTTTAGAGCTGGGTACCACGTGAGATCAGAACCGCAGGTCGGTTGGGTGTAGAGTGAGACTGGAGATTTGTTCCTGAATCCTATTTAAAGCAGGGAGTGACAGGTAGGATCATGCAAATGAAGTGATAAGTTGGCGGGATCCTGTTCAAATGACCTTTAGAAAATAGTCATTGTCAAACCAGAGGCCGATCCAAAGTCAGGTGTCCCGTTTCTCGCTGTCAGTTGGATGGCAAGTGTTGCCTTGTGCCTTGTGTTAACCACTTCACAGCAGTTACACGTATTTTCAACATGTGTGTTCGACACGTGAAATTCTGGGCAGAGAAAGAGAATGGGGGTTCTCTTCAGGCGTCATCAAGGGCAAAGTCTCCTGTGGCCCTCTGAATCATTCCCTTTTCAAGATTCTACTCAAACCACTTTGACCGTATACCACTGTGCGATGTTAATGGGTTGTGTTTCTTTTGTCTCATCGACACTTTGTCCTGCATGAATCGAACTGTACGATTATTTCCGGAGGTTTGAAGGACAATTTACTCTTGGCTCAACTTGTCCAAAGTGCAAATACTTTTTGCACTTTGAGAAGAATTTATTCAAGCACGGAAAAGGAACATGGAATATTGAACATGAAGGACAACTGCCCAAACACAAATTCTAACATCAGCGGTACTTCAATGAAAGTTTCATTTTTTTGACGCATTTTTCCTCACTGATCTGATCAATTTTGGCAAGCACTTGACACATGTGATCACAGGATTCACTCTCACAAAGTTTATGCTTGTGAGCTTTGTTCTTCAAACCTTCTGTTGCTGGGACATCAGGCATGAATTTCTCTCCCAACTCAACTTTGTCTGTGTCAAATGTGGGAGACTCAGGCTTCACAGTGGTACAATTCTGACCTTCTGTCAACACAGTGCAATTTGCTTTCTGCAAAAGCTCATCATTTAGGCATTTGTAATCTCTCACGGCCTCAGATTGGTGGCCAGTGAAGGACTTGATCACTTGTTCATTGACCCCAGCCGCAAACATGTGCGTCACACAAGTGGCTCTCAGCAAGTGGTTGCTGAATCTACTGGTCAGCCCAGCTGCTTTTGTCAGCCTTTTCACGACCTTCTTGATGGAGTTTATGCCGACAGGTTTGTCGCTGTACCATTGGCAGGGCGACATTTGCCTCTTAGAAGCACTGTACTTGTACAGGGCGCTGTTGGTTTGCCCTTTTGGAAGAAGTTTCACATACTTTTTGTACAATCTGACCACGTTGTGGCTGGGGTCGACAGACCTATAGACCTTGATGCACTTGGGCTTAGAGACATGCGATGTCAACCCCCACTGGTTGGTTTTGTGCTTGAAATCTTGTTGATACTCCAAATATTTTTGACCCTTTCGGTCAACAAGGATTGAGATTTGAGATTTGTGACCAGGACAGTGAAGTGTCCAATGTTCCTCCCCCCCCCCTCAAGGCAAGATTGATGCCGAGCAAATACATCACAGTCTCGCGTAACTGGTCAGGTGACAACTCACCCAACACCCCTTCGGCCCACATCTTTTCCTCATCGGTCACAGAGATAACCTGCGCACTCTTCTTTTGACCCAGCCCCATTTTTGCACGCTCTTTCATGACATTGTCCAATGTGTAATGCAAGCACAAGAAATCTGGATCATCAAGCAACTTCCAATTTATCCCATTCTTTTGCAAGAAAAACTGAGTACAGATCACGATTTGGTAGAGTGTTGCTCCTGGATACTCCCCCCCCCCGTTAACTTTATTCACCTCAGAGATGAAGGTGCACAGAGAATAAGCCAAATTCCCTTTTGAAATTTGCTCCACATTGCTCAAATCTCCCCACATAATTCTCATGTCACAACAATCCTTCGACACACGATTTCTCCACCATTGCTTGAACATGTCGACAGCCCACTGAACCTTCTTCTCCATATTTTCAGCAAAAGTTCTGTTCTTCAAATTTTCAAGTTCAGCAGCCTCAAGAGGAGTGCGAAATCTTGTTGCCGACGGCCCTTCTTCACGATCACCACCACCCTGAGCAATGTTCTTCTTGAACACGTACTGCTTCCCAGCTCCCCCAGTCACGCCCAAGTTGTCCACTTGTGTCAATGTCCCAAGTCCACTGGAACAAAATTGACCAATTTTGAGTCCAGATGGATTTGGGAGCACACACAAAATTTCAGAGATCTCAACACACCCAAAAAGAATTTTGACTCACTCAGAATCCGGCTTGAAGTCAATGTTGAAGTGCGTCACATCATGTGCCATTTTGTTGGGGTCACTCGCACACATGTCTTCTTCATCAGTTTGTGCCAAAATTTTGACAGAATCACCACAACCAACCAACTTAGAATGTTCTTGAGAAACATCTTCATCCAGTTCAAAAAAATGAGAAAAAACAAAGTTCCCCAAAGATACTTCGGGCTCCATCACGAAGACACACAAAACTCCCGTCTGAACAGCACGAAAGTCAGTGACACACTGACAAGCAAATCATCGAACTCGCACCAAGACAACCTCTCTTCTACTCAGTGTCATGGTATACGTCAAATAACATGTTTGATATGTCGTGCTTTATCCTGCAAATCCTCTCGACTACCGTCTCGAGGATTCAGAGCATGATAAAGCACTCCGTCGCACACGTTATTTGTAACGTATTTTATCGACAGTAAAGTGGGGAGAGGTGGGAAAAAACCTGACACACAGTTGTTCAGAGAGGGTGAACCGAAGGCCACCGCTTGAGAGCCCTGCCCCCAGGAGAAGCCCTGTCGACCGTCCCTGAATCCTGCCCTGTGCAGACGTGATGCACATCGTGATGCACATCCACACAGGCTGCACTCGAGATACGTAACCATTGAGAGAGTGTCCAATGTGATTCAGGAGAAAAGATGTGTCATTCCGTTTTGTTCTTTCTGGACGAGCCAAACCTGTTTCACACTGGAAACACCAGACACTCCTTGCCTGTCAAATAAAGTCAATTGCGACTTTCAGCAACAGCTCCGCAAGCCTGTTTCCGCAAACGCAAAGGCAATTTTTCATGTTTCTCCCCTCATTTGAGAAAGTCGAGTTTTTGAACAAGAAGACTTAAATTTCCACACCTCACTTTGGTGGCTGATTTCTGGACAACTGTGGCACAGATATTTCCAAATTCACTGACAGGCTGATGTAACATCTGAACATGGCATTTGTTCACCTTTTGTTGCAAAAACTTGAGATGTTTGGTTGCAAAATGTCTGCGGAGAAAGCAACACAATTGTCCAAAAGTTGCATTCTGACATCACGTTACCATGCGTTGCGTTCGTGCTTTCGTTCTGCTGAAAGTCGCAAGGGGGCGCTTCAGCACCTGGAAGAACGCGACAAACTGTGGGATTCCTTGCTTCCTTGCCAGCGAAATGCAGAAAATGAAAACGTCAAAGTTGGGGTCCCCGCGCCTGCCCCATGATTGGACCCTAATCGATCAAGGTCCACGGTAGGTCTCGCAAGTTGAAGGCCGAAGATGGTCTTTCGTTTCGGAGCAACAACATCCTGAATGACACAAGGTTTTGCTGCTCCACACCAGTTGTGACCAGTTGCGGTGGAGCTTCGGAAACTTCCTTTTCTCAATCAATCCTTGTAGCACTTGATATTCAGATTACATACCTGTCTCCACAGAGATGATTACAAACAATAAACAATATAACCATAACCATATAAACATATAACCATAATTAAATAAATTTTAACTTGAGTAGAAGTTGACCAAAGTCCCCATCACCGCACAAAAACAACAACCAAACGAAAAGGAAAAAGAAGCTCAAAGTGTGAAGTTTTCAAATACACAAACTTTCACAGGTCTTTCTGTCACGTGATATTCGTTGGAGTTGACAATACACGTCGACATCTCATGCTTGGGACACACCTCTTTTGTTTGACTGACTGGCATGATCGAACATGGGGAAAACAGATGAGCGAAACCTGTTTCCCTCTGAAGGTCCAGCTCATTTTGAACATTTTCGAACATTTTTTTACAGTGAACCTTGCAAAAGTACTCGTACCTTACATTCGACTCTTCGAACAAATTTTATTTCACTTATAGTTTGACACTTCACTGCAGCAGAGACAGATTTTGGGGTTGAATCAAGTTCCAACATGGACGGCACCATTGGACTTGTCATCAAAAGGTCTTTTGACATTCAAAGTGAATGACTTTGAAAAATCTGGCATCATTGGTCGCAAAAACAAAACCCAGTGTAACAAGCTCGTTGACGATTTCACGCCCAGACCACGTGTATCATATTCAAAACAAGAACCAGGAGAATGGAAGGGGAGACGAGGCTCCCCCTCCCGGCACAGATCCCGCCCCCCTCCGCCCACGGCATATAGTCACAGGGCTCAGGGAAACGGTAGATTTCCCCAATAGTGGACCCCCCGAACAAATCGGTGATGACCCCAGCGTGGATCTGATCGTTGAGCCAGCACAGGAAGTCCTCACAGAGGAACTCGACCTCGCCGTAGGCGTCCAGGGCGAGACGCGCAGGGAACTCAGTCGGGCTGAAGAAACTCAGTCTGAAACTGGTGATTTGGTTCTGGGCCAGTCTGAGGGTCTGTAACTCGGGCATCCCAGAGAAGCCACTACTTTCTATGGTTTTGATGTCATTTTGGTCCAAATTCAGAAATTTGAGGCTCGGGTTGTGGAGGAATGTGTTTGAATTGATGACGGTCAAATTGTTCTTCTCCAATGTCAAGTTTGTCATCGCCGTCAGGCTATAGAAAGAAGAGTTGTCAATGTTGGTGATTTGGTTTGAGGCCAAGTTCAACTCTGTGAGTGAATTTAACCCTTCAAATGCGCCAACGTCAATGGTGACCAGCAAATTCGCACTCAAGTGCAGGGTTGTCAGCGTCCCCAGCACCCGAAACGTGTCAGGTTCGATGTTCGTGATACCGTTGTCACTCAAGTCCAACTCCAAAAGGGCATCTAACCCGACAAACATTGTGGAATTCACCACGTCCAGAAGGTTGGACCCCAGATAGAGAGTTTGGAGGGACGCTAACCCAGTGAAGGTTCCCTGTTGGATCCCAGTCAGCCCATTGGACCCAAGGGAGAGTTCGGTCAGAGAGCTCAGGCCTTTGAAAATGTTGCTCTGCAGAGTTTCAAGTGAGTTTTGCTGGAGCCAAAGAAGTTCAAGTTTGGAGAATTTGACAAAGGAGTCTGTCTGAATCACAGAGATGTTGTTCCCGGGCAACTTCAGGCTTCTCAGGGAACTCAGGCCGTCAAACATGCCTGGGGACAGCTCTTCGAGCTGGTTGTAACTCACATCCAGGTTCTCCAGGGTGGACATGCCTTGGAGGGTTTGCATATGATCCTTGTCCAAAAAGCCGAGATAGAGGTCGAGGGTGATTAGACTGTCGAGGCCACTAAAGGCATCAGGTTCTATAGAGGACAACAAATTGTAGCCAAGTTTTAACGTCTTCAGGTTGTGGTTCATGTGGAATGTGTTATTGGGGATGGTCTCAAACAGGTTGAACTGTATATCAAGGCTCTCCAGGTTAATCAGGTGCTCGAATAACGTTGAATTTAGCAGAAATGCGTTGTAGGGCAACGTCAGGGTGGTGAGCGAGGTGAGGCCACTGAAGGAGCCGGGCGGGATCAGGTGCAGGTCGTTGAGCCCAAGGTCCAGGAGGGTGAGGCTGCTGAGGCCGTTGAACGAACCGTTCTCCAGGGCCGGTATCTGATTTATTCCCAAGTCCAAGGTTTCACAGTTTTTGTGTTCTTGGAAGATATTGACAGGAACTTCATCGATGCCGTTTGAGTACAGCAGGATAGTGACGGCCTCAATGGGGATGTCCCTGGGGATCTCATTAAGGCCCAGACCGTTTCCATCGTAGGTGAGGCTGTCCGGGTCCCAGTTTCCCTGAGCAGAGGCGACGTCCGTCCACAGCTCGGCGCAGATCAGGAGCAGCAGCGCACCTGCAAACAGGAGGGGCAGAAAGTAACGTCTGTCTCACACATTGCACGTCTTGTGCCGCGGTACAGTTTCAATCAGACCCCAAAGCTGTTGTCCAGTGAATGTTGCGCTGCAGACGCCTTGTGCTGCATTCCTCGTTCAGACTATTGTCTTGGTTGAAGTTTGACCGCCTCCCCGCCCTTACGTAAACCCGTCGACAAAAACGCCTCGAATGATGAATTTGGAGTCCCATGAGAGAGCAGACAAACAACACGTGTCGTAGACATCTTTTGACCCTGAATAACGTGTCTCTTTGGACTGGCACAGACTTATTTTCGAAAAGCCATTCTGAGCCGCCATCTAAATGGAGCAAAATTTTGTCCCATTTGTTTGTCTAGACTGCAGAAAAAATAGCTCCATGGAGCTCACGGTGATTTGAGGAAATTCTGATTTCAGTCACTCTAATTTCACTCCCTCTGATTTCACTCACTCTGATTTTGCTCACTCTGATTTTGCTCACTCTGATTTCACTCAATCTGATTTTGCTCACTTTTTTTTGTCAAAAATTCTTACTTTTTTCACTCAACATTCACAATTTGGGAACTCATTTAGCACACATGCAAATGGAACAAATTTAACCAAATGGAACTTTTACACATTGTTTCAGAACAATATCCACATATA